>Ga0209648_10004643_pt1 | contig 11708 bp, 11 predicted proteins | sample GraSoi2013_115cm_FD_185830 | JGI IMG/M metagenome (GOLD analysis project Ga0209648, IMG submission 185830) | Grasslands soil microbial communities from the Angelo Coastal Reserve, California, USA - Sample 9_17_2013_115cm (SPAdes) (version 2) | ecosystem: Environmental > Terrestrial > Soil >...
AATTCTAAGAACCTTTACCTCCGGCTAAAGCCGGAGGCTCCCACCGTGCGCCGCAAAGCGGCGCAATTAGGACATTACTAATGCAAGACTCAAAATTAATGCAGGACTCAAATAAGAAGCAGGGGCCAGATTCTTCAGAAAATACCTTGATGCAGCATAGGAACATGAGATGTTCTCGGGGCCCTTCGACTCGGGCATTCGCCCTCGCTCAGGATGACAATCCAAAAACACAATTAGCAAGACATTCCAGAACAGGATGGCTCTAAACCAAAAATGTTCTGTCTCCGTGCAGTTCCTGCAACTCACGCGGAGGACATGCAGGAGTATCTTGATTGGCGGGCAGGACTGGTGAAGCGCTGGCCATTAAATCTTCCAACGATTCCAGCCACAGAGTCTGGCGGGTGAAGACCCGGCCGAAGTTGCGTGCGATTATGTGGGCTACTTCCTGCATGGTGGGGGTTTCTCCTTCGCGCAAGGCGCGCTTTTCGCGGATCTCTTTTTCGATTGAAGTCACTGGCTTGTCAGGGATTCCGCAAGGAATGATCAAATTGAAATAATCCAGATCGTTGCTGACGTTCAGGGCGAAGCCATGTGAGGTAACGGCACGGGAAATGTGTACTCCTATGGCCGCGATCTTAGCTTGCGCGTGCGACTCTTCGGCGGTTGTCCACACGCCAGTCAATCCCTTAATGCGCTCGGTCGGAATGCCGAGGTCGCCGCAGGTGCGAATGAGCGCCTCTTCCATCCGGCGCACGTACTCTACCGCGCCCAGCGTCTTGCGATTGCCGTGTTCATCGGTAAACGCCCGGAGATCGAAGATGGGATAGCCCACAAGCTGTCCGGGCCCGTGGAAGGTCACATCGCCGCCGCGGTTGCATTCAAAAATCTGCACGCCGCGTGCGGCCAGTTCCTCAGCGGAGGCCCGAAGGTTGCTTGTCTTGGAATTACGTCCCAGGGTGATGACCGGCGGATGCTCCAGCAGCAACAGCGTATCGGCAATGCGATTCTGCTTGCGCAGTTCAACCAGCGAGTTTTGCAGCTTCAGCGCCATTTCGTAATCAACCAGGCCGAGTTGGAGGACATTAATCATTAATCTGAGGGCTCCGCAACGCTTCGCTGCTGCGCCCTCGCCAACTGCTCGCGCGGGCTCGGCGCTCGCATTTGGCTCACCCGTTATTCTTTCCCGCAGGGGCTAAAAAGTCTGTGTGAGAATTTGAACGCATAGCGTCGTCCCTGACGGGACTAGGAATCGTTTCCTGCAACATACCCAGCGCTGAAGCGCTGGGCTATAATGCGTCACCCCTTCGGGGTTGTTCGCCCTTCAGGTATCGAGCAATATTAAGTTCCCACACGGACTCTGAAGTCCTTTGTTCAGGCCTTCTAGCGTATGGCTAAAAGCTGCGTCCTGATACAGTCTCGTGATCCACACTTGGAGGCGTAGCAAGCTACGTCTCTACCGCTCATCCTTTGCATTTGCAAAACCGGCCTAGCTCTTGGGCGGGACATACTCCGGTGGCGGCGCCACGGGGTTCTCGCCGAAGAAATAGTGTTCCATGTGCTGCACGATGACTTGCTGGTCGTGCGGGCTGGCCGGATTGAGACGGTATTCGTTCAGGACCATCTTGCAGAATTCGCCCCAAGCCCGCCAGGCTTCGGCTGAGACCTGGTTATAGATGCGCTGGCCCAGCTCGCCGTCGAAGGGAGGCTCATCCAGCCCGGGCAGCTCCTTCTGCAATTTTATGCAATAGACCATGCGCTGGCCCGGATTGTTGTCGTTACCCATGTAATGCTCCTTGGATTGTCTAGGATTAATTCTACTCTTTAGAAGAAGCTCTTAGCTTTTAGCTCTTAGCCTTAAGCTTTCAACCTCATGGCCGTTTCAGAATCGGTATCGGCAAGGAAGCTTTTTGGTGTCGCCCCTCTGGGGCTCGCACTCTTTATTTCTGCCTACCCACCGCTTCGCGGTGGGCTAAACTCTCCGCCGCGCCTACGGCGCTAAAAGCCAAAAGCTAAGAGCTAACAGCCTGATTTTTTCCGAATGCCATTGTGACCAGCGTCTTCTGCTCCATCTCGTGGGCCTTGGCGGAGCCGGTTGCCGGGCTGGCGCTGGCCGAGCGTTTGATCGAGAGTACGGGAATCTTGCCGGCCACGCGCTCCAGCCGTGGCAGCACGTAGGAGAGAGCGCCCATGTTGGCTGGCTCCTCCTGCACCCATATGATCTCACGCAGCTTGGGATGGCGGGCCAGCTCTGCCTCCAGCTCTTTTTCCGGGAAAGGATAGAGCTGATCGAGGAAGACAATGGCGGTGCGCGTATCTTTACGCGCAGTGCGTGCCTGGCGCAACTCATGGCCGATTTTGCCGCTGCAGATCAACATGCGCGATGCGTTGCTCACCTGATTGTCAGGCACAACCCGCAGAAAGCGTTCGCGGGTGAATTCGTCGAGGTTGCTGCTGGCATCCGGATGCCGCAACATGCTCTTAGGGGTAAAGACAACCAGCGGCTTGCGCCATTTTTGCAATGCTTGCCGCCGCAACAGGTGGAAGTACTGGGCAGCGTTCGAGGGCTGGCAGATCTGCATGTTGTCTTCAGCAGCCAGTTGCAGGAAGCGCTCAATGCGGGCGCTGGAGTGCTCCGGGCCCTGGCCTTCATAGCCATGCGGCAGCAGCAGGACTATGCCTGAGTACAGGCGCCATTTGTCCTCGCCGGCGCTGGCAAACTGGTCAATCACAATCTGCGCGCCGTTGGCGAAGTCGCCGAACTGGGCTTCCCACAGCACCAGCGTCTCAGGATAATCACGGCTGTAGCCGTATTCATAACCCAGCACGGCGGCCTCGGAGAGCGTGGAGTTGTAGATTTCGCAGCGCGCCTGATCTTTGGATTGAGATGGGGAGACGTGGCAAAGCGGGATATATTCCTGCTCATTCTCTACGTCAATAAGCACGGCGTGACGCTGGTTGAAGGTCCCACGGCGGCTATCCTGCCCGCTCATGCGGATAGGGACACCTTGTTTCAGCAGCGATCCGAAGGCCAGCGCTTCCGCCATGCCATAATCCACGGCTTTAGCGCCGGAGCCCATGCGGGCGCGTTCTTCCAATAGTTTTTTGATCTTAGGATGTGGAGTAAAAACCTCAGGCACAGTCGTCAGCGCCTGGGTAATTGCGGCGAGCTCGGCGGTATCAATCCCGGTGCGGACTTCGTATTCCGGCTTGTAGTTGCCGCCGACAAACTTATCCCAATACGCTGGCAGGGTGTAAAAGAGAAGCTTCTTTTTTATGCTTTGCCCGCGCTTTTGCGCATCCTGCAGCTCGGTTTTGACTTGCTCAACTACGGGCGCAGGATCGAGATTGTTTTTCTGGGCATAAATCCGCCACAGCGGCGGATGCTGGTTGATGATTTTGTACAGCGCCGGTTGTGTGATGGTGGGGTCATCCACCTCGCTGTGCCCATGACGGCGGAAGCCGATCAGGTCAATGACAACCTCGCTGGAGAACTCGTAGCGGTACTCGGCAGCCATGTTCGCCACGCGGATGAGAGCTTCAGGATCCTCCGCGTTGACGTGAAAGACCGGGACCGGCAGGCGCTTGCTTACATCCGAGGCGAAGCGCGTAGGATGCAGGTCTTTAGGGCTGGTGGTAAAGCCAATCAGGTTATTGCAGATCACATGAATCGTTCCGCCCACGTCGTAGGCCTGCAGGCCGGCAAGATTCAACGTTTCTGCCAGGATGCCCTGCCCGGCAAAGGCGGCATCGCCATGAAGCTCGATGGGAAGATACTGCGTGCGGCTGGTATCGCCGTAGCGGGTTTGCTTGGCGCGGGTGCGTCCGAGGACGACCGGGTCTACTGCTTCCAGGTGGCTGGGATTGGAAACCAGGTGTATGTTGATTTTTTTCCCACTGCGCGTATTGAATTCACCGGTAGCGCCCATGTGATATTTCACATCGCCCGCTCCCAGCACACTGCGCGGGTCTACATCTTCAAAGCCGGAAAAAATCTCGGCGGCATCGCGGCACACAATGTTCAGCATGACGTTGAGGCGGCCGCGATGGCTCATGCCCAGAATGGCTTCGACGGTTCCGCGCGCGGCGGCGACTTCCAGGATTTCATCCATCAGCGGAATCAGGCCACACAGACCTTCAAGCGAAAAGCGCTTGGTCCCCAGGTAACGCGACTGGATGACCTGTTCAAACACCTCGGAGCGGATGAGGCGCTGCAGAATACGTTCAGCATCCGGGGCTTTTTTGGGGGAGCGCCCTTCCATGCGATCCTGCACCCAGAGACGGCGCTCGAGCTGCGGCAGGTGCATGAATTCGGCGCCGATCGGGCCACAATAGATGGCTCGCGCTTCTTCGGCGATCTTACCGGTAAGCTTCAGTTCGGGATGAGGCTCGGGCGGCATGTGTCCGAGCGGGTCGAGGGCGGCCTGAAGATACCCCCAGCGGCGGAAGAGTTCAAAAATCTTTTCGTGGTCTGCGGGCGGCTGCGTGGCAGCTTCCGGCATGGTTTGGGTGATACTCATGAAATCCCTTGTCTCGAATTGTTGCGGTCAAATCTTTCAGGTTGTAATTGAGAAGATTATAGATATCATTATAAAAGAACCGCGATTTTCAGAAGCGCTTCCCGCTTCCGAAAGTTAAATTTTCTTAAATCCTGCGACTCAACGCCAGATTGCTGCATCTGAATAAAGTGCAATTTTTCTTTTAATCTCTGGCTGAGCAACGCTACAGCCGTGACTTCCACCCTGCTGCTTAGCAGGACTCACTGATATAGATATCGAGAGGATGTCAATGGTTTCTAAATGCGCCAATCCAAACTGCTCAACACCGTTTCATTACTTTCGTGAAGGCAAAATTTTCCAGGTAGAAATAGATGGCTCGGGAGAAACCCGGCCAACGGGACCGCAGCTTGTTTCTTCGTCGCGGAAGACCCCGCGCCTGGAGAATTTCTGGCTCTGTGGACGCTGCTCCAATACCATGACGCTCGCACTCGAGCGGGGTAAAGGGGTGTCCGCCGTTCCGCGCCGCCAGAATGTGCGGGAAGAGGCGGCATCGTAAGGGCCAGCTAGGCAGTCCGTTCGCTAGGTTTGGGATCGGGCGGGCCTAACGGCAGATGCGGAACTTTGTATTTGCCTGTGATCGAGTTCCAGCGGACCTTCAACATCTCAAAAAACATCTTAATGCCATCTTTTAATGGATGGATCTTTGAGCGGTCGTCATGCGCCCACTCCACCGGGACTTCTGCGACTTTAAATCCAAGCCGGTGGGCGAGGAAGAGAAGCTCGGGATCGAAGCCCCAGCGCTCGATCCGCTGCCGGGGAAAGATGGCATCGGCGGCGCGGCGGGTGAAGGCCTTGAATCCGCACTGCGTATCTTTTTGCTTGAGATTGAGAACAATTCTGAGCGCCAGGTTGAAGATGCGTCCGAAAAACTGGCGATGAAGCGGCTGCTTCTCAATCTGCAATGCTCTATTCACCCAGCGGGAGCCAATGGCCACTTCCGCTCCGTTTTCCAGGGCGGCGAGGAGTTTGCCTGCCTCATAGATTGGCGAGGAAAGATCGGCATCGCTGAACAGCAGAATGTCGCCTTGAGCGTGCAGCATGCCGTTGCGCACGCTGTATCCTTTGCCGCGATTGCCGGGGTTTTCCACCAGCTTCACGGCAGGGTTACGCTGCGCCCACTCGCGCACAACTTCGGCGGTATTATCGCGCGAGCCGTCGTTGACCACAAGGATTTCGGCTTGCCATCCTTGCTGGGCGGCATGCGCCAGAATCTTCTCCAAGGTCGGAGCGATGCGGGCGGCTTCGTTGTAGGCCGGAATGATGATGCTGTATTTCACGAATTCGTTCTTGTCTTCATCCATCAGCGACATAGACGCCTGGATTGGTGGAAGAGTTTCAAGCATCAAGTGTCGAGTTTCGAGCAGAAGATGTCAACCTGGATTTGGTTCAGGACGGACTCAGAGGTTCTCAGCATGGCATTCGCCTGAAATAATGGTAATGCAAGCAGGAGACGCAGCAAGCTGCGTCTCTACTCAAGTGCGTCAACAGGGCCAAACTATCCTTACCGTGCGGCAGCGACCTCGCTGACCCGTGCATTGGCTGGCGATGCTTTTTCCACGGCTGCGACGCGCAGCATCATTGCGCGCATCTGCTGTCCGAGGGCTTCAATTTGTTTCTGTTGAGCGGATAGCTGGGCGTCCTTTTGACGAAGCTGCTCTTCCAGTTTCTGGTTCAATCCCTGGATCGCGGCCAGAGCCACGCCGCCCTCATCAATCTCGGTGATGTGGTGATCGTCTTCGCCTACGTTGAAGGAGGCGAAGAAATCCTGCGCCATCGGTCCGATGTGACGGATGGAAGCATCCTGCGTTTTGTAATTCCAGGTCGTAACCGGAAGCGCCAGCACACGGAGCAAGAGTTGCCGGTTATCAACAGGTGCAAAGTGTTCCTTGACGTTGCGGTCGCTGACCGAAGACCAGCTACCGCCTCCTGCAGCCAATTGCACACCGCTGGTCAGGCCCGAATTGCTGTAAAAAATAGTGCCGCCAGAGGCGCGGACGACGAACTGGTTCGGCACAGTCGCGTTTACGGTGCCGCACGTGCTATCACCCCAGGCAAAGGCCCCATTCTGGTTATTGGTGTTTGCGCCGCAGCCCGCAGCAAAGCTGACAAACCCGCTGGCGACATTGCCGCCGCCTCCGGCAACAATCGAGTAGTTGCCGCTGGCGCTGTTGAATGCGCCTCCGGTTACGGCGGACGCAACACCGCTGCCGGTGTTGAAGCCTCCGCTCACGCTGGTGTAGTTGCCACTGCCTATATTCTCAGCGCCTCCTGTTATCGTAGAGGCGTAGCCGCTGGCCAGGTTGTTGCTGCCGCCACCTACCGCCGAGTAGCTGCCGGTTGCAGAGTTGTTCCATCCGCCGGCTACAGTAGCGTAGTAGCCCTGCGCCAACAGCCTTGTACTAGAGCTGAAGACCAGAGCAACGATCGCAAGATAGGCAATAAAACGATCCGTCGAATAATTCATGGTGATCTCCTTAGAAATGGCTTGGATTTCCTGTGTTTTTAAAAACCGAGAATTGCCCCTGGGCAGCCGCTCAAGACTGCCTGTGTGATTGTGTCTGGCCTGGAAATTGTTACTTCACTAATAGAACGGATTTCAGAAGAGAACGGATTTTTGAAAAAGTTTCAAGTTTCGGGTTTCGAGTTTTAAGCTCCCGGCTCTAAGGCAAACAATCTTTTTTAAGGTCGAGCCTTGCAACTTGAAACCCGAAACTCGAAACTGCTTTTATGCCGCCTGCTCATCGGAGTCGAGCAGAGAAAAGAGTTCTTTGACCAGTGTGAGATCGAGCAGACCGGCGTGGGCTTCTTGCAGCATTTCGATGCGTGCTTGCTCATGCGATAAGGCTTCTTTGTAAGAGCGCTGGGTGCGCAAGGCATCATAGACATCCGCAACTTGGAGGATGCGGGCCAGCAAAGGGATTTCTTCTCCGCGCAATCCGTCGGGATATCCCGAACCATTCATGTGCTCGTGGTGATGGCGAATGATGGGCAGCACCAGGCGCAATGATTTAAGCGGCCGGCAGATACTTTCTCCGGTTACCGGATGCTGCTTCATAATGAGCCACTCCTGCGGGGTCAGGTTCATGCCCTTTTTCAGGATCTCATCGGGTACCACGATCTTGCCGAGATCGTGCAAATAGCCGCCACGCTTGAGGGCCAGGATGGAATCCTCGCCCAGCCCCAGGCGCTCGCCCAAATTGGTGGCATAGCGCGCCAACCGCGCACAGTGATTGCCGGTATAGGGATCGCGGGATTCCACTCCCAAGGCAAGAGAAAAGAGCACGGTTTCGGCATTTTCCAACTCGTCGGTAAATTCTTTCAGGCACAACAGCGATTTGACACGGGCGAACAGCTCTTCGGGAAAGATCGGTTTGCTGAGAAACTCGTCGGCCCCAGATTCCAGCCCACGAACACGATCTCCACGGTCGCTCAGGCCGGTGATCATGATGACGGGAATAAGCCGCGTGGCGGGATTGTCCTTGAGTTCGCGGCACAGTTCATAGCCGCTGCGGCCCGGCAAGATCACATCGAGCAGAATCAAATCGGGAGGCTCGCGCTGAATCATCTCCTCAGCAGCTTCGGCGCTGCCGGCGGTCTGCACGTCGTAATGACGAGTGCGGAGCAGTTCACCGGTAATCAGCAAGATGTCAAGATTATCGTCCACGACCAGAATTCTTTGCGCGCGACGGCGGAGGGGAGGCGTAAGGGTCATCTAATTTGAATGGAAGGATACTCCGGTTGAATGGTTGCCTGCAACGTGGTAGAACTCATTCATTCCCGCTTTTCCGACGATGGATTCGCGTTGCACCCGAAGGAGGGCTGCAATGGGCAGGTTAATTCGCGTGGTATTGATGTTGGCCGTCCTGCTGGTGGCCTATGGCCTGCTCATCGAAGCTTTCCATCTCATGAACCTTCCCAGCGACCGCACGTTCTATGGCGGGATCGCCATGATTCTGGGATTGATCTTGCTTGTTCCCATGGTTTTGAACCTGATCTGGAGGAAACAATTATGAAAGTAATTACACCTGATGAGCAGCATTCTGATCCGTATGGCAGCGATGTGTTCAAGCGGAAACTTATTAAGTATCTGATATGGGCTGTCCTGGGACTGATTGCATTCCTCGTTGTCAGCAACATCTTCATGAAGGTCACGCGTATCGAGGCCGGACACGTGGGCATTGAGATCAACCTCGCCGGCAGCCAGCGCGGGCCCTCGGAGATCCCCATCCGCACGGGATGGGTATTTTACAGCCCGCTGCAGACCCAGATCATCGAATTTCCTACTTATGTGCAGACGGTAAAGTGGACGCGAGATATCACGGAAGGGCATCCGCTGAACGAAGAGATGGGGTTCAACTCCAAAGAAGGCATGGAGATCTTTGTAGATGTTTCCCTCTCCTATGCCATCGAACCCACCAAGGTACCCGATTTCTACGTGAAATACCGCATCAGCGAACTGGAACTGTTCACCCATGGCGTCTTGCGCGACATAGTCCGCAATTCTTTGAACGAAGTCGCTTCCACCTACACCGTAGAAGACATTTACGGAGAGAAAAAGGCGGAGTTTCTCTCCCGTGTACAGGAGATGATTCAGAAGAAAGTCGCAACCGTGGGTGTCGAGGTGCAGCAGTTTGGCTTCATTGGGGCGCCGCGTGTCCCGACCATGATCGCGCAATCCATTACCGCCAAGGCGCAGGCGATTCAAGAGGCTGAGCGCGCCAGAAACGAGCTGGCCACCACGCAGGCCGAAGCTGCCAAAAAAATTGCCGAGGCCGAGGGTGACGCCAAGTCTGCCGTGACCCGCGCTCAGGGCGAGGCCGATGCCAACCGTATTCTGCAGAATTCACTGACGGCGCAGCTTCTCGAACTGCGCAGATTGCAAATTCAGCGTGAGATGGTGGCAAAGTGGAATGGACAATTGCCAACCGTGGAGTCGGGACAGGGCAGCGGAATGATTTTGCAGCTTCCGAGGCCGCAATAATTAAGATCACTCGCAATGCAAGTTTGCTGAAGTGCATCGTTCTAACAAGTAGGTAGTATGACTATTCGATTTTTACGCAATCCGAGCCCCGGCTGGACAACAATTTTTAGTTGTGCGCTTGCGGTTCTCACTACGTTATCTATATCTATCATGCCCCCGCCGGCTTCGGCAGACGATGCATGCAGCGCCAGGCAGAGGGACCTGGAAGCATTTCTGAAAGCACCGCCTGATCATTGCCAGCAGGACGCAGATTGCGATGGATACTACATTCGCGCCGACTCTTGCGCTCCGGCGATCGTGCTGGCCAAGCCCGGCATCAGCAAAACACGAGGACCGGAGTTGCTGAAGCTGCAGGCACGGGTCCGTGATGCATGCGGGAAGCAGTGGGGCCAGCGTCCAGCTTGCGCCCCGATTCCTTTTCAGGCCAAGTGCCGCCAAAACCGCTGTGTTGACGGCAGCGCCTGGCTGTCATCTAAACCGATCACTGCGCAGGCTCCGGTTGGAAAAGGAAACTATTCCTACGCCGTGGTTCGCAATGGATGTGCACCATGGGATGGCCCGGCAATTGCAATTTATCTGACAAAGTTGCAGGTTACTTCAAGCGAGATCCCTCTTCCCTCAATCGCTATCAACCTTTGGCGGAATCTGCCGCCTCCAGTCAACCAACCGATTTCCTTGCAAGGCGATCTGGGTCTCGGCAACCGGTGTCTTGCTCCTGAACACTGTGAAAGTGCTGTGGCCGGTACCGTTACTCTCACCACCTACGACGAAAACGGAGCCGCCGGAACCTATGAGTTGAAATTCAAAAACGGCGAAGTCGAACGCGGATCGTTCCAGGCCCGCTGGCAGAAGCTTAGACAATTTTGCGGTTAAGCGCCCAACCGCAGCACGTTTCGTTAATATGTTTGTAACCATGAAAGCACTACTTGGTATTGTCTTCTTCTTTTTTGCAATTTCTGTGCTGGCTTCCGCCGCGCCCCGGCAGCACACGATTACCTTCGGGGCATGGATGCCGGTGAAGTGGTTTGTCGGCCCCGCCGAAGATAAAGCCCAGGACATCAAGGTCCGCGCGCTCTATGTGGATTCCAAGCTGCGTGAATTCACCCTGGGCGACCCGCACGATGTCACCGACCATGTGTTCGTGGTGCGCCGGGCGTATCGAGTGAATGACTCGCTGCCCGATGATCCTAAAGCAGCTCCCAAATGGAAGTGGCAGCGCAGCGGATGGTTGCTGGTGGACCGCCAGACGGGGCGCGTCTCTGTGTTGAACCTGCCGGAGTTTGATCCTTTTTATTCGGCAGTAAGCTGGTACCGGGATTTTGCTGCGTACTGCGGCATCTCCAGCGATGCCGAGAAGGTGTACGTTGTCGTAGCCCAAATCGGACGCAAAAAGCCCATTGTTCGCAAGGAGATCGGCGCCGCGCACAACAGCGACGTGCCTGATTCGGAGTGTCCTTCTCCCAAATGGCAGCGCCAGCCGGCGCGAGTGACCTTTGAGCCCATTGGCACCGCACCTTTGAGCTTTGAGATCCACGGAAGCTCGGCGGAGGTCCCCGTGACTGACGAACCGGCAGACACCCAGGAAAAATAAAAAGAAAAATGAAGAATCGCTGAAGAAGCGACAAAAACTTGGTAAAGAATAATTAACATTGGCCTCGAGGACGCTGCTGTACACTAGCCCCGCAATTTGAAGAACCGCAATTCAAGAACCAGGAGGTTTTAACTTCATGCAAATTTCTAAGCTGATTCGCTTTTCTTGTTTTGTATGCATTGTTTTTGCATTCGGCGTTCTCTTTGCCGCCAAGGGAGACGGTCCTTACTCCGTGAAAACCAAGAGCACTGTGGGAGGCGAGGGGGGCTGGGACTATCTAGCAATGGATAGCGACGCCAACCGGCTGTACATTACGCGCGGCACGCATCTCATGGTGCTGGACGCGAGCGCGCTCAAGGTTCTGGGAGATGTCCCGAACCTGAACGGAATTCACGGCGTGGCCCTGGTAAAAGATTTAGGCAAAGGGTTCATCAGCAACGGCCGCGAGGGCAATGCGGTGATCTTCGATCTCAATACTTTTAAGGAGTTGGGCCGGGTCACCACTGGAACCAACCCTGATGCCATTATTTACGAGCCGACTTCCAAACGTGTGTTCACCTTCAATGGCAGGAGTCATGAT
>Ga0209648_10004645_pt1 | contig 11707 bp, 10 predicted proteins | sample GraSoi2013_115cm_FD_185830 | JGI IMG/M metagenome (GOLD analysis project Ga0209648, IMG submission 185830) | Grasslands soil microbial communities from the Angelo Coastal Reserve, California, USA - Sample 9_17_2013_115cm (SPAdes) (version 2) | ecosystem: Environmental > Terrestrial > Soil >...
CGATCTCATTGTTCCTTTTGGAGCTCCTTTTTCGATATCCGGTGTGTCTTAACGATTTTCAAATTGCCGGCTTCGTCGAACTTTAAAGTAAGAAGAAGATCGGCGCCGAAACCAAGGCCTTCGTACTCACCATCGTACTTGTGCACTACCTCGCCCATAGAAGCATGCACAATCAGAGTGCTCCCATCGACCCACCGGGCCGGCTCAACTGGCAACGACTGCGGCAAAAATGAAAAACTGTCTCATTGCTTGGGCTTACGGCGCGTCATTCATTAACATTGTCCAGGCCGGCAAATTTCCAGCCGCCCTTGGTCAATTCAAAAATGAAGCGAATGGGTGCGTTTTCCCGGTCGTCCGGGGTTTCCTTAAAAGGGCAGTAGATCTCATACCGCCGTGCGGATTCTTTTCGCGGTTCGCCGGTTGCAAAACATTGGGCGGCATTGGCCTCGCCTTTGAAAATTTCGTTATACCGGCGCAAGAAATCCTCCTTGTTCTTTACGGCTTTTACCAAATAGGGCATCGACAGTGGGAATTTCGTCATCTCCGCGATCGTCGCTTTATCGCCGGCGATGACTGCGGATTTAAATTTTTTCCAGAATGTCGAAAAGTCCGTCTGGGTCCCGATAGGTTCTGGGTCCGCAGCGAGAATAGAAAATCTGCAACCGATCGCGCACGCGACGATTGCAACAAAGACACCAATTACACGAATCGTCACGAACCGCATAAGACTCGAGTCAGTTGTTGGATCATTAGTGTGATTAGTGAAATTGGTGTCTGTTCTCATTGTTCCTCTTCGAGCTCCTTCTTCGACGTCACAAGGCAAATCATTTAGGGGTTTCCTCATTGGCTGCGCTATCGTCATACTCGTTTTCGAAAGAAAAGGTGGCCTTGGGAAAAAGACGGCGCAATTTCTCCTGGTCTTTGATTTTTAAATGATTATTTCCCATAAATATTTTTAACCCATTTAAATTGGATAAAGACTTCGGCAACTTTATGCCTCCATTGCCACATACTGAAAGTTCCTGAAGATTCTTTAAATTACCGACGAACGATGGAAGTTCGTGAATGTCACTATAGTCCAGCGCTAATTTTTTTAATTTTTGAAGTGAAGCTATTTGAGGAGGAATGCCCTTGATAGCATTTCTACCCAAGTCCAATTCTTCAAGATTCTGAAGCTTTCCAATCGTGCCGGGTAAGCTCTTGACCTTAGAAGGTTGGATGGGTTTATTCGTGTCACTCAAGTCTGTCGGGGCTAGTGCCCCGTAAAGTCTCAGTACCTTTAAGTTACTCAAATTACCGATTGAATCCGGCAGTGAGACGTTCATTTGACAACCATTTCCATTATCAATAATTAATTTTTCTAACTTCTTTAAGTTTCCAATTTCGCTGGGAAGATCTTCTAAATTTTCCAGGCAAGAAATATCCAATTCCACTAAGTTAATCAGAGTACCCAATTGTGATGGAAGGTGTTTTATTGCGGGGTCATATTTCGTTATGGAGAGAGTTGTCGCTTTTTCAGGTGCGACAAAAGCTTGCTCCAAGCTATCGAACGACTCCGCATGCATAATGGAAGTTAAAGTGATACACACGCTTGCGATGAATAGATGGTTTTTCATGTCTCGTTCACCTGATTTGCCTTATACCGGTTGCCTTCGAGTCGCCTGACAGGGATCAACATTGTTGCCAGGCCGACAATTGTTACGATGATAAGTAATCTTATTTAGAAGTTTCATAGCTTTGGAAAAAACACGCCGTGTACGCCCGCGTGGCGTGGCGTCGAACCACTCGTCCAGTAAACGCTCTCTGAACCTTGAACATCTATTTCGCTTTTTTCAGACGTTTTTCTAACTCGGCCGCCCGAGTCAGAGTCATTTTTGTCACCTCACGATCGGCAGCATCGGTTGTGTTTCCCTCGGCATTTCCCTTGGCGAGTTGACCCGCAGCGTTCCGCCGATCAATCCAGGCAAGCTGTTCTTTCTTTAACCTATCGCGCTCTGATGGGGAAAGGCGGGCGCGCAGCGCGTTATAAACTTCATTAAGGTGACGATCCGCGTCGCGGAAACTCCCATCCGCACTGAGCTTCTCCTGATCAGTTGTTTCTGCCGAGCCGGAAACATCTTCTCCAGCATCTTCCTTTTCGATCTCTTTCTTGGACATCTGATGAGTGTTAACGATTTTCCAGTTGGCGGCCTCATCGAACTTTAATGTGAATAGGAACGCCGCCTCTGGCTCACGCGAACCGCTTTCCTCCCAGGCCGAGTTGGCGTAGAGAATTGCAGTGTTGGCATCACTCCATTCACGCACCTGCAAGATATCACGCAAGGGTTTGGCATGCCGCGGGTAAGCGCTCTTGGATAGGCTCTCTTTGGCCAGTTGCACCAACTGGGCAAGTTGTGACGTGTCGTCCACCGGTGAAGGCAAGGCTACCCATTTGTCGCCACGCAACTGATAAAAGGCGACGGTTTCATAATCGGTCCTAGGACTATATACCATGTAATTGAAGGCAAAGCGTTTTGAATCCGGTGCCCACACGACCTCCTTTGCGATGTTATCATCGGGCAGGTTGGGCAGTTCGATCTTTTGAAAGGTTTCGCCGCTTCGGAAGTAAACATCCACTCCTTGAAGCCTCGGATGCCCCACCACCTTTGTCTTCAAGGCGAATCCATTCGAATCGGGTGCCCATAGCACATTCCACAAAACGGGCATAGCCGCGTCGTCGATGCGTTGCAACTTTTTCCCCGACTTCTTCTCAATTAAGTCAATGATTTGGAGCCGATCGCCGAAAGAGTCCTCCTCAGTATCGGATGTGAGAAAGGCAAATTTCCCGTCCGGCGAGGAGGGGCAATCGCATCGCTCCGTGCGATCAGTGTTCTCGTCCGCGATGCCCTCCTCGCCCGCCGACGCATCCGGCGATGGGGAAGGTGTTTGGGCGCTAATGGAGACCAAAATTGTTCCCAAGCAGGCGATTGTTACTGCTACAAACAATTTTTTCATTTCAGTGTTCAAGTTAGTGGTGACGTTGATCTGTATGAGGCGCCTCCTTACTCCGCAAGCCTGACCTTTAGCCGTTTGATTCGCTGTTGAGTGAGTTCTAGCATCGTGCACGGGGTTTGTCGGCTTCAGCGATTTGTTAATCGTAGGTTTAACGCTGCGCCTTGGCTTCCGACGACAGCCGCTTCGTTTCTTGAGCATCCAGCTCTCGAGGCACAAGTTTAAACGAGCTGACCAGTTGTTTTACCAATGGATCTATATCCTTTTTTGCTGGTGAAACTGAAAGGACAAAAACCCCATCTTTCGCAGCAAGCCCGATCAAATAAGATGACAGCTGTGCGCCTTTGTCGTTGTACACTCTTATCTCAGTCACCTTAAGGTCCTTTCTTGTTCCCGTTAAATCTTCTCGGATATTGCTTTCAACTCTGCTGGCACGTTGATGCCAGTAATTTATTTCCCATTGAGCGTGAGCGCTCAACAAATTCCTGTCGTTTTGAAGCTCCTTTTTATCGACAAAGGAAACCATCATTCCAACACCCTTTTGTAGCAGGATATGATAAGCGTCTTGAAGCTTTGCGCGGTTCCCTATTACGCGGAATTCAGCGTACTCGTTACCGTGTGCATACGCGGCATTCCAGCCGCTGGAAGTTTTCACGTAGATTGGATCTTTGGGAGTTTCTGCCTGGACACCTTTAACTGGCAGCAGTATGAACGCTCCGAGCAGTAATAGTTGAGAAAGACGTTTCATAAACTCTCCTGGGGTCTACTCATGCGCCCCCCGGCCGTGCAGCCGCCAATGGCCTATTCATTTTCCTTCTCCGGAACCGGCGCGCCAAGCTCACCATAGAAAGCGTAATCGGCCTTCTTGCCGGTGATTTTCAATTGCCAATGTGTAAAATCTTCGGCGCCGTCGCAGCTATTGCCCCGGCCTTGAAACACGAGAAAATATTTGGTTCGGGCAACGATCCCGGCCTTGAAAAAGCCCGTCCCGTTAACCTCTCCCTCAAAACGCCATTCTTTATAAAGCACTGGTTCGGGGTAGCCGGGTTTTGTCCGCCCATCGTGAATGTCGGCTGCGTATCTCAACATCTTGGTTGGCAACGCTAAATTGAGTGTGCCGGATTCATCCCCGTTGCGGAACGTTAGCTTCCACACGTTACCGACAAGCGAGCCACTCAGCGAGTAGGTATCCGCTGGGTGAGCCAAGCCTTTAGCGGCGTCGTCTGGCTCCGCCTCGCCTGTAAACAGGTATGCCGTTGTGCCTAAGCGCATCCGCTCCATGACACTAACTTGGTATGCGTCAGGTTTTTTGTAATTGATTTGGTATTCACCTGGATGGGCGCAACAAGCACATGCCCAAACGCGATTCGGTAGTAAAAATAAGGTTACCCACATGGCCACCGAGAATAGAAGCCTTGTCCGAACTTTCATGTCACTCTCTTTTCATCACGCACCGGGCCGGAACCAACTGTCACGCACCATGAGGCAAGTTGTATGATCATTAGTGTAAATTCGTGAATGGAGCTGAGGGGATCAGCGACATAGAAGGGAAAGCCGCGACGGGTAGCCGCGAGCGAGCGGGTAAGCAAAGCGAGTTTCAAATCCGTGTCTGGAGTCTCGACGGTTCATTCTTCCACCTCAGTCTTCGTTTTCCCGATCTTTTTCACCGAGGCGTGGTGCTGCACGTCAAAGGAAACTGTAAAACGCAACACGCCGGTATAGCTTTTGTTATCATCTCGCGAGAACATCATGTCCTCGCTGGACAACTCCAGATCCCCTGACTTCAACCACCTTGAGGGCGTCACGCCGCCTCCATAGGGTTTCACGTTCCCTCCTTGCCCCTTGGGAAACTTGATATCCGGCACCGGCAGGTCCTCCGGCAAAAACACTTTGTCGAAACCCGAGCCGTTCCAAAAACAGACAAGCGCCCCGAGGGAAAGCACCCTGGCGCCCGGCGGACTGTCACGAAAACCATACGCCACCGACTTTGAGTCCGCCGACCACACCAGCACCGAGTCGGATGGATCGAAGAGCTCGGTATCGGAGGCGCTGTGCAGAGTGACTATGGCTTTGCCCGAGTCCTTCTCGATCAACTCAATCGTCGGATGGTATTCATCGTCCTTTGGTTGAGTTATCCGCAGCGCGAAGCGGCCATCTGGCGATCGATATTTGATCTCCTCTGCCGCTAGCGATGCGCAGAGAGATGTCATCCAACTAAAAGCGACGAACAGGAACGATCTGATGGTTATCATTCTTGGAGGTGCACCGAGTCCATGATGCGGTTGATCTCCGCTTTTAACTCGGGTGAAGTGTTCAGGTTCGAGGTAAAGGTGACCTCTAAGAGTTGGCCTTCGTAAGAAGTGGTTAGGAACCGCGTGTAAACAGGATTGTGCGAGTAATCCTTCTTTCCCTTTAGCATTGGGACAAAGCGCCAGTCTGCCCATTTGCGACCATCGATAGTTACGATTTGTTTCTTCAGCCATTGGAGATGCCCACCCTTCGGCAGCGGGAAGCCTTTGGTGTATTCGGCCACGCGCTGTTTAAGATAACCCTCAAGCTTGTCGGGCGTGAGTCCGTGGGTGCCGCGCAACACTTCTCCCCAAGCTCCATCCGGACCCGAGAACCTGGCGATCGTCTTTGGATTTTTGGGATCGTCAGGATCGCGTGAGAAATCTGGCGGGATATCAATCTTAAGCTTGCCGTCCAGGAGACTAACTGTTGTTCCCGCCGCTGCGGTGTTCGCGGCGGCGCCATTGCTGCTCGAATCGGCACCGGACTCTTTGCTTACTAACTCCGGGTCCAATTCTCGCGCGCGTTTGTAGTCTGCGGCAGCGCCGGCGGAATCACCTTTGGCCTCCTTCGTAACAGCCCGATTGTAATAGGCGCGCGCGTAATCAGGTTTTAGTTCAATTGCGCGTGTGTAATCAGCAATTGCACCGTCGCGGTCGTTGTTCTCCGCTCTAGCGTTGGCGCGGTTGTTATAAGCGGCCGGGTTTGTGGAGCCGAGTTCGATGGCTCGCGTGTAATCGGCAATGGCGCCGGCGGTGTCCTTCTTCAGCCGTTTGGCTTGGGCACGGTTATAATATGGCGCATCATCTTTTGGATTGAGTTCGATCGCGCGATTGAAATCGGCGATCGCACCATCCAGGTCACCCTGCTTTCCTTTTTCGATTCCGCGGTTCACCAGGTCTCCATCTGACTTGTCGGACGGCGGCGGCGCGGGCGATGACGACTCCCCTGCCGCGGCGGCGGACTGGAGACCGCCGCTCCTTGAATCGGCTGCTGGCGACGCAGGTGACGGAGATTTCTCCGTGACGTCCTGAATGTTGACCGCGATCAGGTGGCTGAAACTGATCTTCACCTTTGCGTCACGCGCGCCGAGCCGCATCGGGCCAGAGAATTCGGAAAGTAACACCTGCTGGTCCTGCGCGTTCTTGAATCGCCCGAAGCTGATATGCGGATAGGACTTCGCTTTCGGTTTTTCTTTTGATTCTTCGAAAACAAATTCTTCCCGCTCGCCCTGATCTTCTTTCCCGATGAATTTCATCACCGTCGCGCCTTCACTGGGATCTTTCGAAGCCGGCTCGCCATTCAAACGCGCGTCGATTAAGCCGATCCAATTGTTCAATCGCTTCGATGTCTGCGCATCCACCGGCTTGCCGGTTTCACCCCAATCGTTCGACTTGAGCCACGTCTTTCCATCCTTGCGCGCGAACTCGCCGTCGCCAGTCTGAATCCGTTCCGGACCGCCATTTGGATAACGATCGTATTTGAATTGCGCCGTTCCCGCTGCGCCGAAATCAAGATTCGCAAACGCGACGAAATGGACCTTTGAATAAAAATCGCGGCTGTACTTCAAATTGTCGGCAGCGAACTTCGCATCCGGCGTAGCCGATGGGATGATGTCCTGTTGTGACAAAGCGTCGGTGTTCGCTGGCGGTTGGATTGTCTTGTCATTCGCGGCCTGATAAGTCGCCACACAATGCAACGGTTCATTTTCGTGGCCCGGTTCCGTCACAGGGCCTTCGTAGCGCCGGACACCATTTCGCTTAGGGTCCTGGGTAATCGCAATCCAATATTCTGTCTTCTGAAGCTCGCCCTTTCTTTTACCAGATTCTTTGGGGCGAAGCTGCATCCACGTTTCGCCGTCGCGTGTTTCCTGTTTAACGACTTCGAGCGCGGGCACTGTGGCCTCGGTTCGAAGAGGGTTGTGCACAAAAGCGTAAAACCGTTGAGCAAGCGCGTGACCTTTCGCATCTTCCAACTTCCAAGTTTTGCTTCCGTCAAAGCTTGCCCACACTTGGTCTTTGATTGCGATTTGCCGCAAAGCATTTCGATCCTCTGGCTCGACTGTGAGATCGAAGTCTTTTCCGGACAGCAGACCATGCACGCGGAACTTAAACGCTCGGCTGATCGTCGCGTCTACTTCCCAAGTTCCGCCTTCCATTAACTTCAAATTCGAAGCGAGAATTCTCGGAGCGTTCTCCGGGCTAATGTTAACCGTGAATAGTAGCGGCCAGCCGGGGTGTGGCGGAGTGGGAAGCTTCAGATCGCGCAATCTATCACCGAAGCATTTTGCAGCTGGCTGGTCGCTTGGAGTCAGCACCTGTTCAACGTGACCATCGGCCGCGAAAACAAAAACGACCTCGAAGTTGACTCTTGGCCCAAGATTCTTAGTGCATTCGCTGACAGCATCGCTCAGGCGCGGCCCGGCGGCCTTGCCGAATTCGTCGTCGTAAGCCTTTCCCTCTTCGGTTTCTCCAAGACGCTTTGCCTCGGCCAACGCCTCTGCAAACGAGCGGCTGTGTTGCGAGCTATCCGCCGCAAACTTTACGTCCTGCGCCCGCAACATTGATAGAGCCAGGACTGAACTGCCAACAGCTAGTATAACAACGATGTTTTTTCTCATTGAAAGCATCCCCTATTCCTTCGATGGAACTTTCCAAATGGTTTGCTCATAATAGCTTTCCTCCGATATGATCACCGTGCCTTCGTTTTAGAAGCCAGCAGCGCTTTGATTTTCTCCATATCGGGATGAGTAATGCCTGCGTCCTGGAATTCCTTGAAATCATCCAGCGCAGCCTGGCTGAAGGTTCGCTTGCCGTCGCGGAGTTTGGCATTTTTGTTTTCGAGATAAACGGTTTTCGCTTTGTCGAATTGGTTATCGAAAAGGTAACCGTGGGCGAGATTGGTTTTGATCATCACTGCGTCATCAGGCGAGAGTTCCAAAGCTTTGAGGGAAGCTGCGATCGCCTCACGGGGTTTCCGATTGAAGAGCTGATACCACCCGAGGTCTAAGTAGTAACCTCCGTTTTTCGGCTCAAATTCAATAGCCCTCTGTATATCCTTGACCGCGGCACCATAGTGCTTCTTTGTAGCGTAGACGTCAGCGCGGTTCGAGTAGGCGAGCGCGTATGTCGGATCGAGCTCGATGGCGCGATTGTAGTCGGCGATCGCTCCATCCAGATCGCTCTTATGCTTTTTGGCGAGGCCGCGGCCGTAGTAAGCGTCCGCATTTTTCGGATTGAGCTCGATTGCGTGATTGTAGTCAGCAATGGCTCCGTCGACGTCGCCTTTAGTGCCCTTAACGGCGCCACGGTTGTTGTAAGCGTCCGCGTATTTCGGATTGAGTTCGATACCCCGATTGTAATCGGCGATAGCCCCATCCAGGTCACCCTTCTCATTCTTAGCGTTGCCGCGATTGAAGTAGGCAATGGCATATTTCGGATCGAGCTCGACCGTATGATTGTAGTCGGTGATAGCTCCCTGCAGATCGCCCTTTCTTCGCTTGGCAACGCCGCGGTCGCAATAAGCTTTTGCGAATTTAGGGTCGAGTTCGATTACGCGATTGTAGTCGGCGATTGCGTGTAGATCGCTCTTCTGCTTTTTGGCGAGACCGCGGTCGTAGTAAGCGTACGCGTATTTCGGATCGAGTCGTATGGCCCGATTGTAATCAAGGATAGCCCCATCGAAGTCACCCTTGTCACGCTTGGCGTTGCCGCGGTTGCTGTAAGCGATGGCATCTTTCGGATTGAGTTGGATGGCGCGATTGAAATCGACGATCGCTGCGTCCAAATCGCCTTTAGCTTGTTTCGCAAGGCCGCGGTTATTGTAAATCGCAGCATCCTTCGGATCGATTTGAATGGCGCGATCGTAGTCGGCGATAGCTCCATCTAAATCGCCCGCGGCCTTCTTAGCTCCGGCGCGGTTGAAGAAATCTTCTACCGTCCCTGCCGATGCTGGCGATTCCTTCTCGTTGCCTTTAGCGATACCGCGATCGATGGAAGCAGCGGAAGACTCTTCGTCTCGCAGTTGCGGATCCAATTCTCCCGCGCGTTTTAAATCCTCCTTCGCTCCGGCCGCGTCGCCCTTCGCTTGTTTCGCCTCACCGCGATTCTTGTACGCGACGGCCAGCTTTGGATTAATTTCGATGGCGCTACTGAAATCGGCGATTGCTCCGTCCAAGTCCCCCTTCGATTTTTTGATGTTTCCGCGGTTGTTGAAAGCACTTGCGTTCTTCGAGTCCAAGTCAATCGCGCGATTGTAATCGGCAAGAGCGCCGTCGGCGTCGTCCTTGATGTTTTTGGCCAGCGCGCGATTGCGATAAACGATCGCATTTTTGGGGTCGAGCTCGATGGCGCGCGTAAAATCGGCAACCGCGCCGTCATTGTCGCGCTTGCGCAGTTTCGCCAGGCCGCGATCACTGTAATAATCGGCGGTGTTGGGACTGAGCTCGATCGCGCGACTCAAATCCGTGATGGCGCTGTCGTAGTCCCCTTTCTGCAACTTGAATGCGCCGCGTCTGTAAACCGCCGGCTCAGATTTTGGGTCGAGATCAATCGCGCGGCTGAGGTCGGCGATGGCGCCGTTCATGTCACCGTTGAAACCGCGAGCGCCGGCCCGATTGAAAAAACCTTCGGCGTCTTTAGGCTTCGGGCCGATGTCGATCTTAGTTAAATCAGTTGGTTTGTTCTCCAGCTCCTTTGGCGTTTCCAAGTTTTCCCATGCGGCCTCCGAAAGCTCGAAACCGCTCGCGGCAATCAAGTAACCAAAACTAAACTTCACGCGCTCGCGAGCTTTGCCGCCGGTGGCGGGCAACGAGCCTTCGAAACCGTGCAAGAGCGCATTGGGACTTTTGTCGTAGAGCGGCCGGGCAAATGTCAGGCGCACCGGCGCGCCCTTTTGATTTGCCGTGCGCGCTTCGAAAATCCATTCCACTCTTACGCCTTCTCTGGATTTGTTGACGAGCTTTACTTCGCTCGGCGCAAAATCGAATGCCGTTTCCCCGAGCTTGACCCAGCCGTCGAGCTTTCGCGCCGTTTGGTGAGCAACCGGCCGCCCGGATTCGCCCCAGTCTTCCGATCTCAGCCACGGTTTTTCGTGTTGACGCGCAAACGTGCCGGCGTCGCATTGAATGCGCTCCGGTCCGTTGTCCGGATAACGCTGGTAAGCAAATGACGGCGCTGACTCTGCAATCGCTGAGAAGTGAACGCCCGCATAAAAGTCGCGGCTAAACTCGAGATTATCGGCAACGACCTTCGCGTCCTGCGCCCGCAACGTTGACTGAGCCAGAACTGAACTGCCAACAAGAATAACAAGGATGTTCTTTCTCATTGAAAACATGGCCTACTCCTTCGATGGAACTTTTTTCTTTGAAATGACTCGGAACTTACCCGTCTTTTCATCAAAGGCAGCCGTGAGCCGATAGGTAGCCTCTCCAGCATCCGCTCCGCGAAAGATAACAGATTGCTCAAGCGACAGGACACTGGGTTTTACCCAGCGTATTGGTTTCAGCCACTCCCTGCGCACGTCGCCTTCCACATCGACTTCAAGCGGCGTGGCCCAGGTCTCGCGCACGCTGCCTTCGACATCGACTCCCGGTTGCACGTGTTCGCTTACCTGCACGAATTTGTCGTCGCGCAGATGATAAATCCAGGTGAGACCCCACCGCGCGGTGTCAGCGTAAAATGCGCACCACTTAGAGTCCCGTGACCAAGTCAGGCTTGTTTGGTTCGCGCTACCGTCCCATGGGAGCTCGGCGACCACCCGTTTCTCTGGTAACGAAACCAACTCAATCCTTTTAATTGTTGTGAAGAAGTACTGGGCCTTTAGGCCTTCCTGGAGTGTGGAAGAACTCTTTTTCGCTTTCGTTTTTTCTTCGGGGAACATTTGCCGATACATTTCAGCATCATACGAGATGCGCATCGCAAACTTCTTATCCGGCGAGATGTCGCGAATCTTTTCTGCCAGCGCAGACTCCTCGGCGTAGCTGGCCCTGGTTAAAATCAGGAGGCTGGCAAGCAGACCTGACAATCGAAGCGTTTTCACGATGTGGGGCGCAAAAAGATCACCAGGTGTAAGTGACGCTGCCGTCGGCTTCGCGAACTAGGTTGGCGCCGACCGCGACGGCTCTCGCCGCGAGCTTCTCGCCGATCGGGATCACCTGCACGTAAAACGAAACCGGTTCGCCCTGGCTTCCACCCAGCGCACCCATCTTTTCCAGTTCCTCCCAGCTATGTGCTCCGCTGACGATTTTTTTGAGAAATCCCAATTTCACCAACGCGTCGTATGGAAATTCGACTACGCCGTAATGATTCGGCGTCGCGGACGTGGCGAACAGCGCGAGAAGGACTCCGGTTGGAGTCACCGGGCCACGGAGAGGGAATGGCCGTGATGTTATCGCTAACAGGATTGTAACGAAAGACCCGATTCGTAG
>Ga0209648_10004647_pt1 | contig 11706 bp, 11 predicted proteins | sample GraSoi2013_115cm_FD_185830 | JGI IMG/M metagenome (GOLD analysis project Ga0209648, IMG submission 185830) | Grasslands soil microbial communities from the Angelo Coastal Reserve, California, USA - Sample 9_17_2013_115cm (SPAdes) (version 2) | ecosystem: Environmental > Terrestrial > Soil >...
ACGGTGACTTTTTGCGCGGCATATTTGTCGAGTTCCGCTTCATGCCCTTCAAGTGTGTACACGTTCTTGCCCGCGACGACGGCGTACTTGGTTCCCTGCTTGACGCAGTAACGCAAGCATTCGGCGGCGGGTTTGTCTTTCATCATGTGGGTCTGGTCGCACATTGCATCGCTTACGACGCCGGTCAACGTTTTCTGCTCGCCGCCCGTCTGCGCAAGACTCACGAGCGGTGCGAGCACTGCCGCGGCCAGTATGGGGATTGCCTTCACTGAGAACATGCTTTTCATCGTACTTTCTCCTTTGGATGGTCTGAAATCACTACCAAAACTCCTTAGCCCTCCGCTTGCGGTTCTCTTGGCTGCAATGTGCCGCGCCGCAGCGCGCGTTCCTTCATCAGGGCAAAAAACACCGGCACTAGAATCAGGACGTGAACGGTCGAAGTGATCATGCCGCCGACGATGGGCGCCGCAATCGGCTTCATGATGTCGGAGCCGATGCCGCTTTCCCACAGAATAGGAACGAGACTGGCCAGCACAACGCAGACGGTCATGAGCTTTGGCCGGAGACGTTGTACTGCGCCCTCGATGACGGCTTCCTCGATGTCTTCTTGTCTTAACGGATGACCGGATTCGAGTCGCCGATTGAGCGCCTCGTGGAGATACACGACCATGACGACTCCCGTCTCCACGGCGATGCCGAAAAGGGCGATATAGCCCACCCACACGGCGACGCTGAAGTTATAGCCAAGCAGCTTTTGCAGGATGAGGCCGCCGGTGAGCGCATAGAGTGTCGGGAAGATAAGCACTGCCGATTCGACGACGGAATGAAACACCATGTAGAGGAGCACGAAGATAACGAAGAATACGACGGGCAAGATAACTTGTAGCCGCTCCTTCGCGCGCAATTCGAACTCATACTCGCCGGCCCATTTATACGTGTAGCCCGCGGGCAGATGAACCTTTTGCGTCAACATGTCATTTGCGGCCCTCACGAAGTTGGCGTAGTTCCTGGAATTGAGATCGATGTAGACATAGCCAGTAAGAGCTCCATCTTCATCACGTACCATGGAGGGTCCGCGTGAAAACGAGATTCGCGCCACTTCTTCGATGGGAATCTGTGCGCCGGACGGAGTAGCGATCAGGACTCTCCGCAGGTCATCTACGTTGTCACGGAAGTCGCGGTTGTAGCGGACGTTGACCGGATAGCGCTCGCGGCCTTCGATGTTCTCCGTAACCATTTCGCCGCCGATTCCCGAGCTGACGGCTTGCTGCACATCGGCAACGGTCAGGCCGTAGCGTGACGCTTCCTCGCGATTCACTTCGATGTTGAGGTAAAAGCCTTGTGAGACGCGTTCCGCGAAGACGGATCGAACTTGGGGAAGATGCGAAAGCACCTGCTGGATTTGCGCACCAGCCTGCTGGATCCCTTCGAGCGTAGCTCCCTGGATTTTCATGCCGAGAGGGGTCTTGATTCCGGTTAGTTCCATGTCCAAGCGATTTTCGACCGGCATGGTCCAGGTGTTGGAGAGGCCCGGGAATTGCAACTTTGCATCCATCTCCTGAATGAGCTTCTCGTAAGTCATCCCCGCACGCCACTTCTCGCGCGGCTTGAGCATAATCGTCGTGTCGTACATGTCGAGTGGCGCGTTGTCCGTCGCACTGTCCGATCGTCCGATGGTTCCAAAGACGGTTTCGACTTCGGGGAACGTGCGAATGATGCGGTCCTGCTCCTGAAGCAATAGCGAAGCCTGGCCGATAGAGATTCCCGGCAAAGCTGTAGGCATGTACAAGGCCGAGCCCTCGAAGAGGGGAGGCATAAACTGACTGCCGATGTTGAGTGCGAGAGGAAGGGTTACCCCCAGGAAAATCAAATTTATGAGCAAAGTGGTCTTGCGAAACCGCAGACAAAGGCGAAGCACCGGTAAATAGAGACCTTGTGTCACCCGTGAGAGCGGGTTCTGCGACTCCGGCCGCAGGCGTCCCCGGATGAAGAGAATCATCAGCACAGGCACGAGCGTGATGGCCAGCAACGAGGAAAAGCCCACTGCCAGCGTTTTCGTCCAGGCGAGCGGCCGGAACATTCGACCTTCCTGGGCCTCCAGCAAGAAAACGGGGAGGAACGACACCACGATGATCAGCAGGGAAAAGAAAATGGCGGGACCGACCTGTTTCGCAGAGTTCAGGAGAATCTTCCGCCGATCCGGCCCTGAAATCGGCTCCGATGCATTGGCTTGGTGCTCCGAAAGCTGGCGGTAGCCGTTCTCGACCATCACGATGGCCGCGTCGACGAGGACGCCGATGGCAAGCGCGAGGCCGCCGAGCGACATGATGTTGGAGCTGACGTGCAGGTAGTACATCGGGATGAAGGACGCGAGCACGGCAATCGGCAACGTAAGAATGGGAATCAGTGCCGAGCGGAAATGAGAGAGGAAGATAACGATGACGACGCTGACGATGATGGCCTCTTCCAATAGATCACGCTGAAGAGTCTCGATGGAGGCGCGAATCAGTCCCGAGCGATCGTAGCCGGCGACAACTTCGACACCGGGAGGTAAGGATGATTTGACCTCGGCGAGTTTTTTCTTCACGCCATTGATGACGTTCAAGGCGTTCATGCCATCGCGCATAACCACAATGCCCGCCACCGTTTCGCCCTCGCCCTGCCATTCCGCCGCCCCTTCTCGAATATCCGGACCGAAGGTGACTGTCCCGAGGTCACGAATCTTGACGGAGGTGCCGTTCTTCGTGGCCAAGGGCACGGTTTCCAAGTCGCTCAACGAACGCAGATAGCCGAGTCCCCGGATCATGTATTCCGCGCCGCCCATTTCAAGCACTCTCCCGCCGACTTCATTCGTGCTGGCGCGGACTTTTTCGATGACCGTGGAAAGCGGGATTCCGTAGGCGCGAAGCTTGTTCGGGTCCAGATTGACTTGGTACTGCTTGACGAACCCGCCGATCGTCGCCACTTCCGCTACTCCCGGAACGGTTTCGAGCTGGTAGCGCAGATACCAATCCTGAATGCTGCGCAAGTCGGCAAGACTGCGCTGGTGGCTGCGGTCCACAAGGACGTACTCGTAGACCCAGCCCGCCCCCGTGGCGTCCGGTCCAATCACTGGATGGACGTTCGCCGGGAGCCCTCCCTCAATTTGCTGCATGTATTCGAGAACCCGCGAACGCGCCCAATAGAGATCTGTCCCGTCCTCAAAGACGACGAAAACGTAGGAATCGCCGAACATGGTTTGGGCGCGCACGGCTTTCACATGCGGCGCTGCCAGCAGCTTTGTCACGATGGGATAGGTGACTTGGTCCTCGATGAGGCTCGCCGGCTGGCCAGCCCACGAGGTATGAATGATGACTTGGACGTCGGAGATATCCGGCAACGCGTCCAAGGGAATGCGGCGCAACGACCAGATTCCCGCGAGCACGAGAAGGAGCGTTCCGGTGAACACGAGGAAGCGGTTTCGCGCGCACCAATCGATCCAGCGTGCGATCACGTTACATGCCTCCCGTGGCGTTCACGCTGAGTTGCTTGCTGGCGACGGTTTGGCCGTTCTTTTTCGCGACGATGGTGACCTGCCACGTTCCGCCGCTTTCGAGCTGGCCGGAGCCCTCGTACAGGCCGTTTCCTTTGTCAGCGAGGGTGATCTGCGTGCGCATCGCGGCCATCCCCATCGCCGGCATGGCGGGCATGAAGAACGTTATGGAAACGTCCGCACCGGAAATCGGAGCGCCGTTCGCATCGCGCAACTTCACTCGAATCGTGTTGCTGCCCTTGCGCGGAGGGGTTGGGTCGGTGGTTAGTTCGACGTTCGTCTGTGGCGCGTTCATCGCACCTGCGGACCCGGCGCCGGGCGGAGGCGGTACGAAAGAACCGAGGGCCGCTTGCAGCTGGCTCTCCGAGTCGATCAGGAAATTCGCGGACGTGACGATCTCTTCGCCCTCCTTCAGGCCCTTGAGCACGATGAAGTCTTCGCCGGCCCGCGGGCCGAGTTGTATTTCCCGCGGTTCGAGGTAACCGTCACCGCGACCTACGAATACGATTTGCCGCGTTCCGGATTGCAGAACGCCGCTGGAGGGTATGACCAACTGTTTTCCCATAGGCACCTTCAGCGCAACGTTGACGAACATTCCTGGGGTGAGTCTCAGGCCGGAATTTAAGAAGGCCAAGCGAGCGCGTACCGTGCGGGTAGTCATGTCCACTTGCGGATAAAGGAAATTCACGCGACCCTCGAAGACGTGGCCCGGGTAGGCGTCTACGGTGAGCGTTGCGCGATCGCCGGCTTTGATTCTTCCCAAATCGTTCTGGAACACTTCGGCGAAAACCCACACTGTTGAAAGATCAGCGACCGTGTAGAGGTGGGTTTCCGGCTGAACGGTGAGATTCGGCAATGCGTTTCGTTCGGTGATGTAACCCTCAACCGGAGAATCGACTTCCAGCTCTTGTTGCACTTGGCCGGTCGATTCCAGTCGCGCGATCTCGCGTTGCGGCACTCCCCACTGTTTGAGCCGCTCGCTAGCGGCTTCCAAAAGGGAAGCAGCGCTTTCTGCTACCCCGGGAACAGTGCTCCCCGCGACGCGTCGCTGGTTTTGCTTCGCGACCAGATACTCGCGCTCCGTTGCCGCCAAGTCGGGGCTGTAGATTGTGAAGAGAGGCTGACCTTTGCGCAGGTATTGATATGTGGCATCGGCATAGACTTTCTGGATGTAACCGGAATAGCGCAGTTGAACGTAAGCGAGCTTCGTTTCATCGGTGGCAACATTTCCGGTCACGCGAATTTCATCCTCGACCACCTTGCTTTCCACGCGGCCCATACGAACGCCGATGTTTTGCAGGCGTTCGGGCGAGATTTGAACCGGCGCGAGGGTGACTTCCTGGGGTGCCGTCGCCCCGATCTCCCGAGCGCTCGTAGAGTTCTGGCTCATTTCGTTGGCCTGAACCGACAGTGCGCCTTTCTTATGCTGTGCGGAGCGCCACCACAGCCATCCGAGAACGCCGACAAGCGCGATATTGGCCACAACGGCGAAGACGAAGGCTGTTCGATAATTCCGCATGTTCTGGTTCCTCTCTCAGCGCAACGTTAATCCGGTTATCTGTTCGAGCCGCGCGATCGCGGTCTCGTATTCCGCAAGGTTTTGCCAGTACTCTTCGTCGAGGTGCAGCACGTCCAGGAACGCGGTCAGGACCGCTTGAAAATCCTGCTTGTTCGATTGGTATGCTGCGAGGCCCGCCTGAAACTCAGATCGCGCCTGAGGAGAGAGGCCTTCTCGATGAATCCTGAGCAGCTCGGAAGTTTGCTGGGCGACTACATACTGCGCGCGTAGTTCCGACGCAACTTGTTGGGACTGGGCCTCGAATTCGCTGCGAGCGCGAAGCTGGTCTGCTTGGGCCTGCGCCAACTCTGGCCGTTGCTTGCGCCCGCGATAGATAGGTACCCGGACGCCAAAGGTCAGCATGTAGTACGCCCGAAACTGAGTGGGGTCCGTGCGTTGCCACATGTACTGCACGTTGAAGTCGGGGTAGAAGTCCTTGCGCGCCAACTCGACTTGCAGCGCCTGTTTGTCGATCATTTTTTGTGACGCGGCTAGTTCCGGATTTTGCGTTGTGGCAGCGGCGAGAAGGTCGTTGTAGGTCTGCACAAGAGGTGTTTCGATGAGATCGGCTGGCTCGATGTCGGGCGAACTCTGCGACCGGTGGAGAAGCTGTTTGAGTTGGGCTTGGAGTTTCCCGACTTCTAGATGGTGCATCGCAATTTCACGAACCAGCTTCGTCTTCTGCAGTTGGGCTTGTAGCACGTCTTGTTGCGTCCCCATGCCGGAACGGTAGCGAGCGTCTGCGGCTTGTTCTACTCGCTGCAACAGCTCGCCGTCGCTTTCCAGGATGGTCAGGGTTTTCGAGAGGTACGCCAACTGAAAGTAAACGGCCTTGACGGCCGTAAGGACCACGCGGCGCACCGATTCGACTTGCTGCTGCGACACATCGGCCTCGCGCCTGGCAATCTCACCTTTCAGCCGCAATTTCCCCGGATACGGAATATCCTGCGAGACACCGAGGCCGATGTAGGCAAAGTCGCTGTTGGTGTAGCCCGCGAACGGGCGCGGGCTGCCGACACTGAGGTGTTGCAAAGCGAATTGCGGGTCGGGTCGCGTTGAGACTTGGGTCGGAACCTGTTTCGCCGCCTGCCAACCTTGTCGAGCCGCTTCGATCTGGGGATTGTTCTTCTCCGCTTCCTGTAGCAAGTCCCCAAGCGCAGTGACTGCTCGCGCGTGCTGCGCAGCAGGCTCCTGAGCAAGGGTTTTCTCCCCGAGGGTTGAGAACAGCAATAGTGCGCAAAGAGCCGGCGCCAACCTATCGCGCAAATGCCGAATCGTCATGTTTTCCTTCACGTGCAAAGGCATCTTCATTCTCCTGAACGTCCGCATTGCCGCCGTGAGACGAGGGTGAGTCGCCGAATTGACTCGCAGCCAAAGCGTGGCGGCGGATCAAAGGAAAAAATTGAGACAGAAAAAGATAACGGCCAGTGCTGTAATTGCACTGGTCAGGGAGGGATCAGATTAGGAAAGAAGAGTGAAGCATGTACAGCTCTGGCGGTGAATGCTCGGAAGCTTCGAAAACATCGCGCGAAAACACGGAAATGTGGAGGACTTGCGGCAACGGCAGAATATCCGGGAGAACCGTCGCTGGTGCGTGGAGCGTCACATGTGCAACGGGCAAGGCACTCGCAGATTGGGAGGAAACCATCGTTTTGCAACAGTCGTGGCTCTGATTCGAGGGGTCACACGGCATTGACCCGCAGCATTGCATGCTCTGCTGGTCTTGCGTCATCGGAGACATGCAGTCCGCGAACGGCAAGAACAGGACCGCTATCAACGACAGGACCAGAAATGTCGTTCTCCGAACCATTTCTTGACTCTAGGGCGATTAGACGCTCGAGTCAAGGAATTGGATTCAAGATGTGCCGGCGGAACGGCCTTTTGCCGGCTAACGCATATGCTGAGTTCAGTGAGTTCGGTTTCTGCGTCGGGGCCAATCCGTCCGCGGATTTGGTTTTCGGAACCGACGCTTCTGCTCGCAGGAACAATCCGGGAACAATAAGAATTCCCTTCTACGTGTTTTCAATACTTTCTGTCACGGCAGAGGCCGCGGGTTCGAGTCCCATCGTCCCCGCCATTCATTCCAGAGGGTTTGCGCGAATTTCACTGAAGCCAACGAGGGCGCAAAAGGGTGCATTTCTGCACCCTTTTTGCATCCCTTTTCGTCATTGGGAACGTTCTCAGGTGTGCTTCTCTTCATGGCTTGGCCGCATTTACGCTCAAGCAGTCAAATTCGTTTCCGACGCGAATACTAAATCGAGTACGGCTGCTTGTGCAGCGTGCTTCGCTGGCGAGATCGCCTGCGTGTAGAAATCCAACGTTGAACGTAGCGAGGAATGCCGCAGCAGTTCTTGCATCACTTTGAATTCTGTCCCGACACTAACTAGGAGCGTCGAGTAGGTGTGTCGAAACGTGTGCCATCCGAATCGTTTCTGAATTCCGACCCGCAGCGCGACGGGGCGAATATATTTGCGCAATATCGCCTGGCCCCAGATCGGCTTGCGACCACGATGCCGCCTGCTTGCAAACACCCAATCGTCTGGTTTGTTGAACCGGCAGATTTGTTTCCATTCATCGAGAGTCTGCAGGACAGTTGGATGAACAGGCACCGGCTTCTGCGACGATTCAGTTTTGCAAGGTCCGACCACGCCGTACACAACAGATCGCGTCACGTTCATCGTGTTTTGGGCAAACTCGACATCACCCCACTTCACTGCAAATAGCTCGCTCTGACGCAAACCAGTGGAAGCTGCAAGGAGGACCAGCGCACGCTCACGTAGACCCAGACCAGTCAGCAATGCCTTGATTTCAGCGGGTGTCAGCACGCTTGGTGTAGTCCGCCGCTTTGCACCTTGGCGAACTAAACGAATAGGATTGCGGTCGAAAAGTTCGTGACGGCAAGCATGATTGAAGAGAACTGAGAGAAGATTTCGGATTTTGGCACAACTACTCTTCGCCAGTGGCAAACTGCGCAACCATGACTCCACATCCGTAGTTCTTACTTCCGAAAGAAGTACGCCCCCCCAATGTGGAATCATCCATCTGGTCAAGTACGCTTCGTAGGCTCTCTTCGTGGAATAGCTTCGCCAGATATTGTCCTTAGTCAGTTCGCGCTGAACAAAGTGATCGCACACTTCCGCGACAGTCATTGGGAGAGAGCATCGTTGCAGAGCATGTCTATTGATTTCTCTCAGCAATACGGTGACTGATTGGCGGGCAGAATCCTGATCGGGATATTGGCAGACTGTGCCAATCACCCTTTTGCGATAGATGCGTTTGCCATACGGCCCTCTGTCCGCCCAGCGGAACTGCCAAACATCGAGACCGCGCTTCCGACCACTCCTGATTAGACTTCCATGCTGCATTCCTGCCTCCTGCATCGCAGTTGCGACGCGGAGGAAATTCTTACGCAAGGAGGCGAAAGCCGAGACTTCGACAGACCGTGGAGTGAATTGCTTTGCGGCGGCAAGAGCAACGCTGCCTGCGCCTGTCCTGAGTGACCGGCGAGCGCTACGCCGCCGAGGCCGAGCCAAAGCGCCCATAGTTTCTTCGCGAGTTTGTGGGTCAGTTCCGCAAGCGCACTGAGGCGTTTCAGGAGCCACTCGAGGCTATCGAAACCCACTTCGGCCACCGTTGCCTGGGCCCCCTGCCTGAATATACCTTGACACGTATATGCTCTGTGGAGTATACCAAGAGAATGGAATCCGTGTTCGAAATCATTGCGGAGCCGAACCGCCGCGCGATCTTGAGCCTCCTGGTCTCGTCCCAACAGTCGGTTGGAGAGATCGAGCGCCAACTTCGCATGCCGCAGCCGACCGTGTCAAAGCACCTGCGCGTGCTGCGCGAGGCCGGTTTCGTGGAGTCCACCGTGGACGCACAGCGCCGCCTCTACCGGCTGAAGCCAGCACCATTTCAGGAGGTGGATGCCTGGCTGGAGCAGTTCCGCCGGTTCTGGTCCGATCACGTGGATGCGCTGGAACGGCACCTCGACCGCATGGAACGTTCATCACCAACGAGGGCAACACCAACGAAAAGCAAGACAGGGAAAAGACAACGCGGCCCAAACCGCGAACGTGACAAAGGAGAAAAGAAATGAAAATTAAAATGACCAGCGTATACGTGGACGACCAGGACAGGGCCCTGCGCCTCTATACCGAGGTACTGGGCTTTGCCAAGAAGACCGATTTCAGTCAGGGCCCATATCGCTGGCTGACCGTGGTCTCGCCCGAGGAGCCGGACGGCACTGAGCTGCAGCTGGCGCTGAACAACAACCCCGCAGCCAAAGCGTATCAGCAGGCGATCTTTCAACTGCGCCAGCCCGCGGCCATGTTTTTCACTGACGACGTCAAGGGCGACTATGAGCGGATCAAGGCCCGCGGCGCCGCGTTCACGATGCCGCCCACCGACGTCACCGGCTCGACCATTGCGATGCTGAACGACACCTGCGGCAACCTCATCCAGCTCACCCAGCTGGCACGCTATTCACGCTAAGGAGAAGAACGTGACCTATCTCGAGCAGTACACACCGGGTCCGGCCAGCGGGGCGCAGATACGAAAGGACGGAGAGAAGTGGACGCTCATTCTCGTCAGAGAACTGCGCCACTCGCCGGAAAAAGTCTGGCAGGCGCTTACTGACCCAGCGCATCTGCGTGAGTGGGCGCCTTTCGACGCCGATGGGAGCCTAGGCACGGCTGGAGCCACGGTGAAGCTCACCACGGTGGGAGCACCCACGCCGCGTGTTTCCGAAACAACAGTGACGCGAGCCGACGCTCCCAAGGCTCTTGAGTACAACTGGGGTGGCTTCGATATGCGGTGGGAACTCGAAGCCTTTGGTGGCGGCACACGCCTGACGCTGTGGACTAACATCGATCACCGCTTCATCGCAATGGGTGCTGCCGGGTGGCACATTTGTTTCGATGTTCTGGATCGCCTGCTCAGCGGAACTCCCATCGGGCGCATCGTCGGCCCCGAGGCGATGAAGTTCGGCTGGCAGCGGCTGAACGCGGAGTACGCTAAGCAGTTCGGTATTGAAACGCCCAACTGGCCGCCTAAGGCGGCTCAAAATTCGTGAATCGAGGAGGATCTGTGACAAAGAGAAATAAAATTATCTATTGGATTTCTACTATCTGGCTTGCATTAGGAATGCTGGCAACTGGAACACTACAGTTATTCAAAGCGAAAGCGGAAGGAGCCGTGGCGCCGCCCGGGGTATATGGTATTACCCATTTGGGCTATCCCGTCTATTTTCTAACAATACTAGGTGTTTGGAAAATTTTGGGAGTTGTAGCATTGCTTATTCCTAAATTTCCTTTATTAAAGGAATGGGCTTATGCAGGCTTTTTCTTTGCCATGTCGGGAGCGGTATTTTCACATATCGCATCGGGTGATTCCATGACTCAAAATGTTCCCGCGTTGTTACTTCTAATCCTGATTGTAATATCGTGGTATTTCAGACCTGCGGATAGAAAAATCATTTCAGTTAATCAACACAGTCACGGACAAGAGTTCGGACCGCCGAAGACCGCAACCGAGAAGCATGGCAACCATGCTGCGGTTGGCGCGCCGTAGAGCACAACCTGTTACCGCTGATAGAAAGTCTCAAATTTACGCTTTCCCCTAAAGGTTACCCAATAAAACTACCGGCACGAAAACGGGGCAAGAATTTGAGGCATAAAGATCCAATGAATCCATCGGAACGTATTGACGAGCTGATCGCAAAACTCACAAACTGGCGTGGCAAAACGCTCGCCAGCATCCGCAAGACCATCCTTGAGGCCGACCGGGACATAATCGAGGAATGGAAGTGGATGGGAAGCCCAGTGTGGTCTCGCGACGGAATCATCGCGGTCGGCAACGCCCACAAAGATAAGGTGAAGCTTACCTTTGCCCACGGGGCGAGCCTCCCAGATCCTGACAAGCTCTTCAACGCGGGCCTCGAAGGCAACGCCTGGCGAGCGATCGATTTGTTCGAGGGCGACAAGATTAATGAGCGTGCTCTAAAAAATCTCGTCTGTGCCGCCGTTAATTACAATCAGATCAAATTGAAGAGGAAAGCGCCTGCGGGAACTAGCCCCAGTTTACGAAATATAGCGAGGTGATGAAACCTAAGCGGCCGTGCGAATCAGTACTGGGAAACGCGCTGCTGGTCACGAAATCGAGGACAGAATAATGCTTTCGCCACGGCAATTGGAGGCCGCATTCCATGGCGAAAAGCAAACACAAACGAACCCCTAAGACTGTCCTGAAGCTGCCGGATCTTGAACAATCGAAATCTGCAGTTATGAACAGTCTGACGTCGGGGAGTTCAAAGCGCTCCTACGATCATGCGATTCGCGAATTCATCGACTGGTACTGCTCAGAGCCTCGACTCGCCTAAGTACCAATTCGAAAGAATTTCACTAAGCTCTCCGTTGCGCTGCACACAAGCGGAGACGAGCCGGTAGAATTCGTTTCCACTCCGCAACGCTCAAATCTTTCATCAATCGCAAAGCGCGTGAAATCATGCCCGGTTCAAACGCCCTCAGTTGTGCCGAATGTACCGAAAATCGCAGCTGAAGTTGAAGAATGAAGTTGCTGTAATCTCTTTTGAAGTGAGTGGGATACACTGACGCGCCAG
>Ga0209648_10004648_pt1 | contig 11705 bp, 13 predicted proteins | sample GraSoi2013_115cm_FD_185830 | JGI IMG/M metagenome (GOLD analysis project Ga0209648, IMG submission 185830) | Grasslands soil microbial communities from the Angelo Coastal Reserve, California, USA - Sample 9_17_2013_115cm (SPAdes) (version 2) | ecosystem: Environmental > Terrestrial > Soil >...
TTTGGCCTCCGTTTGTCATGCCTTGCGGATACTCAAGAACCAATACGCGAGTCCGAGGACGAGCAGTGCAATACCGGGGAACCAGAGTGAAAGGATAAAAGGAGCAATTACACGGGCTATTCCTGTTGGCGGATATTGGATGAGACCCACCAGGAAGGTAAAAATGGCTGGAGTCAACGCCCCTGCCCCGATGTAGCCCTTGCGAGCCATGAGAGCGATGCCTAAGAGGGCGAGGCTGATAGCAATAATTATGAGGGCGTTATCAAACGGGAGAAGCCGGAAGTACGTTGCGCCAACGAAGGTGAAGAACAGGCCTGCGATCACTAGACGAGTGGGGTTGACAGCTGCGGCTACCAACAGACCGAGCCCGAACAAAAAGAGACCGACGGGATAAGCTCGGAAATTGAGCCGGAGGAGCAGCGCCCCAAGGAGAAAGATGACTCCGAAGCCAAGCAGGATATACGATTGGAGCATATTCCGATTGCGCGGACGAGACGGTCGAGAGACGATAGTTGACATGAAATCCTCCTTAAGGATAGAGTAAGTTGGTAGAGGGCATTTCCTCACGCAAAAGCTCTGCCGGCAGGGTGTGAGGCCACCGCCCAGCTGAGGCGCCTGGCCCTCTCTGGTACGAGTATAAGGAGGAAGCGCCATGAAAGCGTCATGAAAGCGTCATGTTTTTACCTGTGAGTACCTTGATACTCTGCTGTCCTTTGGAAGAGGACAAAGCTCTTTGAGATGTGTGGAGAAGCCTCTGAAGCCATTTTATACAAATCTTAACCGTCGTTATATGATATGACATATCTTTTGGTCAGTTTTGTACTAACAGGCCAAAGTGATATGATTTACCTGTTGGCGCTGGTAGATAAACGATATATGAGCGAAGTTGCTGGCACACAGCGGAAACATTACTACGCTGACTTTTTGTCAAGCGCTATTTGAAATAGCTCTTTGATGTTGCGAACGAGGAGATCTCATGGACAATCAGATAGATTTATCTGCAGATTTCATTTCTTCATCCGATACAACTGCATCTGCGTCAGTGACATCTCATCTGCCTCTACCACGCCAGAAAAAAGATGTCGATTATGTCTTTTTCGAATTAACACGCAGCATTTGTCCGCAGTGTCGTCGGGTCATCGACGCGCATATTCTCTTACGTGACAATAAAGTCTATATGCGGAAGCGCTGCCCTGAGCATGGTCCGTTTGAAGGACTGGTCTACGGTGATGCTCAGGCTTATATCTCTGCTGCACGTTTTAACAAGCCTGGCACCATACCGCTAGCCTACTCCACGCCAATACAACACGGGTGTCCTCACGATTGTGGCCTTTGCCCTGATCATCAGCAGCATGCATGCCTTGGTATCATTGAGGTGAATAGTGCCTGTAACATGGATTGTCCACTCTGCTTTGCCAATGCTGGTGCGGGCTTCAACCTGACGCTAGAAGAGGTGGAGGGTATTCTGGATCACCTGGTAGAAACGGAGGGCAATCCCGAGGTGGTCCAGTTCTCTGGAGGGGAACCATCCATTCATCCACAGATCATCGAGATGTTGAAGGCGGCGAAAAAGCGCAACATCAGGCATGTGATGCTCAACACTAACGGCAAACGCATTGCTGATGATGATGCGTTCCTGCGACAATTGAGTGAGTTGCACCCATCGATTTATTTTCAGTTTGATGGTTTTGAGGCTGAAACCTATCGCATGCTCCGTGGCGAACCAGATATTCTGTCGCAGAAACTGCGGGCGTTGGATCGTCTGGCAGAGATTGGGGCGAATGTCGTACTGGTCCCAGCGGTTGATCGCTTCGTCAACCTGCACGAAGTGGGTGCCATTGTTTCGTTCGGTATGCAGCACCCGGCGGTACGTGGGATCAATTTCCAGCCAGCATTCCAGGCGGGTCGTCATGGGGAAAGCGATCCCATGCAGCGCCTGACCATACCCGATATCCTCATAGCCCTGGAAAAGCAGACCAGCGGTACGCTGAAGGTTGCCGACTTCGTGCCGGTGCCATGCTGCTTCCCCACCTGTAACTCGGTCACCTATGTGCTTAACGATGGTGATACCGTCTTGCCGCTGACACGGGTAGTCAATGTTGAGGATTATCTGGATTACATCACGAATCGTGCGGTGCCCGATCTTTCAGAAGAGATCAAGGCTGCACTAGAAGGTCTCTGGTCATCCTCCGCCGTCCCTGGTTCTGACAAGGCCGCGCAGCAATTCAGCCTCTCATGCGCTGCTTGTGGTCTCCCTGATGGATTGGACCTGGAGGCATTTGCTAAAAATATCTTCATGATCATGTTGCAAGATTTCATGGACCCCTGGACATTCAATCAGAAGAACCTGATGAAGTGCTGCAAGGAGATCCTGTTACCCGATGGCAAACAGATTCCATTCTGCGCCTACAACAATGTGGGCTACCGTGAGCAGGCACGCCTCCAGTTGCAAGCGCGTGAGCGAGAGCGCAACCAGGCCAGGCGTATGGGCGTTCCCTATATGCCAGAGCCATTGACGTTTTCATTTACGCAGAAGTAACATGAGAGACTCACGAGCAGAATCCTGATGATAATAAGGAGCAAGGTTGATGGATGCACAGCACGAGATACAGGTCGAGTCCGATGCCGTAGAGATCAAGACCTGCTGCGCAACCGCCTACCAGAGCGATGTCGCGCGGTTTTTGCTCGGTGACTCGTTTCACCCCGGTGGTCTCAAACTGACCGAACATCTTGGCACATTACTCCATCTCGGGCCGCAGCAGCGGGTTCTGGATGTCGCATCGGGACAGGGAAAGAGTGCCATCGCGCTTGCACAACGTTTTGGCTGTCAGGTGCTGGGCATTGAGTACGGCACTGAAGCAGTCAAGAAGGCTACAGAGACAGCAACAGAGGTGGGCGTCACCCATCTTGTGACCTTCCAACAGGGGGATGCTGAACGTCTTCCAGTCTCCGATGGCACCTTTGATGCCGTCATCTGTGAATGCGCTTTCTGCACATTCCCTGACAAGGCGACGGCGGCATCAGAGTTCCTTCGTGTGTTGAAACCGGGTGGACAGGTTGGATTGAGCGACCTGACACGCACTGGAGATGTACCAGCAGCGTTACAAGGATTGCTTGCCTGGATCGCCTGTATCGCGGATGCACAACCTGTGAGTAGCTATACACGCTATCTGACAGAGGCAGGGTTGACAGTCGATCTGATCGAAGGACACGATGAAGCCTTACGCGAGATGGTGCAGCAGATTCGTGGAAAATTGCTTGGGGTAGAACTGCTCATAGGACTCAAGAAGCTCGACCTTCCAGGTTCGCTTGACTTCGAGCAGGCAAAAGCACTGGCGAAGGCGGCAGCCACTGCTATCCAGATGAGCAAATTCGGCTATGCCGTGATCATAGCAAGCAAGATGAACTAAAAACATGTCCCGCTCCTCTGCGATCGGCTCGGGATGCCAGCACTGCTGCTCGCTCGGAGTTCGGGCGCGTGGGTATGCTTGCTTGCAAGCGCGTTCTGGCTCATCTCCTGCTCAGAGTTGAGGGCCACTGCTCATGACGCTTTCATGACGCTTCCTCCTTATACTCGTACCAGAGAGGGCCAGGCGCCTCAGCTGGGCGGTGGCCTCACACCCTGCCGGCAGAGCTTTTGCGTGAGGAAATGCCCTCTATAAGGAAAGGAAAAGCAGCTTTGAAAGAATCACAAGAGTCCGGAGGGATAGGAACTGCGGCAAAAGAACTGTTGCTGCCATGAAGGATCGTTAAGGGGAAAAGAGGAAGAACCGTATGACTCGGATGAACTACGATTTGACGATTCTTGGCGGTGGGTCTGGAGGACTGATTGCTGCCCGCATCGCAGCCGCACTTGGAGCAAGTGTCTTACTCATCGACAAGGAGCGTTTAGGAGGAGATTGTTTGAACTATGGCTGTGTACCAAGTAAAAGCCTGATTCACGTTGCACGGATAGTACATGAGGCCAAGGATGCAGCTCGTTTTGGCCTGATGCCAGCCAATCTGGGCGTTGACATGGCAAAGGTGACCGACTATGTGCAGGGCGTCATCAGCCGAGTAGGTGAAGCTGAGAAGATTTATACAGAAGGTGTCACCGTTAAATTCGGCAAAGTATCCTTTAACTCTCCAATCGAATTGAGCCTGAATGGTGAGATCTTCACGAGCCGCAACACCTTGATTGCAAGTGGTTCGCGCCCAGCTACGCCTAAAGTCGAGGGCCTGAAAGAGGTAGGTTTCTGGACGAACGAAGATGTGTTTGACCTGATGAACCTGCCAGCTTCACTTATCGTTGTTGGTGGTGGTCCGATTGGTGTGGAGCTAGGTCAGGCATTTGCACGCCTGGGAACGAAAGTCACGCTCGTCCAGGGGCCAGATCGCATTCTGCCCAAAGAAGACCCAGAAGTTTCAGCGACCGTGACGAATGTCCTGAAGGACGAGGGCATTGAGATCGTCACCACTGCCCGTTTCGTCAAAGCCAGCTGCAATGGCGACAAAAAAGTAGTCATGGCCAAGCAAGGTGATTCGATGCTCACCTTTGAGGCCGATGAAATTTTGTTAGCTCTTGGTCGCCAGCCAAACGTCGAAGGGTTGAATCTCGAAGCGGCGGGGATCAAATCCGATAACCAGGGAATCAAGGTAGATGATTATCTTCAAACTTCCGCCTCCAATGTTCTTGCAATAGGTGACGTGATCGGCGGCTACCTCTTCACCCACGTGGCGGTATACCAGGCAGGCGTGGCCGTGCGCAACGCGCTCGTCCCAATCGGAAAGAAGAAAGTAGATTACCGTATTGTCCCCTGGTGTACCTTCACCGACCCCGAAGCAGCCCGTGTCGGCCTGACTCCTGACGAGGCCGAAAAGAAGTACAAACAGGTTCGCATCGTGAAGCTGCCCTGCACTGATATCGACCGTGCGCAGACAGAGGGGCAAACCGTCGGATTTATCAAGTTGGTGCTCACCAGCAAGAAGGACGAGATTGTAGGGGCGCATATGGTAGGTGCGCGTGCCGGTGAGATGTTGGGCGAGATGGCACTTGCCATGCAGAACAATCTGACGTTGAATGATATTCTCTCAACGATTCATGCCTATCCCACAATGAATACAGGTATTCAGCAGGCTTGCTTTGAGGCCTACCTCGAGAGTACTGCTGCTGCCAATAATCGCAGGATTGTGCGTACAGTGTTGAGCTTGCGCAGGTAGGATAATTTATTCGAACGGTGCGCGAGAGGGAAGTCCCTGCATCTCAAGAGAGGAAAAAGGCAGCTATGCTAAGAGATATTGCTGCGACCAGGCTGATTGAGGTGTTCTGTCGCCAGGAGGACGCCCTCGCGGTGATCTGGGAGATTCAAAATATCGAGAAGACCGAAGTGAAAGCCGATGCGGTCCAGGTCAACAAGCAGACTGAACACACAGGAACCTATAAGGTACGCGGTCATTTCGCCGGTATTCCTTGGCACAACGAATTTGCCTATGTCTTACACGAGCAGGGATTTCATAGCACTGAAGCTCATCCCCCCGCATCAGGTGCCCGCATTCAAGGAGGGTTTGTGGCAGTGGCCACTGGAGAGCAGAGTTGCACGATCCTCCACTACGAACAGTATGCCTTGCCACAATGGGCTGTGCCGTTGAAACCCTTGATCGTGTGGTATCTTCAATGGAGCATGCAAAAAGAACTGCATGACCTGCGAGCCATCATCCTTGAACGAGCTGCCAAAGACATGACACAAAGCAAAGTTTTAGAACAAACATCCACACTGGTGCCAAAGAGTGGTCCACCAGGGTAAAAAGTAGAGGGGGTACTGCCCCTCTCGGTGGTGGATAATTCGGCCTTTGAAGTCGCGAGAATGAGGCGATGTATGAGCTTCGGGAGAAGTCCTTGCGCATCGAGGCGATTGGCCCACTGAGCCAGATCAGCTGCATCGGCGAGTGTTGGTAGCATACTTTTCCTCTATTCCTTTCCCTTCAATTTGCGAGATTGCCTCATAGGACACATGCTGCGAAGTGTGTGTAATAACCCCATTTAACAGCTTGAGGAAAAGACATGTATCTTTTCCTCAAGCCTCTTCTCTGGCCCGTTTACGCGGCATACCTCGTATGCGAGTTAGACCCCAATTAAACATCATTATATTCGGTCGCGAATATGTGCAATCATGTGTGCTTTGTTTTTGCAGCATTCCGAGCAGTCGAACTCGGTTCATCCTTGAAGATGTATAAATTGTGGCTTCATATAGGAATAGAGCGGGAAGGTGCTCAACTCCTGCTCAAGCTGTTCTCTTGATTCTCCTTTCATCGGCAGCCAGACCGTTGTGCGGTCAGAACTTATATAGATAGCTTCAACTATTCCCTTGCTCATAAGCGCCTTAATGTGTTCCTGCTCTTTAGGAATCAGGGCGCTCATTGCTTCAAAGTGTTGAGGATCAAACTGAATGGTAATCATCATTCTCATTATTGTGTTTCCTGTTCCATTCATATGTGCTGCTACGCGCTCACCTCAGATAAAGCATTGTCAATCGCTTCGTCCTGTGTGAGCACCGTTCCTGCATTCCACTCCCTGGCAAAGCTCGCCTCTTCGAGCGCTGCTCTTGCAGTCGCAACCGTTTGCTCGAACGCTTCGCGCTGGGCTTGGAGAAGTGGGGCCTGTATCTGTTCGCGAAGAGCAGCCGCAGCCGCACACATCCGGGTAGCCTGGGTGTAGTGCCCTTCCGCGCTGAGGACAGCGGCATAACCTTCCAGGCACCAGGCAATATAGGTGGGGCTGCTGAATGTGCGAAAGCGCACGAGAGCCTCCCGGTAGCGTGCTTTCGCCAGATCGTAGCGCTGCTGCTGGCGTGCCAGGTGACCGAGCATGGCTGTCATGATAGGGATGTCCCACGTCATCCCGCTAACGCGTGCATTGGCGAGAGCTTCTTCCAGGAGCGCAGTGGCACGCTCTAGATCACCTCGCATGCTTGCCACGTCCGAAAGATGAGACGTCGCGCGACTCATCAGGCCGCTATGCTTTAACTGCCTGGCAAGTGCATCACTTTCGATATAGGCACGCTCTGCCTCGTCGAGTTTACCGTTTGCCTGAGCGATCATACCGAGCGTCGCGTACGCGTTGCACATGCCATCCTGATCACCAATGCTTCGGGCAAGGTGCAAAGCTTCGTTCGCATAGACTTCCGCGCTGTGCTCTGCCCTTCCGTGCCGCACCTGGGTTCGTCCGAAGCCATAGAGTATTGCTATGCGTCGTGTGAGCGGCGCAGTCTGCTCTCCCCGCTCTCTCGCTCGCAGGTCGAGCGCCAGCATGCGTTCCATCCATCGCTCGGCCTCGCTCATCTGCCCTCGCACATGCCAGAGACGCGTGAAGCCTGCCAGTCGCAGACCCAATTCCGCCTCGTTCTTCTCCTCAGCCCATTCCAGAGCAGCACGGGCGTTGGGCAATTCCAGCGTCAGTGCAAAGTGCGACTCGCGCGCTCCCTGCTCTGCCCCAAAGTATGCCATGACAGTTTCTGCCAGCCGCGCGTAATAGGCAGCGTGCCGCCGACGATACAGGTCTTCCTCTCTTGCTGCGCGCAGCCGTCCCAGGGCATACTCTCGAATAATCTCAAGCATGCCAAAGCGTTCCCTGCCCTCTGCCGGTATCTCTACCTGGACGAGGCTGGCGTCTACGAGAGCCGCGAGGATGAGTACGAACGTTTCTGACATCGTGTTTTGTCGATCCCGGCAGACCTCTTCAGCCGCTTCAAGCGTCCAGCCTCCTACGAAGACGCCGAGCGCGCGGAAACAGCGCTGTTGTTCCTCCGTGAGTAGCTCATAGCTCCAGGCGATCGCGTTCTCCATCGTCTGCTGGCGTTTGGGTAGGTCTCTTGCCCCATCGCGTAGGAGCGTCAGGCGATGGGTAAGACGCTTTTGCAACTCGGATAGGGGAAGGAGTTTGACATGCATAGCTGCTAGCTCGATTGCCAGGGGAAGGCGATCCACCTGCTGGCAAATAGCCGCTACCTCGCTTACGGCGTATACTTGCGTCGGCCTCACTGCTCTGGCTCGCTCGCAAAAAAGCGTTACAGCATCTTTCAGGGGAAGTGGAGCGAGCTGTACCTCTTGCTCAGCGCGCAGGCGCAGGGGTGTCCTGCTCGTCGCAAGGATGAACAGGTGCGGGCAGTTCGCCAGCAGATCGGCCGCAAACGATGCGCTGTCCAGCACCTGTTCGACGTTATCGAGCACAAGTAAGAGGTGCTTCGGTCGCAAGAATACCCGTACCTGCTCGGCAAGCGAGGCGTTGGCCGACTCGTGAATGCCGAGCGCCTGGGCGATCGTACCGGGAACAAGCGCCGCGTCACGGACAGGCGCCAGCGCTACGAAGGCGACGCCATCGACAAAATCAGAAGCGATATCCTGGACAAGCTGAAGCGCGAATCGCGTCTTACCAACACCGGAAGGTCCGGTCAGAGTGAACAGGCGCGTGCTGGCGCGGCGAAGCAGCTCAAGCGTGTGGGAACGCTCTCGCTCTCGTCCAACCAATCTGGTTGGAGGAACGGGAAAATCAAGCGTGTGGGAACGTGGAGGCGTGTCCACAAAGGCATCCGCCGGGCGAGCTGAGGCCAGCAGCAAGGTACGCTGTTGGTCCGTTAGGGAAAGCGCGCCGGTCAGTAACTCAAACGTATCGGTGTGCGGCGCGGCATGAACGCCGCGCTCCAGGTCGGAAATCGTGCGCGCGCTCAGACTGGCACGGGCCGCCAGTGCTTCCTGTGAGAGGCCTGCCGCCAGGCGATAGTGCTTGAGAAGCGCGCCGAAGCTGCTTTGTTCCTGCATAGATGTCTTGTCCTCAGATGCTCCTTCCCTTCCGCTCTATGATAGCACATCAACCCGAGTGAAGAAATATGTGAGAAAGATGTGCCTCTTCCTCGTGGTAAAAGCAAGCTGGGTCATCTATACTTCCAACAGGAATAGCACTATAAGGGCGTATCCTTCATTATGATGAAAGCAGCGAGAAAGGAACCAGATATGATATTGATCGTTGGGGCCAGTGGCCGTCTCGGCAGCGTTGTCGTTCAGCACCTGCTCGCGCAGGGCAAATCGCTTCGTGTCATGACCAGAGACTCGCGCGGCCTCGCGCACCTGAAGCAACAGGGGGTAGAAATCGTGAGCGGCGACCTCCGAGATCGCGCCTCTCTTGCGAGTGCCTGCCAGGGAGTGGAGCAGGTGCTGGCTGCCGCGCATGCCCTCGACGGAAAGGGTGACAACAACCCCCAGACGGTTGATGACATGGGCAATCGGCACCTGATCGATGCAGCGAAAGCTGCGGGCGTGGAGCGCTTCATTTTTGTCTCCGTTCAGGGCGCAAGTCCCGATTCTCCACTGGAGTTCTTTCGCATCAAATACCGTACAGAGGAGTATCTGCAAGCCAGTGGTCTGAACTTCACTATCCTGCGCCCTGGCGCGTATATGGAACTCTGGGCTCAACTGATCGGTCAGCCCATCCGGGAGCAGGGCAAGACCACCATCTTTGGGCGTGGCAACAATGCAATCAATTTTGTATCGGTGCAGGATGTGGCGCGTTTTGTCAGCATTGCGCTGGATGACCCTCGCGCGCGCAATGCGGTGATCGAGGTTGGTGGACCGGAGAACCTGACCATGAACCAGCTAGCAGAAATCTATGAACGCGCAAGCGGACGCCAGGCGAAAAAGCGCCATATCCCTCTGCCAATGATGCGTGTCATGTCTATACTGATGCGGCCGCTCAATCCGGCCATGAGTCGCCTGATACGCAACGGCATCTATATGGATACGGCGAATCTCCGCTCCGACACGACTGACACTGCCCGCGCCTTCGGCATCCAGCTAACCTCGCTGGAGGAGATCGCGGGCCGCGCCACGACGAATGGTGTCCAACTCGAAACGATGAGTCGGCTCAAGTGAGTGCATTTCGAGGAAGATTGTTTCCCAACGAGTGTATTCTGAGATGAGTCACATGCAAGAAGGAGAAAATTTCGATGTCAGTCGAACAAGCGCAGAATGCGCAAACGCAATCGTCACCTCAAGTAGTATTCGAGCGCATGATACAGGCCGCGAATCGCCACGATCTTGAAGCGATGGTGGCCTGTTTTGCGCCCGACTTTCGCAGCGAGCAGCCTTTCTATCCAGAAAGAAACTTCACTGGGCAGGCAGGCGTGCGGAAAAACTGGAGCTTCTTTTTTTCGACGATGCCAGATTTCCAGGCAGAGGTGCTGAGTGAAGCAGTAGAGGGAGACACCGTGTGGGCCGAACTGCACTATCATGGAACGCAGGTCGATGGAAAGAAGCATGTGACGCGGGGTGTTACCATATCCGGTATTCAAGGAGATCAGATCGTCTGGGCGAAGTTGTATATTGTGACGATTCAAGAGCCACACTACTGATCTCCGTGAAAGAAACTAAAACGCCATGCATTGTCGATACGAAATGTCATCTCTCGACAAGCATCTTCACCGTGCTGAGAGCAGTTGCTGTTGCAACGTTTCTGCTAACCAGATTTCATACTCCTCTGGTGACCAACCCTCTTCTCCGACGAGTTCCTGGTAGATGGTCGGCTGCGTCAAGGTAGTGAAGAGGGCAGTGGCACGCGTAGAGCTCAGATCGGGACGAAGCTGCTCAGACATGGCATCAATAAATTGCGTTAAGAACGCACGTCTCCCCTGCAATGCGGTGGAGAGCTCGGCAGCCGCATCGGGATCAGCGGCTGCCGCTGCCTGGTAGATCGCCATCATCGCGCCGCCGGTTTCCCACTGACGACGTGTGGCATACGCGGCCAGTTCCAAGCGACGTTTGGGGTCGGATTGTTCCATGGCCTGCCGATAAATGTCACGCTGCCCGGACTCCCGGTGCCACCTCTCACGGATGGCCTGCAGGATGCCCCGTTTATTGCGGAACACCGCATAGACTGTGCTTACGGCTACCCCTGCTCTGGCGCTGATCGCCTCGATCGTCGTCGCCATATAGCCCTGCGCTAAAAAGAGTTCGCAGGCCGCATCGACAATCAATTCTCGCGTGGCCAGAGCTTGTCGCTGGCGGTGGGTGAGTTTGCTCTTGACTTTCTCCATGTTCTTAGTATATCATATAGGTATTGAATAGAGTTGAACTACAATCAATGGAGAAAAACTATGACACCCGACACCAACAAAGCCCTCGTCCGGCACTTTATGGAGCGTGCCTTCAATGAAGGGGATCTCACCATCGTCGATGCTGCTCTGACTCAGGACGGCATTGACCACCAGGAACCCCTGGGAGCGAACTTTGCCACGCACCTCAAAGCGGTGATCACCATGTTGCGTAGCGCTTTCCCCGACCTGCACTTCGAGATCCACGACATGCTCGCAGAAGGAGAGCTCGTCGCATTTCGCTCCACTATGACCGGGACGCACCGAGGACCTTTTCAGGGTCTTGCACCCACGGGCAAGTCAATATCCGTCGCGCATATGCACTTTGTACGTGTGGTCGCGGGAAAAACGTCTGACTTGTGGCATGTCTGGGATACGGCTGGTCTCATGCGTCAACTGGGAACTGCCGCGAGAGTTGGCTGGCGTCGCGAAGCGCGCTGTTGTGCTAAGATACGAGAAAAGAAAGCTTTGTTTCAATCGACTGGAGGCGACCCATGTGGCGAATGTCTCGGCGAATGTTATTCAGGCGCACAGTGCAAATATGCCGATCATCGATGACGGTGTGATCTACAAAGAGCAGGGATACAT
>Ga0209648_10004649_pt1 | contig 11705 bp, 8 predicted proteins | sample GraSoi2013_115cm_FD_185830 | JGI IMG/M metagenome (GOLD analysis project Ga0209648, IMG submission 185830) | Grasslands soil microbial communities from the Angelo Coastal Reserve, California, USA - Sample 9_17_2013_115cm (SPAdes) (version 2) | ecosystem: Environmental > Terrestrial > Soil >...
TTCGGGACGCGGAGTCAATCTGCGCAACTCATGGGTGCGCGAGTAAATTTCGTTGGCGGCGAGAACTTCGTCAATGACGGTCATGGTTCGAAGAGTTTAGCAAAACAGAAGGGTGTGAGTAGTGGGCAGTGGTTAGTGGGTAGTGAAGATAAGAGGGAGCGGCGTCAGGCTTTGTGCTCCAGTCTCTTTCGAAGGGCTGTTAACATGCGGCCGATTTCTTCGACCAAGGCTGTGGGCTTGGTTAGTTCCGGAGAACTAAAAAAGCCGAGGCGCTTGCCGATGAGGAGATGGGTCTCAAGCTCTTTGAGAGAGCCGTTCGCAATGAGCAGGACATGGACAAACTCTTTGGAGTGCCAACGGCCAAAACCCTCCGAAATATTGGCTGGATTCGAAACGGCAGCGCGCCGCATTTGAGATGCCAGCCCATACTGTTCATTCGGGGGCAGACGGTGCGCAAGTTGGTAGCATTCGGTGACCAAATCCATTGATTTCTGCCACACCACGAGATCCTGAAAGCTTTCAATTTTCTTTTTGGACGGAACAGAAGTCATCTTTATGCAACGAGTCGCTACCCACTACCCACTGCTCACTCTCTTACAGCTGAGATTCGATGGCTTTGGCGATGTCGTCGAAACTGGTGAGGCCCTGGAATTTCTTGACGACTTTGCCGTCGCGACTGATGAGAAAGCCGGTTGGATAACCGAGCAGGCCGCCGAACTTGTCGGCGATTTCGTCGCTGCCGAGGACGATTGGATAGTTCATCGGAAGCTTCTGGCCGTTCACGGTGAAGCGTTCCTTGGCGAGGAAGGGGACCACCGCGCCTTTGCCGTCTTCGTCCATAGAAACGCCCAGCACGGTGAAGCCTTTCGCGGCGTATTTCTGCTGCATTTCGATGAGCCAGGGAATCTCGACGTAGCAGGGCTCGCACCAGGTAGCCCAGAAATCGACGAGGACGACACTGCCCTTGTACTTTGCGAGCGTGACATCATTGCCGTCAAGATCTTTGAATTTGACTTCGGGGGCGGGCTTGCCGTCAATCTTTGGCTCGGCCTGCTCGGTGTTTTTCACCATGTTAGTAACTTTAGCGCGCGTGGCCTTGTCCGCGAAATAAGTTGCGACGATCAGGACAAACACGGTGAAGATGATCAAGAGCACTTTTTTCATTGCGAATCCTCAAGATTTCATTATACCCGGAAGTGTTGCTGCGCTCCCGGCTGCCAGGCAGGGGCACACCTCATTTGGCCCCTGTCAGAGCGTGTTCAAGCCACAGGACGATGCTATTCAAGAAGCTGAGTTTGCCTGCAAGCCAAGTCAGACGGTTGAAGAAGACCAGGCCGCCAATGAGTAGCAAAAGCGCACCGCTGAAGAGCTCGACAGCGTGGAGATATTTTCGAAAATTTTTGTAGAATGCCATGAACCGGCTGATGCCGAGGGCGGTGAGTAGAAACGGAATCGCCAGGCCGGCAGAATAAACGGCCAGGAGCAGCACACCCCGTGCGATCGTGTCGCTGCGGGCAGCAAGGAGGAGCACAGCGCTGAGGATCGGACCGATGCAAGGAGTCCAGCCGAAAGCGAAGGCGAAGCCGAGGAGAAAGCCGCTCCAGATGCCGGGCTGTGTGGCTTTGCTGCGAAGGTGCACGTCGCGATTGAGCCAGCGGGCCATTGTGGGACCGAAAAAACCGATGAGCGAGAGCGAGAAGAAATGAGAAGCGCCTAAACCGGCAAACAGGGGGGCGTGGCGGAGATACGCGACGACACCGAGAGCAACCAGGAGCACGCCAAGGATAATGCCAGCGCGCAAATTGAGCCTGATGAGCGCGCCCAGGAGATGAAGTCCAAAGAGAAGGATCAAAGCGCCGGCAACGGGAGCGAGCAGCGCGCGGTTCTGAAGAAGGAAAGAGCCTACTGCGCTGGCGGAAGCGCCGAAAGAAATAAAAACAACGGAAAATCCAGTCACGAAAGCGAGCGAAGAGGCGAACAGGCCGGAACTGGGGGCTTCTCCTTTGCGAAGTTCCTCCATGCCGATGCCCGAGAGCATGGAGATGTAGCCGGGAACCAGCGGCAAAACACAGGGCGAAAGAAACGAAACGAGCCCGGCCAGAAAAGCGCCTACTAGAGAAACTTCTGTCATCTCAATGCAATCCTCGGTTGCGACCTGGAAGCGTGACGAAATCGCGCATCTGCACAGACTTCAAAAGAAGCTTTCTTATTCTCCCATGAATCTCGTTCGTGTTCGTGCCTGCGCCGAGTTCCTCTCGGGCAGGGCCCCAATGTGCGATCAGCGACCTTCATTACTTCGCTTCAGGGTGGCTAGCGAAGGACGGGTGTGCGCGCAAAAGATGAACTCAGTTTATTAGACGCGGAAGCTAAGGAAAGGAAACAGCGAGAAGAAGCTGCGAATAAGCGACAGATGACGGATTTGGCTGGCGCGGAGCCACCACACGAATAGGGAAACAGCCTGTAAGTGATTGAGCAGATGAGCCTTGCAAGAGCAAGGATTGGCACAGAGGTTGCCATTACATGGTTGGTGCAGAGTCGTGCCTGGCAGGTGTGTATGGGATGGACGCCGAACAAAGTGACATTTTTGCGGGTGCTAGTGGGGTTTGCCGCTGTATGCCTATTCGGGCGGGGGGCATGGGCGAACCTCACAGCGGTCGGACTAACCGTGGCAACAATCGCCCTGGATGCGCTCGACGGTCACATTGCGCGGAAGAAAAAGATGGCGACGCCTATGGGCGCGCAACTGGACATCCTGGGGGACCGGATGATCGAGAATGTGTACTTCACCTATTTCGCAGTCGTTGGGATGGTCTCGTTGTGGCTGCCGGTCTTATTTTTTGCGCGCGGGGCGGCGACAGATTTTCTGCGTGGGCTGGCGATGAAAACGGGGCATTCCGGTTGGGGAACGAACGCCATGCTGCGGACGTGGTGGGGGCAGGCACTGGTGGCATCGCGCTGGAGCCGGGGGTTGTACGCCGCGATGAAGTGTTTGTGCTTCTGCTATTTGGGATTGGAGTTGGCGCTGACGCGCGGGCCGGTGGCGCTTGTGGGTGAACTGGCAGCGGACCTCCACGCCACGATTCGAGTTGGGGCGCACGTTTTGACGTGGATGACGGCGGCGTTCTGCCTGGTGCGAGGATTGCCGGTGCTGCTGGAAGGATGGAAATACATAGCAGGAAATGTGGGACAAGCGCGGGAAACGAACAGCGCGTTCCGTAACACCATTCGGGACGCAAAAACCACGCCCTGTAACAGCGTCCGGGATGCAAGAACAGCAGTGCAGGAGGCGATGTGAGGGGAGCGCGGGAGCTAGAGGAAGTAAATGAGGTTAATGAGGTAAAGGACGAGAGCGGCGGAGTGGCGGCGTTCTTCGATTTAGATGGGACACTTGTGTCGCTGCCATCGCTGGAGCAGAGGTTCTTCCGAACACTGCGGTACCGGCGGGAGATTCGCATAAAGAACTATTTTTTTTGGATGAAGGAGGCGATTCGCCTCATACCGCGAGGGATCAGAGCGATTTTGCAGGCCAACAAAATGTATTTGCGCGCGGTGCAAATTATTGACGAGCGTGGCGAGGGAGACGGAGAGGTCTCTTCTTGGCACAAAAGCGGCCACCAAGCCGAGGGACAGGCGTCGGCCCTCCCTTCAAAAAGGGCGCGGCGCAATCCACGATTGCCTGTCCCCACTTTTTTTGCGCGAGCGATCGAGACCGTAGCGTGGCACGTTAAAAAGAGACACGAAATCGCGCTGCTCAGCGGGACGCTCGAGCCTCTAGCACGAAGAGCCGCGCTCGCCTTGGAAACGGAGCTTGCGGCGCGCGGAATTACGGTCACAATTCGCGTGATTGCAACGCGGCTGGAAAAAAAGGGCGGCAGGTGGACGGGGCGCATCTCGGGTGAGGCCATGTTTGGGGAAGCGAAGGCACGCGCGGCGAAGCAACTAGCTGAAGAGCTGCGACTCGACCTGGGGAGATGCTACGCCTACGGTGACAGCCTGAATGATCGCTGGCTGATGGAGGTGGTAGGAAGGCCTGCGGCCGTGAATCCGTCGAATGGGCTTGCGAGTATTGCACGAATGCGTGGTTGGCCAATTCTAATCTGGGAAGAAAAAAGGAATGTAACGCAGAGTCGTCCCGGCCGGGTCGGGACAAGCGCCGTGAACAGCGGCATCGCAGATAACAAAAAGCACCAGGCGGCGATCGCCGGATACAAGTAGTAACACCGGAGACCCTTGAATGAACGAAGCGCAACGGCAGCGGTATCGAGGAAATGAAGCGGCGCTTGCCTGGCGTGCGGAAGTGGGCACCGCCGGAGGTGACGACCGTGCGGCCAGTATCGCACGGGGGACGAATGGGATCGCGGCGTGGATCGTCCCGGAGGCGGCCGCAGCGTGGGCGGCGTGTGGAGCATTCGAGTGGGTGGCGCTGGGATACTTGGCGACATCCAGCGTGCTGATCGCGGCGTTTGGGGAGCACCTTGCGCATCCTGCAAAGTTGATCGGCGTGCAAGCGCTGGTTGCAGCGATGATCTTGGTCTTGTGCCTGGTGGAAGCCCGGGTCGCAAAGCGCGCGGAGTGGCAAGGCCTCACGCGTTCGATGAAGTTCTGGCATTTCTGGCGGCACTGGTACCCACATCTTTTCTTTCTTTTCTGTTTTGAGGAACTGGGAAAGCTCGTGCATCTGGTCACGCCCGGCTGGCAGGACGCCAAGCTGATTGCGTTTGATCAATGGCTGACAGGCGTGAATCCTTCGTTGTGGCTGGAGCGCTTTGCGCACCCAGCGCTGAATGAATTCATGCAATTCGCCTACTTCACATATTTTCTTTTTCTTCTGATTCTGGGCGGGATTCTCTATTACCGGCGCGAGTTCAAAAGTTATTGGGAAGTGATGACGTATACGGCAGTTGGCTACGTGCTTGGCTACGTCATCTCCGTGTTCTTCCCAGTACAAAGCCCGTGGTTCACATTCGCGGGCATGTGGCACAGCAATCTTGCGGGCGGACCGTTCACAGCCCTTGTCAACCTGATCGAGAAATGCGGACGGGTGCACGGCGCGGCCTTTCCCTCGCAGCACGTGGCGGGAGCAGTTGCCGCACTTTGGGGAGCGTGGCGGCGCCGGCGGTGGCTATTCTGGGTATTCCTACCATGCGTCCTCTGCATGTGCGTTTCAACGGTTTACGTGCGAAACCACTACGTGGCGGATGTGTTCGGCGGGATGGTCACGGGGACGCTGGGGTATGTAATCGGTGGTTGGGTGACGAAGACGCGGGGCGCAGTTGCGACGACAGCGCACTAGACCGGTGGCCTGCGAAATTGCGATCGAGTACTCTCGAAGATTCCGGCGATGCGAAGCAAGATAGCCTCACTAGAGATTCCGCCCATGAGTTGTAATCCAACCGGCAACCCAGAAGGCGCGAAGCCGCAGGGAAGCGAGATGGCAGGCACACCGGCGAGATTCGCCGGGCGATTGTGGCGCAACAGGAGTGCGCGAGTGGCATAGTCATGCTTTCCGATGTGCGAAGTTTCCTGGTTGGCAGGCGGGGCCTCTATTGGTGTGGTAGGCACCAAGATGGCATCGGCATCCGACTCCGCGAGAGCCATGTGGAGTTGCAAAACAAACTGCTTCTGAATCTCCAAGGCTCGCAAATAATCTAGTGCGGAAACTTTAGTGCCCATTTCCACGCGCGTACGCACGTCTTCGCCGTAATCTGCGGCCCGCGCTGGAAAATATCCCTGTTGCGAGTGAAAAAGCGCCGCCTCCACCCAAGCGATGTGATTGCCTGCTTCTTCGGTTTCATCCAACAGCGGAATGGAGATGTCGGTGGTTTTCATACCGGCATTGCACAGATCGCGCAGGGCGGAATCAAAGGTTCTCCGCACTTCCGAGGAGAGAGCATCAAAAAAGAGCTGCCGCGGAATTCCCAGACAAAACTTGCGCGGGTCAGCTCGCAGAGTTGCAGGTCTCGCCAGGTTTGGCTCCCGGCCGACACGAAAAAAGATCGCAGCAGTCAAGATGGCAACGTCGCGGACAGTACGCGCCAACGGGCCGGCGCAATCAAGCAGAGGTGAGAGAGGGACGACTCCTTCGCAAGAGACCCGGCCCCAGCTTGGCTTGAGGCCCACGACGCCACAGAGGGATGCGGGAATTCGGATGGAGCCACCGGTGTCTGTACCGATGCTGCCGTAGCAGAGGCCGGCAGCAACTGCCGCGGCGGAACCTCCGCTCGAACCTCCGGGAATGCGTTCGAGATCCCAGGGATTTCGGACCGGACCATAGTGCGGATTATTCGATGTCACGCCGTAGGCAAACTCGTGCATGTTGGCCTTGCCGAGAATGACGGCGCCTGCCTCTTTCAACTGAATGACGACCTTGGCGTCGTGTTGCGGTATGAAATCTTTCAGAATCTTCGAACCGGCGGTGGTGCGAATCCCTTCCGTATATATATTGTCCTTCAACGAAATCGGGACTCCATGTAGCGGGCCGCGGTCGCGATAGCTTTTGCGGCCGCGCGGCGCAAAAAGTTCCGATTCGGCTTTTTTGGCCTGCGCTAGAGCAAGTTCCGCAGTGATGGTGATGTAAGCGTTCAGTTTGGGATTCAGTTGCTCGACGCGGGCCAGCATGAGCTTGGTGAGCTCGAGCGGCGAAAGTTTGCGTCTGCGGAAAAGTTTTCCGATCTCTTCGATGGAGGCAAACGCCAGATCGGTTTCGTTCGTGCTCAGAATATCTTCTCCTGATGGCGCAAATTCCCAAAGGTCCCGATGTTCGCGATGATGAACGCGATGCGGAACTGATTCTCCGCGCGCACCTGTCCGAGGTTGATGCGGCGGTATTCGACGGCCAAGCCGCAGCAATTGCCGTTATAACTGAGCTGAACAATCTGGTTTTGCAAGGTTTTGTTCTCGAAGTCGTAGCCGGCACCGGTGATGAGATTGAGGCCCTTGCGCGTTTCGCTTCCGTAGCCGACAAGCGCGCGAACCTGGCTTGAAAGAGGCTGCTGGAAGGGGACGAATCCCGGAGGCAAAGGAACGGGCAGATCACTCTGGGAAGGATTGTCATTCAGCCGGAAGTAGGCCGTGGTGACGAAAAATTCACGGTACGGCCTTACTTTCAGAAGGGTGCCGATGGTGACGAGTCTCTGAATTTGCGGATCGTACTGAAGAATTTGCTCCAAATCGTACGGGCCACCAGGGGTGATTTTGAAATCGCTGACGATCGGAGACCAGTTGCGCGGGCCGAAAGCGAATGCGAAAGGCGAGATGGAATCCAAGGCCTGGAAAACGTTGCGCTGCCCGTTGACGATGGCGCCGCCAAAAGTGGGATCAAGGTAGTGCTTTTGGACGATGCGCCAGGAAATCAGTTCCTGAGGCTGGTCGTCGCCAACCTTCCGGAACAGCCGCTGCGTTATCCCAAACTCGACTTCGCTGGTGTTGGTAAGTGTGGCATCGGAATCGAAATGTACGAAGTCAGAGAAGCGATTCACGCCGGTAACGTAGCGGTAGGTGAGAGCGGGTTCGATGGTGTGCTTGTAGCGGTGTCGCGCCTTGTCTTTTTTCAAGGAGGCGCGGTCGAAGAATCGTTCGAGAGTAGGCGGGCGAATCTCCACGGTGAATTCGCCCGTGTTGCGTTTGATGGATGCAACGCTGATATTGCCGGCGGAGTCGAGCGAATCACCGTAGCTCGTCGTGCGGAAAGCGGCGGAAGTCGTCACGCCGAGCCACGAACCCAGATGAAGCGGGACGGTAACGCGCGGCGCGAATTCATAGCGATCGACGAAATTGGGAGTTTGGATATTTTGATCGCTGCGGAAGACGACACCGGCAAAGCCGTCGAAACCAAAGTAAATGGGGGCCCTGTGCCAGGGAGCTTGCTCGACAGAGCTGAATCGAGCTTCAGGTAGATTCCGAAGGGTCACGCTGGTGGCGGGAACCGTGGTGACCACGCCAGTGGACGAAGTCGTGGTCGTAGGCAGCGTGAGAAAACTCTTGTCGTCGAGGCCCGCGAAATTCAGGCTGAATCCCCGGAAATTGTTCGAAAGAAAAATGGCGCTGCGCACTTCGGAGTTGACGGCTTCGCCGAATGAGTCGGCGAACGCCAGACGGAAAGTAAGCGAGGAGAGGTGGTTGTAGTCGGTGACGAAGCGCCAGCCCCCGGGCAGCAAGGATTGGATTTCCAGGCGCTGCTGCTCGCCACCCTGAGGTGTGCGTGTGCCGTCAGGATTACGGAGGCCGCTGTCGTCCACGCCAAAATAGGTGTACGCCACTGAAGTATTCTCGAACGGCTTCGCTCGGAAGGATCCCCTTTCGAGGAAACCTCGGCGGCTCATGAACTGGACGCCCAGGGTAGCGTCCATCCATGAAGTAGGAGCCAGATAAAAAGCATCGCCGATAATGAAGCCCTTCCGCGAGCTCTGGCCCACATCGGGAATGAGGACACCGGACGCGCGTACTTTACGCCCGGCGGGTGTTGAGGCATACGGAAGCCAGATGAGCGGCACGCGGAAAAGGCGGAAGTTGGCGTTGATGAGCGCGACAGTCTTATCGAGACGAATGCGGGCGTTAGGCGCATAGAACTGCCACTTGGGGTGTCGAGGGTCGCAGATGGTAATCCAGGCGCGGTGGACGAGGTAGACGTCGCCCGGGAAGCGTTCGACGTCCCGTGCCTCAAAGTAGAGCGGACTATCGGAAACCAACAGCGCGGGATTCGGCCGCCGCTCGATTTTGACGTTGCCGCGAACGTTGTGAAAGCGGCCATGACCGGTGCTGACGTTGAATTGAGCTTCGTCGGCTTCGAGGTGCTCGCCGTTGTAATCGAGTTGCACATGGCCGCTGGCGGCTGCTTCATTGGTTTTGCTGTTGTATTCGACGTGATCGGCGCGAAGACGGCTGTCCCCGTAGTGAATATCCACGTCCCCGTCGGCGGTGGTCAGATCACCTTTGCGGCTCTGCGTTTTCGCTTCCAGGCTTGCGACTCCGCCTTTGCTCGAAGGAAACCGGGTTTGTTGGGGAGAGGAAGTGTGTGGTGCAGCGGCTCCAATCGCGAATAGCAGCGCAGCCGGGGGGAAAAAACGGCGGAGCGCGGAAAGACCTCGTGCATGGGAATGACGGTTCACTCGGAACATGCGATCAATGAAAACAGTTGGATAGCCTAGCATGCGGTCGTAGGGATTTGAAGGCAAGGGCAGGCGACGAGTTGCATGCGCGGGGGAGCGGCGTCAGACCAGAATTGGCAGGCATGAAACGAAGCGATGGCGCGGCGCGTCTGACTTTCCACGGGTAGGTTTGCCCTTTCAAAACACTTGATGCGTTATGCGGCCCAGCCGGAGTAACATGCCGGGCCTTGTAAACGGGGGGATGGAAATGAAGCACATGTGGAATGCTCTGCGGATAATTCTGGCTTGCGCGGCGTCACTTGGAATTTGGGCGAAGAGCGCGAAGGCGGCCTCGGGCGACCAGCCGAATCCCACCGATAAATTCAAGAATCTGGAATTCCGCGAGCTTGGCCCTGCGACGATGGGCGGGCGCATCGATGATTTCGCAGTCGTGGAGAGCAATCCCAACATCGTGTACGTTGGCGCAGCCTCGGGTGGCGTATGGAAAACGACGAACAACGGCACGACCTGGGAACCGATATTCGACAAGGAGAGTGTCTCGACCATCGGCGACATCGCCATCGCACCGTCGGACCCCGCAGTGGTGTGGGTCGGGACGGGCGAGCCGAACAACCGTCAGAGCTCCTCCTGGGGCGACGGCGCTTACAAGTCGCTCGATGGCGGCAAGACTTGGAAAAAAATGGGGCTGGAGGCGACGCGGCACATCGGGCGAATCGTGATTCATCCGAAGAATCCGGATGTCGTGTACGTGGCAGCTCTGGGACATTTATGGGGTGCGAACCCGGAGCGCGGGGTTTACAAGACGGCGGATGGCGGGAAGACGTGGTCGCAAGTACTGAAGATCAACGACGACACGGGCGTGAGCGACATCGCTATGGACCCGCAGAGTCCGGACACTTTATATGCCGCGGCATACGAGCGGCGACGCACACCTTTTGGCTTCAGTGGCGGCGGCCCGGACAGCGCGATTTATAAGACGACGGACGCAGGCGCAACGTGGAAAAAATTGACGAAAGGGCTGCCGTACGAAAACGGCGGAGATACCGGCCGCATCGGGCTGGACATTTATCGCAAAGATCCGAACGTCGTCTACGCCATCGTGCAGCACGAGAAGGGCGGGACTTTTCGCAGCGACGACAAAGGCGAAACTTGGAAAAAAATGGGCGATACGAATCCACGGCCGTCGTACTACAGCCAGATTCGCGTCGACCCCAACAATGACCTCCGCATCTGGGAGCTTGGCGCGCAGATGTTTTATTCCGAGGACGGTGGAAAGACGTTTTCGACGCAGCGCGTGCGCGGAATCCACGGGGATTATCACGCCATGTGGATAGACCCGGCGGACTCGAATCATATGCTCACGGGGTCGGATGGCGGGATTCACTGGAGCTACGACGCCGGAAAGACCTGGGATTTCGTGAACATTATTGCGATTGGGCAATTCTATGAAGTCTCTCTCGACAACGAAAAGCCCTACCACATCTGTGGGGGCTTGCAGGACAACGGCAGTTGGTGCGGGCCGATCCAGACGCTGATGCGAGACGGGATCGTCAATGAGGATTGGCACGTAATTCACGGAGGCGACGGTTTCTATGCGGCGATTGACAATGTCGAGCCCTGGATTGTCTACACGGAATCACAGGACGGATACATCGACCGCCGTGACATGCGCACCGGGCAGCAGCGCTCCATCCGGCCGGAGGCGAAAACCGGAGAGCCGCACTACCGCTTCCAATGGAATTCGCCTGTGGCGGTTTCTGCTCACGAACACACCACGGTCTACTATGGCGGAAATTATCTGTTCAAGTCGACGGATCGCGGAGATAACTGGAGCCGTCTCGGCGGGGACTTGACCACGGGCGTGGACCGCAACAAATTACAAATCTTCGGTAGAACTCCGGACAAGAACACCCTATCGCGGCACGACGGAGTTCAGGAATATCCCACCATCACAACGCTCAGCGAATCGCTGCTGACACCCAATGTTCTTTGGGTGGGCACCGATGACGGCAATGTGCAAGTGACCCGCGATGGCGGGAAGACCTGGAAAAATGTCGCTTCCAAGGTGCCCGGAGTACCGAAGGGAACTTATGTGAGCCGCGTAGTGGCTTCCAAGACTGGTGACGGCGTGGCGCTGCTGTCGTTCGATGGGCATCGCGGAGACGATAATAACGTCTATGTTTTTTCCACCAACGACTACGGTGAGAACTGGAAAGCCATCCGCAACGGGATTCCTGATTCGGCCGGAAGCGTGCACGTCGTGCGCGAGCATCCACGGAATTCCAACCTCTTGTTCGCAGGAACCGAGTTCGGCCTGTGGATATCATGGGACCGCGGGGCGAATTGGACAGCCCTGAAAAACAATTTCCCGACGGTGCCGGTGGACGACATCGAAATACAGGCGCGCGAAAACGACCTGGTTCTGGCAACGCATGGCCGATCGATCTGGGTCTTCGACGATCTGACGCCGATCGAGAAGATGGATTCGAACGTGGCCGCATCACCCTTGACCTTCTTTCCGCCACGGCCCGCGATAACCTGGCACTTGGGCAACCGCCGTTGGAGCGGAGGGCAGAAAGCGTTCACCGCAAAGAATCC
>Ga0209648_10004651_pt1 | contig 11703 bp, 12 predicted proteins | sample GraSoi2013_115cm_FD_185830 | JGI IMG/M metagenome (GOLD analysis project Ga0209648, IMG submission 185830) | Grasslands soil microbial communities from the Angelo Coastal Reserve, California, USA - Sample 9_17_2013_115cm (SPAdes) (version 2) | ecosystem: Environmental > Terrestrial > Soil >...
GCGGAACCAGGCGGATACAGGAGGTCAGAGCAGGACACCGATCACGAATCGAGAAGGCTGGCCCCGGGTCGATCCCTAGCATGAGGCCCGTCCAATAGGACGGTCCACGCAGTTGGAGGAATTGTCATGAGCGACAAGAAGAAGTCCGCCCGGAGCACCAGCACGAGGCTGTCCAAATTACTCTCGGACGAAGAACGAGCCGCAATGAAGGAGACCCTCAAAGAGCGAAGGCGTGCTCTCTCGGGTGAGGCGGACGGGGAAAGCGACGTTCTCACGAAGATCGCCGAGATGCCGGAACCGGATCGCGGCATTGCGAAGCGGCTCCATGCTGTCATCAAAGCCAGCGCGCCGACGCTCTCACCGAAAACCTGGTACGGGATGCCCGCGTATGCCAAGGACGGCAAGGTTGTCTGCTTCTTCCAGAGCGGGCAGAAGTTCAAGTCGAGATACGCGACGTTCGGTTTCCAAGACGCTGCAAACCTCGACGATGGTGACATCTGGCCAACCTCCTTTGCCCTGAAGAGGCTCACCGCCGCCGTCGAGGAAAAGATCGGCAAGCTTGTCAAGAGAGCGGCGAGCTGAGGAGGGAGGGAGTTCAAATCCCTCGCCCCCGACCAAAGTTGCCTTATTTGAACTGGCCAACAAGAAAGGCCCGCGAATAAAGAGTGACGCGGCTACCGCTGGGTCCAATCCGCATCGCAGCTGCGGTATGAATCACCCGAAGAGTGTGGCTTCGACCTCGTCTAGGTGCTCGCCGCGGTGGTTGGCGCGCACGGGGTTGAGCGGGCTCGTCTCGTCGAGGCCCGCGAGAAGCTCGTCCGGCAGTGAGGCCACGAGCTGATCCGCCTCCTCGGCGATACTCACGGCGAGCTCCGCCAGCGCCCGTGGCGCGATCGCGTGAATCAAAGGACGCGACGAGTCATTGATCCAGTCCACGTCCTCTGGCTCGTCGTCGTACGGGGTGAATGGCTCGCCGCGCTGCAGCTTGCCGGCCAGGAACAGGGCCCGGCCGTCCCAGAAGGCGATGTGGCCCAGGATGCCCGCGACGCTCCAGTATTCGTTGACCATCGCTGCGAGCTGCTGGTCGCTCAACCGCGCCACCAATGCCTTCATGCGCTCGAGTTCGCGCGCGTTTGACGCCAAAAACGAACGATCAACCACGCCGATCAGACTAACCCGCGACGGACGTTTTGGTTTTGGCACACCTCCAACTCGGGCTAACGAGCCCGATGGCTACCTTCTAGGCTCATAGCGCATCGCCACCGCCCCCGAGCCGAACTCCAGCCGGCTCACGAGCTTCAAGTCGACGTGCTTCGATAGCCCCGCGAACAACGTCGGCCCATGGCCCGCGATCCTGGGATGCACCACGAACTCGTACTCATCGATCAATCCCAGCTCCGTCAACGCCAGTGGGAGCTTCACACCTCCCACGAACAGTCCCTTACCCGACTCCCGCTTCAGCTGCTGAACGGCCTTTCCCAGATCTCCGCGCACGAGCTCCGCGTTCCAATCGACCTGCTCCAGGGTGCTCGACACGACGTACTTCTTTGCCGCATTGATCGTCTGGGCGAAGGGTTCCATCCAATCAGGTCTCGCTCCCGTCGGCGCCGGCGGCCGCCACGCTGATTCCATCATTTCGTAAGTCACCCGGCCAAAGAGCAGGGCATCGGCCTGGTTGAGGTTCTCGACCGCGTGACGATGTAAGTCTTCGTCCGCGAACCCTTCACGATGATCGCAGCACCCGTCCAATGTGACGTTGATGGAGTACCGAAGGGGTCCCATTACATAAGCGTATCGACGATCAAGGTTAGGTTAGCGTCGACTCCCCGGTTCCGGACTCAACTGAACAGCCGGCAACGCTCATACTCCCCCGATGAGCGGGGTGCCCCTGGTCGACATCGGCGCCGAGCTGATCGAACGCGAGCAGGAGTCCGCAGTCCTGGACGGGCTGGTTGATCGCCTTCCCGACGGCGGGGGCGCGGTCGTGGTCCGCGGCGAGGCCGGTATCGGAAAGTCGGCGCTGCTCCAACGAGTGCGCAGGCGAGCGGAAGCACAGGGTGTCCGACCGCTGATCACCGTCGGAGTTGAATCAGAAGTCGAGTTCGCATTTGCGGGCCTGCACCAACTCCTGCGCCCGGTCATCGGCGCGCTGGCGGAGCTGCCCGAGTCGCAGCGGCAGACTCTCGAGGCGGCACTCGGTCTAGGCGTCGACCTCAAGCCTGATTCGTTCCGAGTTGCGGTCGCGGTCTACCAGCTCATCTGCGAATTGGCGGACTCCATACCGCTGGTTCTGGTCGTCGACGACGCGCAGTGGCTGGACCGTTCCACCCTGAGTGTCATCGCATTCGTTGGCCGCCGGCTGGAAGTCGAGCACATTGCCCTCGTGGCGGCAATCAGGAGCGGGCAATCGACACCGCTCGACGATGCTCGCCTACCAACCCTCGATCTCGAGCGCTTGAGCGCATCGGCGGCCGCACGCCTGCTGGATCGCCAGGCGCCGGAGCTGCATCCGGTCTTGCGCGCGAGGGTTCTCGCAGAATCGTCCGGCAACCCCCTGGCGCTCGTTGAGCTCGCGCGGAGTATGCGGCGATCGGGCGAGCAGCTTTCGCCCCCCTCCACGACCTTGACGAATCGGCTCGAGCGCGCTTTCGCAAGCAGGCTGCGCGACCTTGGCCCGGACACTCGGGCCGCCCTCCTCGCGGCAGGGCTTGACAGCCGAGCGTCGCTCAACGAGATCGCGCGATCCAGTGGACAGAGCCTTGAATCTCTCCAGCCCGCTGTTGATGGGGACCTGGTCGAGATCGCCGACGACGGCGTGCGCTTCCGACACCCTCTGATCCGCTCGGCTGTCCGTCAAGCCGCCTCCGCCCAGCAAGTTCGTGAGATGTACAGAGCTCTCGCCGAGGTGGTCGCCGATCCGGAGCGTCAGATCTGGCATCGCGCCATGGCAGCCCAGGGACCCGATGAGAACATCGCGTCCGCGCTCGAACAACATGCGCGCTTGGCCGCCGCTCGTGGCGCGGTCGCCGTCGCGGGCGCGGCCCTCGAGCGCGCGGCCGCCTTGTCGGCGGACTCGCGAAGCAAGGGAGCGCGTCTTGTGGCCGCCGCGGAGATCGCCTATGAGCTTGGTCTCGTCGAAAGCGCTCGCCGGCTGGTCGACGAGGCGACGTCGTTCGATCTCAACGGACGCGACCTGGCGCGGCTTGCCTGGTTCCGTCAAATCCTCAGTGGCAGCGTCTGGTTCGAGTCCGGCGCCGCCAGGACCTTCGTCACGATTGCGGAACAGCTGCGCGACGGCGGCGATGCTGACATGGCGTTGCGCTCGCTGGTGCCGATCGCACACCGGTGCTGGTGGACGCGCACGAAGACGAGGACCCGTGAGTATCTCGTCGAAGCTGCCCTGGCCATGGGGATGCCGGACGATGATCCGCGTGTGCTGGCGGTCGTCGGTCTTGCCCATCCGGAAGAGACCGGGCCGACGATCCTGAAACGAGTCTCGCGCATGCGACTGCACGAGATGACCGACCCAATCGCAGCCATGTATGTGGGGATTGCCGCCGAGAAGGCCGGCGATTTCGCGACCGGAGCGCGGTTTCTGGCTTCCGCGATCGACGGCCTCCGTGAGCAGGTGCGGTTAGTCCCTCTGACGCAGGCCCTGGTGCACTATGCATGGGCGGCGACCCACGCCGGCGAATGGCCGGCGGCCGCCGCGGCCGCCTACGAAGCAGCCGGCCTTGCACAGGACACGGGACAGCCTCAGTACCGGCTCACAGGAGAACTGGTCGGCGCTCTGGCGACGGCGTTGCGCGGAACCGAGGCGGACATCGAATCAGTTCTCATCGAACCAGAGCGGGCGTTGCTGGCCATGAAAGGTGGACCATTGCTCGCGACCGCCCACCTGGTCCGGGGCGCCGCAGCCATCGGCGATGGGCGGCACGAGGACGCGTACCAACACCTGTGGCCCGTCTTTGACGAGACCGACTCGGCGTTCCACCGCTTCATGCGCTGGCCGGCCTTGCTGGATCTCGTCGAGGCCGCCGCCGGCAGCGAACAGACCAATCGGCTCGCCGATGTGATCGTGGATCTCGAAGCGGTCTCCATGCATTCAGAGCCACCGATTCTCCGCCTCAACCTGGCATGCGCCAGGCCACTCCTGGCCGCGGAGGATCAGGCGGAGCCCTTGTTCACCGTGGCGCTCGCTCAGGACTTCGCAGGCTATCCGTTTCTTCGAGCCAGGACATTGTTTTCGCTCGGGCGCTGGTTGCGACGACGACGGCGCAGCGCCGAATCACGGTCGCCGCTGAGGGAGAGCGTGGCTCTCTTCGATGCGCTCGGCGCCGCCGCATGGAGCAGGCGAGCACGACAGGAGCTGCGCGCTACCGGAGAGAAGGTTAGACGCCGTGCGCCCGATCTCCGCGATCGTCTTACCGCGCAGGAGCTCCAGATCGCTCAGCTCGCCGCCGACGGTTTGTCGAACCGTCAGATCGCAGAACGCCTCTTCCTGTCACCGCGAACCATTGGCGGCCACCTGTATCGAATATTTCCGAAGCTGGAGATCACCGCGCGCGCCCAATTGCGAGACGCGTTTGCGGACCGGGTGGGCGACTAAGAAACGAGTCGGTTGACTCATGCGAAGCAGCCGGCCCTGCGCTGACGATCTTCAGCATGAGTGACAAACCGAACGTTGTACTCGTCCACGGCGCCTGGGCGGATGGTTCGAGCTGGAGCGATGTGATCCGAACGTTGCAGGCATCAGGGTTTACCGTCACGGCGCCCCAGTTTCCCGAGACTTCGCTTGCTGCCGACGTCGCACGCTTGCGCCAGGTGCTCCGACGCCAGACGGTTCCGACGGTCGTCGCCGGCCATTCCTACGGCGGGCAGATCATGACCGCGCTGGGCACGGATGCGCCGAACGTTGTGGCGCTCGTCTACATTGCCGCCTTCGGTCTCGACAAGGGCGAATCGCTTGGCGCACTGCTCAGTGGAGGCCCTCCGACGCCGGCGCTGGCCCATCTGATCGTTGATGAGCAGGCTTTCGCCTGGCTGCCCGAAGAGGACTTCGTAACCCACTTCGCCTCCGATGTCGAGAGGAGCCGCGCGAAGGTGATGTGCGCGGTTCAGCAAGGACTGTCGATGAGCACCTTTGAGGACGTGATGGGGGTGCCCGCCTGGAAGTCGCATCCGTCGTGGTATCTCGTCGCGACCAACGACGAAGCCATCCCGCCCGATGCTGAGCGCATGTTCGCAAAGCGCATGGGTGCGACGATGATCGAGGTGCCCTCCAGCCACCTGGCGATGGTGTCTCATGCGGCCGAGGTGGTGCGGTTGATCGAGGCCGCTGCGAACGTGGCTGCCGTAAAGCAATAGGAGAAGAACCCATGCCAATGATCGATGTCTATGCCACGGTCGGGACGTTTGCAAATCCAAAGGCCCTCGCGCGCGACATGGCCTCCACGTTGATGAAGATCGAGCAGGTTCCGGATATCCCCATGTTTCGCAAGAACACCGCGGCATTCATCCACGATCTACCGGATGGCGCGCTCTCTAACGTCGAGGGAGACGGCAACTACGTCAGGGTGCAGGTACTCACCAACGCCGGCGCACTCAACCGAGAGAAGCAGCTTGCCGTTGTCCGCCAGTTCACCGACCTCGTTGCAGTTGCCGCCGGCGATCCCTCGCTTACGGCGAGGACCTGGGTGCTCCTTACCGAGGCGATCGAAGGCGGGTGGGGGCTTGCTGGGCGGGCCAACACCAACGCGGAGCTAGTGGATGCAGCACGCGCGCAGATCGCCGAGCTGCAAAAAGCGAAAGGCGCTGGCGGCTGAGCCCAGGCCGATGGCGGAAGCCGGCACCGCCACACCATCTCGTGGGCAGATCCCTTGGAGAATGAGACATGGGCACCAGTCCGCTTTCGATTGACGTCTACGTGGCCCCGATGCGGCCATACGCCTGTCCCGATCAGCTCGCCGAGGGTGAAGTCGCGACCTGGGCGCCGTCCAGCAGCACGCTGATCTCCGGGCCGACCGAAGGGATCCTGATCGACGCCCTACTGACCTTCCAGAACGCGGACCAGATCGCCGCCTGGGCGAAGAGCTTCGGCAAGAGGATCACGGGTGTCTACATCACCCATGGCCACTCGGACCACTGGCTCGGCCTCGCGCGCCTTCTCCAGCACTTCCCCGAGGTTCGCGGGTACGCGGCTCCGGAGGTAGCAGCTCGCGCTGCTTGGGAGGTGGAGTTCAACAAGAGGAGCAAGTATTGGACGTCGCGCTTCCCGGGCGAACTCCCCGAGACGCCCGTGGTGCCCGAGGTGCTGAACACTGATGAGATCTTGGTGGACGGACAGGTCGTCAACCTGATCCACGTTGGCCAGGGTGACATTGCGGGTTCGACGATCTTCCACGTGCCGTCCGCCGACGCCGTTGTCTGCGGTGATGTGGTCTACAACAACGTGCACATGATGATGTACGAGGCGGATGAGGCGAAGCGCGGGGTCTGGATTGCCAGCATCGACGCGGTCGGCGCCTTGAACGCGAAGACTGTCGTCGCCGGTCACAAGAGCGTGGAAGCGGCGGACCTACCAGAAAACCTCGCGGCCAGCCAGCGGTACCTGCGCGACTTCACCACCCTCGCGAAGAAGGGCGGCACGGTGGAGGACTTGGTCCACGGCATGCTCGAGTTGCATGGCGAGCGCGACCAGCCGCACACTCTGTGGATCTCGGCCCGAGCCGAAGTCGCTCGACGGGCATAAACCGTAGGCTGTCGGCGCTGCTAGGCCTTCGCGAGAATTGAGCCTTTCTCGGTCGCCAATCGCTCGAGCAAGTCGGCGGTGTGGTCCGGCCCGGGTAGCTCCTCGATCTCGGCTCTGACGGCAGCCGCCGCTCGACTGAAACTCTGTTCCGACAGTAGGCGTCGTATGGCGTTTCTGATCTGGGCGGGATCTAGTCTCTCCGGCCTCACCACGGGACGAATACTGTTAGGGCCTAATTCCCCCGCGCTAAGGCCAAAGCCAAGCTCAACTCCACGCTGTGCGTTCCATGGCTGGTCTGCCGAGAGCGGCAGAAAGTAGACCGGTAGTCCGTGGCTAAGCGCCGCGACCAGTGTGTTGAAGCCGCCATGCGTGATGACAGCTGAACACCTGGGGAAGAGACCACTCTGCGGTATGTATCGCTCGGCGCGGACGTTCGTTGGCAACCGCCCCAGTTCGCCAGGGTCGCGGTTCCGGCCGGTGGTTACGATCATCGTGACCGGCTCCCCTGCTATCGCTTCGATAACCGCCTCGAGTACGCGGGGCGTACGGTTGAAAACGGTCCCCAGAGTTGCGTAGACAATCGGTTGGTCGGACAATTCGTCGAGCCAGAGCGGTAGGCTTTAGCCGCCATTGGTATCGAAGACAACTGGTCTGAGGCGATGGCTGAAGGGGAGCTGGCGCGCCTCCGGCAGCGCCAGGCTCAACGGCACGAAGTCTAGATAGAGTTGGCCGTATACGCGATCGAGCGCCGGGTCGGGGTCGAGTCCAAGGCTCGTTCGTACTCTGACTAGATCAGGTCCAATGATGGGCCGGCTCATTCCTCGAGGCAAGCGGACGGTAACTGAGTGAGTTGCCGCGGGGATACCTGCGAGTTCGGCTGCTAGGCGTCCGGCATATTCGTAGTCTTCACTCACGACCGCGGCGGGGCGCCACTCGGAGAAGAAGTCGAGCAGATCTCTAATCGCGCCCATGGAGGCTATCTCGATGAACAGTCGGAGTTGCCCCGGGACGTCGAGCGAAATGAGGCGGCTCGAGATCGAATCATCGCCGCCCTCTACCCAATGCGGGCCTACCCCGATGGCGTCGAAGCCAATCTTGTGCAAGTAGCCCACCAAAGCAGGGGACGTGGCGAACGTCACGTCGTGACCCCGTGCTTTAAGCGCCTGCGCCCCCGGGATCATCGGATGGATATGGCCGGATCCCGGCAAGGCACTAAATACGAACCTCACAACGAAATCCCTCCTGTCTCCGGGTTGCGGCAGTCCTTCATTCGTAGCCCAGGATGAAGCCAGCGCAACGATCTCACGCTTCCCTGTTCACCGCCGCGACCATAGGTTCGCCTTGACGCAGATCGCATCGGGGCGGCGCCGCTGATTGGTAGGGGTTAGCCCTAATGAAAACAGTGTCGTCAGGCGCCCTGGCTACGCCCAAACGCGAGCTATGGCGCTCGTTCACCGACGGCGCCAAGCGCAACTCTTTGTCGAGCACGGCAGCTTCCTTCGCGTCCCAGCGAGGCCATTTCCTTGTCGCGTGTACGGCTGCTTCACCGACCGTCTGGCCGCGGCGCGCATTCAGCCCCACCACCCCCTCGCCGCTCGACTAGGAGATCCTGCGGCGATAAATGACCTTTCTTGTGGGGGCCGTTGCCCCGCCGGCCCGGCTTCGCTAAGCCTCCCCTGACGGCCGCGCTCTCGGCCGTCCTACCGCAACAGAAGAAATCACTGAGAGGGTGACCATGACAGTTGAAACAAGGCCGAGCGGCGCATCGATACGTCAGCGCGTGTTTGGCGAAATGAACCGTCAACCGATTACACCAGGCGATCCGTTTTTGGCGCCGTTCTTCGAGACCGCCATCGAGCACGTCTGGGGTGGGTTGTGGAATCGGCCCGGATTGGATCTGAAATACCGCAGCCTGGTTGTTGTGTCGGTGCTCGCAGCCATTGGACAGACCGAGGAGCTGAAGCCGCACTTGCGCGGCGCGTTGAACCTCGGGTGGACCGTGGACGAGCTGCGTGAGGCGCTACTCCAGATAGGCGGCTATGCGGGATTTCCCGCTGCTCACGAGGCGCTCGACGTGCTTAGCGTGATCAGCAAAGAAGTGGCGGCCTAGCCGACGCTACCGACGAGGTGGTGGCGGCCTAGGGCCGCCACTTCCCCCCTTTTTTATAAGGTGAACTTCGACTGTGCCGCAGCGTATCGCGGCTCGTCGCGGCGGAAGCTATCCGCGTCAACCCCAAGCTTGCGCGAGACATGGTAGGCGAGCCATTGCAACGGCACGACATTGACGATAGGTGCGAGCACCTCGTCCAGGTCTGAGTCCGGTCCGTACGAGATCACTGTCGCCCCGATCTCACGAAGCGCGCTCTGCAGTTCCAACATCCGCCCGTAGGACGGTCCCGGCTGTTCGACGAGCACGACGACATTCGCCGCTTGGATGCTGATGAGAGGACCGTGCAGGATGCCTTCGACATCGTGCCCTTCCCCACTCACGAGATGGCTGGCCTCGCGCAACTTCAATGCCCCTTCGTAGGCTGTCGCGCGGGCCGGACCGCCCCCGACGAAATGGGTCACCGGTCGAAACTCAGTATGGTCGACATCTGCTGCAACACGATTGCCTCGGTCGACGGCCTCTTGAACCAGGCGAGGGATGTCGACCAGCCGGTTCTGCCAAGCCGGGCGGCCTAGGGCTGCAGCAATTTGCGCTATGCGCAACATCGCCGATGTGTGGCTCGCCGTGTGCACCGGCGACTTCTCCTGTGCCACGGTGCGCACCACGCCCTCGCCCTCAAGCGGAGATCCCTCGCCGGTAATTGCGATCCAGCGTTGCGACTCGTGCGCAAAGCTTTCGAGCGATTCACGGCTGAAGCGCTTGCTGCCGCGGTGACTGAGCAGGATCAGGCCGTCGTCCGGACGTAATGCCGGCGGATAGTTCGCGAGTTCGAATGCCCGCAACGCCCATGCCTCGAAACCGGCGCTGCGTAGGATGAACTGGCCTGCGAGCGCGCCGTGAAAGCTCGTGCCAGTGCCGGCTAACAAAATGCGCGAGCAGCCACGAAGACGCGTCGCAGCCCGCGCAGCAGAATCGTCTGCCAACAGCTTCGCCAATTCAGCGGGCTGCCCCTCGAGGGTTGCCTTTAGATACGAGCCCGGTTCGTGGGCTACAGACATCGGATCTCAACCCTACCCCGCAGATGCCGACCGGGTTGCCTTCCGAGTCCTTGAACCACACTGCTACGCGCTCGGACGGCAGCGCCTAACTGGTCAAATGCCATAGTAGGCGCCGAATCGTTCCGGTTATTAGGGAGGAGGTGGACACGACTGTGCTGGGGACGTCCCGGATGTTCGCACTCATGCTCCTCGTTGCCTTGGCTTCGGCATGCAACGGATCCACCCCGACTAAGCCGGGGCCGCCTGCGCCAACTGAAGTCGCGACCGTGCCTCCGGGACTGGCCGGCTCCATCCCTCCCGGCGCTCCAGTAGAGGACATCCGCGACTTCAAAGAATGGCCCTCTCCGAATAACGGCCTCTACAACACTCGCGTCGCCTCTTCGACCATCTCTACGACCAACGTCGCGAAGCTCGCGGTCGCCTGGAGTCTGCCGCTTACCGGCACTGGGGCCAGCGGGCGTGATTTCGCCAATCCTGTGATCGCCAATGGCGTGGTCTACCTGCAGGATGGCGCGTCGAACGTGATGGCGGTGAGTTATTCCTCGGGGCGAGTGCTCTGGACCCATTCGTTCAACTCACCCGACTACGGTCCCAATGGAGTCACGCTGGCCTATGGCCGGATCTATGGCGTCACCGCGACGGGCGTCTTCGCCCTGGACGCGACCACGGGGCGCCAGGTCTGGTACCAGACGAGTTTCGCGGGGAGCATTGCCAAATTCCAGATCGCGCCCGAAGTGGCAAACCGCAAGGTGTTCGTCGCGTCAGCCCTGACTGCGGGCGGCGGCATCATATACGCCCTCGATGCCGGCACGGGAGCCACGGACTGGAGTTTTCAAACCGTGGCGGACACTACCGGCCGGCAGCTCAAGGCCACGGCGGGTGGCGCCTGGGACCCTTTCTTGATCGGTCCGGACGGCTCCCTCTACGCCGGCACGGGCAACCCATACCTGTCCCAGCAACAAGCCCAATCGGCGCCGAGCCGCGAGCTATACACCGACAGCCTCGTGAAGCTGAGCCAAGCCACCGGTGAGCTTCAGTGGTATTACCAGGCATTTCCTGACGATTTCCACGACTGGGATCTGCAGATCTCGCCGATCCTCACGGCTGTGGCCGGGCGCTCCATCGTTTTGGCGGCGGGAAAGGGCGGGTATGTGTTCGCGCTCGATCCGACGAGCGGTGCGCTGCTCTGGAAGACAGCGGTGGGCACCCATAACGGACACGACCAGGACGATGAGCTTGCCCTCGAAGGCCAGCTTCATCTGACGACTCCATACACGCTCTACCCGGGAGAGGTCGGCGGGATCGAGACCAACATGGCCGTGGCCGGCGGCGTGGTGTATGTCCCTGTCGTCGATCTTGGGACCACCTACACAGACCCCACGAAGGTGCTGGGTACCGCAAACGTTCTCCAGGCGACCGGCGAGATGGTCGCGCTCGACGTTGCGACGGGCAAGCAACTATGGGCGACAACGATGCCGCAGATGCCGCTCGGCGGGGCCACGGTCGCGAATGACCTGGTGTTCACGACCACGTTCACCGGCGAGGTCGTGGCGCTCTCGCGAACTGATGGGTCAATCGTTTGGACGTCCAGGCTTCCCGCCGGTTCGAACTCGACACTGGCGATCACAGGCGATACGTTGATCGCAGGCGCGGGCCTTCCACTCAGCACCACCCAACAGCCGGCCGTGGTCGCCTATCGACTCGGGTAGCAGAATCATATCCATGACACGAGCGCTGGCTCCGCAGCTCGCCCCGTTCATCGATGCTCTGCCTCTGCCACAACG
>Ga0209648_10004652_pt1 | contig 11702 bp, 7 predicted proteins | sample GraSoi2013_115cm_FD_185830 | JGI IMG/M metagenome (GOLD analysis project Ga0209648, IMG submission 185830) | Grasslands soil microbial communities from the Angelo Coastal Reserve, California, USA - Sample 9_17_2013_115cm (SPAdes) (version 2) | ecosystem: Environmental > Terrestrial > Soil >...
AAGAGGCCAAAGCCCGAATCCGCGATGCACAGTTCGACCTCGACCATTGCCGGATTACGGCGCCGTTCACTGGGCGCATGGGCACGCATCTCGTTTCGGTAGGCAATTTGATTGCTGGCAGCCGCACGGCGACGAGTCCGACGACATTGCTCGCGACGCTCGTGTCGCTTGATCCGATCTACCTTGACTTTGATATGAGCGAGTCCGATTTCCTTGTGTACTCCAAATATCGTGGGCACCTCAAGGGGGGGCATGTCCAGAAGGTTGAGGTTGCGCTTGGCGACGACAATCAGTACGCGCGAAGCGGTGTATTTGATTTCCTGGACAATGTCCTCGACCGTTCGAGCGGCACAATCCACGCCAGGGCTACAGTTGCGAATCCCAGTCTGGTTTTGACTCCCGGCCTTTTCGCTCGTGTTCGGCTGGTCGTCGCTCCTCCTTCACCGACGCTCCTCGTGCCGGACACTGCAGTGCTGCCTGACCAATCGCAACACATGGTTATGACGGTTTCGGCGGACGGGACGGTCGCGCCAAAGCGAGTGGAAGTAGGGGAGATTCGCGACGGTTTGCGAGTGATCCGGTCCGGGCTCGCACCGAGCGACCGAGTCATCGTGGGCGGACTGCTGCACGCCGCGCCCGGAACCAAAGTCGCCACTCAGGACGGCACGATCCGTCATGACGGCGGTCAGGACTAAAGAGAGAGCCAAGACCATGCGCCTGACACATTTCTTTATCGAACGCCCTCGCTTCGCGACCGTCTTAAGCGCTTTCGTGACGCTGCTCGGGCTCGGTGCGCTTGCGATCCTGCCGGTCGCGCAGTACCCGGAAATCGTCCCGCCCACAGTGCAGATTACCACGGTGTATCCGGGCGCATCCGCGGATACGGTGTCGCGTACTGTGGCGACGCCGCTCGAACAGCAGATCAATGGCGTCGAGAACATGCTCTACATGAGCAGTCAGTCGACCGGAGACGGCAGGCTCACGATCACGGTTACCTTCCGCATCGGCACCGACTTGAACGTCGCACAGATGCTGACGCAAAACCGTGTCCAGGACGCCTTGCCGCGGTTGCCGGAAGACGTGCAGCGGCTCGGTGTGCAAGTCAGGAAGGCGACGCCGACCATACTCCTGGCCATTCACGTCTACTCGCCGGATAGTTCGCGTGGCAACCTGTATCTCTCAAACTACACAACCTTGCACATCAAGGATATTCTCGCGCGCCTCGAAGGTGTCGGAGATGTGCAGTTCCAGGGCGGCCGCGAGTACGCCATGCGCATCTGGCTCGAACCCGACAAGGTTGCAGCGAATAATCTCAACGGCAGTGAGGTGCTCGCGGCACTGCGCGCCCAGAACCTGCAGGTCTCGGCCGGTATTCTGAATCAGCCGCCGGCTCCTGGGCAGGAGGCCTATCAGATTAACGTTGAGGCACTCGGCAGGCTGTCCACGCCCGAGCAGTTCGGTGACATCGTCCTCAAATCCGATAAGCAAGGAAGGGTGACCAGGGTGCGCGACATTGGTCGCGTCGAGGTTGGTGCCGCTGACTATGGATCAACTGCATACATGGATCGCAGCGACGCGACGGCGCTCCTGATTTACGCTCAGCCGGGTGCAAACTCGCTCGCGGTTGAACATGAAGTCTTGTCGGCGATGAAAGATCTAAAAAGGGAATTCCCCCAGGGCGTTGATTACAAAATCATTTACGATCCGACGACCTTCATCGCCAAGTCGGTCCGCGAGGTGGTCATCACAATTTTCATCGCCATCCTTCTCGTGCTCGGCGTCGTGTTCCTGTTTCTCCAAAATTGGAGAGCCTCGATTATCCCAGTGATCGCAATTCCGGTCTCTCTCGTCGGGACGTTTGCCGTTCTGTATGCGCTTGGGATATCGCTGAACAATCTTTCGCTATTTGGCTTGGTTCTCGCGGTCGGCATCGTTGTCGACGACGCGATCGTTGTCGTCGAAAACGTCGAGCGCAACATGCGCTCCGGCGTGTCGGCGTCGGATGCCGCTCACAAGACGATGGACGAAGTCGGTGGAGCGTTGATCTCGATTGCGCTGACGTTGTGTGCAGTTTTCGTTCCGTCCGCTTTTCTCTCGGGAATATCCGGACTCTTCTTTCGGCAATTTGCCGTCACGATCGCCGCATCGACGGTCATCTCGTGCTTTGTCTCGCTGACCCTGAGCCCGGCTCTGTGCGCGGTGCTGTTCAAAGACCACGATCCACAAGGTGCTTCGTCGTATGGCCTGGTGGGTCGTTTTCTCCATTCGGGTTTTGGCTGGTTTAATCGCGGCTTCGAGAGTTTGTCGAACGGATATGGAAATCTGACACGCCGTCTGGTGGCAGGAGTGGCTATTGTTCTCGTGATCTACGTCGCGCTGATCGGCGTTGCCGGGCTGGAGTTCTCGCGAGCGCAAACGGGTTTCATTCCGGAGCAGGATCAGGGATACCTGATCACCATCGTTCAGCTTCCTCCCGGAGCGACGCTCGCGCGGACAGAGGAGGTGGTGAAGCAGGCGACCGATATCATCCTCAATACCCGCGGCGTTGAACACGTTGCTCCCTTCGCGGGCCTCGATGCGACGACATCGACGGTAGCGTCGAATTCCGGGACGATTTTTTCCAGCCTGCCCTCGCTCTACAACCATGAAATTCCCGGCGTAAATGCGAACACAGTATTGGCCGACCTGCGTGAGCGTCTTTCCGTGATCAAAGAAGCGCGCGTGCTGACCATCCCACCTCCTCCTGTACAAGGCCTCGGGAGCGCCGGTGGTTTCAAGATGATGCTGGAGGACCGCGCCGGGCTTGGTTCGGAGGCTGTTGTGCAGGCGGCGAATGATCTCGTCGCTGCTGCGAACAAGGATCCACATTTCGCCGGGGCGTTCACGTTGTTTAACACAGGATCGCCGTCCGTCTACGCGGACATTGATCGCGTGAAGGCGGAGAAGGTTGGGGTCACCCCGACCGACGTGTTTTCGACGCTGCAAGTCTATCTGGGCTCCCAATACGTGAACGACTTCAACTTACTGGGCAGGACGTACGAAGTGGTCGTGCAAGCCGACGGTCAATATAGACGCAACCAGCCGGACATCACGCGACTGAAAGTTCGCAACACGTCCGGTGAAATGGTGCCGATTGGGACGGTGGCACAATTGAAGGACAACACGATCCCGTACCGTGTGCCGCGCTACGATCTTTTTCCGGCCGCCGAGGTCCAAGGCGTCGCTGCTCCGGGTGTCGCCTCTGGTACCGCGCTGCTCCGCATGGAGGAGCTTGCCCACCAAGTTCTTCCGCAAGGAATCGGGTTCGAATGGACGGATCTCTCCTTTCAAGAGCAGCAACACGGAACTCCCACGCTGCTTGTTTTCGGCGCAGCGGCCCTCTTCGTGTTCCTCGTGCTCGTGGCGCAATACGAAAGTTGGAAGTTGCCGATGGCGATCGTTCTGATTGTGCCGATGTGTCTGCTCGCATCCGTAAGCGGCCTGCTCGCACGAGGGTTGCCGATCGATATCCTGGCGCAAATCGGTTTCGTCGTACTTGTCGGCCTGGCTGCCAAAAACGCGATCCTGATTGTCGAATTCGCGCGCCAGAAGGAAGAAGATGGCTCTTCCGCTGGGGAGGCCGCTGTGCATGCGGCACGTACACGCCTCCGCCCGATCTTGATGACGTCCTTCGCGTTCATCCTGGGGGTTGCCCCGCTGGCGGTTGCGACGGGAGCAGGCGCCGAAATGCGCCGGTCTCTGGGCACGGCCGTGCTGTTCGGGATGTTGGGCGTGACCGGCTTTGGTCTTCTCTTCACGCCCGCCTTTTACACTTTCGTCCGCAATTTCGGCCGTAGCCGTAAGGTACACGAATTGAGTCAAGCCGCGCTCAAAGCGACGGCAATCATTCTTGCTCTCAGCCTATTTGCAGGTGGTTGCGCCGTGGGTCCACGCTATGTGAAGCCCACCACCAATCTCGCTCCATTTCATAATCTCGCGGGGGCCAGTGCGACGAAGCCGGAATTTTCGGCACCGCCTCTCGACAGTTGGTGGACGGGCTTCAATGATCCGATGCTCGTGACTGTCGTGCAGCGCGCCCTGGACCAGAATCTTGATCTTGCCGCTGCCTTTGCGCGTGTCCGCCAGGCGCGAGCGGCAGCAGCAGCGGCGGGCGCGCAACTTCTGCCGACAGCTGATTTGGAGGCTACGGGCACAGCCGTGCACCAGAGCGTTGTGAATCCGTTTGGTTCTGCTGCGAATGGTTTTCCAGGCTACAGACGCGATCAACGTGAGTACACGGTTGGAGCTGCGGCGAGTTGGGAAATCGATCTTTCCGGGGGGCTGCGCCGCGGCAAAGCTGCAGCTGCTGATGAATTCCAGGCTGCGCAAGCCGATCAGGTTGGGACTCGAATCACCGTCGCCGCGGAGGCGGCGGATGCCTACCTTCAGGTGAGGGAGTTTCAGGCACGGCTTGCGGTGGCGCAGCAACTCATCGATACCGATACACATCTTCTGGAGTTGGTCGAGGTCCGTCGACGCGTGGGAGTGGCAGACGATCGTGAGGTTGCCCAGGCGGAGGCGCTTCTCAAACAGGCTAGGTCAACGGTGCCCTCCTTGCGTGTGGCCCTCGAAGCGCAGCTGAACCGTCTCGACGTCCTCATGGGTGCTCAGCCGGGAACATACGCCGAAGAGCTTTCCAAGCCAGGCGCGATTCCCGGAATCCCCGCAATCACCGGTGCCGACCAACCCCTGGATGTCTTGCGCCGCCGACCTGACATCATTGCAGCCGAGCGACGGCTTGCCGCGTCGAACGAGCGAATCGGTGTTGCGATTTCGGACTACTACCCGAAGGTTTCGCTATCCGGTGCGCTTGGTTTTGACAGCACGAGCGGAGGCACTCTTTTTAACGGGAAGGCGTTTCAGCCCATTGGGACGGGAGCGCTGCGATGGCGGCTTTTCGATTTTGGAAAGGTCGCAGCTGAGGTCGCGCAGTCGCGCGGCGCCTACGCCGAAGCGCTTGCCGGTTATCGGCAAGCCGCGTTGAGAGCTACCGAAGATGTAGAGAACGCGTTGATGGAGCTTTCGCAAACGCAGGTGCGCCTCGAGGAATTGCAGGGTGAAGTTAGATCGCTTACGCGCGCTCGCGATCTTTCGGAACGGGCCTACAAGGCTGGCGCGATTCCGTTGACCGACGTTCTCAATGCGGATAGTCAACTTCTCGTTGCGCGGAACGATGTGGAGAGCACCCGAGCGGATGCGGCCCGCGCCGCCGTGCGCACCTTCCGCGCCCTTGGCGGCGGGTGGGATGTACGCAGCAACCGGTCCATCGCTGCGGCGAAATGAGGGAGATGGAACGGCAAAAACAAAAACCAACTATGGACAGGGCAATGACCAAGGAACATAGCTTCGTCGCCGGCGATTATTCTGAGCGCGATCTATACGCAAGTTCTCGGACTCAGGAACGCGCCCTAAACTCGGCGATCGTCAGGGCTGAGATCAGCGAAAGCTTCGAAGAGTATCTTGAGATCTTCGAGGCCTTTTACGCTGACGATATCGAGGTAAGCAGGGAAAACGCGGAAGAACCGATTCGTGGAAAGGACAGAGTGCGCTCACTTTTGACCACCTTCCTGGTTCCGCTTCACGTGATGGCCGAAGTCGGTGGTTTATCGATATCCATTCGACAGACCGCGATTCCTGGAGATGTTGCAGGCGAGACGCATTCCGCGTGGACGCTCGACTTGGTCGGCGTGTCCGGCAGGACGTGCACGGTGACTTGGCGGGCCCTCCGGAAATGGAACGGGTCGCGGGTAGTGTACGAGCATCACTATGACGAGCAGCAGAACGGGGGCCCCCTAACTTCCGATGACTTGAGTTTCGACGCGGCGAACCTGCCGTAGTGTTGAGGAAATGAAGCTATGACAAACGAAGGCTCTTATGTGGCTCTCGGGCTGAAGGTATGGAAGGCACAACTCGACCGGGCGGACAAGCTTTTTGGAGGACTCTCGTCCGAGGAGGTCCTGCGGGAAATAGCGCCGGGCAGAAACAGGCTGCTTTACTTGTGGGGACATCTCACGGCGATGCATGACGCGATGCTGCCGCTGTTGGGGCTGGGAGATCGGTTTCATCCCGAGTTCGATGTCGCCTTCGTCTCTAATCCCGACAAGTCCCAAGCCGCCATTCCGTCGCACGAACAGGTTCGCCAGGCATGGAAAACCGTAAACGGTGAATTGTGGAAGGGGTTTGAGAAAATGTCGTGGTCCGACTGGCTCCAGCGGCACACGGCCGTATCGGAAGAAGATTTCGCGAAAGATGCTTCGCGCAATCGCTTCGCCATCCTGCTGAGCCGCACCAACCATCTGTCCTATCACCTCGGCCAGGCGGTGCTCGCACTCAAGTGACCCGAGCTTGGAGAATTGGAATGTGGCAACCCAGCAACAGCGGAGAGAAACGATGTCTAAAAAGCTGGAAGGTAAAATTGCCGTCGTCACCGGCGGGACAGAAGGGATTGGATTCGCCACGGCGAAGCTTTTTGTCAAAGAGGGTGCGTATGTCTTCATCACGGGCCGCCGACAAAACGAACTCGACGAGGCCGTGGAGGCAATCGGCGGCAATGTTTCTGGCGTTCAGGGCGACGTTGCCAAACTCGCCGACCTTGATCGTCTTTACGAGACTGTTTCCAAGGTGAAAGGCCGAATCGATATTGTTTTCGCCAACGCTGGCGTCGGCGAATTTGTTCCCTTTGGGGCCGTTACCGAGGAGCATTTCGACAAACTGTTCAACATCAATGTGAGGGGAACGCTGTTCACGGTGCAAAAGGCCTTACCGCTACTGAATGATGGTGGCTCCATCATTCTCAACGGCTCCGTCGCGAGTGTTAAGGGCACTGCCGCCTTCGGTGTCTACGCCGCGAGTAAGGCTGCAATCCGCTCTTTCGTGCGAACCTGGACTACAGACCTGAAGGACCGTCGTATCCGCTCAAACGTTGTTAGTCCGGGTCCGATCAATACGCCGCTGGCGAGTCGGCAATCTGCAGACGTGATTGCGCGGATTGTGTCGACCGTCCCGATGGGACGCATGGGGGAACCCGAGGAAGTTGCCAAGGTGGCGTTGTTTCTCGCTTCGGATGACTCCAGTTTCGTCACGGGTATCGAACTGTTCGTCGACGGCGGCAGAGCCCAGATCTAACGGAACCGAAAGGACGGGAGACTTTTTTGGCGGGATCGTCGGACCCGGGCTACTATCGCGGATAGCGCTGGCTTGTTTTGAAAAGGATTCAGGGGTTGTTACTGGCTTTGAGCGACCACAGAGTGTCACGGTGGCGAATTAGTCTCAACTTGGGGTTCACTGCCGGGCTTTGGGGGGACAGGTGCCCTATCAAGCGCTCAGCACAGGACAAGGAGCGTCGCGGACTAAGCCGTAGCTAAGATCACGCAGGCGGCCCACCGCGCCGGACTGCGGGCTTCTTCCGATCACTAGCACATCGGCTCGCAATCTGCGCGCCTCCTCGGTCAGCATGTCTAATCGGGCCGACGGCGATGCTGACCAGAGCGTGCGAACCAGCAACGCTTTGCAACTCCTCAATGTGGCGGCGCGCGGCTTCTCTTTTTGCTGACTGCAGGCGCTGTTCCAAATCCAATTCAACCGGCAGGTCATGTCCGCTCGCCAGAATCACATGAACGAGCGTGAGATTCGCATGGACAGCCGCCGCAGCCTGGCTGGCGAACCGAAGAACCCTTTGCGAATCAGCATCAAGGCCAATGGTGCACACCCATTCCCGATGTTCGAGTTGTCTTGGTGAAATGCTCTCCGCGTGCTGCGTGGTCAGTACTGGACAATCCGCATGGTCCAACACCTTCGCAGTCGTGGAACCAAGCATCGTCCTCGGAAAGAAGCCAGCGTGTGTGGGCATGATGATGAGATTGAATCCGTTCGTCCGGGCAAGCTGAATGATCTGTGTAGCAGCATCGCCAGACAACAAGATCCTCGCGCACTCACCTAGCGGAAACTCAGACTCGAGGAACGAATCAAGTTTGTCTCTTGCAAGGCTCTGTTGTTCTTCCGCAACCTCCGAAAGTGGCCGGACGTAGAGTTGGAACGCGTCGTGACTGTAGAGATCGAAGACGTGAAGCAGTGTCACTTTGGCGTCGAACATAGCCGCGGCCCTCTTCACGTAGGCTGCCATAGCAACGCAGGACGGCGAGAAGTCCATAGGGAACAGAATGTTTTGGATCGTCGTCATGGGTTCGATTCGCACAGTGGATTCAATAGCACCACTGGACCTGTTTTGAAACAAGGTGGATTCTAGGGCTCAGTCTGTCTGCCGCTAGGAGAGCACTAGAAGCCACTTCCGCCTCTGACCCGCCAGGCAAGAGACTCCTTCCTCGTTTGAGCTCAGAATCGAGTACGAGCAAGACCATTCGATTCTAGATTGCCACCCTTGGATGGGAGCAGTCGTATACCGAAAGCCGATCTTCAATAGTCCCGGACGAAAGAAGCACCGAACGTAGGAAGATTGGACACATTCCAGCCTCCTCCGAGTGCCTTGATCAGGAGCACACTCGCGTCCAACCGACGCCGCAGGATATCAATGGCGTTTCGCTCGTTGGCGAGTTCGATCGTCTGCGCGGTGATGACCTGAAGGTACGTGTCCACCCCCCCTTTATAACGATTCGTAAAAAGTTGTAGAGATTCCTGCGATGATGCAACGGCCTGCTGTTGCTGTTGCGTTTCGTTCTCGAGAATGCGCAAGGCGGCGATGTTGTCCTCGACTTCCTGGAACGCTGTCAGTGAAGTCTGACGATAAGTTGCGACTGTGGCATCGTAGTTCGCACGCGCCGATTCGGAAGTGGCCCGACGGCGCCCCGCGTCGAACAGGGTCTGCGCTAGGGCAGGACCGACGGCCCAGAAGCCGCTCGGCCAGGTAAACCAGTTCGAACCATGAGTGCCGGCGAATCCTGCCGTTCCCCCGAGGGTCACGGTGGGAAAATACGCCGCGCGGGCGATGCCGATCTGCTGGTTCGCCTCAGCCACTCGGCGCTCCGCAGCGGCGATGTCCGGGCGCCGCTGCAATAGTTCAGAAGGGAGTCCAATCGGAATGCCGGGAGGTTGGTATTTGAGCGGCGCGGCTGCGAGGCTGAAGTCCGCAGGCGGCTTTCCGATCAGAATCGCAATGGCGTGTTCGAATTGCGCTCGTTGCACCGTGACATCCGTGTCCTGCACGCGAGTGGTGTCCAACTGCGTTTGCGCTTGCGCAACGTCGGCCTTCGGGGCTACGCCTCCCTTGAAGCGATTGAGGGTGAGCTGCAGATTGTCGGTATAGGCTTTCACTGTATCGTCAAGAAGTTGTTTCTGAGCATCGGCGGCTCGCAATTCGAAATAGTCCAGGGCGAGTTCGGCCTCGAGGCTGAGTTTTGCGGTCTCGTAGTCGGCCGCGGTCGCTTGCGCTTCTTCCCGCGCCGCAGCGACGCTCCGCCGTACGCGACCCCAAAGGTCCAGCTCATAGGAAAGATCAAAGGGCAGCACGAAATCGCCCTTGCTGGACTGTTGGATCTTCGACGGGAAGTTCGGCGAAAAGTCTGAATTCTTGACATAGCTAGCGCTCGGCACAGTAGAGATGGTTGGAAACTGCGAAGCCCGATTGAAGCGAATCGCTGCGCGAGCTTCACGGAAGCGCGCTTCCGCTACTTTCAGGCTCTGATTGGAAGCGGCGATCTGCTCTTCCAGCTTGTTGAGTTCCGGATCGCCAAAAATCTCCCACCAGTTTCCGCGGCTCGTCTGGTCGCCCGGCTGCGCGGGTTGCCACTGGTCTGACTCTTTGAATGAGCCCGGCACTTCTTCCTCATAGGCCGGTGTCGTGGGCACCGAGGGCTTGATGTATTTAGGACCCACGGTGCAACCCGCGAGCAGCAACACTAGAATCAGCGCAACGATGCTGGTGAGGACGAAACGCATGACGGGGAAGAAGTACCTCATCGGCCCGATCCACCTGCTGGTTTGTTGCTCAGGCGCACTTCCATGCCGGCGACCAAGGAGTCCGAAGGGTCGACGATGACTGCGTCCGTTGTTTGCAGGCCTGAAACGATTTCGACGCTGTTCCCGTAATCGCGGCCGATCTTGATCGGAACCAACTCGGCTTTGCCATTGCGAACCAGTCCGACCTGCAAGCCCTCTTTCCGGAAAATCAACGTATTCGAAGGAATGGTTACCGAGCGAGTCTCGTCAGGCAGCTTAAGGTGGACAAAAACGTAGGCGCCCGGCAGTAGCTGGCCGGTCGGATTGTCGACATCGACTTCGACAAGCAGCGTACGCGAGGCGATATCAATGGAGTTGGCGTTGCGAACGAGAGTGCCATGAAAGGTTTGGCCTGGGAATTCGTCGAGGGTCAAGGTGGCCGGCGCACCAGAGCGCGCGGCACGGGAGTACACCTCGGGAACCGCGACGTACAAGCGGAGCGTGCGAATAGCGGCCATGTGAAAGAGTTCCTTCGGTTGTGTGGTGGCTCCTGCGTCGATGAGTGCGCCGATGTCCGTATTGCGGGCGGTGATGATACCGTCGAAGGGAGCATAGACTTTCTCAAACGCTTGCAACTGCTCCAGGCGTCGCACGTTGGCGGCGCTGGATTGGGCCGCGGCTGTCACCGCGCTGAGATTGCTGACCGCCTGGTCGGTTTCCTGCTGGGACACGGAGCCGGTGCTCACTAAGTCTTGCCAACGGGCCGCGGTAATCTTAGCAATGTTCAGATTGGCCTGCGCGGTGTCCAGGTCTGCTCGAGCCTGCTGCAGTTGCTGGTCGACTTCGGGCGTCTCGATCTCCGCGAGCAACTGGCCCTTTTGGACATGGGCGCCAATGTCGAAATTCCAGCGCTTGAGATAGCCACTGGTTCGCGCATAAATTGGTGCGTCGCTGAATGCCTGAGTGCTGCCGGGCAGGACAATTTCCTGTGTGTGGGCGCCCTCCCGAGGAAAAACCACAGAGACAGTGGGAATGGCGGCTTCTTCCGTTCGTCGCTTCAGCCGCGATTCGGCCGCCGCGCGCGAATGGATGCCGGAGTAAATCATGAGAGCGAGAGCAGCAAGCGCGGCAGCGGCGAAAAGGATTGCGCTTGGGCGCCGGGGTCCTGGTAGAGGGTGAAATTCATCGGGACTCGGTTGCACGGGCTGTGCTTCGATCGTTTCTGGTTCGGGAGTGGTTGTCACATTTTCCTCGCTCGGTGCCATTCGTTTTCCTTTAACTCACGCTTGAATCGGTTCAGGCTCGCCCGCAGACTGTTCTTGGACAGCCGAAGGGTCACGTCGTCTATGTAACAAACTAAAGACCGCAGGGACGAAGATCAGGGTGGCCACGGTAGCGCACAGCAGGCCGCCAATGACGGCGCGCCCGAGCGGTGCATTCTGCTCGCCGCCCTCGCCCAACCCGAGCGCCATGGGAATCATGCCGATGATCATGGCCAGAGCGGTCATGAGCACGGGGCGAAACCGGGTGAATCCAGCTTCGATGGCCGCTCTGACGGGATCTCCGTGCTGCAGGAGCAGTTCTTTGGCAAAAGAAACCACGAGAATACTGTTCGCCGTTCCGACGCCCATGCACATAATGGCGCCCATTAAGGCGGGAACGCTCAGTGTGGTATGCGTTACGAACAAGAAACCGACGATGCCGGCGAGCGCGGCGGGAAGCGCCGTGATGATGATGAAGGGATCGAGCCAGGACTGAAAGTTCACCACGAT
>Ga0209648_10004653_pt1 | contig 11702 bp, 10 predicted proteins | sample GraSoi2013_115cm_FD_185830 | JGI IMG/M metagenome (GOLD analysis project Ga0209648, IMG submission 185830) | Grasslands soil microbial communities from the Angelo Coastal Reserve, California, USA - Sample 9_17_2013_115cm (SPAdes) (version 2) | ecosystem: Environmental > Terrestrial > Soil >...
CGGCCGTGCCGCAAGGCGGGACACGGCGAGACAGCTGGTAACAGTGATGCAAAGAGATCGGGTGGACATCGATGGCGCAACTCTCTCTCTCTGGACCGACCACCTTCGGCGCACGGCGTCAGGCGGGAGGCGGATCGCGCGTCGTCCGCCACGAGGTCATTGCGCTCTCGATCGGCCTGCTTCGCGCCCTCGACATCGCCGCTGTGCCGATCGCCGGCCTCATCGCCTACGGGGTGCGCTACGAGTCGCTCTCCATCGAGTTCCAGCACGGGCTCATCGTCATTCTCGGCATGGCCGTCGTCGCCAACGTCATGGCGATCATCGATGCCTACAACCTCGCGGATTTGCGCGCCATTCGCACACAGCTTTTCAAGGTGGTCGGCGGCTGGGGCGTCAGCATCGCCCTCCTGCTCGCCATCGCCTTTTTCGATAAGATCACCGATCAGTATTCGCGGCTTTGGATCGGCTATTGGTTCGTGCTCGGCACGGCGCTGTCGGGCATGGCGCGCGTCGGTGTCGCCACCTATATCGGCCGCCGGCGGCGCACAGGGAACCTGTCCATCAACGTCGCCATCGTCGGACACGAGCCCTTCGCCCAGCAGGTGATGCAGCAGATCACTTGGCCGGGCGAGATCGAGGTCCGCGTCGTTGGCATCTTCGCGCCGCGCGTCGCCGCGGCCGGCACCGGCGTCGCCGCCGATGCGACCGTCGACGGCTTGCTGCGGCTGGCACGCAAGACGCATATCGACGAGATCATCGTCCACCTGCCGGAAAAGCGCGACGCGGAGTTCGGCGCGGTCCTGCGCCGGCTCGGCGAGCTCCCGGTCAACGTCAATCTCTGCCCCGACCTCTCCGACCTGCCGATCTCGCCGCGCAAGCTCACGGTGCTGCAAGAGACATTCATGATCAACGTCTTCGAACGGCCGCTGGCAGGCTGGTCCGCGGTGCTGAAGCGCGGCGAGGACATCGTGGCGAGCGGGCTGCTCCTGCTGTTCTTCGCGCCGCTGATGCTGCTGATCGCCCTCGCCATCAAGCTCGACAGCAAGGGGCCGGTGTTCTTCCGCCAGCCGCGCTTCGGCTTCAACAACAATCCGATCACCGTGCTCAAGTTCCGCACGATGACGCCCAATGCGGCGAACGACCCGGTGGTGCCGCAGGCGCGACGCAATGACCCGCGCGTGACGCGCATCGGCCGCTTCCTGCGCAAGACCAGCCTCGACGAGCTGCCGCAGCTCATAAACGTGCTCAAGGGCGACATGGCCCTGGTCGGCCCGCGTCCGCACGCAATCGCGCACAACGAGTATTATGCCGAGATCATCGACGGCTATCTGCGTCGCCACCGCGTCAAGCCCGGCATCACCGGCTGGGCGCAGGTGAACGGCTTGCGCGGCGAGACGGCGACCGTGCAGGCCATGCACGAGCGCGTCATCCACGATCTCTATTACATCGAGAACTGGTCGCTGCGCTTCGACCTGTGGATCCTGCTGCGGACGCTCGTCGTCGGCTTCATCCACCGCAACGCCTACTGAGACCGCCCTGCCTGCGGCATTGCGCCGCCGGCAAGGCATCCCCTTCACCGAAACGGGTTGCAGCGCCGCGGCAGGCAGGCCACGCCCACCGTCCCGCGCCGATGCCGGGCGTCACCGCCCGCCCGGTCGGCGTCGAAGCCGGCGGGCGCTGAAGCGCGTCGCTCAAGACCCGGCCGGCGCGCCCTTTTTCTTGAGCGGATCCTGCAGCGGCACCTGCGACGTCGCCGCCCATTTCTGGCGGTTGACGCGCTGCTGCTCCGTCTCCTTGCCCTGCTCGGCGATCTGCCGCCCGAGGGCGACAAAGGTCGGAATCTCGTCCTCGGCCAGCGCCTTCAGGCGCTCCTTGCGCGCCATGGACTTTTCGATGAAGGGTTGCAGCTCCGCCATCTTGGCCTTCTGCCGCCGCGCCTCGCGTTCCTTGAACTCGGGCATCACCGCGCGCGCGAAGAGCTCGAGCGCCTCGCAGATGTGCTCATGCTGGTTGCGCCCGCCCTGCTGGATGAAGGCGACCTGGTCGACCCCCGACGCCTCGAACGCGGCGAGATGGGCGCGCAGCTCGGCCGGCGTGCCGATGCCGCGATTGGCGCCCGCCGGCGGCAGCGCCGGCCGCGCCCGCTCGAAATTGGCCCAGATGTCGGTGCGCCCCGGCCTGTGCTCGCCGAAGATGTAGTGATGCGCCAGCGCATAGCCGAAGAAGCGGAACCCGTCCTCGCCGCGCCGGCGCGCCTCCGCGCTGTCGGCGTGGACGGAGAAGCCCGTGACCATGGCGATGTTGGGGTTGACGGCATGCCCGATGGGCACGCACTCCTCCTTGAAGATGCGGTAGTAGTCGTCGACCCACTGCTTCGCCTCGACGGGATCGACGAAGGCGAAGGTGAGCGCGCCGATGCCGAGCCGCGCCGCGAGCTTGATGGTCTCGCGGTTGGAGCACGCCACCCACACCGGCGGATGCGGCTTCTGCAACGGCTTCGGCACAATGTTGCGGCAGGGCATCGAGAAATATTTCCCGTCGAAGCCGGGATAGGGATTCAACACCATCATGTTGAGGCATTGCTCGACGGCTTCCGTCCACATCGCCCGCTTGTCGTCGGGCGAGATGCGGAAGCCGCCCAGCTCCATGATCGACGAGGACTCCCCGGTGCCAAATTCGACGCGACCGTCGGAGACAAGGTCGAGCGCGGCGATGCGCTCGGCGACGCGGGCCGGGTGGTTGTAGTTGGGTGGCATCAAGACGATGCCGTGGCCGAGCCGGATCTGCTTGGTGCGCTGCGAGCACGCCGCGAGGAACACCTCCGGCGCGGGGGAATGCGAGTATTCCTCGAGGAAATGGTGCTCGACCTCCCAGGCATGGTCGATGCCCAGGCCATCGGCCAGCTCGACCTGATCGAGCGCCTGCTGATAGATGCGGTGCTCGTCGCCCTCATGCCACGGCCGCGGCAGCTGGTGCTCGTAGAAGATGCCGAACTTCATCGCGCCGTCTCCCCTGGGTCTAGGCCGCCTCGCGATCCGCGAGCGCATCGAAGGCGGCGAGCTGCGAGGCGCCGCCGGCCGTCGCCAGGAGCTGAGCTGCGATCGCCTGGTGGAGCTGGCTGCGCGAATGCTCGACCGTCGTCACCGCGTGCCATTGGATCATCCCGTCCCAGATCGGGTCGATGAACGCCTTGCCCGGCACGCGCGCGCCCCGCTCGCCGTGGAAAGTGAAGCTGCGCAGTTCCGAGATCGCGGTCTGCAAATAGGCAACATGGATCGCCTCGTCCTGGCGGATGCGCTCGACGAGATCGGCGGCATGCGCGGCCGCGTCGCGGCGATCGCCGAATGTGTCGGGCGCACGCATGATGCGGATGCAGAAGCTGAAGAAGGCCTCGGCGCGGATCTCGATCATCAGCACGTTCATCAGCATCAGGATGGTCTGCTCGTGCGGCAGCGGAATCTGCGGCATGAGGCGGTCCAGTTCGGGCCGTGCCAGGCTCGGCGGAATTTCTGGCACCGGATAGGCGTCGCGGCCGAACAGCAGATCGCGCACGGCATACCACATGGTGTCATGGCCGCCTTCGCCGGTCCCGGGGCGGCCGCCTTCGTCGAAGCCATGCGCCTTCATCAAGCCCTTGCCGAGATGCCCGGTGGTGGTGCCGGCAATGTCCTCCTCGACGATCGCCTGGAAATCGGGCACCGGGAAGTCGGCAAGGCGGCGCCCGCGCGCCTCGACCGCGCCGGTGACGGTGAGCGCGTTCCACAGCGTGCGGCCGAGGCCGAGATCGAGCAGCCGCCGCTGCTGCGCGAAATTCGGGTAGTTGCCGCGCTGCAGCAGGCGCGTCGACGCGTCAACCAGCGGCCAGCCGCGGCGCGCGAGCGCCGCTTGCCATGCCCTGACCGCGGGCCAGCGCTTCAGCGTGCGCGGCGAGATGTAGCCGCGGGCGGCGTCGAAGCCGCCATGGAGGCGATAGCCGGCTTCGCTCTGCGGTCGCGCATAGGCATGCTCGGCGAGAAGCTCCGCCTCGCTGTAGGCGAGCTGGGTCATCGTTGCGGGCTCCCGAGCAGGAATTTGTGGTGCCGCGCCGCCTCACCCGCGCCTTCCGGCACGAGGGCGCGCGCCAGGAACGCGACGACGGTGTCGACCACCTCGCCGCGCCGGGCGCGGCGGCGAATGCCGAAACCGGCGGCGCCGCGCAGCAAGCCGACGATGGCGTGGCCGATGATCTCGGCATCGTAATCGGCACGGATCGCCCCGGCGCGCGCGCCGGCGCGGATCTGCGCTGCCCATTGCCCGGCCCAGCGATCGACCAGCCCCTCGCCCTCCGGCGCCTCGCTGGCGATGACCGAGACGTCTGTCATCGCCGCCTTGATCACGCCGGGATTAGACACGGCATAGTCCATGAGCGCCTCGAGCAGCGCGCGGAGCTGCGGCTCGATCCCCTCGACCGTGGCAAGCCGCTCGCGCACGAAGCCTTCGATCTCCGCCCGCGCCGCACCGGCGAAAGCGAGAAAGCAGGCGCGCTTGTCGGCGAAATGCAGATAGAACGTGCCATGCCCGACATCGGCGGCGCGGGCGATGTCCTGCGGCCGCGTCGCATGGTAGCCACGCTTGGTGAAAAGCCGCCGTGCCGCCGCCAGGAGCCGCGCGCGACTCGCCGATTTACGCCGCTCGGCTCGGAGCGCAGGCGCGGCTTTTTCCGGGGCTGGCATCATGGGCGCGGCTCGCTGTTCCAGCTGATAATTTGTCATTCCTGACAAATCGTCAATCGCCTTGACGAAGTCGTCCTTTAATGGGCAGGAAACAGCGGCCGCTGGGGCACCCTCATCGCCCGATCCCTCGGCGTGTTCCTGCCGCGAATAGAATAAAGGTCCGCTGATGGATGATCCGCGCAGCGCCACATTTTTCGCCAAAAAGAACAAGCAAAATAAGAGGTTGCGGCTACTTCTGTTGTGGCTTGCGGGGATCGATCTGCGCCTGACGATCCTGGCGGTTCCGCCGGTCCTGCCGCTCATCCACCGCGACCTCGCGCTCGACGAGAAGTCGGTGGCAGCGCTGTCCGGCCTGCCTATTCTGCTGTTCGGCCTCATGGCCGTGCCGGGATCGCTGCTGATCGCGCGGATCGGCGCCCGCCGCGCGATCATCACGGGGCTGCTCGCCGTCGCCCTCGCCTCGGGCTTGCGCGGCGTCGGCGCTTCCTCAGCGATGCTCTTCGCCATGACCTTCGTCATGGGCGCGGGAGTGTCGATCATCCAACCCGCACTGCCAGCGCTGGTGAGCCGGTGGTTCCCGATTTCGGTCGAGCGGGCGACGGCGGTCTATGCCAACGGGCTGCTGATCGGCGAGGTCCTTGGCGCCAGCCTGACCATTCCCGTGATCCTGCCGCTGGCGGCGGGGAGCTGGGAATGGAGCTTCGCCCTCTGGGCGGTTCCCGTGCTGCTCACCGCGATGCTCATGGTACTCGGAACGCCGGAAGTCCCGGTCGCGCCCGCTGCGCCGCGCGTCCGCTGGTGGCCCGACTGGCGCGACCCGCGCCTGTGGCGGCTGGGCCTGCTGCAGGGCGGCTGTTCAGTGCTCTATTTCGCCTGCAACGCCTTCATCCCGGATTACCTTCACGCCACCGGACGGGGCGAGCTCGTCAATGCCTGCCTGACCGCGCTCAATGCCGGGCAGCTCCCGGCATCGCTGCTGATCCTGCTGTTCGCGCGGCGCCTCACCGGCCGGCGCGGGCCCTTCATCGCCGCGGGCGCGATCGGCCTCGTGAGCCTAGCCGGCCTCCTCGTCTCGGGCGAGGCCGGAATGATTGCCAGCGCTGCCGCGATCGGGTTCTGCTCGGCCTTCGTGCTCATCCTGACGCTGGCCCTGCCGCCGCTGCTGGCGGCGCCTGAGGACGTGCACCGGCTCTCCGCGGGGATGCTGGCGATCGGCTACACGCTGTCCTTCATCGTGCCATTCGTCGGCGGCGCGATCTGGGACGCCACCGGATCGCCGGCGATGGCCTTCCTGCCGGGTGCGGTCGGCGCTGCGATCGTGCTTGCGCTGGGGGCGATGCTTCGGCCGGCCGATCAGCGCCGCGGCGCCTGAACGCCGCGGCCCGTCAGCGGTCGTTGAGGGCCTCGACCGCCGCGACGATGAGAGCTGCCATGAGGACCAGCAACAAATAGCCGCCGAGCTGCGCCAACGCTTCCATGTGCCCCTCCGCAGGACGCCGCCACCAACCGCCGGCGAGCGCCCGAGCAACGTAAACGTAGAATACGTCGCTTCGTTCTCACGCAGCGAGCAGGCGCGCCGGCATCGCTTCGACAAGATCACAGTTGCAGCAGCACGCGTTCATCGGCGGCGTTTGCCGCGATCTTTAGCGAAGTTGTCGCGTCAGGAGGGCGCGAGCGCGGCAATGATCTCGGCGTTGGCAAGCGGCCAGCCGATCGTCACCGACATCAGCCGCAAGGCGAAGCGGTGCATCTCCTCGCCGTCCATGGAATCGACGGCGTCCGCGGCGATGACCACGCGGTAGTCGCGGTTCGTCGCCTCGAAGCCGCAACACAGCACACAGGACGAGGTGTTGATGCCCGCGAGGATCAACGTGTCGACGCCGAGCCGCCGCCGCAGGACGAAGTCGAGGCCGGTGCCGAAGAACGGGCTGTAGCGCTTCTTGCCGCCGACGACGATGTCGCGCTTGTCGAGCAGCGCTGGGATGATCTCGGTGCCGCGGCCGCCGATGATGTTGTGCCGCGACATGCCCTTGCGCGCCTTGGCCGGGTCGTTCTCGATCGCGCCCCAGAACGGGTTGGCCATGATTTCGGCGGCATCGCGGTATTCGGTGACGACATGGACGATCGGCACGCCGCGCTGGCGCAAGCTTTGGAACAGCTGCGCGGCGCGGTCGATAACCGGACCGCAGCGCTCCGCCGCCAAGGGCAAGGTCGCCATCTCCGGATCGAGATGGCCGCGATGCATGTCGATCGCCACCGCCGCGGTGCGCTTGGGATCAAGCCGGATCATGGTCTCTCCTGTGTTGCCGCAAGGATGAAGCCGTTCGCCGCGGCGGGCAACGCCTCCCTGGCCATCCGGCCGATAGCGGCGTCGCACGCATTGGACCATATCGCGGTCATGATTGCTTCAGGAGCTGCTGCATGAGCGACCCCACCTCCGATCCGCTCGCGCTCTATTCCGACCGCCTCGCCGCGCTGGTCGAGACGGCCGCGCGCTGCGTCGTCGCTGTCCATGGCGGCGGGCGCCGATCGACGAGCGCCATCCATTGGCGCCCGGGCATCCTCGTCACTGCCGAGGAGGCGCTGGAGCGCGAGGACGACATCGCCGTCACGCTGCCCGACGGGCAGCGCCTCGCGGCGTCGCTCGTCGGGCGCGACCCGAGCACCGACGTCGCCGTGCTGCGCTTCCCGCCGGACGGCTTGCCGGTGGCGCAGCCCGGCGCGGCCGCCGCGCTCCGCCCTGGCCATCTCGTCCTCGCTATCGGCCGGCACGAGGGCGGGCCGATCGCCAGCCATGGCGTCGCCGGCTTCGTCGGTGGCGCCTGGCAGAGCCAGCGCGGCGGCACGATCGATCATCTGCTGCGCCTCGACCTCAACCTGAGCCCCGCCGCCGAGGGCGGCGCGCTCGTCGACACCGCCGGCCGCGTGCTCGGCATGACCGTGCTGGGCCCCAGGCGCCGGGCGCTGGCGATTCCGGCCTCGACCGTCGATCGCGCCGTCGACCAGCTGCTCGCCAAGGGCCATGTCGCCCGCGGCTATCTCGGCGCCGGCCTGCAGCGCGTGCGGGTCGGCGGCGATGCGGGCGAGCGCGGCGTGCTCGTCGTTGCCATCGATCCCGGCGGTCCCGCCGCGCGCGCCGGCCTGCTGGTCGGCGATGTCATCACCCGCTGGAACGGCGCCGCCGTGACGCGCGTGCGCGAGATCATGCGCCTGCTCAGCACCGACAGCGTCGACACGGCGGTCGAGCTCGGCCTGGTCCGTGGCGGCCAGCCGCTGACGCTTGGCATTACCATCGGCGAGCGCCCACTTAGGTAGGGCGGCGCCTCCGCCGCCTGGAACGAGAGCCGATGGTCGCCGTCGCCCTCTATGCCACCGATCCCGCGTCCCGCCGGCTCCTCGAGCGTCTGGCCGGCGAGCAGGCCGGCGTCACCATCGTCGGCGCCGCCGACAGCCCCGGGGCGCTCGCGCGGCTCCTCGATCGGACTCAGGTCGAGGCGGTACTCGCCGATGCGCGCCCGTTCCTGGCGGCGCTGCTTGCCGCCGACCGACCGGACGCGGCAACGACGGAGAACGGCGAGCCCGATGGCGAGCCGAGCCTGACCCCGCGCGAAATCGAGGTGCTCGCCGCCATGGCCGACGGCGCCTCCAACAAGGTGATCGCGCGCCGGCTCGGCATCTCCTTCCACACCGCCAAGTTCCACGTCGCCTCGATCCTCGCCAAGCTCGACGCCGACAGCCGCACCGAGGCCGTCGCCCACGCCGCGCGGCTCGGCCTCGTGATGCTATGAGGGGGCGACGGCGCTTTACTAACTGAGCGCGCTCAGCACGGCCTCCGCCACTCGCGCGGGCTGGTCGAGGTCGGCCAAGTGGCCGGTGGCGGGGATGAGGGCCATGCTGGTCTTGCCGGCGATGCCTTTGGCAAAGCGCTCGGCATAGCTCGGCGAGAGCACCTTGTCGGCCGCGCCCCAGACGATGAGCGTCGCGCAGCGGATGCGATGCAGCCGCCGCTCGAGCCGCGTGTCGGCGAGCGGCCAGAGCAGCCGCGCGGCGGCCTCGCTGGCGCGGGTGGTGACGATCGACCATTCCTCCGCTGAGGTGCCCTCGGGCGGCGCCATGTGGTCGGTGTAGGTCTTCGGCTCCACGCAGAGCAGGCTCGGCAATGTTCCGGGCTTCTGTGCCCAGAGATCGGCGGGCGGTGCTTTCTTGTCGTAGAGGCCGAAGGGCGCGATCAACACCAGGCGCCGCACCAGGGCCGGCGACAGCGCGGCAATCTCCGCCGCGAGCGTGCCGCCGACGGACGCGCCCACGAGGTCGGCGCCGGCGAGCCCCGCGCCCTCGACGAGATCAAGCACCGCCGCGACCCAATCGAATAGCGTGTCCAGGCGGTCGTGGCCGGTCGCGCCGGGAAAGCCCGGCAGCGACGGCGCGACGACGCGATGGCGCTCGGCCAGCCGGTCGAGGAACGGCGTCCAGCGCGGCAAGCCGCCGAAGCCGGCGAGATAGAAGACCGGGCTGCCCCTGCCCTTCTCCCATACCCGGCACGGCGCGCCGTTGACCGCGACGCTGCGCTCGGCGAACCCGCTCACTCCGCCGCCTCCCGCGCCGGCGCTTGCGGCACGGCGCGCGCCGGCTTGGGCAGCGGCTTCGGCCACCAGCGGTCCTCCCATTCCTGCTTGAAGAGATCGCGCAGCTGCGGCATCACCTGCTCGGCGAAGAGGCGCGTGTTGTGGTTGGCGAGGTCGCGGCTCATGTTGCCGAATTGCTGCAGCACCATGAGATGGCCGACATTGAGATCGGTAGCGACTTCGCGCAGCTGCGCCGCCACCTCATCGGGCGAGCCGATGATGACGAAGCCCTTGGCGAGGATCTCGTCCCAGGTGGCGCCGCCCGACATCGTCGCGGCGCGCTGCGAGGCGAGCGCCACCTGCGAGGTGATGCGCGCGCGCTGCGTCGCCTCGCTGTTGTAGCCCGGCGGGTTGACGTAGCGGCTGTCGACATGGAGGCAGCGGCCGTAGAAATACTCCGCCGGCTCCTTGTAAAGCTTCATCGCCTCCTCGCGCGTCTGGGCGACGCCGACGAATTGCAGGAAGCCGGCGCGGTAGGGGTTGCGGTCCTTGCCGAGCCGCTCCATCTCGCGCCAGAAGCCCATCATGGTCTCGCGCCCGGCCTTGTAGCCGAAATACGAGAGATAGCAGTAGACGTAGTCCATGGCGGCGCACCACTGCCAGGTCTCGACCGAGCCGCCGCCAGGGATCCAGATCGGCGGACGCGGCTTTTGCACCGGGTGCGGCCAGGTATTGACGTAGCGCAGCTGGTTGAAGCGGCCGTTGAAGGCGAAGGTCTCGCGCCGCGTCCACGCCTCGAGGACGAGATCGTGCGCCTCGATATAGCGCGCGCGCAGCATGCTCGGGTTCTGGCCGTAGGCGAAGCAGGTGTCCATCGGCGTGCCGACCGGGAAGCCGGCGATGAGCCGCCCGCCGGAGATGCAGTCGATCATCGCCATCTCCTCGGCGACGCGCGTCGGCGGATTGTAGAGGGCGAGCGAGTTGCCGAGGACGCAGATCGCGGCATCGCTGGTGCGCCGCGCCAGCGCCGCGGCGATGAGGTTCGGCGACGGCATCAGCCCGTAGCCGTTGGCGTGATGCTCGTTGACGCAGATCGCATCGAAGCCCAGCGCCGCCGCGTATTCGAGCTCGTCCATGAACTCGTTGTAGAGCCGATGCGCCACGGTGGGGTCGAGCAGGCCGCTGTCGATGTCCACCCACACCGAATTGTGCCGCTCGCGGAAATCGTCGGGGAGCTCGGTATATGGCATGAGGTGGAACCACAAGAGCTTCATTTTGTCTCCTCCCGGACGCGCGTTTGCCCGATGTTCCGGTGAATCAGCCGCCGACGCAACATGTTCGTAAAGGGCCACAAAGAAAGCGCCTCATCCTGAGCCTGCCGAAGGACGCACGGTGCTCATGCAGCCGCCACGCTTGACCGCGGACAGCTCTGCTTAATCGCCGAGGGTTAGGAACGGAGCCACCATGCCATACGACCTGAAGATCACCGGCGGCAGCATCATCGACGGCACCGGGCAGCCGCGCTTCCAGGGCGATGTCGGCATCGCCGGCGGCAAGGTGGTGGCGCTGGGCCACGCGCCGGACGAGGCACGCGAGACGATCGACGCCAAGGGCCGCATCGTCGCGCCGGGCTTCGTCGACATCCACACGCATTACGACGCGCAAATCCTGTGGGACCGCATGCTCAGCATCTCGCCCTGGCACGGCGTCACCACGGTGGTGATGGGCAATTGCGGCTTCGGCGTCGCGCCGACGCGGCGGGCGCATCGCGACCTCATCATCCGCACGCTCGAGAAGGTCGAGGGCATGAGCGTCGCCGCGCTGCAGGCAGGCATGGGCGAAGAATGGGGCTTCGAGACCTTCGCGCAATACCTCGACACGATCGCCGCGCGCGGCACGGCGATCAATGTCGGCGCCATGATCGGCCATACCCCGTTGCGTCTCTATGTGATGGGCGAAGCATCGACCGAACGTCGGGCGACGACCGATGAAGTCCTGAGAATGCGCGGCCTGGTGCGCGAGGCGCTCGACGCCGGCGCGGTCGGCTTCGCCACCTCGAAATCACCGACCCATGTCGGCTATGGCGGCCGGCCGGTACCGAGCCGCGCCGCCGACTTTGCCGAGATCCGCGCGCTGGCGGGCGCGCTCGGCGAGGCCGGGCGCGGCGTGCTGCAGGCGACCACCGGCCAGGGCTTGCTGTTCGACGAGTTCGCACAGATCGCGCGCGAGACCGGCGCCAATGTGAGCTGGACCGCGCTGCTCGCCGGTCGCGCGCGCCAGGGCATCGACCACCGCCAGCAGCTCGCCCGCTCGCTGGAGCTCGCGGCGCAAGGCTATCGCATCTATCCGCAGGTGACGCCGCGGCCGCTCAATTTCGAGTTCCAGCTCAGCGAGCCCTTCGTCTTCGAGAGCATGTCGCTGTTCC
>Ga0209648_10004654_pt1 | contig 11702 bp, 12 predicted proteins | sample GraSoi2013_115cm_FD_185830 | JGI IMG/M metagenome (GOLD analysis project Ga0209648, IMG submission 185830) | Grasslands soil microbial communities from the Angelo Coastal Reserve, California, USA - Sample 9_17_2013_115cm (SPAdes) (version 2) | ecosystem: Environmental > Terrestrial > Soil >...
GGTTTCGCTGGAGAGCGGGGTGCTGCTGGCGGGGCTGGGGGCGATGCTATTCATGGTGCGGGAGTTGAGCCAACATTGACACACTTTGCCTGCGTGTAATCCTCGAAAGCGGCAGCAAGACTGCCGCACTCCATCACCCCCCTCCCCCTGTTTTTTATAAGTGTTGATTTTAAACGCACTTAAAGTCCCTTGTTTTCATACACTTTTGCAAGTGTTGATTCTAAAGGGACTTGCTGGTGGTCCTTTTGTTCCTCCACTGATCGACGAGCGACGGGAACTCGCCCGCAAAATCATCCGGGGTGCAGATAGCGCTCCTCAGAAAGCGGGCGCTACAAAAACAAAAACGCGGCTAGCTCTAAAAGAGCTGCCGCGAGTTTCAGACGCACGTTTCTACGCTTCTTAGTATACACGTTTCGGTAATAAATTCCACAATAATTTGAGGATGAAAAACGCAAGGGTTTCACCACAGAGGACACGGAGAGCACAGAGTTGCGGAGGAGGCCGGCGGGCGGGCGCGGCTACTGGCGTTTGCGGGGCTTCATTACGACGACGGTGCGCTTGCGGCGCTTTATTGCTTTTACTTTGGCGGGGCGGATTTTGTTGGTGGCGGCGTAGCCGGCGCGCTCGAAGGCTCGCCACATGTACCAACTGGCGACGGTGCGGTAGGGGCGCCAGCGTTCGCCGAAAGCCAGGAGCTCCTTGGGCTTGGGCATGTGTTTCTTGCCGTAGGTGACGGACCAGCCCTTTTTTACGCCGAGGTCGTGGATGGGGAGGACATCGGGGCGGCCGAGGTTGAAGATCAGGAACATCTCGACCGTCCAGGCGCCGATGCCGCGGACGGAGTCCAGGCGCTCGACTAGCTCGTCGTCGGACATTTTTTCGGCTTGCTCGCGGGTGGGGACGATGCCGTCGATGGTTTTGCGGGCGAGATCCTTCATGGCGAGGACTTTGGCGCCGGAGAGGCCGGCTTTCCGGAGTGCGGAGGTGCGGAGCTTCAGCATTTGCTCGGGGGAGGGAGGGCGGCCATTGCCGCTGAGGGCCTTGATGCGGGCGAAGATGGTGGCGGCGGCTTTACCGGAGATGGATTGGTAGGCGATGGATTCCAGCAAGGCTTCGTAGGGGGATTGCGCGGCGTCCGGTTCGGTTCGGAATTGGGCGGTTTCGGCGATGAGGGCGGCGAGTTTTTCGTCCTTGGCGGAGAGGTGGCGCGTTGCTTCAGCTAGATCGAAGGGCAGAGACATGGGGAAAAAAGATAGCAGGAAGCGGCGACAGAACGAAGAGGGAAAAAGATAACGCAGAGACGCAGAGGGCGCTGAGATTCGCAGAGAAGAGAAAAACTTAACACAGAGGCCACTGAGGGAAGAGCACCGAGGTCACAGAGAAGAGAAAGACCAACGCGCTGTTGGCGATGATATCAGCCTAGCGGTCCGAGTGGGCCGACGCTGGTGTGCTACTATTTCGGGTTTATGCAGACGGGAATTATTGGACTGGGGCAGGTTGGGAAGACGACGCTGTTTCGGATATTGACGAAGGCGGCGGTGGAGGGGAAGGCTTCGTCGCAGACGACGCATGTGGGCGTGGCCAAGGTGCCGGAGCCGCGGCTGCTGGAGCTCGCCAAGCTGTACAACCCTAAGAAGATTACATACGCCACGGTGCAGTATGTGGACCTGGGCGGGATGCAGAAGGAGCGCACGCGGGACGCGCTGGCTTCGCTGCGCGACGTGGATACGATTGCGCATGTGATTCGCGTTTTTGACGATCCGAGCGTGCCGCATGCGGCGGGGAGCATCGATCCGCTGCGCGATGCTACGAATCTGGAGTTGGAGCTGATTCTTTCCGATCACGATCAGATAACGCGCCGGCTGGAGAAGCTGGAAAAGGATTTGAAGAAGAAGAGAGATCCGTTGCTGGAACTCGAGAAAACGGTGCTGGACAAGTGCAAGGCACACTTGGAGGCGGAAAAGCCGCTGCGCGAATTGCAGTTGACGCCGGAGGAGCGGAAGCCGATCGGCGGATTTTTGTTCTTGTCGCAGCGGCCGATGTTGTTTGTGTTGAATTTAGGGGACGACGAAGCCGCGGAGTTGGATACGGCGGTCGAGCGGCATAAGCTTGGCGCGCTGCAGGGGCGGCCGAATACGGCGGTGGTGGCGGTTTGCGGGCGGCTCGAGGCGGAATTGGCGGAGATGGAGGAGAAAGAAGCGGCGGAATTGCTTGCTTCGTATGGCCTGAAGGAGCCGGGGCTGAATCGCTTGATTCGCGCGACGTATGACTTGATGGGGCTGATTCAATTTTTTACCGCGGGCGAGCCGGAAGTGCGGGCGTGGACGATTCACAAGGGGTCGACGGCTGTGAAGGCGGCTGGGGCGATTCACAGCGATATCGAGAAGGGATTTATTCGCGCGGAAGTGGTGCGGTGGAATGATCTGTTGGCGGCGGGGAGCATCGCGGCGGCGCGGGAGAAGGCGCAGGTGCGGCTCGAGGGGAAGGAGTACGTGGTGCAGGAAGGCGATGTGATTTTGTTCAGGCACAGCGGATAAAGAGAGTCGACAGTCGATAGTTGAAAGTCGAAAGTGAAAACAGGGGTGGCTTGCGGGTTGAGTGGTTGGCAGGTATTACATCTCAAAAGCGGCAGCAAGACTGCCGCACTCCAAAAAAGCGGCGGCTAGACCGCCGCACTCCAAATGACACACGAACTTCCAGTGCGGATGGCGATGGCGGCGGGGCTTGGAGTCGTGGCCGCGGCGGGGAATCTGCTTGGCGGCCTGTTCGTGGTTCGGAAGAATTGGTCGCGGCAATTCCTGCAGTACTTCATGGCCCTGGGCGCGGGTTATATGCTGGCCGTGGCGTTCACCGACGTGATTCCAGAATCGGTGCGGATTGGGGGCCAGGGCGCGTTCTTGTTTGTGTTGATCGGCTACTTCCTGGTGCATTTGTTCGAGCACATTTTTGCGCCACATTTTCATTTTGGGGAAGAGACGCACACGGAGATGGTGCGGCATCACCGGGCGCGAACGGCGCTATTCGGGTTGGGGATTCACACTTTTTTCGATGGGGTAGCGATCGCCGCGGGATTTCTGGTGTCGACCTGGCTGGGCGGCGTAATTTTTGTGGCGATATTTCTGCACAAGCTTCCGGAAGGGTTTACGATTGCTTCGGTAGTGCTGGCAAGCGGGCAGAGCCGGGCGAAAGCGGTAGCGGCGGCGGGCGCGCTGGGAGTTGCGACACTGTTAGGTGTGCTGCTGACGGGCTTGCTGCAGACGCAGTTACGATACGCGCTCCCGCTCTCAGCGGGTGTTACTGTTTATGTAGCCGCGACGGATTTGTTGCCTGAAGTAAACCGTGAGCCGGGGTGGCGTACGGCAGTTCTAGTATTTGGTGGCGTGGCGAGCTTGTTGATTCTACAATGGTTAGTGCGTGTGTAAATTCGCTCTAGATTCGCTTCGTTTTTTCCTTGATTCGCAACTTTCTGAGAAATCAGGTGTTTGCTAAAGTGTGGCGGCGATGGCCAGGTCCGACGTCCAACTGATGCTGGACGTGAAGGCGGGCGATGAACAGTCGTTCGCACTTCTACTCCAGCGCTATCGGACACCTCTGGTCAATTTTCTGTACCGGATGGTACGCAACCGGGAACAAGCGGAGGACTTGGCCCAGGAAGTTTTTATCCGCGTGTACCGGGCGCGCGAGGAGTATGTACCGAGCGCGAAGTTCACGACGTGGCTCTTCCGGATTGCGACGAACCTGGCGCTGAACTCGGTACGGGACACGCGGCATCAGCGGATGGAGATTTCGCTGGATGCGCCGGTAACAGCGGACGCCGAAGATGGAGACGAGCGGACGTTGGATGTGGCGGACAAGCATCCGGATATCGAGCAGCACCTGGTGGAGGAAGCGCGGAAGGACATGATACGTCATGCAATCGACAAGCTGCCGGAGAAACAGAGGGCGGCGGTTCTGTTGCACAAGTATCAGGAGCTGGATTACACGGAGATCGCCAAGATTTTGGCATGTTCGGAGAGTGCGCTGAAGTCGCTGTTGTTCAGGGCGTACGAGACGCTGCGAGTGGAGTTGGCGCCGTTGGTGGCGAGGAGCAAATAGAGGAGTCCAGGAATCTAAGCGTTCGAGAGTATGAGCGGAAGGATGAAGAAGATGAGTTGCAGTGGGATGGAAAAATGGATGATGCCCTATGTAGATGGGCGGCTGAAGGAGAGCGAGCAGCGCGAAGTGGAAGGGCATTTGGCTTCGTGCGCGACTTGCCGGCTGCGCGTGAATGAGTTTCGCGCGGTTTCGGGGTTGCTGGACGAGCTGCCGCAGATCGAGCCTTCAGCGGCGTTCGATGCACGGGTGCGGGCGCGCGTGGCTGCGGAGCCGGTGAAGCAGAGCTGGTGGGCGGCGTTTGCGCCGTCGCCGCGGGCGGCGCTTGCTGCTTCGATGCTATTGCTGGCGGCGATTTGGATAGAATCGCGGCCAGGGCCGGCGAATACGGGGGAACATGGTCAGAACGTCGCGGTGAATCCAGCGAATATTGATCCGAACGATTTGCCGTTGCTGGAAAACTACGACATTTTGGCGAACTTCGAGCCGCTGACGGAACTGCCACAGCCGGTGCAGGCAGATGAGTCAGATGAGGCGGACAGCAATCAATCGATGTAAGCGCGACTGAAGGAATTTTGGGTTTTGAACTTTAATCAAGATGAGACTTGGGCTTCAATTCGGAGCTTGGTTGTGCGGGCTGGGGCTCAACCTGGCGCTGTTCGCTCCTTGTGTGCACGCGCAGGCTCCATCTAACAACCGGCCTCCCGCAAGGCAGCAGCAGCCGCAGCCGCGGGTGCCTCAGCCGCGTGAGGCGAACCGTCCGCCCCGGAACGATCGGCCCGCGGGCTCCTATCACCCGCAGGGAACGCAGCGCGGGGAGAATCGCAGGAATAACGGAAACGATCGGTCGCAGACTCAATACAGCCGACAAGCGCCGGTACCGCCTCCCAACGTGCAGGAACGTTTGCGAAACATGTCTCCCCAGGACCGGCAACGGCTTGCGCAGAATGAGCAGCGGTTGCGGAGTCTTTCACCGGCGCAGCAGCAAGAGCTTCGCGATCGCGCGCGCGTCTGGCAGCGGATGACACCTGATCAGCGGGAGCACATCCGCAACGACATCCTGCCTAAGTGGCAGCAGTTGCCTCCTGGGCGGCAAAAAGCCATCCAGCAGAGGCTGGGCGTGCTGCAGAATATGCCGGAGTCTGCGCGCAACCGTCACCTGAGCGATCCGAACTTCACGCGCGGGATGAGTGAAGAAGACAAGCAGATGCTGCGGGATTTGAGCCATCAGCATGTGGGGGCGCCGGAGACGGCGCAGGAGCAGTAAGAACTGCGTTTTTCGTTCTTAGTTATTAGTTCTTAGTTTCAGAAAGATTCTTTCCTGAGATTCTGCTAGCGGTTTTCTCTTGGTACTCGAGATCCCAAGCCGCCCCGCTTCGGAGTAATCCTCAATCCGGAGCTAATAAGCTAAAAGCGAAAGCTAGGAAGTTACGAAGGTGATTGTGGCCTGCGCTCGTTCTTCGTGTTGAGGCAAATTGGTTTCGCACGATTTTGGCGGATAGTTTGACAAGGGCTGGCTGGCCGCGTCATCGTGAATGGCTGCGCGCGTGCCGCAATGGGGGCGCGCGGCGTCCAATACATGGAGGAATTTCTCGCTCGTGTCCACGCGCTTTCGCGCTTTGCAGCACCGTAACTTTCAGCTTTTTTTCGTGGGACAACTTGTTTCGCTTATCGGCACGTGGATGCAGTCAACGGCGCAGCTGTGGCTGGTGTATAAGCTGACCAATTCGGCGGCGCTGCTGGGCGTTTTCGGTTTTGCCAATCAGATTCCCATTTTATTGCTGGCTTCGCTCGGCGGTTACGTCGGGGACCATTACAACCGGCATCGCGGGGTCATCGCCACGCAGACGGCATCGATGATTTTGGCGTTTGTGCTGGCGGCGCTGAAGCTGAGCGGCGCCGTTCACGACGCGCGCGGCGCTTGGGTAATCATTGTCATCGCGTTCCTGGTGGGGATCGTAAATGCGTTTGATGTGCCGATTCGGCAGTCCTTCCTGGTGCAGATGGTGGGCAAAGAGGATTTGCCGAACGCGATTGCGTTGAACTCGTCCATTTTTAACGGCGCGCGCGTGGTGGGCCCTGCGATCGCGGGTTTTGCTATTGCGTGGATTGGCGAGGGCTGGTGCTTCTTTTTGAACGGCGTAAGTTTTCTGGCGGTGATCATCGCGTTGCTGGCCATGCGCCTGACGCCGGTGGAGCGAAAGCCGAGCACGGAATCGCCGCTGCGCAGCTTGATGCAGGGATTTCGCTTTGCGATGAGCGATCTGCCGATTCGGTCCGCGCTGCTGTTGCTCAGCTGGCTGAGCTTGCTGGGCCTGCAGTATTCGGTCTTTCTGCCGATCTTTGCGAATGAAATTTTGCACGGCGGCGGTCCACGCGGGCTTGGCTTGCTGATGAGCTCGGCTGGTGTGGGCGCGGTGGTCGGTGCGCTGCACTTTGCCGCGCGGACGGAGTTCAAAGGGCTGGCGCGCTGGATTGCGGCGACTGCGACAACCTGCGGGATTGGGCTGGTCGTTTTCTCGGAATCGCGCGTGTTTTGGGTGTCGATGCTGGTGCTGTTTGTGGTGGGATTTTCGGCGACGGTGCAGATGGCGGCAACGAACACCATTATTCAGCGCCGCGTGCCGGACGAGTTGCGCGGGCGGATCATGGCGGTATACGCGACGATGTTCATGGGCGTGCAGCCGATCGGCGCGCTGATTGCGGGAGGCGTGGCCAAGCGGATTGGAGCGCCGCACACGCTGGCCGTTTTCGGATCGTTGGTATTGGCGGGGAGCTTGTTTTTCTTATTTCGTGTGGTGATGCGGTTGGGGCGGCCGGTGGAGGCCGCGGTTACGCACACGGACTAGCGGCCACTAGCGAAGGCCGACCAGACGAATCGGTGCAGACGTTTTGGGACTAACGTTGACGAACACGGTTGAGGTGCTCCATGAAACTCGCTAAGGCAATGGTGCTTACTATGGTTGCGCTGGTCGCGCTTGGGGCGGCGGCCGCTGTGGGACTGCGGGCGCAGCCAACGGACAACGATTTTCTAGAGCCATTTCCGGCACACCATGTGATGGGGAACATCTATTTTGTGGGGAGCAAGGGGCTGGGCATCTACCTGATCACGACGCCTGAGGGGCATATTTTGGTGAACGCCGGGCTTGCTGAGTCGGTGCCGGCTATTCAGGAGAGCGTGGCGAAGCTCGGATTCAAATTCAGCGACGTCAAGATTCTGCTGATCAGCCACGCTCATTTCGATCATGACGCGGGTGCCGCACGGATCAAGGAACTGACCGGCGCCAAATACATGGTGATGGACGCGGATGTGCCGGTGGTGGAGTCCGGCGGCAAGCAAGATTTCTTTTACGGCAAGAGGACGGAGCTGCTCTATCCACCCGCGAAAGTGGATCAGATGCTCCACGACGGTGACACCGTGAAGCTGGGTGACGTCGTGTTGACCGCGCATCTCACGCCCGGGCACACCAAGGGTTGCACGACCTGGACGTGCAAGGTGCAGGACGGCGGCAAAAGCTACGATGTGGTCATCGTAGGAAGCCCCAATGTAAATGAGGGATACAAGTTGGTTGGCAACGCGGCTTATCCGCAGATCGCCAGCGATTATGAGAGAGGATTCCAGGTGCTGCGATCTTTGCCCTGCGATGTGTTTTTGGGTGCGCACGGAAGTTATTACGGGATGGAAGCGAAATATGCGCGGATAAAAAATGGCGGCGCGAATCCGTTTCTTGATCCTGACGGATACAAGGATTATGTAAATGAGCGGCAACAGGCTTTTCGCGCCGAATTGGCGAAGCAGCAGGCGGGAGCACGCTGAGCGAATGAGTCTGGCTTGAAATCAAGCCGATAGTGCTTCTCTTTAAATACGATGGTTATGCGGGATTAGAGCGGTAGAGCCAGTCGGGTCTCGCCAGTATCGCGGCATCTACCGGTTTGTTGGCTGCGGCGAGGATGGCGTCAACTTTTTCTCGCGTGGGAGCTAGCGAGCAGACGGGGTCGGTGGCGGCAGCGTCGCCGGTCAGGAGAAGAGCTTGGCAGCGGCAGCCGCCGAAATCTTGCTCGCGGCGGTCGCAGGTTTTGCAGGGCTCTTGCATCCACGCTTGACCGCGGAATTTCTGGAAGGACGCGGACGTTTCCCAGATTTCGTGCAGCCTGCGATCTTTCACGTTTTCAAATTTCATTCCCGGAATAATTTGTGCGGCGTGGCAGGGAAGGGCATCGCCTGAGGGCGTGATCAGCATCAGCTTGCGTCCCCAGCCGCCCATGCAGGGCTTGGGATATTTCGCGTAGTAATCCGGGACGACGTATTCGACGCGAATTTTGCCGCGCAGGCGCTCTTGCGCGGACTTCAGTGTTTCGATGGAGCGGTTGAGCTGTGCGCGCGTGGGCAGGAGGCGCTCGCGATTGGCGAAGGCCCAGCCGTAATACTGCACGTTGGCGAATTCGACGCGCGTGGCGCTGGAGGATTCGGCGAGCGCGAGCATTCCCTCGATCTGATCGATGTTGCCGCGATGAATCACGAAATTCAGGGTCACTGCCACGCGAACTTGCTTGAGCCAGTCGAGCACGCGGAGTTTTTGGGCGTGGGCTTTCGTGCCGGAAATTTCGTTGGCGGTTTCTTCGCGCGCGCCTTGAAAGCTGAGTTGCAGGTGATCGAGGCCGGCGTCGATTAATTTTGCAAGGCGAGCTTCATCGAGCGGCATGCCGGAGGTGATGAGATTTACGTACAGACCGGCGGTGCGGGAGGCGCGAATCAATTCGATGATATCGGTGCGGGCGAGAGGCTCGCCGCCGGTGAGGTCGGCTTGCAGGACACCGAGTTGCGCGGCTTCCTGGAAGACGCGCGCCCAGATTTCGGTGGGGAGTTCGGTGGCGCGGTTTTTCAATTCGAGAGGATTGGAGCAGTAGACACAGTGCAGCGGGCAGCGGTGGGTCAGCTCGGCGATCAGGGCTAGCGGGTTGGAGATTGCGGTGCTCATTTGTTGACGAAGAGCCCGCCTCAGAAGGCGGGCGCTACAAAATCATGCGAAGTCAATCGCGCGTTGGTCGTGTAGCCGGGCCAGGTAGTCGAGGATGTCGGACTCGACTTTTTTGGGCTCGGCTTTCGAGTAAATTTGCTGGAGCTCGCTGATGATTTGCTGCACGGTGTGCTTGCCGTCGCAGCGCTCGACGATTTCCAGGCTGGGTCCGTTAAGGCGCAGAGCGCGTTCGGGCATTAGCAGCACGCGCTGTTGATTATTTTCGCTGAGGCGACAGCCAACGGCCAAGCGCGGATGCGATTGCAGGTCGGGAGTCACGTGTTTTGCTCGCTGGGAACGAAGGCGCCGGGCGGGGGCCAGCCGGGATTTACGTAGGCGAAATAGAGGGCGTCGAGTTGGGCCCAGAGGATATCGCACTTTGCGCGGAGGGCGGCGTGAGCTTGCTCTTGCTGTTCGTGCGTGCGGGAGTGCTTGACGACCCAGGCTAGCGCGAAGTCGGAGTCTTCCGGGGCTTGCGTCAGGCGGCCGGTGAAATAGTCGAGGCCGTTCGCGAGCCACGGATAATGCTGGCGCAGGCGATCCATGCGCAACACGATCAATTTTTTCGAGAAAAGCTCCGTGAGGGAAGAGGCTACCGCTTCGAGATGCGAGCGTGTGGAAACGAAATCGACGTAGGCCTGGACGGCGTAGCGCGTGGCGGGAAGGATGCCTTCGCCGGTCAGCGCTTGCTCGCGCGGGAGGCCGGTGGCTTCGACGAGGCGCAGCCATTTTTCGATGCCGCCGGGCCTGGTGCCGTCGCCGTCATGATCGAGGATGCGTTTGCGCCAGGCGAGACGGAATGCGGGATCTTCGCTGCGCGCGAGAATCGCGGCGTCTTTGATGGGAATGCGACTCTGGTAGTAGTAGCGATTGAGCGCCCACGCTTGCAACTGGCCGCGCGTGAGTTTTCCCTCGTGCATCAGCAGATGAAATGGGTGCTTGTGGTGGTAGCGCTCATCGCCGATGGCGTGAAAGCCTGCGATGAATTCGGCCTCGGAGAGCGGGGGGCGGTCAGATTTGGCGGCGGCGATGGTCATAAATCGAATTCCATTCCATCGTAGGCGATTTCGAAGCCGGCATCCAGTGCGGCGCGATGTTCGGGGCTGTCTTCATCGAGGATGGGATTGGTGTTATTGATGTGAATCAGAACTTTTCGGCCACGGGAACTCTTCGGGAATTGCTCGAGCAGGCCGTCGGCACCGGACAGAGGCAAATGGCCGATTTCTCGAGCTGTTTTTTTGCTGCGGCCGGTTTTGATCAGCTCGTCGTCGCTCCAGAAAGTGCCATCGATCAGAACGAGGTCGCTGGAGGCGGCCGCTTTGGTCCATTCGGAATTGCGGCCGGACAGGGAAGGCGCGACGAAGACGCTTTTTCCTTTTTGCTCGAAGACAAAGCCTAGCGCCGCTTCCTCTCCGGAGAGTGTGCGCTGAAGCTCTTCGCTGACGTAATCAGGATACGAACCGCCCAGCGGCATTGTGACGCAGACAAAGGCGGGCGCTTCGCTGGGGCTTTCCGACAAGTGGCAGCCAAGGCGTCCCTTGCTGGAAAGCACTTGCCATTGCACCGGAGGGTCGGCGCGGTCGAGGACGCCGAAGATTTTGTTCTCCTTTTTCAGAATGCGTTGCACCGCGGCGGCGGCAAATACGAAAAAGGACTGAAACTCGCGAAGATGGAGCAGGCCCATAACGGAGTCGACGTCGGCAGAGGGAAGGAAAACGCCGGCGATTGGCGAGTGAGTCTCTACTTGGTCGCTCGGAGCTAGTTCTGGCGTGGCCAAAATTTGCGTGCGCAAGTCGGGGCTGGCGCACACCAGGAACCAGGCCTTTGCTTCAGGATCAGGGGAGAAAGCGATTTGCGTTTGGGTGCGCGCGGGGCCATGCAAGCTACCTTCGCGAAGACCGCGGCAGTTCGCACAACCGCAATTCCATTGGGGAAAGCCGCCCCCGGCCGCGGAGCCGAGGATTCTAATGCGCACGGCGACACATGTAGCGATGCGGTGAATGAACGGGATATGAAATGGAAAGAGCCCGCTTCCCTTCGGAACTCAGGGTAAACAGAAAGCGGGCGCTACATAGGTGCGGTGGAGCGACTACAGCTCGGCGTTCGCGTACGAGCTGATTTCGCAGTTCAGGTCGATCTCTTCGTGCTGAGGGGTAACCCATTCCATGAGCGACGCTCCTTGAGAGGAATCAACGGCAGGCGAAGCATAACATGAGTGACAGGACAGAGGAAGAAGGAGAAACCTGTAGCACTTGGTTCATCGGTTCATGTGGGGCATTCCGGCGAGCGAGCGCAGCATCGGGTCTTTCTGGGTCCATGGGCGACCGCAGATCAGGCTGAAAGATAAGAGGTTGCTCATTAGGAACACAAATTTGCTCCGAGGAACCCGAGCACTAGGAATAGAATTCTTGCGATACGGAGTACACAACCTATCGCGGTAGTTTTCCTCATGTTTCTGCACACGATTGTGCTCAACTTTTTTTGAAAGCGCGTGCTTTTTCCTCTTGACAACAGCCAAAAGCGCCCTATGATGTGGCCAAGAGTGGGGCAAAGTGGGCAGCAGTAGAGCAACGTAGCACAAAGTAGGCAGGT
>Ga0209648_10004656_pt1 | contig 11698 bp, 5 predicted proteins | sample GraSoi2013_115cm_FD_185830 | JGI IMG/M metagenome (GOLD analysis project Ga0209648, IMG submission 185830) | Grasslands soil microbial communities from the Angelo Coastal Reserve, California, USA - Sample 9_17_2013_115cm (SPAdes) (version 2) | ecosystem: Environmental > Terrestrial > Soil >...
GAGCTTATTGCTGGAGGCCGACACGTCGAATCAAATCTTGGAAACGCGGATCGGATCGAAGCGGATCCATCCACGGATTGACCGCAAGCGTAGGAAGAAAGAAATCGCGTTTTTCATATGCCTTCTCCAGCCAGGTGAAAGCACGGTCCTTTTCGCCCAACGCAGCATAGCCGCCGGCTATAAAGAACGAGGCATTGCTGTTCTCTTTTTCCATCGCTTTTAGGATCCGCCGGGCCTCGTTGGCACGTCCTGATAAGGCGTATAGGTGTGCGATATCCACATTCGGCGCACCTTTGAAATAAACTTTCACTCTTTCTTCTTCCTGAATTGCCTCCGGGTACATCCCTTTTTCTTCGTAGGACAACGCCAAAAAAACACGGGCCCAAACCCGATTGGGATCGATTTCCAGGGTCTTGCGAGACTCCAGGATTGCCACATCATAACGGCGCGCGTAGTACAGCGCTGTTCCGACGTTACTTTGAATGACCAGGGAGAGCGGATCGAGGTCCCGGGCGCGTTCAATTTCCGCAATGGCCTCATCGTGCCGGGCGACCATTGACAAAAACCTTGCGTAGCGAAGATGAGCAATGGCGTAGCTAGGACTGAGTTCGATGGCCCGCTTGTATTCACGTTCCGCTCCCTGCCAATCCCATTCGTAGTAATGCTTCACCAGACCGAGTGAGGAATGGGCCTCGGCCAGCAAGGGATCAAGAGAAAGAGCCTTCAACGCCGCTGCTTTGCCCGGCGGAAATGCTTCCTGCGGCAAGAGCGCCCCGTAATTGGCCATCAGGCTGTAGGAGTCCGCGAGACCGGAGTAAGCCGGGGCGTAGGAAGCATCCAAGTCGATTGCGCGCTGGAAATCCTGAACACTACCCTTGATCTCATTCTCCGCTTGTGAGCCTAACTTGGCTCGGCCGCGAAGATACGCTTCATAAGCTTCCGGCTTGACGGATCTTTGCCGTGCCAGCGATTCGTGTTCTTCAGGACTCAACTCGGCTTTTACCGCGGACGCGATGGCCATCGAAATCGAGTCCTGCACATTCAGAATCTCACTGACTTCACGCTCATAGCTTTGCGCCCAAAGATGCCGGTCATGGCGTGCATCAATCAATTGCGCGGTAATGCGCACGGTGTTGCCGGATCGCACGATCGAGCCTTCAACCACCGCATCAACATGCAGTTCTTGGGCAATCTGTGGCAAGGACTTATGAGCATCGCGGTACTGCATCATCGTGGTGCGCGAAATGACATGGAGAGACCTGATCTTCGCCAAGTTCGTGGTCAGCTCGTCGGTCATGCCGTCGGCGAAATAGTCCTGCTGCTTGTCACCTGAGAGGTTGTCGAGCGGCAACACGGCGAGCGATCGAATGCCAATTGGATCAGGCATTCCCCAAAATCGCTGGCGCAACCCACCAGCGTTGAGGCCAACAAGAAACACGGCCAGAAAAGCGCAAGCAATGGAGGCGAGCCAAACCGTCCGCGGTAGATGTCGTGCTCCGGATGGTGTGGGATCCTCAGCGGCAGGCTTCTCGGCCGTCAGGTCTATCGCTTGCTGATTGGCAGTCGGAACATCCTGATTCGTAGAGTCCGGCGCTGACGCCGGCAGCGCGCGTTCAACCGGAGCAATGAACCGATAGCCGTGCCGAGGCACAGTCTCGATGAAACGGGGACTATTGGCATCGTCGCCGAGCGCCTCGCGGAGCTTGTTTACGGCCGCGTTCAGGCTATGCTCAAAATCGACGAAGGTATCCTCCGGCCAGAGCCTGGCTCGGAGCTCTTCACGCGGCACGACCTCCGCAGGGTGCTCGAGCAGCAGCCCCAGAATCTCCATAGGCTGCCCGTGGAGCCGGATTCTGTGTCCATGCTTGCGAAGCTGCCTGGCGCTAGGATCAAACTCGAAGGCTCCAAAGCGCTTGGGCAGAGCCGATGGCGTAGGATCTGTCACGACCCCCCGATTCGCGCGAAGTCTAACACCCTAAAGTGCACCAGGCAAAGGACTGCTTGCTGGTCCTCGTCCACATGATTAGTGGCACTTGGAACACGCTCGTTTCGTTTAGATTCCAAGGCGTCCGCTCGGCCGCAAGTAAGTTGTGTTATTTCATAGAGATGCGCGATGATCTCATCTAACCAACAAATGAGGGGCAATGCATTGAGGTAGCGTCTGACATCTGCCAGAGTTGCGGCCATCGCGCGAGCCCCAGGGCCAGAGCCCTGGCGTTCGCGAGCGAAATTTAGTTTCAACAAGGGGTTTCACGCATGAAAGCCATTCTTCGGTTCCTGGTTACGGCACTGGCGGCGATGGTTTTGCTGAAGGCAGCCAACGCGCTTGTCGGCACCGGCACAACGCCGAAACCCGAACCGGGGGTAAGCTTCTCCACACCTGAGGTTGATTTTCGCTATCAGCTGGTGGGCACTACCAGCCCGCAAATAAGCCAGGTGCTTACTAACTCAGGTACGGCTCCGCTGGTGATCACCGGTATGGATGTGACCGGTGAAGACGCCGCTGATTTCGCCATCTCTTCCAATTTGACACTGCCGATGACGGTCCTGCCCGGGCAGAACGTGACGGTCAACGTCACGTTTGCGCCGGGTGCGCCATGGACGCCTGGAACGCGCCGGGCGAGATTGGAATTCACGGACAACGACGGGGGACAGTTCGTCAGCTTGACCGGGATGGGTGTGAATTGCGGGGGGCCGGTACCCGCGGCTTTATCGAACGGCATCTGCGCCGATACGGACCTGGACGGTTTGAATGACGTCTGGGAGGACAACGACTACATCGACATGAACAACAATGGCCGCTATGACCCCGGCGTGGACTTTAAGTTCCCCCACAAGACGCCTTTCGTTTTCTCCAGCATGACAAAGACGGGCAGCGGCTCCGGCCGCATGTTCCCCACGGTTACCGACCCCGGCGTCGAGGTCCGTCCTTCCACCGTGGTGGTAACGGTTGCCACCGGTGGCGCGGTGGGCGCAGCCACGTTCACTTACTCAGTTCATGAGGAGGGCGGTGGCTCAGGTGATGACGCGAGCACTGGGGGACTGCTGGAAATCCGCCCCGTGGTGAATATCGGCGGAAACCTGCGCCTGCTGTTCTACCGTACAAGCGCCACGGAAAGCTTCGTTGCGGGAGATACGTTTTCGTTCACCGTGGCGATGGGAGAAGAGACCAAGGTGGTGGACAAAAATGTTCCCAACATTTTTGTGCAGTACGACTATATGGACTACGCCGAGCCCGGGAATGCCTGTGTGGCGGATCCGGATTGCGACCAGAGTGGATTTCAATTGAATGATGTGTGTCACAGCGGATTCTGCACCCATAATCACTTTCCAGGTGACCCGCTGTTCCGCAAGGTGGTGGACCAGTTCGCCGCGCATGGGATAACGCTGTACATCCACCCTTCGCCCAAGGCGGTCCCGCATGCAGCGGTGGTGACCTGGGCGAAGCAAAGCGATCGCAGCAACGGACCGCACGCGGCTTGCGCCGGCGACGAAGTGCCGGCCGTCGGCATCACCGGCAGCCAGGCGATCAACTTCCACAACATCAAGAACCGCCCCGGCTCGGACTTCGCCTTGGATGCAAATCGCAAAAACATCTACCACTACGCGGTGCTCAGCCACGCTAGCAGCTGCTTGACTAGCATCCAGGGTGCGCCTGGCTGGTGCGGCGCGTGTCCAGTAGACCGGAGCACGCCAGGTGGTTTTCCCAACCCGGGCGCTTCGGGGACCGCCGAGCTGCCCGGCAACGACTACATCGTCTCCTTGGGACCAGCGCTTAACAGCCCGGTCGCCAACATTCCCAGTAGTCCGTTTATTGAGGGAGGGGTTTTCATGCACGAGCTAGGCCATAACCTCGGCCTGCACCACGCCGGTGACGTAACTGCGCCCGAGAAAGCGCCAAATTATTTGAGCGTGATGAACTACAAATATACGATCAGCGGGATCTGGCACGCGGCGACACCGGGAAGCAACGTCCCGGTAGAGGATTTGCGAGAGCTGGACTATTCGGAGCACACGCTGAACACCCTGATCGAGAACAGCCTCGACGAAAACGCTGGTACGTCTCCGCTATCCTCCCGCTACACCGGCATCGTCCGCTTTTTCAATGCAGCGGGGGCCAATGCAGTGGGGGCGGAGGCGGGCCCGATTGACTGGAATGGCATCAACGGGATTGACTCTAACCCAGTAGTTGTTGACATCAACAAGCTCAACGGCGCCACCGAGACGATGGTTGGCTACCGCGATTGGGATCACACCACCGGGCAATCCGGCTCTGGCGGAGGAGCATGCACCACCAGCGCCGATTGCCGCGTCAACGCGATTCGGCAGCTTTATTGGGATAATGTGGACCGGTCCATCGATACCCACGAGCCGTGTTTGAACGGCCGCTGCCAATCCTTATGGCTGAATTTTCAGGGTACGGCCTGGGGCAGGGCCGATGGGCCCACGCCGGGGGATCCTCGAGAACCGTTTACGAGCCTGGCGCTTCCATGTCGTTGTTTCCTCCGAAGATGAACGTCAGCTATGACAAAACTTCCCTGCGGGGAACGCCGGACGCCCAGATCACAATCGTCGAGTTCACCGATTTCCGGTGCGGGTTCTGCCGGCAAGCCGAAGGCACCCTGAAGGAAGTTCTGGCGAAATACCCAGGCAAAGTCGCCCTGGCGCACAAGGATTATCCGCTGGCAGGGATGGACTCGCAGAGCGCGCTGGCATCCGAGGCGGCGCGCTGCGCGGGCGAGCAAGGCAAATTCTGGGAGTACCGCGATCTGCTCTTGAGCTCGTCCAAGCTCGACCGAGAGACACTCGCAGGTTCCAGTCAAACCCTAAATCTTAATGCGAAAGAGTTCGACTCCTGCCTAGCCGCCGAGCGCTACAAGGCAGCGATCGAGCAGGACTTGAACGATGGAAAAAAGGCGGGGGTCTCGGCCACGCCTGCATTCTTCATCAATGGCGTGCGCGTGACCGGCGCACAGCCCACCAGTACGTTTGAAAAAATCATCGACCAAGAGCTGGACCGTCTGACTCGAAACAGTCCTGGCTACTGATTCCGTCAGCGTGCAACCCAAAGTGCGCCAGGCAAAGGCTGCCTTGGCTGCTCTGCCGCCAGTAAGTTACTTAATTTCCGAGGGATCCGCGATGACCTCGTCTGACCAACAAATGACCCGCCGTGCATTGAGGTAGCGTTCACACAACGCATACTTACGACAGTACAAATGACCTGATGCAGGAAGTGGAAGCCGCCCGAATCTATGCTGGCTTCCATTATCACCTGTCCCTCGCCAAAATTCAACGCAGGTCTGAAATGGAGAGCAGGCGGAGAGGCATGTAACATTGTTACGCGGACGAAGTTCAAGATCTTGCAGGGTTTTTGCGTGCCACAGGGTTGCTCAGCCTTAGGTACTCTGTACACAATAGCCGAAAGGGAGGTTCGTCTTCCAAAATTTCAGGAAATCGAGATAGGGATTGGTAAAAGCGGTTGTCGGTGGCGTCATCGTTCATCGACGAAACTTCGCCGATAAGCGCACTGCCGTTCGCTGCATGGAAAGAATGATAAAGGCCGGGAGGTAGTGTAATCGATTCGCCCGCTCTCAAGATAATGGTGCCGCCCGCCTCTGTCTGGCGTGTGATCCCGTCGCAAGTAATGGTGACCGGAGTATGAGAGAGTCTTCCGTCTTCTGTCGAATTGTATAGCTGTACAACAAGGTTGCCAGCGGCAGAGTTACCGCGATTGATGAGGTCTTCTGTCTTTCGATCATGACGATGTAAAGGCGTGATCTGTCTCTCGCGAACCATCATTATTTTTTCTGCATACGACTTATGATGGCTGGCGGCACTGAAGCCGCCGTTACGAAGCGTAAAGAGCGTGAGCCCGCATGACGCGAAGAGACCAGAGTTGAAATCCGTCACATCCCAGCCTAAGTGGCGCTGCCGAATTTCATCCGCATCGCGTCCACGTTCGCGCCATGCTTCGAGAGTCCAATGCGCAAATGGGGGCAAGGAGAAATGATGCTCCTCAAAAAAATCGATTGCGTTGGTAATGAACAGATTGATTTCAGATCGCTTCAAGGGTCCCTTCCATGATTTGCGGCAGTCTTCAAGTCCAACGTCGAATAGAAACTAAGAATAAGGAACAGAAGGGCGACACGTCACCAATAAATACCCCGTGTCAGTTCGTTTTACTCAATAAAACAAAACGGCCTGCTTCCGAGGAAATTCCTAACGCCTCCGTCGAGGTAAACTGCCAAAACAGACCGTTGTACGGGGCGCAAGTGGGAGTGCTAGACTGTTCCGCGAGATGGAACCTGGCGCTCCTCCTACCGCTGGAAAGTATCCTGACCGCAAACGTTCCTACACCATTCAGTCCGTGGTCCGGGCGGTGGCGGTCCTAAATGCCTTTTCGTCAACCTCTGAGGTTCTCGACCTGCGTGTTGTGGCCGGAAGAGTACGCATGAACAAAGGCACCACCTTCCGGCTCCTGGAGACTCTGGTAGAGACCGGCTTGCTTGAGCGTGCCGGAAAGCAAGGATACCGGTCCTCCATTCAGACCACGAAAGCGAAACGGTTTCGCCTTGGTTATGCCTCGCAGAGCAATCTCCTTCCATTTACTGCGGTAGTCACCGATGGCCTGATTACGGCGGCCAGTGCAGCCAATATTGAACTGCTGATCTTAAATAATAAATTCAGCGCACGAGCGGCTCTCCAGAATGCGGAAAACTTCGTGACAGAAAATGTGGACCTCGTTATCGTTTCCCAAATCAACATCAATGTCGCTGCCCAGCTCGCGGCCAAGTTTTCTGACGCACGAATTCCTTTTATCGCTTTAGACATTCCGCATCCAGGTGCTGTCTATTTTGGTGCAGATAACTATAAAGCAGGACGAATGGCCGGTCGATATCTGGCGCGCTGGACGGTGAAACACTGGAAGGACAACGCAGAACACGTGATTCTGCTAGGGGTCGACGCAGCGGGACCTCTCCTTAATGCCCGTTTGACTGGAATTGTGGATGGCATTGGAGAACTCCTGCCCAATGCATCCGGTATCCCCAATCATCATTACGACACAAAGGGTGGTCAGTTTGAAGCGACGCTCGACCTCGTGAGGAAGCATTTGCGCCGGTACAAGACGGGACGCACTTTGGTTGGTGCAGTGAACGATACAACCGCAATGGCCGCACTGCAGGCGTTTCGAGAAGTCGGTCTCGAAAAGGAGTGTGCCATCGCGGGACAGGATGGCAGCGTCTTAGCTCGAGAAGAGATGAGGAGGCCATTCAGTAGATTGGTCTGCTCGGTTGCTTATTTTGCGGAAACATATGGTGTACGGGTCATCCAACTGGCCCTGGATATCCTTAACCGGAAATCCGTGCCTCCCGCTATCTTTATCCAGCACGAGCTCCTCACTCCGGAGAACGTTGACAAAATTTACCCTAATGATGCGTGGATGAAGAATGCACCGAAACGTCAAATAGTGTGACGCGGACCCCTTCCGTCGAGCAGAAATGACCAGATCTAGCTCTTCCTCAGAATGGGTCATCCATTTTGCTATACAAAACAAGCACCATGAATACTTGAGGGGGACGACTTGTAGAAGAGCAGTCATCCAAGGCCATGAGACGTCATGAGAGGCCGGGAAGAACTGCAGTTTTCACCGCAAAAACCGGGGCTTAAAGCCTTTGAGCTTTTTGCTGCAGTCTCTTGCCAATAAGAAATCGAGACCGTTCGACAAATAAAACGACGACTTCCCCTCCTGAAAAGGCAAATGCTGTGTTGACACTACCTCGCGACACAAACTACAACGCATGCCGAACTCAAGAACAGCTCCTGCACGGAGATTGGTGTTTTCGCTGTTGATTGCAGCGAATTCGGTCATGTGCGAGGGCAAGCCAAGGACGTACCTCTCAGGAGGCTAGATGATACCTAATATGGGTATGTACTTATTATGTAATATAGCTTTTAGGGGACATGGTGACACAAGTTCAAAACCTGGGCCCCGAGTGAACGTTTGTGGCGTGCTTGGACTCCTTATGATGACGGGACTGTTTCTATGTAGCACACTCCAAGCGCAGACGGCGCAGGGTTCAATCGCTGGGACAGTCAAAGACGCAAAGGACGCGGTGGTTCAGGATGCGACAGTTGAAGTGCTCAATACGGCGACCGGAGTTCGGCAATCAACGAGGACGAATAATGCCGGCGCCTTTAGCGTTATTTCCCTGAATCCAGGGAGCTATAACGTCGTTGTTTCGAAGACTGGATTCGAAAAATCGGTTACGAGCGCCGTCACCGTTAGCACAGCACAGTTGTCAACGGTAAACGTGACATTGGCAGTCGGTTCTGAAACCACGACGGTTACGGTGACTGCGGATTTGCTTCTCGCCAAGGATGATTCAAATGTTACGACGACCGTCGATCACGCAGTTGTAGAGAACCTTCCATATCCCGAGCGCAGCTCACTGGAAGCAACACTCCTTGTTCCTGGCGTAAACGGCGATCCACTGCAGCCAGGAGGAATCTCCACAGAGAACCCGGGTGCCTTTACGAGCTATGTTTTGCCCGGCGCGAGCATCTCCATTGGCGGTGCACCCCCAGGAACCAACTCTATTCTTGTAGATGGGTCGGACGTGACTCAAGCCAGCTACGCTAGAGCAGGTGTTAACCTTTCCGGGCATAACGTTCAGGAAATGACAGTTGTGGTGACGGGCCTATCCGCCAAGTACGGCCGTACCGGAGGTGGCGTCATTGTCCAGAGCAGCGCATCAGGCACAAATGCGTTTCACGGCGCAATTACATATCGGCACAACGATCCCTTCTTCAATGCATATCCGAATGGTTCAAGCGCAGCGAGTGCGTTGCACCAGAACTATTACGGATTCTATGTTGGTGGTCCCGTGCGGATCCCAAAGATTTACAATGGACGCGACAAAACATTCTTTTATGTGGGTGTGGAGCCGGCGCGGATGAGGAATCGATTCTCTTTCCGTGGCACCTTCCAGACTCCAGATGAGCTTGCAGGGCACCTGCACAATTCGCTGGCCCTTCTGAATACGTCGATTCTGAAATCATCGGGATATGCTGCGGCGCTTGCCGCGCCTCGAATCGGGGCAATCAATTATCAGACGACGGTGAATGCGAATGGCTTTCCATATGGTGCCTACGGTACCCAGTTCAAGCAGATAACGGGGCCTGCGGCGGATTGCGCGCCAGCCTACCAAGTTGGTGGAGCCTGCCCTGATGACGTCGGCCCGCAGTTGGCACAGAACCCGTTTGCGCAGTATGTTCTATCGCTGTTTCCTGCGCCCACCAATCCGGGACCCTATGTGAAATTTGATGCTCCGGACGGTTCTTCACAGAACGATGGAACCAACGCGGTCTATAAGCGTGGTGTTGCAAACAGCGACAATCGCTATTCATTCAGGATAGATCATCAGTTCAACAACTCCAATCAGATATACGTCCGGTACACCGTTATTCCAGTCATCGCGAACCGCTTTTTTGCGGTGGATCAGAGCATCCCGTTGACGATTGTTCCAACAGACGCAGCGCGAACACACGATATTGCTATAGGTTATACCCACATCTTTTCGAACGCAGTGGTAAATAGCTTTCGGTACAGCTTTCTTCGCGTGAATCAGCAGCGGCTCTCACCGGGTGGGGCGCAATCGCAGGACTTCGCAGCAAAATATGGATTGACGCCTGCGACCTTTGGAAAGGGATTCCCAAGTCTCGGTAATCTCAATCAAAATGGTATTGGTTATACGATGCAGTTGGGGCTCGCCAACGCGGCCATTCAGGTAGACCAGAACTTTATTACTGGAGATGATGTTACCTGGATACACAGAAAACATCTCTTCCAGTTTGGTGTGGATGTTCGCTGGATACAATCGAACCAATATGATTTAAGCGGAGCTACGGGTGGTAAATACGGATTTTTAGGGTCTTTAACCAATAATGGTTCTTCTGGAGGCGCACCTCTCGCTTCCTTTATTCTCGGCCAGATATCATCGTTTTCGAATACGCCGCAGTTGGTCAACGGATACTACCGCTGGCACTACTATGCGGGATACTTTCAGGACGATTGGCGCTTGGCCTCCAACCTAACACTGAACGTGGGCCTGCGATATAACGTAGAAACGCCCAGATCTGAGAAATTCAACAACCAGGCTTACATAAGACTCGATACGCCTGGAACTCTGAACGGAATTACCACGACTACCGCCTTCTGTTTTTCTTCGGCATGTGGCAGCCCGCGCACCTTGTGGCCCACCAACTACTATGGTCTTGAGCCGCGTATCGGCATTTCCTACGCTCCAACATCGCGTTCCACGGTTCGGGCGTCCTACGTTCTCACGCATCTTCCTCTCACCGGATACGAGAATGTTCCGGATCCGAATTTCAACGTAGCGTCTCAAACAGTAAACAGAGATACCGGTGGCGTAACCTCCGGTATTATGACGAATTACATCACTAATCCGGTGGGGCCGCTCACCTCTGGACTATCCTCCCTGGGTGGAAGCAGAGGGCCGATTCTGTTTTCAAATGGAATAAGTCCGGTATACGTTTCTCAATCGAATGCGGTGCCGTACACACAGACATGGTCAACAACTCTGCAGTACCAGCTTACTAGTAAAACGCTCGTCCAGGCGACCTACCAAGGTTTAAGAGGGATACACCTGATTAGCACTTTTTCAGGAGCGCTCAATATTCCAACCGTCAGTACTATCAGCGCAGCGATACGGAGCAACGCTAATCTTGGTGCTTCCGGGCCAAATACCTATGGCATTACGCAGAATGGCTCGGTTGTTACGGAAACGAACCTTCAATTGCTAAACCCGTATCAGAATTTCTTCAATTCGCCGCTTACGACGATTTATCCACGTGTCGGAAGTTCATCCTACAATGGCTTCTATGCAAGCGTGAACCAGCGGTTCGGTCATGGCTTGTCGTTATTAGCTAACTACACTTGGTCAAAGTCGCTTGATAATGTCCCAGATACTGGCACGGGGGCGAATTCTGGCGGTTTCGGTACGGCGGCACAACAAAATCCGTTGTCTACCGCGAACGAACGGTCAGTTGCTAGCTTCGATCAGCCAAGCAGGTTGAAGGTTGGCTATACCTATCAGCTTCCACTCGGAAGGGGACAGGCTTACGACACGCATATCGGCATCCTCAATCAAATTCTCGGTAACATATCGACGTCAGGCATCCTGACTGTTGGATCTGGGTTCCCAAATTCCGTCGTTCTTGGTTCAACTGGTTATTTCACTTCGCTTACCCCCACTGGAACTAACGGGTGTACTGCAAGCGGGTCGAATAAATACTGTAGCGCAACGGCATTACCGTCCAGCTACGGCTACACGCTCCGTCCGAATATTGTTCCGGGCGTGCCGCTGATCAATAAAAACTGGAAGACAAATGCATTGAATTCCAAGTTTACTCCGTACTTAAACCCTGCAGCATTTACGACCCCGGGAACCCAGGGAAATCCGGCGCTAGGAAATGCTCCGCGAACTCTCGCCGGCGCCCGAAGTCCACGGGAGACCATGTTTGACGCTCGCATAAGCAAAGGTATTGTTTTCAAAGAGAGATACAAAGTTAACCTGAATGCGACTTTCATCAACGCGTTCAATCACCCTGTGTACTATGGTGCAAACAGAAATCTACAGAGCGCAGTAACCGTGTCGAACGTCAACGGCACCATTAC
>Ga0209648_10004657_pt1 | contig 11698 bp, 5 predicted proteins | sample GraSoi2013_115cm_FD_185830 | JGI IMG/M metagenome (GOLD analysis project Ga0209648, IMG submission 185830) | Grasslands soil microbial communities from the Angelo Coastal Reserve, California, USA - Sample 9_17_2013_115cm (SPAdes) (version 2) | ecosystem: Environmental > Terrestrial > Soil >...
CGCCACAGTTGCACCATATCTGGCAGAAAGCAAACGCGAGTGCTAATTCGCCATCACAGTCCGATACAAACCTGATTGGAAAGATACTAGTTCAGAACATGTGCTTGATCACATATCTAGACGATGGCATATACGGATGTTATACTGCTCAAGAGATGTGAACGACAATATCGCCATTATCAAAACACTCTGAGGCTGGTTTATATTGCCTGGACCAGAAGAGACATAAATACCAAGCACATATGCAAGGAGAAAATTTCATGCCTGATACCCGCCTGCGCCGCATGGCTCAAGTATTAGTCCGTTACTCGTTGGGCATCAAAAAGGGAGATCGCCTGGCAATCGAAACCGGCCCAATTGCGGCCCCACTGGTGCACGAAGTTGTGCGTGAGGCTCTACGTGCCGGAGCCTACCCTGAAACCTTTGTTGCTCTTCCGGGAGTACGTGAGATAATCTTGAAAGAAGGCTCGGAAGAGCAATTATCCTATATTCCCGCTGCGCAGCGCATGGTTATTGAAGAGTATGAAACCCAACTCCAGCTTTTATTACAGGATAATACCAGAGCGCTGAGTGGTGTGGACCCTGCACGCATGGCTATAGTACAGAAAGGCGAGTTGTTCTGTAAAGACGGAGAATTTGTCATCTGACCGATTTTTATCAAAGATAATTTGGAATCGCAACTATTGACACCCGCATATCCCGACACGTATACTGCTTTTGCCATTGATGCTTTTAGCTGTATTTTGATGATTAGATAAGGAAGATAGAGGAGGATTGTGGAAGAGCAGTACGAAAGAAGCGAACACTTATGGAACAATTAGCGCTATTAAATGTTATCCGCATGGATATGACGTATCGGTTTCGTCTCGATCTTCCTGATGGCCCTGCTACTGATCCTCCGGAGTGTATAACTGAACTTACTGCCGAGTTGAATGAGCGGCTGCGCCGTGCCTTGCTATCAACCTCTCAGTACATACAAACTCTGGAGACGAAGGCCCAGGTAAGACGGGGCGGAGCTGTTGATAGCTTGTTTTCCCTGGGACGGTTACTTTTTGACTCACTTCTTCCAGCTCCCATACAGGAAGCCTTACACCATCTCGATATCCCTCTTCTGATCAACTCCAATACACCCGATATCCCCTGGGAGCTGTTGTACGACAGTAAGGCCGTGCCTGGGCACTTCCTCTGCCAGCATTTAAGCGTTAGCAGGCAGTTGAATACTGGCCGCAACACGACAATACATCGTATTCCGCTATCAGACCGTACAGGCGCTGACACAGCGCTTCACAAAGCCCGAAAGGCTGGACGGTCTGAAGTACAGGGCCTCTCGATTTTATTTCTCGTCAATCCTACCGGGGAATGTTCGCTGGCGGAAGAAGAGGTTGCCACTCTTTGTACGACTATGCCCGAAGCAATAGCGCGTATTATTTTATATCGTCAGCAGGCCAATCAGTTAGAGATGCGTATGCGTATTAATGCCGACGCTCCCAAGGTGTTGCACTATGCAGGTCCGGTGCCTGTAACAACCGCGTCGAGTGAACCGTTGCTGGCGTTGGCGGGCAGCTCTCGTTTAGATAGAAACGCGGCATCACAATTATTTCAAGCATTCCCCAGGCGTCCCCTGGTTTTTCTCAGTTGTTATGACAGCTCACAGGTTGGCGTACTTCCTGCGCACGAAATGGAGCTACTCGCCGGTAATCTCTTAACAGCCGGAGCTGGAGCGGTTGTAGTCATGCGATGGCCTGTCAATATGCAGCGTGCGCGTGAATTTGCCACTCTGTTCTACCAGGAATTAGCCGATGGGTTCTCGCTCGGTGAAGCAATGCGCCGTGCCCGCTCAACAATGGCTCAGCGTCGTCCAGATGAAATCTCCTGGATATCCTATGTCCTTTATGGTGATCCGACAGTCTCGCTGGTGACAAGTGCTCCTGCTGGCCGTGACCGCGCCATGGAGTTCTCCCTTGATGCGCTCGACGAAGATCACATAATCCCGCCCATAGTTCCCTCTTCCAACGCGCTTGACCGCCGCTTCTTACAGGAAGTGCTGGGTATCGCGCTCACGGAGGCGCGGCGAATGCACAAAGATTACCTTGGTACGCCGCATCTCTTCATCGCTCTCACCAAACTGGATGGAGGATGTACGCAAGATGCCTTGCGCAACCTGAGTTTTTCCCCCAAGCAGGTGCGTGAAGTCATTCGGCTTGCTCTCGGCCCCGGCAAAGCCAGCACCGATACGCCAATTCTGCCAACACGCCGCTGTAAGGAGATTTTACAAGCGGCCGAGCGCAATGCTAGTAACGCCGGTTCGACCTCCATTGATGAGCGTGCGATAGCGCAGGCAGTCCTGAGCGAGAGAGATGGGGTCACCTACGAACTCCTCACCAAAATGGGCATTAACCCGTCGCACCTGATCGACCTAATCCTGGCGAGTAATGCGCGTGCCCTCCTCGAACTCGTACCTTCAGTCAGCGCCAATCCTGCCGCTGCTCCGGTTGAGTTACCCGTGGGTATCGGTCCTGAAGGGGCGCTTAAGGGCGGAAATTCAATCCTTGATCGCTTGGGACGTGATTTGACCAAACAGGCCAGCATGAGACAGTTGCCGCCACTTATTGGACGCGGGAAGGAAATGCGCCTGTTGATCCAGACTCTGATGCTCAAGGACCGCAATAATCCAATCCTGGTCGGCGATTCGGGCGTTGGCAAAACAACCATCGTGGCTGGCCTTGCCCAGCGTATCGTCGATGGCAAGGTTACGCCTGAACTGCTCGGCAAGCGCTTAATCGAGCTTTCTGCCAGCTCACTAGTCGCCGGAACCAAGTACCGTGGCGAATTTGAGGAACGGCTTTTGAAGGTGCTTGAGGAAGCCGAGAGCAGCGGTGATATCATCCTGTTTATCGACGAGATGCATCTTCTGATAGGCACGGGCCGCGCCGCTGAGGGTAGTATTGATGCGGCAGGCATACTCAAACCCGCTCTTGCGGGTGGACGGCTGCGCTGCATCGGGGCCACCACACCACAAGAGTATCGTGCCATCGAGAAGGATGCGGCTATGGAGCGCCGCCTGCGCCCGATCATGATTGAAGAACCCTCGACTGAGGAGGCCCTGGATATCTTGACCGGCATGCGCGGTTTATATGAACAACATCATCATGTCACTATCACCAAAGAGGCATTGCACACGGCGGTACAACTATCTGTGCGATACCTGCCCAATCTACGCCTGCCCGACAAAGCATGCAGCGTGCTGGATGAAGCCTGCTCACAGGCGCGTGTATTCCTGGCAGAGGATGAAGTAGGCGGTGAACTAGAAGCTGCCGGAGACGATAACGACGAAGTGGTTATGCAACAACCAGTAATTACCCCTTCGATGATTGCAGAAGTAATTTCACAGCGTACAAACATTCCGGTGCTTGCACCTGGCCGCGAGGAACGTGATCGCCTGCTGAACCTGGAAGCTCTTCTGACGAGGCGCGTCATTGGTCAGGACGAAGCGATCAGCCGCGTGACCCAAGCTATCCAGGTAGCACGTGCCGGCTTGAAGCCGCGCAATCATCCCGCTGGCATCTTTCTCTTCCTGGGTCCGACCGGGGTAGGCAAGACCGAATTAGCACGTGCCCTGGCGGCTGAAGTGTTTGGCTCCGACGAGTGTCTTATTCGCGTTGACATGTCAGAGTATATGGAGAAGCACGCCGTCTCGCGCATGATAGGCGCCCCTCCAGGCTATATTGGTTATGACCAGGAAGGTCAATTGACAGGCAAGCTACGTCGCCGCCCGCATTGCGTTGTGCTGCTCGATGAAGTTGAGAAAGCCCATCCAGAAGTCTTCGATCTCTTCTTGCAAGTCTTTGATGCCGGTCGCCTGACCGATGCCCAGGGCCATACCGTGGATGCGCAGCATGCCATCTGGATCATGACCTCAAATGTGGGCACTGATATGTTAGGCCGTTCGATGCCCAGCGGTTTCCGCGCGAATGTAAAAGGTACAGGCGAAGAGATGCAGCGCGATCGTTTAATGGAGCGCTTGCGTCAAACTTTCCGTCCCGAGTTCCTCAATCGTGTTGATGAAGTCGTAATTTTCCAACCATTGGGCCAGGAGCAGGCGCGGGCAATTACCAGGTTACAGATGAACGAGTTGGCCACACGTCTTTTAGAACAGGGACTGACCCTGCACGCCGATGATAGTGCTATAGATCTTCTCTGTAAAGAAGGCTTTAGCCAGACGCAAGGTGCAAGACCATTACGCCGCGTCATCGAAAAACTGCTCACGGTGCCCCTGAGCTTGCGTATTCTGCTGGCAAATATTCCCGAACGAGGCGAGGTGCAGGTAAGCGCCGAGGATGGGAAGCTGATAATCGATATACAGGAGCCTGCGAAGGTTGAGGTAGAAGAGGAAGATGTCAAAGTCGATGCAGTATAAAGCAACAAGTTTCAAAAAATATAGTGTTTTGTAGCGAAATATAGCGCTTTATTACCGGTCTTTAGACTTTATAGGCCCTCAAGTAAACAAGCACCCAGTAAAGTTTTGCTTTCAAGCAATGCTATGAAAACAAAGGGGTGGTGATATCTTTACGGGTACCTATTCAGTACCCTAGAATCAGCCAAGTCGCTCGTGGAGGGGGTTGGTACAAAAACTATTGTAGCTTCAATTGATGCTATCCAAAATTTGGAGCTGTTTGTATATTGGCTTTATGAGATAACCTGAATAGTTACGGAAATGAGCAAAGGTACGATCTATCTGTACTCATCTTCCACAAATGAATTAGTTGCACCCCTCTACGGCCCAGGTCTATCCTGGCCATCCAGAAGAGGCTCAGTGTCATTTCGCCGGACACGCTGAAAGGAAAGCCGACACCTTCCTAGCCCAAGTCGCAAGCAGATTGGCTGGCTATTTCACCATCCGCTGGCAATCGGAAAACCCCGCAGTTTCGTCAACAGAATATTCCTCTTATGCTAACTAGGTGTTGTGCCGGCGAAGGCGGTAATCTCACGATGTCAGAAAAAGGTACAGCCTGTTGAAAAGCTCCAAATAATCTCATCAGTTTGTATTTGTGCATCGAAATCTGCGTGTAAATGAAGAACACATAATGGGTTAAAGTCATCAATATGGGCATTTTCAACAAGCTGGTCTATTGTCCTGCCCTCAAACTCAATTATCCTTGAGCATTTTGAAAGATAATATAGCTCATTTGGTCAAAATATTGCCTTGTTCTTCTCAGCAATATAAAATAGGGACATTAGGAGATAGCCTATATTGGTACACCCCCTCGTACAATTAACGTGGTCCGGTAGATGAACAGGGTATTGCTGAACATCACTACTGATATGTTTAAATCCAAGTAAGCGGCAAAACTTTAACCGAAAAAAATTGGTGGAGGAGAAGTAGAAACAAGTGCTTACAACATGGTTAAAATTACAGGAGAGAAATCCATGCCAATACTCCCAATTTAAAGTAATTGATGTAGAACAAATATGTGAGCTATCACAAGAGACTAGAGCGTACCTCGCCAGCTTGATATGCACTGAAAGATTTGAACCAAAGTTTCTCGCAGACATGGCGGAATGTTTGGGATGGAAGGATACAAATCAATTAATCATTGCAAGGCTTATGCCAAAGAGTACCAATGCCAAAAGAGGAGAGTTTGGCGAAACGCTAATAAATGCTATTTTAGAGCAGTTTCATGGTTACAAAATTCCTGTGCGTAAACTACGTTTCAAAATCACTCCAGGTCAAAGTCTTCCTGCAACAGATTCGCTGGCCCTAAAAATAGACAGAGGCTCGATTACTGAAGTATGTTATATTGAGTCCAAACTAAGGACAAGTCAAGATGATATAGTAGCTGTAGACAGTTACAACCAGTTACAAGTTGATTACCAATCCAGGTTACCAGATATTCTAACCTTTGTTGTTGCTCGATTAGCAGAGAGCAATGATCCACTATATGAAGCATTTAAGTCCTACATGCGTGATCGGCGAGATACTAAAGATAGAGATACTTTCAGAATAAGTCTCTGTTGGGATAGCTCACAATGGCGGGAAAAGGTGTTAGAGAAACTTCAAGAGAGCCTTGGGAGCTTAACAAAACTTACTGTGCATGCTATTCGTGTTCAAAATTTACGCCAAGTTACTGAAGAGATATTTGCAGCACTAGGTATAGCTGAGGTCTTAGATGATGATTGAGCATGAAGATTTTCGCTCACACATCTTCTCCTTGATACAAGATCAAGGATTTCAACGCGAAGTCGCTCAGATTCAAGCAAAGGCTCTACTAAGCGAGATTACTGAGCAAATACCTGCATATAAATGGACTTATGTAGCTAATCGAGTCATTCGGAATATAGGGATGGCTACGTTTGAACTCAAGAGTATGGCATTAGAATCTCCCAATGAGATTGATCAATTCTCTAACGCTGCTAGAAAATTCGCCTTGATTTGGGAGTCGTTAGCCAAATTACGTGAGGCCTCTTCAAGAGAAACAGCACTTCTTAACGCTGCTGTGAACTACGAAATAGCAGGTTACCAAGCAAATGCAGCTTGTATTTCAAAGCAACTTAGTCTTAATAGTTTGCAGGGTGAGAAACCGCTCCTTATTCGTATGGGCGCTCTTTTTCTTCAAAGACGTTTTCTCCAATTGCTTACACTGGCAAACGATGTGCAAGTTGAACCCTCTGTTCAGGGCGAATTAGATATACCCTTACTTGAAACGATAGCTCTAGCTCTAGCAGGCAAAGCTTTTTCCCAAGCGGTACAGTTTTTCCAACAAGGAAAAAGTCAAAGCTTAGATGAAGCAACCGAAATCTTTGAACATTCAGAAAAGCTATTCGCTAATCTCAGTTTGGTAGAAGAGTCTAATTTGGTTCAAATTATAAAGTGCCTATTGCCGGTTATGAAGAGCAGGTCTACATGGACACTTCTTAGTGATTTTGCCCCTAACCAATCAAGATGGATGCGCTACTTGAAATTACTGGCAAGAGGCTTGGATGCAAATGTCTATGAAGCACGTTCTGTGTCTGAGCTTTGGCCTTCTCAAATTACTGCCTTACAAATGGGCCTATTGAGTTCATCTTCAAATAAAATTGTCAAGATGCCTACAAGTGCCGGCAAAACCAGGATCGCTGAACTTACAATAGTTCATACTTTGGTCAATAACCCAGGCGCAAAGTGTATTTATGTGGCACCTTACCGCGCTTTAGTTTCAGAACTAGAGCAAACATTTTTAAATTTACTTAGCGATTTGGGTTACCGTGTTTCATCGATAACGGGAACTTACGAATCAGATGATTTTGAAGAACTTTTATTTAGGGAAACCGATGTTCTGGTTACAACACCTGAAAAGCTTGATCTACTTTTACGGGCCCAACCAGATTTTTTGAACAACGTTTATCTGTTTATTCTCGATGAAGCACAAATGGTTCAAGACCCACGGAGAGGGCTAAAATTCGAACTTCTTCTAACCCGCTTAAGAAAAAAACTACCCTTGGCACGGTTCCTCGTGATCTCTGCTGTTGTACCTCAGCAAACATTAGAAGACTTTGCGAAATGGTTCAATGCTTCTCCACAAAATGATATATTGACTTCCACATGGCGACCATCCGTACAACGATACGCCTATTTTGAATTTCAAGGACAGATTGGAGTAATTCACTATGCTCCTGAAGAAGATGTTCAGGTGCTTAGAGAATTCGTTCCCGATGTTATTACGCAGCAGACGTTTCGGTACATTAACCCATCGACAAGACGTTATAATACGCAAATTTTTCCGAGGAGCGATAGTAAGTCTGAAATAGCGGCTGAGCTTGCCTATAAATTTGTTGAATTAGGGCCCGTCCTAATCTTTTGTTCGGAGCCGAGATTTGTAGAATCTGTTGCAAAAGCATTACAAGCGAGAATAGATTTATCATTACGAACTCACCAAACCCTCCCCGAATATTTTTCTAAAATTAAGGAAACTCGTTCCTCCCTTTTGGCTCTGGAGTGGCTTGGAGATCGCCCTATGACATCGTGGTTGAGGTCTGGAATAGGAGTACACTATGGCGATCTTCCTGAAGCTATCCGTAAAGCAGTTGAGATTGATTTCCGTCAAAAGTATTTACGTGTACTTATTGCAACGAATACCCTTGCTCAGGGTGTAAATCTACCTGTTAAGACGGTTATAGTTCATAGTTCTTCTAGATACTCTGGTAATACGAGTGAGCGTATACCTGCCAGGGATTATTGGAATATTGCGGGAAGGGCTGGAAGAGCAGGAGAGGAAACTGAAGGACTTATTATCCATATCACAACTAATCCAAGCGATAAGAATGATTTTAATTATTATCTCAGGCGAAGAGAAGATGTAGAACCTGTTGAGAGTGCATTGTATAAGAAATTATTGGATCTCTTAAATAATCGGCTCTCGGAAGAAGGATTTAAGGCAGAACTTGATGCGGAAGTGTTGGCATTGATGGCCGAAGAAGGCTCTTCTTTAGAGGTTATACATGACGTGGTCGAAAGGAGTTTAGCCAATATCCAGGCAACTCGAAAGCATTTTTCCATTGAGCAATTAACTGAGGTGCTTATTAATACAGCAGATAGTGTATCTCAGCAAATTAATGATCCTGAACTTATAAGATTATATAGCACCACTGGACTTAGTTCTAACAGTTGTCAAAAAATATATGATCACATTATTACAAATGAGGATACCGTAAGAGAGTTACTAATGCGTGCCAACGGTAAACGTCTCGAAGAGTTGATAGAATTATTTTTACCAGTGTGTATCGAGCTTTCTGAGATACATCCGCAGAAAAATTTTGATGCTAATTATAGCACTCTATTAATGCGCTGGATCGAAGGTACAGAAATTCAGACTTTGATGTCTGAATTTTCTAATAACGCTAATTATTCCGATCTTGGAAAATTTATTGATGATTTTTTTAGATACCGACTTCCTTGGGGGATATCTGCTTATGTTCGTATTGCAAAAAAGTTATTAGACATTGATAGCATCATGCTCTCGGATATTGCAACGTTTTTCCCCTCCATGGTAAAGTTTGGACTACCTAATCCAATAGCATGCTGGGCAATGTCAGTTGGCATTCCATTTCGTCAAACAGCTATCAAGGTGGCAGATGTTTTTTATAATGAAACCTCGACACCTGCTTACAGAACTTTCTTAGAATGGCTTAGTAAACTTAGTAGCGAGCGCCTTCAAGATGAGTTTGATCTTTCAGATGTTATGTTTGAGGATGTCAGTAGAGCGATTTTCATATCGGGAGTGAATCCACTTCTCAGACAATTCACTAATCTCGAAGCGTTGCTACCATATGAGATAGAAGTCCAAGGCATTTTCTTTAAGAACCGTTATCCAGTTGCAAAAGACGCACAAGAAGGAATGCAAGTCGAATTAGTTCGTAATTATGACAATCCTGTGGATCGTAACGCAATAACCATCCATCTTTCAAACCAAGATATGGGTTATGTTCCTCATGAACTGGCTCAAATACTTGCTCCAGAAATTGATACAGGTACCAATTTTAAAGCTACTATCTCCAATATAGCAAGAATATCCTCATTGCGAATCTACGTCAGCATTGATTTTGATGCCATACCGAATATTGTGTAAAGCTACATAACAGAAAAGCCTGGTCTAGACTGGGTTTAGCGCCTTCTCGTTGTACATCTTAACACAACATTCGATGCGCTAAAGTTCCACAATGCGGAGCATGAGAAAGAAGAGAAAAGAGACAAGTCACCGGAAGGAAGTCAAAGCCTTGCTGCTGCAACGACATCAGGAGTGGAAGAAGCAAAACGGTTGGCCGTAGTCCAACCGCCCACCCAGTTCGTTCGTCAAAGGGCGTAGGTGAAGGTCAAGGGTTTAGACAAGGCAATCCTTGTCTAGATTTTTGGCAATCTATAAAGCAAGTCTATCCTTCTGAGCAAGAAGAACGTGCACCTTGTGGTCAGCGACCCCAGCGCTAAAGCGCGGGGCTTGCACAGGTCAAGCCCCAATGCTGAGCAGCCTCCTGCTTGCTTGCAGGCAGGAGCAGTTAGGAAGGAACGTGTAGGCACCGGCAGATGGCTTTTCCAGTCTGCCGCGCTGCGGCCATCCATTAAACAGGTGAACGGGGAAGTAGAGCCAGTGTGGATGGCGTTTGAAACCCTTCTATAACGCGGGCGAGGAAAACCTTACCTGTCTGGCATTTCGGTGCCGGACAGCGTTGCTCCCTTATCGGAGCCACAGATCAGGAGTCAAAGTATGTCCAGGGTCTTGGTTGTTGATGCAGCACGTCGGCCACTCATGCCCACTACCCCTGCACGAGCACGTATACTGCTCAAAACTGGCAGGGCGGCAGTGCTGCGTCGCTTCCCGTTCATCCTCATTTTGAAAGAAGCAAAGCCCGAAGCGGTGGTCCAGCCGTTGCGCCTGAAGCTTGATCCAGGCGCGAAAACCACTGGCCTGGCCGTGGTCAACGATGCTTCAGGAGAAGTCGTGTGGGCCGCAGAAATCACGCATCGCGGAGACCAGGTCCACAACGCCCTGATCAAGCGCGCGCTTGTCCGGCGCGGTCGTCGCCAGCGACACACCCAATACCGGCAAGCGCGTTTTGCAAACCGTCGGCGCCCCAAAGGCTGGCTCGTCCCCTCGCTGCTCTCACGGGTCCACAACGTGCTCACCTGGGTGTCACGTCTGCGGCGCTTCTGTCCTATTGGCGCCATCTCGTATGAGTTGGTCCGTTTTGATATGGCCCTGCTTCAAAACCCAAACATCGAGGGGATCGAGTATCAACGCGGAACGTTGTGGGGCGTGGAGGTGCGCCAGTACCTGCTTGCCAAGTGGGAGCATCAGTGCGCCTACTGTAGTGCCACTGGATTACCCTTGGAGATCGATCACGTGATTCCACAGAGTCGCGGAGGCAGCAACCGGGTGGCCAATCTGGTGATGGTCTGCCGGGCGTGTAACCTGGCGAAAGGGGACAAGCCGCTGGAAGACTTCCTGGCAGACCGTCCCGAGGTGCTTGCACGCGTCCAAGCGCAACGCAAAGCTCCACTCAAAGATGCCGCTGTGGCCAATAGTACCCGGTGGGCACTCTACGAGCGGCTCAAAACGCTGGGCCTGCCGCTCGAAACCGGCTCTGGCGGCCTCACCAAATGGAACAGGCAGAGCAGGGAGCTTCCGAAGGAGCACTGGATCGATGCAGCCTGCTGTGGACCCTCAACCCCTCCAGTGCTGCGTCTACAAACAGTGCGTCCCTGGCTGATTGAGGCCAAGGGCCGACAATCTCGTCAGATGGTCAACGTTGATCATCTGGGATTCCCTCGCAGCAAACCGAAAGGGCCAAGCCGGGTACGAGGATTTCGCACAGGCGATCTGGTCAAAGCCGTGGTCCCACCGCATCTCGGTGCGAAAGGCGTGCATATTGGGCGAGTCCTGGTGCGCACGCGCGGCACTTTTGACATACAGACCGGGCATGGACGAGTCAAAGATATTCCTGCACGCTATTGTCATAGTTTGCATCAAAACGATGGGTATGTCTATCAGCTTGGGGCAGCGCTTCCTCCGCATGCCTGAAGGCAGCGGCCCCCAGCGCCGTACCTTGTGGTGGCGATGATCGAAGCTTGTCTGGAGCATAGCTCAACAGAGGCCATGCCCGGAACGACACCTGGCAGCTCTTGTCCGGAGCAAAGCTCAACAGAGCATAGCCCAGGCGAAGCTCAACA
>Ga0209648_10004664_pt1 | contig 11691 bp, 9 predicted proteins | sample GraSoi2013_115cm_FD_185830 | JGI IMG/M metagenome (GOLD analysis project Ga0209648, IMG submission 185830) | Grasslands soil microbial communities from the Angelo Coastal Reserve, California, USA - Sample 9_17_2013_115cm (SPAdes) (version 2) | ecosystem: Environmental > Terrestrial > Soil >...
CCATCTTATAGGATAAGCTGAACCAAGGGCAGATAGAGAAGCCGCACACGCAATGAATCAGAAACCACCGTCCATCGTGATCGTCGGGCGTCCGAACGTGGGTAAATCCACGCTCTTCAATCGGCTTACCGGAACCCGCCGCTCGATTGTCACGGACGAGCCGGGGATCACTCGCGATCGCATTTACGGCACGGCTGCCTGGTGCGGGCGATCGTTTGAGATTGTTGACACCGGCGGACTCCTGCCCGACGACCGCGCCGCCATCCCGCGTGAGATTTTCAAGCAAGCGCAAACGGCGATTGCCGGTGCCACCGCCCTTGTGCTCGTCGTGGACGCTCGCGCCGGAGCTACTCCGCTGGATCTGGAGTTGGCGAGGCGCCTGCGGCGAACGGGCAAGCCATTCGTCGTGGCAGTCAACAAGGTCGATACGCTGCGGCAAGAGGATCTCGCCGGCCAGTTCTACGAGATTGGCGCGGAGATATTTCCTGTCTCGGCGGAGCATGGCTTGGGCGTGGACGGTCTCCTCGACGCGCTGACGCGCGATTTTCCTTCGGCACAGGAAGCCGAGAGCGGCGAGACGGGCGACCCGGAAGCCCCCGAAGCCGGGGAAACGCAAGTGGCCATCATTGGCCGCCCGAACGTTGGCAAGTCCACCTTGCTGAATCAACTCGCCGGCGCGGAGCGCTCCATCGTCTCTGCCGAACCGGGAACCACTCGCGACGTTGTCGATATGCTCGTCACTCGCGGCGGCAAGAGCTATCGCTTTATTGATACCGCCGGCATTCGGCGCAAAGGCAAAACGAATCTGATCGCGGAAAAACTCAGCGTCATCATGGCTCGCAAACATTTGGAACGCGCGGACGTGGCGCTCCTGGTGGCCGACGCGGCGCTGGGCATGACCGGGGGCGACGCCACGATTGCGGGATATGCGCAGCAGTCAGGCCGCTCGGTAATCGTGGTCATGAATAAGTGGGACCTGGCCCTGCAAAAGGCTCGGGACGCCGCCCAAAAGGCGCAGAAGCAACGCGTAAAGCCTGTACAAGAGAGGCGAGGACGAAATGCGGCGCAGTCGTCGGCAGATCCCGAACGACTGGCAGCCGAATACGAAACCTTGGTGCGCGAGAGGCTCAAATTTTTGCCCTACGCCCCGGTCATCTTTGTGTCGGCGCTGACCGGCGAACACGTCGAAGAGCTCTACGCGCTCATCGATCGCGTCGCGGAAGCGCGCAAGCGGCGGATAACCACGGGCGAACTGAATCGCTGGCTGGCGACTGTCGACCTGGCCCGCGGAACTTCGCCCTCGGCCCACCGCGTGAAAATCTACTATATGACGCAGTCCGCCGTTTCTCCGCCGACGTTTATTATCTTCACCAACCAACGCCAGCGGCTGCATTTCAGCTACGAGCGCTTCCTGGAGAATCGTTTGCGCGCTCACTTCGATTTCTTCGGATCGCCCATTCGTTTCATCCAGCGTTTTCGAGAGCGCGGACGTGATGATCAGGAACGTCCGGCGCGCAAGCGGCGGAGGGCGGATTGACTTGCGTGCAAATCGGCATAGGATAGGGCCGTAATGCCCACTAACGGCCATCAGGAAGTCGTCCCCGACAAGAATTTGTATCGCATCGGCGAAGTAAGCCGCATCACCGATACCAAGCCCTTTGTTCTGCGTTATTGGGAAACGGAATTCCCCATGTTGCAGCCGGTGAAAAGTCCGAAAGGGCATCGGCTTTATCGACGCAAAGATGTCGATACGGTGCTGTTGATCAAGCGGCTCTTGTATGACGAGGGCTTTACCATCGCCGGCGCGCGCCGTCACCTCCGCGACGCCGGCGAAGTGTCCCCCGAAGTGGCGTTCGGCAGCGGCGAATCGCGCACTCCCGCGCCTGTGTCCGAGCCGCCCGCGAACATCACTCGTAAGGTTCTGCTCGACCTACGGGATTCGCTGCGCGCGTTGTTGACGCTGCTCGAAACCGAGTGATAGGCTCAGGTTTGTGCAGGCGCTCCTCGTGAACTAGAAGCGCTAGCTCTACTCAGCCGGTCGGGACGTGGCGCAGCCTGGTAGCGCGCACGCTTGGGGTGCGTGAGGTCGCTGGTTCAAATCCAGTCGTCCCGACCATTTTTGCGAAACCAGTCGCCGCTTTTTGAAATGCCCTTTTCTCAAACTACAGGCGAGTGGTCCGAACTCATTAACTCCAGCCCCGCCTCTTAGAAGAACAACGTGCCTCATATTTTGGTCACAAATGACGACGGGATTCACGCTGCGGGTCTGCGGGCATTAGTCAAAGGCCTAGCTGGTGCGGCCACAGTGAGCGTGGTCGCCCCTTCCCAGGAACGCAGCGCCGCCGCCCAATCTCTCACCGTACGGCAGCCCATCTTCTGTGAACAGATAGCGGAACGCGAATGGTCGATCGAGGGAACGCCCGCGGATGCCATGATGGTCGCGCTTCACCGGCTGTTCCCGAAGCCCCCCGATTTGGTGATCTCTGGCATCAACCGAGGACCGAATTTAGGCGAGAACGTGTTCTATTCCGGCACGGTCGGCGCAGCCACGGAGGCTGTCATCAATCACGTTCCAGCCTTTGCCATCTCTCTTGCGCACCGAGGGAGCGGCTTTGTCTATGACCAGTCGGCCCAGTTTGCGAGGCAACTCGCAGAGCTTATCCTTCGAGAAGGACTGCCCTCTGGCGTATTGCTTAACGTGAATGTGCCTCTTGACTGGAATGGCGGAGTGAGGATCACTCGCCAGTCGGGCAAGGTGACCCGGACGGTTCTCCAAGAAGGCGCGGACCCGCGCGGTCGTGTGTATTACTGGCTCACCGAAGAGTCCGTTGACAGTGCGTTTGATCCTGGAACCGATTATGCGGCGGTCTTTGCCGGCCAGGTATCGATTACTCCCATCGAATTAGAACGGACCCATGAACCTTCTCTGAAGCACCTTTCGCATTGGGCTGATGTTCTGCAGGCCAGCCTCAAGACATAACCGAACCGCCGCGCCCCGCCGGAATCCATAGCAAGTATCTTCTTATCAGCAACTTATGTATATCTTATTGAAAGTGTGGGGCTTAAGCATGTTCGAATTATCCGTTTGGGCCTCGTTTGTCTCACGCTTTTGTAAGTTACTTAATATCAGTAGTTTACTAAGAACCCGGCGACACTTCTTCCTAGTACGCGGGTACCCAGAAAAATGGAGCTTTCCGGCCATGGTCCTTTCATCGCCCGCCAAGTAAATTGCTTCCCATCATCAACACTTCAACCTGTTAGGCAAGCTCGGATGGAGCGGTTGATGATGCTTTTGACCTAGTCGTCGCAAGATCGAGGATTGGCAATGTTGAAATACGGAATTCTCCCAGCCAGTCGTACGCAAGTGATGGTGGGGAATCACCCGTATACCGAAGATTGTGCAGCGTTTAGTTAGAAACTGCTGTCCGGGTTTGAACACAAAAGAATCGAAAGGCTATGGAGGAGCCGCGATAAATCAGCCCGAGCGACGTCGATCAGAAGTTAGCCATTTGGAGGATAAAACATGCAGACAAAGCTACGAACGGCGGTGGTAATTTTCGCAGCGAGCCTGCTGTCGGGTTCCCTGATTTCCGCGGCAACTCGGGGCAAGGGATTTAGCCCCACCGGCAAAACTAACTTCGTCGGGATCGCCTCCTGGTATGGACAACAGCATCAGGGCCTGAAAATGGCCAACGGGAAAAGGTTTGACCGCCGCAAATTGACGGCGGCGTCCTGGTATGTCCCTCTCGGAACTGTGCTTCGCGTGGTGAACCTGGAAAATGGGAGATCCGTTACCGTCACGGTAACCGATCGCGGTCCCAATTTCCGCCTTCACCGCATCCTTGATCTATCCGAAGCAGCGGCCGGGCAGCTCGATTACGTCGAAAAAGGCTTAACTCGAGTTTATGTTTCTCCAGTCATATCGTACGTTCCCCAGCACGCTGAGCTTCACCGCACCTTAGTTGAGCCTGACGCAGCTCTTGTGGCCACCTACGCGGTTCCGGAGCCTCTGCCGGCATTGCGCCCTGCGCACTGATTCCTTACGGACTCGCTCCAGGCATCCTGGCGGGGGTGGTGTTGCCAGTCGCTGGCAGGCCCCATATCAACTCCCGGGCCTGCCTGAGCCAAACGCAAGCCCGCTCCGGATTTAGTTTGGCGTTGGTGCGACGCGAAGCCGCAGCGCCAGCATTCCTGAGAGGACCATGCAAACCAGAAGGAAGACCAGCCCTGGCGTGAACGAGTTTGTCAGTGTCCGTAGATAACCGATAAGAAAGGGACCCGCGAATCCGCCTAGGTTGGCGACGGAGTTGATCAACCCAATCGACGCGGCGGCGGCAGATTCGCTGAGGATCGCCGTTGGCAGAGCCCAGAAGCTCGGCATAAATGCCGTTGTGCACGCCCCGACGATAACCATGCACAGAAACGCCAAGGGCTGGTGAGCGCTCGAGCGAATGGCTATAGCCAGACATCCGGCGCCGAGAAACAGCGGAAAGGCGGTATGCCAGCGCCGCTCAGCGGTCCGATCGGAATGCCATCCGTTCCAGATCATGGCCCCGAGGCCCGCCACGTAGGGTAAAGCGGCGAGCAGAGTCACGGCCATGTTTGGCAGGTTCGTGGCCCGCTGTACGATCGTCGGAAACCAGATCACGAAGCCATAAATTCCGATAATCGCGAAGAAATATACCAGCGTCAGCAGAATCACCTGTCGGCTGCCCATGGCCTGCCATATCGTCCAATCGCGTGCCTTTGATTTCGCCGCTTTCTCCCGCTGTAGCTCTGCATCGATCCAGGCGCGTTCGTCCGCACCGAGCCATTGTGCCTGCGATGGCCAGTCGGTTAGGTAAGTGAGCGTCAATGTCCCGAATAGGATCGCCGGAACTCCCTCCACCACGAATAGCCATCTCCAGCTGGCGACGCCCGCCCAATGCTGGCTGAGAATCCATCCGGCCAGTGGCGATCCGATGATGCTGGACATGGGGATCGCGGCCATGAAGATCGCTCCGGCTTTGGCGCGATCCTGATAGCGGAACCAATGGGTGAGATAGACGACGATGCCCGGAAAGAAGCCTGCTTCCGCCACTCCCAGGAGAAATCGGGCCAGATAAAATTGGCGTGGCGTATGGACGGCCGCCATGAGGATGGTCACCAGTCCCCACGTAACCAGGATTCTCGCAATCCATTTGCGGGCGCTCCAGCGCTCCACGATCAGCGCGCCCGGTATTTCAAACAGAAAGTAGCCAATGGAGAAAATCCCCGCGCCGAGGCCAAAGACGCGATCGCTGAAGTTCAGATCGCGTGACATCTCCAGTCCCGCGTATCCCACATTCACTCGATCGAGAAAAGCAATTACGTAAAGAAAAAAGAGAAAAGGCAGCAGGCGGCGGGAGATACGCCGCGTGGCGCGCTCGCCGACATCCGGTAAGACAGTCGTAGCAGACATTTCGGCCCAGCGTTTGTAGCATAATTCCGTGGCCGGCGTCGTGAGATGTCGCGGGCGCTGGTATGACGTGCCGGTTTCGGTCAGGGTGAAGATGCAGCGATGACTCGAGTGGCCATTCTCGATGACTACCAGCGGGTTGCTCTTTCGCTGGCCGATTGGAAAAGCCTCGGCCCCGAGGTGACCGTCCACCCGTTTCACGAAAGGCTAGCCGGCGAAGATATGCTTGCGAAGCGTCTCGCCGATTTCCAGGTGATCGTCGCCATGCGCGAGCGAACCCATTTTCCCCGCTCTCTTCTCGAGCACCTGCCGCATTTGAAGCTTCTCGTGACCGCCGGCATGCGCAATGCGGCCATCGACGTCAAGGCTGCCGCCGAACTGGGGATCCTGGTCTGCGGCACTGCCATGCTTACGCCGCCGACTGCCGAACTCACGTGGGGTTTGATCATCGCGTTGGCCCGTCACATTTCGCAAGAAGCTCAACAGATGCGCAGCGGGGGCTGGCAGACCACCGTTGGCGTGGGGCTGAACGGCAAAGTCCTCGGACTCCTTGGCCTGGGCAGGCTGGGCAGCGAAGTCGCCCGCGTCGGCCGCGCCTTTCAGATGGAAGTGATTGCCTGGAGCCAGAACTTGACCGCGGAGCAGGCCAGTTCGCTCGGTGCCGAGCGAGTAGACAAGGACGTGCTATTTCAGCGCGCCGATTTCGTAACGATTCACTTGATCCTGAGCAAGCGCACGCGTGGCCTGGTAACGGCCCGCGAGCTTCGCCTGATGAAGCCGTCAGCTTATCTGATCAATACTTCTCGTGGCCCGATCGTCGAGGAGCGCGCCCTGCTTGACGCGCTCACGAATCGCAAGTTCGCCGGCGCAGCGCTGGACGTATATGACGAAGAGCCTCTCCCAGATGATCATCCGCTGCGCCAGCTCGATAACGTTGTGCTCACGCCTCATCTCGGCTACGTAACCGTAGAGAACTATCGCCTGTGTTACGGGCAAGCAGTCGAGGACATTCGCGCCTTCCTTGCAGGCCAACCCATCCGCATCGTTTCAGCGTAGGTTTTCGCGCGTGCGTGCACACTCGAAAGCAGCCGCCCAGAGCGGCTCGCTACACCAGTTCTGCCTGATCGAGAAGCTCCCCGGTATAACTGTAAGTCTCCAAGCTGACGCGCGGCCCCTTCACCTGCACGAGGCAAAACGACCAGGTGTGCGCCACGAATTTCTTCACGCTTTTTACCCACGGTGCGGTGAAATCCCGAGGATAGAACGGCGCGCCCGCCGCCCCCTGCGTGATCTGCCAGGTCGGCTTGGCGAATTCGGAATTCGCCGAGCCGTCGCGGTGTACCGGCGTCTTCGCGTCGATTAGCGTGCGGCTGTAGTTATGCTCGTGCCCGGAAAAAACAGCTTTCGCGCCGGCCTGCGTAACGATGCGCCAGAAAAGGTCGCGCGCCTTCACGCCCTCCGCTTCGCCGCCGCCCCAAAGCGAATCTTGCATGTGCCCGCCATTGGGGAACGCCGGCTCGTGCACGAATACGAAGATGTGCCGGGCTCCGCCGGCACGTGCCTCCATCAGATCCCTTTGCAGCCATTCCAGCTGACCTGCGAGCAATCGCCCAAATGGGTTTCCCGGGTGCTCCTGCGGACGGCTCGAATACCAATAATCCGAATTGAGCTGCGTGAAATGGCAACCGGCGTAATCAAAGCTGTAAACGCTGCCTTTGTACGGCGGCAGGCCCGGGCGTTCCGGCTCGGGTCCATTCATCGGGTGCACAAACTCGGACGCGAAGACGGCTTCGGCGCTTTGTTCTGCCTGTTTGTCCACCTGCGTCCCATCCGCGAACACGTTGATGAGCGATTCGTGATTGCCCATTCCCGTATATACGGGCACCTCCCGCCAAAGCGGCCCGTAAATGCGTTTCCACGAACGCAGCTGCGCCCGGAAATCGTCTTCACGGGTTGTATACCCGTTGATGAGATCGCCCGTAAAGATCAGCAGATGCGGTGAATGATGCGCCATCTGGATCGCCAGCGCCCGTGCCGAAATTCCGTTGATGCCCTCAAGCGCCGTGTCGATCCAGATGGCGCATCATTCACCGCATCTGCACGTAAAAACAAATGAGAATTCCGGCTCCTGCGGCGCCGTTCTCAGAGTGTAGTTGCGCGAACGGATATCGCCTGCGGCTGCCGTGCTGATTGCCTGATAGCGATATTTCGTATTCGCGGTCAGCCCTCGGAGGCGAACCACATGACGGCCACCCGGCGCGTCTTCACTCGGGATGCTCATGCCATTGCTCAGCCGGACTTCGCCCTTCGTGGTCGTGTCGGTAACCCACCAGACGATGGCTGAATCACCACCGACTTGGCTCAGAAACGGTCCTTCCAAAATGGCGGGAGTCCTGCGGAATTGGTCGCGCTCCACTCGGAACGAGAAGTGTCGGTCGATAAACTGCGCGGCGCCCTTTCGCGGATCAAAAAGCTCCAGCCGATACGCGAGCGTGCCCCCTTCGACCAACATGCGAGCCGCCGAGCGATTTGCGTAAGAGCGCACGTCGACACGGGCTTCATGTTTTAGCCTCGCACTATCTTCGGCTACGGGCTGGTTCGCGCTGTAAATGGGCCAATCCAGCGCAATTTCGTCGTTCGGCACACCGATATAAATGGTCCCGCCCTGCGTCGGGATCACCGTCTCCCACTCGATTTTCGCCTCGCCGTCGGGATTTAGGGTGACCTCCGGCTCCGATTGCAGCAGGCGCTCCGGCGCTCGTTCGATTGGTGATCTCGATGCGTCCTTGGACCGCGGCTCCTGAGCGGCTGCTTTTGCCTGCGGCAACATTTCTTCCGGCAGACTGCTCGCGAACGCCGTGGCCACCGCGCTTGAGCCGATAACTTTGAGAAGATCTCTGCGATCAATGGTCATAATCTCTCCCGCTGCATCGCATCTCCATGCAGATTTGCGACCGCGAAGATTAAGCGCCAATTGTAAAGCTAAGATTAAGGCTGTGCTGGTAAGAATTGCGGCGGCGAACCAGCTCGAGCTTCGCGCTCAATCTAATTCAAGCTTGCCGGCTTCGGTGAAGTGCTTGCTCGAGGCGGCCCCGTTAATCCGGAGCCGGTAGCGGCCCTTTGAGGAATGTCATAAACATACAACGAATGTCCGATGACCGCCGTGGGTGGAACCCGCCGCAGCCACTCTCCGTCACCCGGGCGCACCTTTGCGCCGATGGCCGGAAGGAATGCCACCAGATGTGCGCTCAATACGTAAAGACCGGGTTTCGGCCCCCGCATCAATTCCGGCACATTCAGTCCCTGATAGGAAATCCCATATGCCTCAGGGGGATAAGTGCCAAAATATCCTAGTTGGAAACTGCGGCCTTGGGCATTTTTGTCGAGCCAGGTTCTTAACTGCTTCAATCCCTGACCCCAGTCCACGTTGCTGTCGTCCAGCCATAGGGGTCCGCAAGCCGTGCCGCCGTCGAATCCAATCTGACGCGCCTTACCCACGACCAGGCAAGCAGCCTCATTGAAATAAGCCAGATGATCCGGATAGATTCCCACAGCTGCCACGATCATCCACGCGCAAATCACGCCGGCCGTGGCTAGCTTAATGGCAGTGCGATTTCCGAGCAAAGTTTCCAATCCCAAACCGCCGACCAGATAAACGAATGGCAGAACCGGCATGAGATACCGGATGCCCGCGTTGTCGGACCAGGTGGTATAGGCCCCAAACAGCACGGCAAGCGGGATCAAAAGAAACAGCTGGCGCAGCATGGAGAGAGTTTTTGTGCGCCGGAGTTCGTACAGACCGATGCCGAAAAGAATGATGCCTGCCAACGGCTCTTTCAGGAGATAGCATACGGCCAAATAGCTGTGGAATTTGTGGTCTAATTGGCCGGCCATAAATACCAGGTAGCTGGGGTTAATGTCCGAATACACATGATGCACGCCAGAGTTGTAGAGCGATAGCCCGTGAGGGGAAAGGTAGAGTACGTCGATTACGAATGCCGCCACAACGCACATGATGACGAAACTGCACGCCCGGGCCGCTATCTCAGGGGTCCATTCGGACTTGTTTAAAGAAGGCCTGTCAAAAAAGCTAGTGCCGCTTTCGTTCGCAGTTTCCGCCGGCCACCGCAGGGCCGCCAGAGACAGCAGTCCGCCAATGGGAAGCAAGAAAAGGGCCGTAAACTTCGTGCAGAGCGCGAGACCCAGCGCCACTCCACTAAGAAGCAGTCTTACCCAGCCCGGACGCCGCAGATAATTCCATAGAGCCCACAGAAAAAGCATCCCAAAAACGGCCAACCCAACGTCGGTCTTCGCTAGAAAGGAATGCGCAATTATTGTGGGATCGAGCGCGTACAGAAAAAGCGCCCCAAGCGCCGCAACACCGCCGACGAGTTCGCGTCCAAACAAATACAACAGCAATCCACCCAACGCCGACACAAAGATGAATGGCAATCGTGACCAGAAAAGAACCTTGTCTGCGCCATTCTCGGCGATGATGCTGTTGCCCAGATGCCATTCCGGCTCTCCACTCCCGTTGAGCATTTGCGACGCCTCGTCACTCTTCGGCCAACGGATTCCCGAGAGCACCAGAGACAGCCCGGCCAGTTCTTGCAAGAAGGGTGGCTGTTGCACATCGAGCCGAAAGATCGCCGTCTGCACGTAAGAAAGCCCGGCCGGGATGAGCAAGGGCTCATCGAATGTCGGACTCTTCAGTCGGCTTGCCGAATAGCTCTGGACAAGGAACGCAAGAATGAGAATAAGCGCAAGCACGGAGAGGACGGCGTTACGACCTGGGCGCATGATGAGTAAAATTCTAGCATTCAGTAGGTTTCATTTGGCCGGATCCGCCGCTCCTCGACTCGCAGTAGTTAGTAGAACTTGGAGCAACTTTACTGGCGCTCGGTTGCCGCCAAGTGATGAATGGCAACCGGCGTTTGCCCGAATTCTTGATGGAGCAGATAGAAATTTTGCGTGAAAGCCCTTCCATGGCCGCTGCTAGAGTAATCCACCGCCATGGACACCGCGCCTGTCCGCGCCATTGCCGCTGATCTCTTCACCGGCTACGACTTGGGGCCTTTCCATGACGAAATGTTCTCATCGGCGGGTAAGCCGCGTCGCCCTTATGCCACTATTTTTCAAAGACTTGCCTCCATGGCTCCCGGGCAATTCGAGGAGCGCCGCAAGCTCGCGGATCTATCCTTCCTCATCCAGGGAATCACCTTCACGGTTTATAGCGACGGCCGCGGCACCGAGCGCCTCTTTCCCTTCGATCTGATCCCTCGAATTCTCCCGAATTCAGAGTGGCAGCAAATCGATCGCGGCCTGACCCAGCGAGTTTTGGCGCTGAATCTTTTTCTCCAGGATGTATATGGCAAGCAATGCATCTTGAGAGACCGTAAAATTCCCCGCTCCCTGATCTATTCGTGCCCGCATTTTCGTCGCGAAATGGTTGGGGTGGAGGTTCCCGGTGGCATCTTCACGCATGTTTGCGGGATTGATTTGGTGCGCGACTCCAAGACCGGTGAGTTTTGCGTCTTAGAAGACAACGCACGCACGCCCAGTGGAATTTCCTACGTGCTGGAAAACCGTCTGGTGATGACGCGAATCTTTCCCGACGCATTTCACGCCTGCGGAGTGCTGCCCATCGATCACTATCCCGCCGAGCTATGTCGAATCCTGCGCAGCCTCTCTCCGCGTGGCGAGGATGACGCACAGATCGTCTTGCTCTCTCCCGGCATTTACAACAGCGCTTATTTCGAGCACAGCTTTCTGGCGCGCCAGATGGGTATCGAGCTGGTGGAGGGGCGCGACCTGATTGTGGATGGCGGCGTCGTATTCATGAAGACCATTCGCGGCCTGCAGCGCGTCGATGTCATCTATCGCCGAATCGATGATGAGTTCTTGGACCCGCTGGCGTTCCGGCCGGATTCGTTGCTTGGTGTTCCGGGGCTGATGGGCGCCTATCGCTCCGGCAATGTTGCTTTGGCCAATGCCGTCGGCAATGGAGTCGCGGACGATAAGGCCATCTATGCCTATGTCCCCGAGTTCATCCGCTATTATCTCGGTGAAGAGCCCATCCTGCGCACGGTCGAGACCTACGTTTGTGCCAAACCGGACGATCTCGCCTACGTCCTCGCGCACCTTCCCAATTTAGTGGTGAAAGCGGTCGGTGAATCGGGCGGCTACGGCATGCTCATCGGGCCGGACGCCGATCGCCAAACCATCGAAGAGTTTCGCAGTCGTATCATCCAGAA
>Ga0209648_10004665_pt1 | contig 11690 bp, 11 predicted proteins | sample GraSoi2013_115cm_FD_185830 | JGI IMG/M metagenome (GOLD analysis project Ga0209648, IMG submission 185830) | Grasslands soil microbial communities from the Angelo Coastal Reserve, California, USA - Sample 9_17_2013_115cm (SPAdes) (version 2) | ecosystem: Environmental > Terrestrial > Soil >...
CGATCGCGACGATCGATCCCACCAGGCGAACCAAGATCGCCGATTTTCCCTTGCCGGTTCATCCGGAGGGTTTCCTGCTGGACCGCAAGAACAACCAGATCCTTGTGAACGTGCCGCGTGCAAGGGCAATCGCAGCGCTCGACAGCGTCAGTGGCCAACGGAAAGCGGTATGGCCCATGAAAGAGCCCGGTGCGAATTTTCCGATGGCTCTCGATGAGGATGCCCAGCGTGTCCTGGTCGCGTTTCGGGCCCCGGGAAGACTCGCGGTGTTTTCCGCCCGCGATGGAGAGAGTGTTGCAAGCGTTGAACTGTGCGGCGATGCCGACGATCTGTTCGTGGACGCAAAGCGCGGGCGCGTTTACGTCAGTTGCGGGGAGGGCTTCCTCGACGTGTTTAATGCGCGAGATCGCGACTATCGTCGCATCGCCAGAGTGCCCACCGTGCGAGGAGCGCGCACTTCCTACTACGTTCCGTCGGTGGACCGGCTGTTTCTCGCGGTGCGTGCGGCATCGTTGGAGCCGGCCGCCGTGTGGGTATACCGTCCGGTGCCGTGAATGGGCTTCGAAGGAGTGGCGTACGAATGAGGCATCGGATTTCGAAGATCGGGTCTTCTTCATCGCTTACGTGCGTAGTGGTTATCGGCGTAGCCATGGTTGGCTCGACGGCGTCATTCGCGTATCGGCCGTTCGACGGTACCGATGCGGCGGTGGCAGATCCGCAGGAGGTGGAAATCGAGTTGGAGCCGGCCGGAGTACTACGCGAGAGCGCGCAGACGTCGCTGATCGCGCCGTTCATGATCTTCAACTATGGCTTCGCAAAAAACTGGGAATTCGTGTTTCAGGGCCAGGGACAATTCCCGCTGGCGAATTCTGACGAAAGTGCCAGCATCAACGGCGTCGGGGCATTTCTCAAGCACGTGTTGAGGGAGGGGAGCCTCCAAGATGCCAGCGGGCCGAGCGTTGCGATCGAATTCGGGCCGCTGCTGCCGGGCGTCCATGCCGACAGCGGTTTCGGCGCGAGCTTTGGAACGATCGTTTCCCAGCGCTGGGACTGGGGGACGGTGCACGCCAACGTCGTCACTGAACTCACACGCGACAATCACGCCGACTTCTTTGTGGGCGGCATCATCGAGGGGCCTTCCACGTGGAAGCTACGCCCGGTCGCCGAGTTCTTCTACGAAGAGGAAATCGGACAGTCGCGAACGGTCTCCGGACTAGTTGGTGCGATTTGGCAGGTGAAGGATAACCTCAGCTTCGACGTCGGCTTTCGCCATGCCGTCGTGAATGGGCATCCAGTCGAAGAGTTTCGCGCTGGAATGACGTTCGGCTTTTCCCTTCCGGAAATCAAGGGAAGGCGCGGGGTGTAGAAGCCCCGATGCGATTAGTCTGTGTCAACAACAACGAACGGAGGAGGGCTCTTACGTAAAGATGATGACTTCGATCATTATCTCGTGCCTGCGTTCGAGCAGCCGCAATGATTGGCGCATCGTCTGGTGTCAAAGGACTTGCACATTCAAGGCGTATCCGAACGCCTGCCGGTAGCGAACGGTAACGGGCCTTGGTTTTGCGGGACCGTAGGACCAGCCGGCTCGAGAGCAAGAGTCAACAACATAGGCACTCGTGCCTGAAATCACGGAGGACCAATATCATGCGTATTATTAAACTCCTCGCCGCTTGCGGCGTTGTTCTAACAACGGCAGCCGGCGCCCATGCGCAAGCCATCGACTGGGCCAAGATCGACGGCATCTTCGGCAGAACCGGAGCGGTCGGCGGCGCCGTTCACCGCTGGGGCTTTCCACGGTCTGACCTGCAAGTCACGCTCGACGGCGTCACGATCCGGCCGACGCTAGCTCTTGGTGGCTGGATCGCGTTCCAGCCGATGGGGAACATGGCGATGGCGATGGGCGACCTTGTGCTGCTCCAGAGCGAGGTCAATCCGGTCATGGCCAAGCTGATCGAAGGGGGCGTGGAGGTCACCGCGGTCCATAATCACCTGCTGCGCGCCGAGCCTCTTACGTTCTATATGCATGTCGGCGGACACGGCGATCCGGTGAAGATGGCACAGACCATCCATGACGCCCTGGCGGTGAGCAAGACGCCGCTCACGGCAGCTCCTGCCGGCCAGCCACCCGCGATCGATCTCGACACCGCCCAGATTGATCAGATCCTCGGCGGGAAGGGCGCCAACAACGGCGGGGTCTATGCAGTCAACATACCGCGCCGCGATCCGATCACCGAGCAGGGAATGGCAGTGGGCGCGCCGATCATGGGCGGTGCGACCGCCATCAATTTCCAGCCGACCGGCGGCGGCAAAGCAGCGATCACGGGCGACTTTGCGCTCATCGGGTCGGAAGTCACTGAGGTGGTGAAGGCGCTGCGCGCAAACGGCATCGACGTGACGGCCATGCACAGCCACATGCTGACGGAGGAGCCGAGAATCATCTTTCTTCACTTCTGGGCCAATGACGACGCCCTGAAGCTTGCCAAGGGCTTGCGCGCCGCCCTCGATAAGACGGCAAGCGCGAAGAGCTGACCGACGCGAGCTCCGAAGGTGGATTGCCTGAGGCGATTCACCTTCGGACCAACGCGACGGTCGCATGAGGACGGCTTCGATGGGCGTCACCGCACTTGACCTTGCGGTTTTCGTCAGCGGCTCATTTGTGGCTGCGTTGGCATCGCAGGTTGCCGGTTTTGCTTATGGTCTCGTCGCGGCGGCCGTATGGCTGCAACTGTTGGCGCCGATGCAAACGGTAACTTTGATCATCGCTTTTGGCCCGGTTGTACAAGGAATAGTCGGATGGGAGTTGCGACCGGCACCAGATTGGAGAGTGCTGTGGCCGTTTCTTGCCGGCGCAACAATGGGCGTGCCGGTTGGCGTCGCAATTCTGGGCTGGACAGATCCCACGATGCTGCAGGCGGCGATTGGCGCCCTCCTTGTTATCTTCGGCCTTGGCAGTCTGATGCTGCCCGCAATTATGCCAATCAAGTCAGGTGGAGCGGTCGCAGATGCCGGAGCTAGTTTTCTCAATGGTCTTCTCAGCGGGGCCGCCGGATTTACAGGCCTCGTCATCGACACGTGGTGTCGACTGCGCGCTTGGCCGAAGGAAATTCAGCGGCCAGTGTTCCAGTATGTCGGACTTTTTGTTTTCGTCATCTGCGCGTTTTGTTTGGGAGCTCAAGGCGCGATCAATGACAACACGTTCTCTTTATTCGTCGTCAGCTTACCGGCCGTGCTGATCGGAACTTGGCTTGGAAAGAAGGTTCGTGATCAGATCGATGAAGCTCAGATTCGGAAAGTCGTCTTGATTCTCGTCATGGCGTCGGGATTTGCGCTGACTCTAGCCAGATCGTGAGCAATGTTTTGGGAGGCTTGCGATGATGCATGGTGATGCCGGACGTTCGATAGATCCCGCGTCTCGTCGGCGCTGGCGTCCGTCGACAACAAGGGCTTGATCGTGTTGCAGATCGCTTCGCTTACCAAATCTTACGGCGAGCAACGGGCGCTCGAAAACGTTGGCTTTTCGGTGCAGGAAGGCGAGGTTTTAGGCCTGATTGGACCGAACGGCGCTGGCAAAACTACATTACTCGAAGCGATTGCCGGCCTTCTCCCAGTCGATTCAGGCGAGATTCGTTTCCGCTATCAGCTCCTGCCGTTACGGCGGCGGCGCGAAGCCATCTTCTACCTGCCGGATGGTGCTCGCCCTTACGCTGATCAAACTGCTGAGCAGGTGTTGGCTTTCTTTGGGGGCGTCCACCGGCGCTCGGCGAACGATGTGTCCGACATCGTGTCAATGGTCGTTCTCCGCCCTGTGCTGGCTAAGCGCATCAACGCCCTGTCCAAAGGCTACAACCGCCGCCTGATCATTGCGCTCGGATTTCTGACGCGACACCCGATTCTGCTGCTGGACGAGCCGTTCGACGGCTTTGATCTCAGACAAACACGCGACATGATGAGCGTGCTACGGCGCGTGGCGTCTGGTGGCCGCACGCTGCTCTTGTCGATCCATCAGCTCCGCGATGCCGAGCAGGTCTGTGATCGCCTCGCCCTGCTGGCAGACGGCAGAATCCGGGGAGTCGGTACCCTCGAAGAGTTGCGCCGCCAAGCCAATCGTCCCGGCGCAAATTTGGAGGAGGTCTTTCTTGCTCTCACCTGAGACATCGCTGGCGCGCGGCGCTCCGGTTTGGCCCTTATTCGCGAAGGAGCTGCGCGAAATCGTCAGCGGTCGTGCCCTCTGGACGCTATTGCTGCTCTCATGCCCGCTTGTCGGCTACAGCTTCTTCCAAGCGACATCGTTGTACGGAGAGGCGAGCGCCGCAGCCGCGAACTCGCCAGTGCTCGCGACCGGTCTTTCGCCCCTGGACGGAATCTTGGTCCCGACCTTCGGGTCGTTCTACGTTGCCGTCACACTTCTATTTCCGTTCGTCGCCATTCGGGCGCTTGGCGAAGAGAAACAGTCTGGCGCCTTGCGTCTCCTGGTCCAGCTACCGTACCGCACCGTCACCCTCGTCTGGGTCAAGCTCGCCGCGGTGTTTTTCGCCTGGCTGTTATGCGCGATTCCGGTCCTTTCGTCAGTCTTGATTTGGTCGATGGCGGGCGGACATTTGTCTCCCGCCGAGATCGCCACGCTTTTCTTGGGACATCTGCTCTACGGTCTGCTGATCGGCGCGGTGGCGCTTTTCGCCGCATCGATTACTGAAAGCAGCGCCACAGCCGCCATTGTGACGCTGGCGTTCACCATCGGATCCTGGGTGCTCGATTTCACCATCGCGGGTCGCCCCGGTTGGCTCGAATGGTTCGCGCATCTGTCGCTGACCCAAGTCATTCGCACCTTCGAGCAAGGGCTTCTTTCGGCGAGCCTCGTCGCTGGCGTTGTGGTTGCCGTTTGCGCCTTCTTGGCTCTGGCAACTGTCTGGCTGCCGCCTGGCATCACGGTTCGCCAAAAGCTGATGCGCTCCGCCGTATGCGTTGGTGCGACGGCGGTTGCGCTCGTTCTCGTGACCCAGATCAAGGCATCGATCGACGTGACTGAGGATCGCCGCAACTCCTTCGCTCTCGCCGATGCAAGGCAGCTCGCAAGCCTTGCCGAGCCGCTGGCCATCACGGTCCACCTTGCGGCGGAGGACCCTCGTTACATTGATCTGCACCGAAACGTGCTGGCAAAGCTCGAGCGGGTGATGCCGCATGTTTCGATTCGTCTCGCCACCGCGCGACAAAGCTTCGCATCATCAGCTGGCGACGAAACTTACGGCGAGATCGAATATCGCTATGGCGCTCGATCGGACTTGAGCCGATCGACAAGCCCCCGCGAGATTCTTCCGCTGATCTACGGGCTCGCAGGCGTGCCGCCCCCCGCGCCAATCCCTTCCGCCGAATTTCCGGGCTATCCGCTCGTCACTGATAGTGTGTTCTCCCTTGTCTGGTTTCTGGCCGTACTGCCCATCCTGATCGTTCTCGCATGGTGGCGCAGTCGCCGTTTACCGTCCAACAACCAAATGTTCCTCAAGGAGGTCGTCATGAACAGCAGCACAAAAACCCTACTGATCATAGCCGTGAGTGTCATTGCGGTGCTCCTGCCGGCGTTTGCGGCGCCGATCAAGGTGGACCTGGCCAACGAAACGGCTGGCGCTGAGCCAAAGGGGCTGCTCCCCGTAGTCGGCGTGTGGCGCATCGAGAATGACGGCGGCAAGAAGCTGCTGGCCGTTGATGGCCGCCAATGGAAGGAGGGACAATCCTCCGCCGGCATTGCCGACAAAGCGCGTGCGCTCTATGGCGAGCGTTACGCGGAATTTCTCGATCGCGTCCAGACTTATGCCTATTACCCCTATGTTGTGGCTAAGGACGTCGAAGACTTCAAGAACGGAGAGATCACGGTGCGATTCGAATGCCTGTCGGGCCGCATCGATCAGGGCGCCGGTATCCTCTTCAATCTCAAGCCGAATGGCGACTACCTGACCGTCCGGGCCAATTGCCTGGAAAACAATCTCGTGCTGTGGAAGTTTGAAAAGGGCCGGCGTTCGTCGGTGGAATGGGTTCGCAACACGCCGACGGCAACGCGCCAGTGGCACGACTTGAGAGTCCGCATCGCCGGCAGCAAGGTCGAAGGCTATCTCGATGGCAAGCTCTATCTTCAGCACGCGCTGCCAGCGCCCGTCTCAGGAAAGATCGGCCTATGGTCAAAGGCAGACAGCTACATGCATTTCGACGATTTCACCGCAGCGGCCAGCGAGTGAGGGCGCAGGAGATGTCGGCGCGTTTGCGGCGAACTCCGGGGCGCGTGTGCGCGCTGACGACGGCGGCATTGATCAATATCGCGCCGATTGCGCACGCCGCCGAAGTGCCTTCCTATTGCGCAGAACTCAGGCAAGTCGCTGCCTTCGCGTTGGCAAAAGACAAGTTTGCCAGCGTCATCGGCGCTGCCCGCGAAGGCAACTTCCGGGATTCGAAAGTCACCCTGCCCGGTTGGGGAGATTGCTCGTTCTACGGAACGCGGACTTACACTTGCGATTCTCAGGGGTTCAAAACCGCAGATGAGGGCACCGCCGCGCATGGAAAGGTTTTCGACGAAGTCAAATCCTGCCTTCGCGGCAGCTGGACCGAGGTCGAAAGTCGAGCCTCGCCCGGATATGTCGTGCTGCACGACGAAAGGGACTCGGCCTCGATCACCATCAACACCGACCTAACGGAGAAGGGCGAACACATCGTACGCCTGATTCTGTTCCTGCGGAGTCGGTAAGGTCTCATGAGCCGGGTTTGACGTGGCGGCCGGCCAAGTGACTATGCACCGACTTTCGGTCCGGGCCGACCGATGGCTCGGGCCTCCGCACTGGCTACAAGAACGACCCTTTAGGGTGCTGGACGACGGTCCACCGCAATGCCGCGACGCTTTATCTTGATTCTATTGCTAGCTGCGTTGGTCTGTAGTGCAGCAGCATTAGCGCAAGAGCGTTTCAAACGCCTTGGCGAGGGCGAAATCCGTGAAAGGGTTATCGGCAAGGATATCGTAGACAGCTACCATTGGGTAACGTTCCTTCAGTCGGATGGCGTGCTCCGTATTGTCGATGAAGCGGGTCGCAGGCAGATTGGAACCTGGAAAATCAGAAACAACCAACTCTGTATGTCGAATCCTAGCGGAAAGTCCCTCGATTGCAATGAAGTCTGGATGTCCGGCGACAACATAAGACTCCGAGCGCGCAAAAATGAGGAGACTTTCGATGCAATCGTCGAGAAGCATAAAGCTAACTGAAGGTCATCAAAGACAGTCAAAACCTGTCTTTCCAGCGACTGAGCCTTATCCGGATATGTCGCGCTGCACCACAACCGACCTGACGCGGAAGGGTGAGGGGAACTATGGGCATCGGCCGCATTTCAAAAGCACAATGTGCAGCCATCGCATTGGCGTTGTTCTTGGGCGACGTCGCGCTCGCCAAGACGCCGGTCATTCTCGCCTCTGGCCGCCGCGATCCGCGAATATATGCGATCGACCTCAACGCGGCGCTAAAGACTGAAAACAACAACACGCCGAATGCCATTATCAGCCGATCGCTGGTCAGCCCACGACGGCTTGACGGCGCGCTGCTCGGCGATCCCGCCAACATTGTGCTGAGTGACGACCAGAGCACAGCCTACGTGATGAACCATCACGGCTCGATCGTGAATGCCGAGTTTCTCCAGCATGGAGGTCGGGCAAACATCTCGATCATGGACGTCAAGAAGATGCTCAGGCCGGAATTCGACAATACAGATGCCGCGGTTCTGAAAATTGTCGATGCCGGATGGTTCGGGGGGGGTGGGCCTGATTGTGCTTTCTGACATGATCATCGCCAGCGCGTCCGAGGGCTGGCTCGGCCAGGACGGCTCGAACCGCATCAGCCTGATCGACCCAAAGACCGGGGGCCTCGTCGGGCAAATCCAGATGGCGCTGGTCGGTCCCGGAACGCGCCAGCTCAACCCCTCTTGCGCCGCTTTTCCGGTGCCGTTCGTATCTCCAACGCCGCCGCCCACCACCTATTCCTATCTCGGCCCATCGCACGCTTTCGGCTGCTGGCCGAATCCGCAGTTCATCGCACTCGGGAAGGGGAGCGACTGTAAGAAGTACCTCCTATCCGGCAATGGCGGCACCGAAGATGTCTCAGTCATGGACCTGGAGAAGGCATTGGCTGGCGCTCCGGTCGTTGAAGTTGCGCCGCGCATTCCAGTTCAAGCTGGACCCTTCGGCATAGCCGCAAGCCCAAATGGCAAGTTCGTGGCGGTGACGGCGCGCCAGAACAACAGGACCGGCGTCGAAGGCAACACCATTTCGATTATCGATGTCGATTTGGCTCGCCAAGGCCTTCCAGGCGCCGAGGCCGCGCGCGTGCAAGTCGGGGCCGACGGCCCTGCTCCGCAAGCGCGACCGTTCTCAGTTGCCTGGACTCCCGATGGAAAAGAAATTCTCGTGGCCAATACCCGCGCCAACAACGTGTCGATCATCGACCTAGGCTCAGCCCTCGGCCACAAGCCCCGCGCCGAGAGAGCCCGCATCGCGCTCACCCGTCCGGATGGTGCGCCGGCACGACCAAAAGTCGTGACTGTCACGGCTGAAGGACGCTACGCGGTTGTAACTGGCGGTGATGATACGCTGATGGCATCTGCGACCAACCCGACCGGAATGCTGTATGTGATCGATCTTGGTTCGCGGAGCGTTGCTGCCCAGGTAACCAAAGTAGGAATCGATCCGTATGGGGTAACCGTCGTCGACGATGTTGAGTGATCATGAGGATTGAGCTTCGTTGGGAGCTCGTATTGAGAACACGCTCGAATTCAGAAAACAGGAGGAAATCATGACAAGGCACAATCTTTCGATCCGCAATGCTCTGCTGGCGGCCACTCTGCTGGCGTCGCCGGCGTTCGCCGCCGATGTAACGCCGGAGCGGCTCCTCAATCCCGACAAGGAGCCGCAAAATTGGCTCCTGAACCACCGCACTTATGACGGCCAGCGCTTCTCGCCGCTCGCCCGCATCAATAAGGATAATGTCAAGGGCCTCAAGCTCGCCTATGCGGTGCCGCTTGCCGGTTCCCGCGGCCGGGAATTCATCGAGGCAACGCCGCTGGCCGAAGACGGCTTCCTCTACATCACGGATTCCTGGAGCGTACTTTACAAGATCGACGCTACCGCGGGCGATGCCGGCCGCATCGTCTGGCGTATGGAGCCCAAGCAGGAGCGGCAGGTCGCCAACCGCGGCGCCGCCCTGTGGGGCAATTCTGTCATTTCGCCCGCAAGCGCGCCGGCGCGCATTATCGCGACAGATAAGATCTCGGGCAAAGTCGTATGGGAAACGAACGTATCGGATGCGGAGAAGATCACGATCACTGGCGCCCCCCTTCCAATCAAAGACAAGATCATCATCGGGGCCTCCGGCGGCGACGGCGGCGCGCGCGACTGGATGGCCGCGCTCGACGCTGCGACCGGCAAGCTGTTGTGGCGCAAATACACCATTCCGGCACCGGGCGAGCCGGGCAGCGAAACCTGGAAAGACAAGACCAATGCCTGGCAGACGGGTGGCGGCGCCGTCTGGGTAACGGGCACGTATGATCCGGACACCAACCAGACCTTGTGGGGCGTCGGCAACCCGGTGCCGATGATGGATGCGAGGCTACGCCCCGGGGACAATCTGTTCACCAACAGCGTCGTGTCGTGGGACCCCGACACCGGCAACATGAACTGGTATTTCCAGTATACGCCCGGCGACATGTGGGATTTCGACGAGGTCGGCACCCACATCCTGATCGATCGCACCGTCAATGGGCAGCGGCGCAAGCTTATCACCCACTCGGCGCGCAACGGCTTCGTCTACACCATGGAGCGCAACAACGGCGCGATGGTCGGCGCCAAGCCCTACATGGAAGTCAACTGGACCAAGGGCATCGACCAGAAGACCGGCAAGCCGCTCGACTACGACCCCAACAAGGACGTCCAGACCTATTCGGGCGTTTCCGACCCGACCTCGGAAAATCCGATCAAGAAGGTGTGCCCCAATCGTACCGGCGGCAACAATTTCTGGCCGTCATCCTACAGCCCAAAAACGCAACTCCTCTATATTCCGGCGATGACCGCCTGTGAATTCGTGACCAACGATCGGACTCTCGCGACCAAACGGGAGGAGGGCTGGTACGTACGGACGGGCGGCGGCTACAAGGTGGACGGCCGCTACGAGAGCGACCTGACTGCCGTCGATCCCGTCACCTTGGAGATCAAGAAGAGCCTGCACCTCGCCTACCCGAACTATTCCGGAACTTTGGCAACAGCTGGCGGGCTCGTGTTTCTCGCATTGCTGGACGGCACCGTCGCGGCCTTTGACGACACCACGCTCGAGCAGCTGTGGAAGATCAATATGGGGTCCGGTTTCGCTGCGCCGCCGATGACATTCGAGGTCGGCGGCAAGCAATATGTCGCGATTGCATCGGGACCAAGCCCAGCGTCCCAGAGCAAACTCGTCCTCACGCCGGAACTCAAGGATCAGCGCAACGCGACCGTGCTGTACGTCTTCGGTTTGTAAGACCGGTCGCTTTCGTTTATTCCGCACGTGGATCCGGCGGGGGCCCCCCGCCGTTAGTCGGGCAACTAGCGAGGCTGCGTGAACACACCGGTCCAAGATTGGACTTCAAATGCCGTCCACCGTGCCCAACAGCACCCTCTATTGGGCGCTCCGGGCGCCCTTCTGCACCTCGGTCACCACGGCATTGTACTGATTCATCACACCGCCTACCAAGCCTGTCACCGTGGCGACATCCGGCCGATCAGACATCAACAGCGCCTGCTCGATCTGAACCATCCCGGTTTCTATGGCTACGTAGGCGTCAAGAGACTGCTCCCTGACGAAGTCTTCTATATTGAACCACCCATCCTCAAAGGCCTCGAAAGATTTCCGGGCCTTCGCGAGGTTTCCTGCCTTCAAGGCCGGGGTCACTTCCCGCAAATGCGCTCGCACGATGCGCAGCCGCGCAACATCGTCATAGAGCGGATTAAGCGGACCTGCATTTGAGAACATGCGGACGGCTTCGTCAAACTTGACGAGCATCGCCTGGACGTCTCTGAGCACTTCCGGGATGTCCGGGCTGGGTTTGTCGAGTGCTTTTGTGATCCTAGGTTGGAATTCGAGTTCCAGAAGTCTGTACACATCCTTACTGCGGGTGTTGACGTACACCTCGATGCCGTTCCACCCCGAGTCGTACGCCTCAAATGCGGCTTGGCTCCGTGCGACATCGCGCTGTTGAAGGGCCGTGATCGTGTCCACCAGAGTGGGCCGGATTGCCTTGATGCTAGAGATCTCGAAACGCTCTTCTTCCGCAGCTCGCGCCTGACCCAGGCAGGTGAAGATGGCTAGTGTCGTGAATACGGCGAGACCGATGGAATGAACTCGCTGCATATAAACCAAACTCCATGACGATATTTGATGGGCTTAAAAATAATAATAGCTCAGTATGGTCCAATTCTCAATGGAAGCCATGTTCCGTCAGGGCAGCCTCGGCGACGCGGCCCTCGAACACGTTAGACATCCCGACGATCTCAGCAACGAACCGGTGAGGCAGGCAGCTCGATGTACGGCAGATGGTGCGAACGTGTCGCGCTCAGATAACCGGACGAGGCGTCGATCTGCTCAGCTTCCAGACGCGACAACAACGAGGGCTCGGTGAAAATCTGCTGCGGGTTC
>Ga0209648_10004666_pt1 | contig 11688 bp, 7 predicted proteins | sample GraSoi2013_115cm_FD_185830 | JGI IMG/M metagenome (GOLD analysis project Ga0209648, IMG submission 185830) | Grasslands soil microbial communities from the Angelo Coastal Reserve, California, USA - Sample 9_17_2013_115cm (SPAdes) (version 2) | ecosystem: Environmental > Terrestrial > Soil >...
CCACCGGAGGCGTCAACGTTGCCGAGCTTGTACACTACTCCCGCATCAAGGGCGGCTGGGGACGCATTTTTGAGATGCCGACCCTCGATTCGATCACGGCGACCACGCGCCCAGGGAGCATGGACCCGGCGAATCTGGAGCGCACCCGCCCCTGGATGCTGGCGATGCCGGAAGGCACCCCGCCTTACATCCCGGTCTCCAAGAGCGGCGAACTGCTGCCCGAAGTGAAGCACCTCATCAGCGTGCTCGCCAAGATCAGGACCATTGACAGCAACGGACGCATGGTGCTGGCGACCGGCCACGCCACGCCCGAGGAACACCTGCTGCTCGCGCGCGAGGGACGCCGGCAGGGCCTCAACGTCCTTCTGACCCATCCGGGAGATATTCCGCAGTTGCCGGAAGCCGCGAAGCTCGGCGCCTTCATCGAAGTCACGGCCTCCAACATCTACAAGAACGAAGCCGGACGCACGGCGGCTGCGAACTTGATCCGCAAGATCGGGGCGCAATCCATCATCATTTCGACGGATTGCGGCCAGACCGGAAACGTCTACCCCACCGATTGCCTGGCGCTGGCGGCGCGTGGCTTGCGCGCCCACGGCATCACGCAGGCCGAACTTGACCTCATGTATAAGACCAACCCGGCGAAATTGCTGGGGCTGCCGCTGCTCGAAACTGCGGCCTCAACCACGGCACGCCAATAGATATGCGGCGGGTAGCCCGGATGGAGCGACCGTCTTCGGTCGCGTAATCCGGGGCCGCGCTGCGGTCTGCGGGAAGGCTTGCCCCGGATTACGCGGAGTTTACCATCGGGCCGGCCGGAGGCCGGACCCGGGGGCTCCATCCGGGCTACGATCAACCTTCCAACCCCACCCGAATCTGGTCCCCGTCGGGTGTCAGCTTCGTGCCAAACGGCCTGCTCGCTTCGACGATCTCGGCAAGCGCGTCGGCCTCGTCCGCGAGCCGGCACAAATAAGTCTCGTTGCGATCGTTATGGCGCACGAACTGGAACGACGCGGCTTCGATGCCGTGGCCGGCGGCGACACGCGCCATCATGCCGACCCAGCTATCGTGCTTGCGCCCGCCATGGCCGGTGTGGAACGAAAAGCTGCCGAGCCCATAGAAGATCGGCCGTCCCCGATAGACCTCCACGGCCAGCGCATAATGCGGACCGTGACCGACCACGATGTCGGCGCCCGCGTCAATCGCCGCATGGGCGATCTCCTTCATGTATTGCAGCACCTCCTTGCCGAGCCCCCAATGGCACGACGCTACCAGCAGGTCGACGCGGGGACGCAGCGCCGCAATATCCTCGCAGAACCAGTTGAGATAGTCCGCATCGGCCCAAGTGACGATCTGCGGCGCAACGCCGGGCCGGTTGGGCGGCGGCACTCCGATCCGGGTCTTGAACACCGGCACGTGATAGGCGGTGTGGCCGCGGATGACCGCGATGCCGGCGGCATCCGTCTGGGCTTCGTGATTGGTCGGCCAATAGACCGAGCTGCGCTGCAAGAAGCCATAGCGAACGCCGGCGCGCTCGATCACGACCGGCGCACGTGCGGCCGCCAGATCGGCGCCTGCGCCGGTATGCAGGACGCCGAGTTCGTCCAGTCGGGCGATCGAGGATAAAATCGCGGCGTCCCCGTAATGCACATTGTTGGCGATGCCCACCACCTGGATGCCGGCGAGCGTCAGCGCGTTACCGGATTTGGGGTCGGCGAAGAAGCCCTCATTGCGCACCGAATGCCCGGCCGGTGGCTCGTAGAGGCAGCATTCGAGATTGCTGAACACCATGTCGGTGTTACGAAATTCATCCGCCACTTGCGCGAAGGGCACGGCGGGGTCGGTAACGTTCATCAGGTTCACGTCGCCGGTCATGATCATGTTGACTGGATTCATGGCTCCCTCGTTGAGACCGTTCGGCGCACACTATTGGATTTCCGGACGGATCGCATTGCCGCAAACGGCGCCTTGTTCGTCCCCGATCTGCAGAGCCGACGATCCCTTGCGAACGGCACGAAAACCACTCATTCTGTGAGAGGCACCGTTGTCGAGGAAACCTGCAAATGAGATGCAATCTTTCCCTAAAGGTGGCGTTTTTCCTGGTGGCTGCCGCGAGCCTGACGAGCCGCAGTGCGTTGGCGGCTGATCCACCCCAGCTCGACCTCACCGCGTGGACGCCGCCGCAATTGCGTTCGGTCGGGGACGACCCGTTCGGCAAGCTCGTCAAGTACGGCTATGCCCTGATGGTCGATACCGCAAACCAGATCGGCCCCACGGCCGCAGATCCGGCCAAGCGGTACGCCGGCAACAATCTCACCTGCCAGAACTGCCACCTCAAGGCCGGGACCCAGCCCTATGCCATGCCGCTCACGGGCGTGTGGGGGCAGTTCCCGCAATATCGTGGCCGCGAGGGCGAGATCGGGACGCTGGAGGAGCGCATCAACGGCTGCATGGAGCGCAGCATGAACGGCCGCGTCCTGCCGCTCGACGGGCTGGAGATGAAGGCGTTCCTCGCCTACACGAAGTGGCTCTCCACCGGCATTCCGGATGGCGCCAAGCTCACCGGCGCCGGCACCATCAATATCAAGGAACCCGATCGCGCCGCCGACCTCGGCAATGGCGCAAAGGTCTATGCCGACACTTGCGCGGCATGCCACGGCAAGGACGGCCACGGCCAGCGCGCCGCGACCGGGAGCGGCTATCAGTTTCCGCCGATCGCGGGACCCGACAGCTACAACAATGGCGCCGGCATGACGCGCGTCTTGAACGCCGCCGCCTTCGTGCGCCACAACATGCCGTTCGGAACGACCTTCGACGCGCCGTTGCTGTCCGACGCGGATGCCTACGACGTTTCGGCTTACATCAACAGCCTCGACCGGCCGGCCAAGGCCAATCTTGAGAAGGACTTTCCTATCAAGATGCAAAAGCCGGTCGATGCGCCCTACGGCCCGTACGTCGACGACTTCCCGGCGGAGCAGCACAAATATGGCCCGTTCGCCCCGATCCGCGCCAAGTTGAGGGAATTGGCGGCGGCGAGGAAATAGCGTTCGCGTCGGAACGCGGCTAGCTCGTAGGGTGGGCAAAGTCGCCTGTCGCAGCCGGTGACATGGTGCGCTGACGTCGCGCGGTTTTGCGCACGCGGGCAAGCGGCGAAGTCAGACCGCGTGGGCAAAGGCGCGCAACGGTCCGTGCCTCCAACCCCGCTCTACGCGGGCGCCTTTGCCCACCCTACTTTGCTAGTTTTGCGGCCGGCTACGGCTTGAGATACTTGAAGCCCTGCTCCTGCAGTTCCACCAGCCGTACCACGCCGGCCGGAACTACCACCGCCTCCTGGATGATCGGGATCGTCTTGCCTTCGGTCCTCTCCATGGCGCGCTTGGTGTTGTTGCAAGCCCCGAAAGCGAGTTGCGGCACCTTTGCCCGCGTCGTCCGGATTTCCTCCTTCACCGGCGAGGTGTCGTCGCGCAGCATGTGGAGACCCTGGCTGTAGCAGACGATTTCGATCGCGATGTCTTCGCCCATCGACGCGTACAGTTCATAGGCGTTGCGGGTGTTGCCGAGCGCGAGCCGCATCACGGCGGGATCGTTCTGGTCGACATGAATGGCGAGTTTGTGCTGTTTCTTTTCGGTCGCCGCACCGGCCTTGCGACCAAACAGCGGGGCGACCGCCAGTGCGGCTAGGCTTGCGCGGAAAATCGATCTGCGATCCATGGCTCTCCTCCGAAATTTGATTTTAGAGAGCGACGATACCAGAAGCGAACCGGGCATTGAAATGGGGACCGCTGCCGAATTCGGAAAAATCGCGAACGATGTTCGCTGCCGACCGCCCCGCCCTTGTGAGCAAATTCCGTCCTGATGGACCAGAGCATTCCTCGATCCGCGCAGGGAATCCCTCCATCCACAAGCTTTCCGGCAGCAGCCGCTTGGGCGGGGGGCTCCTCGCTGCTAGGGCTTCATTTGCAACACATGCTTTGATTCGGGCTCGCTCGCAAGCGAGGCGGGAGCAGGATGAAATTCGTTCACGCTGCGGATCTCCATCTGGACAGCCCGCTGTTGGCGTTGTCGCGTCAGGAACCTCGCCAGGTCGAGCGCATGCGGCGGGCCACCCGTGAGGCCTTCGAGCGCGTGATTGATCTGTGCATCGAACAAGAGGTGGCGTTGCTTCTGCTCGCCGGAGACCTCTATGACCACGATTGCCCGAACATGCAGATCGCCGTGTTCCTTCGCAGCCAGCTGAAGCGGCTGGAGCAGAAGGGAATTCGCGTCGTCATCATCAAAGGCAATCATGACGCCGGCAACAAGATCACGAGCGCCCTCGCTCTGCCGGCAAATACCCGCATCCTCAGTGAACAAAAGCCGGAGACGATGACATTCGACGATCTGCCGGTCCGCGTCGCGGTCCATGGCCAGAGCTTCAGGCCGGGCCCGATCGCCGAAAATCTCGCTGCATCCTATCCTCCGGCGCTGCGCGGCCACTACAACATCGGCCTCCTGCATACCTCTCTCGCCGGCACCATGGACCACCATGCCTACGCGCCCTGCACCTTGGAAGAACTGACCACCCGCGGGTATGCATGGTGGTCCATGGGCCACATCCACAAAGGCGCTGTTCATTGCCGCGACCCTTATGTGATCTTCCCGGGCAACCTGCAGGGCCGGCACGCCAAGGAGAGCGGTCCCAAGGGCTGCTTCCTGGTGGAGGCCGACGACGCCGGCCGTACCGTGGCGGCGGAGTTCATTCCCCTCGACGTGGTGCGCTGGCACCGGGCGGAGGTTGACCTCAAGGGCCGCAATATCGAGGCCGAGCTGGTCGAGGGCATACGGGGCGCTCTGGCTCAGGCATACCGAGACGGCGACGGGCGGCCCGGCGCGGTCCGCGTCGTGCTGACCGGCCGCACATCGCTCTACCAGCATATTGAGCGCACGCCGCATCGTCTGCGCCAAACGACGCTTGAACTCGCCGCCGAAATCGCCGGCGACGACATCTGGATCGAAAAGATTGTCAACAGCACGACCCCGCCCGGCGAGCGCCTCGATGCGATGTCGAACGACGAGACGCATGATCTCGCCGGCATCATGCAGGAAATCGCCGGCAATACCGAGCTGATCGGACCGCTGCTGGCCAAGGAGCTTGAACCGTTGCGAAGCAAGCTTCCGGGAGAATTGAAGGAGCATCGCTCTCTCAAGCTGATGGAAACTCCGGGCCTGTGCAGAGAGGCGCTGGAGAGGCTGCGACCCCGGTTTGCCGCCCGTGATGCCGCCGAGGAGGATGCGTGATGCGCATTCTCTCCCTCCACCTGCGTGCCTATGGTCATTTTACCGGCTATTCGCTCGACTTTGGCGCCGGACCAGGCCTTCACCTCATCTACGGGCATAACGAAGCGGGCAAGAGCACGACGCTGCGGGCCCTTTCGAGCGTTTTGTTCGGCTATCCGCACGGTGTCGTCGACGGCTTCAAGCACGACGCGAAGGATATTGCGATCGGCATCGATCTTCTCGGCAGCGACGGTCGGGCGCTGTCGTTCGTACGTCGGCGCCGCGGCAAGCATACGCTCACGGCCGCCGACGGCGCGGCGCTTGATGACGGCGCGGTCGCGAGCTTTCTCGGCGGCGTGTCGCGGGACGTGTTCGAGAAGGTGTTCGCGCTCGATCATCATCGGTTGCACGAACACGCCAAAGCGCTGCTCGCCGACGGCGGATCGCTTGGTTTCAGCCTTGCCGAGGCAGGGTCGGGTATCGCCGGCCTCAAGGCTGTGCTCGACAAGCTGAAAGCGGAGCGCGCCGCCCTGTTTCTCGCCGGGGGCTCCAAACCGAAGCTGAACCACGCCATCGCCGAGGTCATCGAGCTGCACAAGGACGTGCGACGGCGCACAGTGTCGCCCACCGACTACCGCACCCGGGAGAAACGCATCGAGGAGGCTGATGCGCACCTTCGGCAGATGCGCGAGCAGCGCAAGACGATCGAGTCAAATATCGTGCGGCTGCAGCGCATCGGAAAGAATCTGCCTTTAGGTGCGGAGCACCGCGCGCTGACGCAACGGATCGAGGCACTCGACGGTGTGCCGATACTGCCTCCCGAATTCGCCCAGCAGCGCGTCAAGGCGCAGACAGATCTGGCAGCCGCCCGCGAGGACATCGATGCGACCTCCGCCGCCGTCGCGGATTTGGAGCGGCGCATGGCGGCAATTTCCGTTGATGAAGACATATTGGCGCGGAGCGCCGAGATCGAGAAACTGGCGCAGAAGCGCCCCGTCATCGCGGACTACGAAGCCGACAGTGTGAAGCGGGAAGCGGAGCGGGCCCAGCTTTATGCCGTGGTCGCAGACCTGATGGCGAAGGCCGAGCTTGACGGCGGCCCGGCAAATTTGGCCAGCATGTTGCCCTCGGCGCTCAAGCGCAAGGCGATCCTGAAGCTGGCTGATACCGGCAAAGAGCTCGCCACTCAACGGGCGACGGCTCTCAAAAATGCGGAAGCGGAGGCCCGCGCCCTGAACAAGACACGCGACCGCGCGGCGCAGATGCCCGAGCCTCGCCCGATCGGTGATCTCGCGCGCGCGCTCACAGCAGCTGACAAGCTTGGCGACATCACCGCCGATATTACCAAACGAACCCGCGCGCTTGAACGAAAGGCTAAAGCGCTGAAGGAGACGATCATCGGCCTGGGTCTGGGGACTGATCGCGTGTCCGTGTTGCGAGAACTGGCGGTTCCGCCCGAAAAAACCATCGTCCGCTACGCCGACGTGCTCGCTAGGGCGGAGCGGGAGATGAAAACCGCCGAGGACGACCTCCAGCGGCTCGATCGCGACATAGCAGAATGCGACCAGGGCATTGCTGCACTGAAAGCAAGCGGCGACGCTGCGACTGAGGACGACTTGAAGGCCGCGCGCCGCGCGCGGGACCAAGGCTGGCTGCTGGTCCGCGGTCTTTACGTCGATCGCCGATCTGGGTTGGAGGAGCTTGCCCAACAGTTCGCGCCGGACGGTCGAATTGCCGATGCCTATGAACGGCAGGTTCGCGAGGCCGACCAGTCCGTCGATCTCATGCGTGCCCATGTGCGGGAATCGACCGAGCTGTCGCTGCTCAGAGGTCGGAAGGCTGACCTCGAAGTGAAAAGAACCGCCGCGGCAGCAGCGGTGAATGCGCTCGGCGCCCAACGCGATGCCATCGGGCCGGAATGGCGCGCCCTGTGGCCGGCGGGCTTGATCACGGTGCAATTGCCCAGCGAAATGACCGAGTGGCTTGCCCAGCGAAGCGCTGCCATTACGGTGGCGGACGCTCTTGAAGAGGAACAGGACGCCATCAAGGAACGCATCGACCGGGCGCGCGATGCCCGGCAAGCGCTGGCCGCTACAACGGCGGCCTTTGTCGTCGATCCGTACGATGGCGAGCTGGAATCCCTGCGGGAGCAGGCACGAGACCTCCTCCGTGACGTTACCCACGCCAATACCTTGTACGAGAAAACCGATGAGGCCGCCCGTGCACAATCAGCCCGTAAGGATGCAGCCGACGAAGCCGTCGATACGCTCAAAGCGCGCGTCGACCGCTGGGGGGCCGCTTGGCGTGCAGCACTGGCGGACGCCGGCTTGCCGCTTGATCTGACCACCGAGGCAGCCTGCGCCACTCTGGAGATCATGAACGAAATCGACATTGCCAAAACCAAGATCGATGAACTCACTCATCGCATCGAGGCGATGAGTCGCGATCGGGATACATTCCGCGACGCCGTTGCTGGCTTGGCTGTCAACCTGCCCGGGGCACCGACCGGAGATGCGGTGGAAGTCTGCCGACAACTGGACGATCGCCTGCGAGCCGCGCGCGACAAGGAGGCGGATCTTCGTGGCCTCAAGGAACAGGTGAAACCTCTGGCGGAAGGGCGTGAGCGCGCCAAAGACAAGCTCCGTCGCAGCCAAGCGGCGCTCAATGCGCTGTGTGCGCAAGCCGCCTGCGCGAATGTCGACGAACTGCCGGAGATCGAAAGCCAGTCGATGGAGAAACATGACGCCGTGTCGGCGCGCGAGAAAATCGAGATGCGCGTTCGGGAAGACGGCGGCGGACGCGATTTCGCGGCTCTGTTTGCGGAATGCGAAGACGTGCCCGCAGATCAGATTCCCGCCGACCTTCTTAGCCTGAAAGCCGATCGCGAGGACACGGAGGCCCGTATCGAAAAGCTGATGGCGGACCGCGCGGCGCTCCAGGCCGACTTCGACATCCTGTTGGGACAAAGCCAGGCCGCGGATTTCATGCAGGAGGCTGCAGCCGTCGAGGCGGAAATCGAAGAGGCGGTCGAAGCCTATGTCGACCTGACGGTCCAGGAAACGCTGCTACGCGCCGCGATCGACGTTTATCGCGACCGTAACCAGGGCCCGATCCTCATGCGCGCCAAGGACCTGTTCGCGGAATTGACCGATGGCGCCTATACGGGTCTGCGCGCCGACATCAACGAAAGAGGCGAAACGATCCTCATCGCCGAAGATGCCCTTCGCGGCAGCCTCGAAATCGACGCGCTGAGCGACGGGACGGTCGACTCGCTGTACTTGGCGCTGCGCCTCGCGGTTGTGCAGGAACACAACGCGAGGCGCGAGCCCATTCCGTTCGTTGCGGATGATCTCTTGCTCAACCTCGACAACAAGCGCGCGCAGGCGGCACTGCGGACGCTGGCAGCGATTGCCGCATCAAGCCAGGTCCTGCTATTTACCCACCACGCTCACATCGTGGACCTTGCCCGGATCGCTGTGCCGCCTCCGATCCTGATCGAGCACAATCTCTCTTCGGCGATCACGGAAGCGGGGGGACGCAGAGCGGCTGCAGGCTGAGCACGCTCCAGTGCTCCTTGCGTTGCAAGCGCTGACGGTAGGAGTGGCCATAAAACCGCGGTGGCTTTGTCGTATTGGCAGGGCGTTCCCGGATTTCGATTCGCTCAATCCGGGCTCGCCCCGACTCTCTCCATAGTCCCGGGAGGACGAGCGTCAACGCGCTAATGGTAAGCGGGGAGGAAGCAGTCGGAGCTGCCCCACGCAATGCTGCTATCTCACTGGAACGTGCGCTGACACACTGGCCGGCTTCGCATACGCTCTCAGGAAATATCCGGGAGGAACTGCCATGGCGGATAATCTGGCCATGAAGTTGCTGATCGCCGGCATTATTGGTGCAATCGTCGGCGCCGCCACGGCAGACCGATACCACTTCTCAGCGGGCTCGGTATATGGATTCAAGAGGCAGTCAGAGAGCGGCCAGAGCCGGCCTCCAGTCAATCCGATGATAGCCTCGGCGAGAGCCGGGGAAGCACGCGCCGATGACTCGATCGGCCCGTCCCGGATCATGCGGAGTGCTTCGCCGGACCGGCCGGAGATTGGCCCCAGCCGACCGCCCCAATGGCGTGGGCCCAGACCAAGCGGATACCGCCGGGCTGCAATGTGTTGGAGGGAATACGAGGATCCTGACTTTGGCCCGACTGGCTATTTCGTTCACTGTGCCGGCGGCCGAAGTCACCGTCCTCGAACCTGACTCGCATATGGTTTGATTTCTCGGCGCCCGAATTCATGCACTCATTATGCGCTGGCGGGATCGGCCGGCCTCGAATAGGCTTTCAGCAAAACAATCCGGGAGGAACTGCAATGGCCGCAAATATGATCGGAAAGCTGGTGATTGCCGGCGTCATCGGCGCAGTCGCCGGAGCCGCCGTGGTGGCCACCGCGGCGCCGGAATTCAACACGCGCGGCAATCGGTTCAAACCGCTGAGCTACGATGAGCTTGCCCCGGCGCAGCGCGCTTTCGCCGACCGGGAGATCGCCCAAGGGCGCAAGCCGGAGACCGGCCCCTTCAACATCTATCTGCGTAGTCCCGAAATGGCAGAATTGTCGCGACCGTTGAGCGACTATTTGCGCTTCAAGGCAGCGGCGCCGCGCAAGCTCAAAGAGATTGCCATCATGCTGACGGCGCGCTACTGGAGCGGGCAATACGTGTGGTATTCGCACCGCCAGCAGGCGCTGGATGCGGGCCTCAGTCCGGCGTTTATCGCGGCCCTGGCGGCCGGCGAACGGCCGGGCAATATGCCTGCGGATGAAGCTACGACGTATGACTTCGTCACCCAGCTTCTCACGACTCGGCAAGTGAGCGACGCCAACTTCAAGGCGATGGCGGCGCTCGTCGGCGAGCGCGGCATCGTCGAACTGGTCGCACTGATGGGCCAATACACTGGTCTCACCATGCTGTTCGTGGTGGACCGATACCCGGTCCCGGCGGGCGCGCCGGACGAAGTCAATAAGCCGATGTGAAACGGAGCCGTAGCCAGAAGCCGTAGCCCGAATGGAGCCATCGGGCCGGCCGGAGGCCGGACCCGGTGGCTCCATCCGGGCTACAAAGTCGGCTATAAAATCTGCCAGGGAAATGATTGGAGGAAGCACCATGAGGAGCTGGTTGAACCGCGCGGGCGTTGCGGGGGTGTTGGGATTGCTGGTGATTTCGTTCGCTGTGCCGGCGCCGGCGGCCGAAATCACCGTGCTGGCTGGCATGGGCGTCATATCCGGCGTGAGCGACCTCGCGCCGGCTTACGAAAAGCTGACCGGTCACTCGGTCGTCGTCAGGTTCGAGCAGGCGGCCGCGATGAACGAGAAGATCAATTCCGGCGCGCCGGCCGACATAGCGGCGCTGCAGCCCGAGCAGGTCGATAACTTCATCAAGCAGGGCAAGATGGTGGCGGGCACCAAGACCAATTTCGCCCAGGCGGGAGTAGGCGTCGCGATCAAGACCGGCGCGTCGAGACCCGATATCAGCACCGTCGATGCATTCAAGAACGCGATGATCAATGCCAAGTCGATCGGCTATTCGCAGGGCGGCAGCGGCCTCATCGCCGCGCAGGTGATGGAGAAACTCGGCATTGCGGATCAGCTGAAGGCCAAGACCAAGTTCATCAACGGGCTTCCGGTCGCTGAGGTCGTGGCGAAAGGCGACGTCGAAATCGGGCTCCAGCAGATCAACGTCATCATTCCGGTCGAAGGCACCGACTACATCGGCCCGCTGCCGAAGGAGTTGCAGGACACCGTCCGGTTCGCTGCCGGCGTGCTGACGGTATCGAAGCAGAAGGAGGTGGCGAAAGCCTTCCTCAATTTCATCGCCTCCGCGGACGCCGGCCCCCTGCTGCGCCGCAGCGCGATGGAGCCGTGGCGCTGAATCAATTCGCGACTGTAAGGTGGGCAACGCGCCCGGGAATGGTGTCGCATTCGCGCGAGCGCGCGTCGGCGCGTTGCCCACGCGGTCGAGACTCTCAGCGTGTGACCGCGTGGGCAAAATCGCCGACGCTATTTGATGCTCGGAACCGCCGTAGCAGGCGATTTTGCCCACCCTACGGTCAAAGAAGCAAATAACCAGAGGCTAACCATGCTTTACCGAAACCTGATCTTCGCCGGCGTTTTCGCGGCCATGTTGGCCACCTCGACGACCGCGCAGGCCTTCGACGACGCCAAATATCCCGATCTCAGCGGCCAATGGGTCGCGGTTCGCATGCCGGGCGTTACCGGCCAGCCGGCATTCGATCCGAGCAAGCCCTGGGGCCGCGGTCAACAAGCCCCGTTGACGCCCGAGTACCAGAAAGTCCTGGAAGCAAGCATTGCGGATCAGGCGATCGGCGGTCAGGGCAACTGGCACACCGGCGCCGAATGCCTGCCGCCGGGCATGCCGGCGATGATGACG
>Ga0209648_10004667_pt1 | contig 11687 bp, 11 predicted proteins | sample GraSoi2013_115cm_FD_185830 | JGI IMG/M metagenome (GOLD analysis project Ga0209648, IMG submission 185830) | Grasslands soil microbial communities from the Angelo Coastal Reserve, California, USA - Sample 9_17_2013_115cm (SPAdes) (version 2) | ecosystem: Environmental > Terrestrial > Soil >...
CAGATCGTGGATGGGAATGGTGCCTTCGCGGAAAAACTCTTCCATCATCTCGTCGTCGCCTTCGGCGATCATCTCGACGAGTTTTTCGTGAGCTTCCTTGGCGTCGCCTGCGAGAGCCGCGGGAATCTCTTCGATGGAGGGTTTTCCGTCGCCATCGGGAGTGTAGAGGTGTGCTTTCATGGCCACCAGGTCGATGACGCCACGGAAACCTCTTTCCGCGCCGATCGGCAACTGGAGAGCGACGACGTTGCGGCCGAAAACTTGTTCTAGAGATTCCATGGAGCGCTCAAAGCTGGAGAGCTCGCGGTCCATCCAGGTGAGAACGAAAGCGCGGGGAATATCGTACTCGGTGCAATAGTCCCAAACTTTTTCAGTGGTGACCTGAGAGCCGACATGGGCGTCAACGGTGATGAGGGCGGCATCAGCGGCGATGAGAGAGGCTTTCGCTTCGGTGATGAAAGTGGAATAGCCGGGGAGGTCGACCAAATTAATTTTGACTTTCTCGGAAGAACCGGAGGGTCCCATCGGGGTGGCGGGCCATTCGGCATAGGCAAGACCGGTTTGAATGGAGATTTTTCTGGCGATTTCTTCTTCGTCCCAGTCGGTTGGGGTGGTGCCTTCCGCAACTTTTCCCCAACGCGGAGTCATGCCCGCGGTGAAGAGTAACGACGACACCAGCTGCGTCTTGCCGGTGCCGCCGTGGCCGACAATGCCAACGTTGCGAATGTCTCTGGTGAGATAGCTCTTCATACAAACCTCCTGGTTTTGGTGACTCCGACAAGGCCGGGGTCAACTGGCGAGGTCCGTTCTGAAGGCTTCAGACGCGGGCCTGCGCCTGGTCATTTGGCTGAGGAAGGAGAGCGTGGCCCGTTCTCTGGGTCCCGCGAAGCGAAACGAGGCGAAGGAGAAACGAAGAATCCCCTGATCCGCTCTCCTGACGAAGCGGATGCTAGCACAGGGGGTTTGTTCAGGGCAATGCGCGGAGGTTTTGGCGGGCAAGCGGAGAAATACGACGGCGAGGATAGGCTGGTAGGGAAATCTTCCTGCGAAGGGTGAACGATCGCGCGCAAGAGTTTGCTTCAGGAGATTGGTTCGAGAGTGGCCTTGAGGGAGACTCTGCTGGACTTGAGGACTTCGAGAGTGCGGCGCCAGTCGGCGTGGCCGGGGAATTTCAAAAGGACCGCGTGGCTGCCGGGGGAAAGCTTCAGAGTGGCGGGAGCGTTGCCGAGGAATTTGTCATCGATGAAGATTTCGGCGCCGTCGGGATCCGAGGAAATAGTGACTGTGCCGACGCCATCGGGGGCAGACGATGAAGGGATCTTCGATGACTCAGAGGATTCGGTGCCCTCGCTTGCGAGAGGCTGGCCTGCGGTCTGAGCGGGTTGTGGACTCGCGGGGGCGGAGAGTTTTTCGGTGAGCGGCACGGCGTTAGGATAGAAGCGATGGAGAACTTCGAAGAAAGCCGACGCCGGCGTCGGAAACTCTGGCAGTGATGCTGCCCGTGAAGGTTTCGGAGATAGGTTGCAAGTCGACATGAAAATGATCGGACTTGAGGAGCCAGTATTCGCCGCGGTTGCGGCCGTTGAGTGAAATCCAATTCATCGGACCTTCGGCGAGTTTGAATTCCTTGCTGGCGTACACGCGCGACGACAGCATGCTGTAAGCGTGATCCCATGGACGTTCTTGTTTTGTGGAAGCACCCGCCCGGGAAGTCCTTTTCGAAGGGCGTGGAGCCAACGGCGACTCCGTCGAGCTCAACGGTGGCGCCGGGCGGGGTGCTGGTGATTTGCGCTTGTCGGCATGAGCACGCGAAGGGCAAGACATTAGAAACAAGGCAGCGCTGAGAGTGAGTTCCGAACGGGAAGCCATACGAGGACCTCGCCAGGAGGATGAAGCCGCTTATAACTCTACATAAAGTAAACTAACTTCATCGCGAAAATGAGAATTGTCATTCTGCGGATCAGCCTCAGGACTTCTTTTTGTAACCGTCGCAGGAGAGCACCGGGAGACGAGGGTATTTGGGGTAGCGGGGATCGGTGAGGGAGAGATTGCACAGGATGAAGAGGGAGCCGTGGGCAGATTCGATGCGGCGCGAATAAAGACAATCGGCACACAGTCCTGCACCCGGGGGGTTATGCGTCTGTTGTTGCCCATCAGACATGAGAATAAGGATAGCGCAGTGGCTGAGTGGGGTGATTGTTAGAATGAAGCGTTGCTCGGACCTGTCTTGGAAGGCTGGGCGGATGCAAATTGCAGTGCGTGTTGCACTGGCGGGTTTGGGCCTGCTCGCTACGGGAATGAATGTGCGCGGCCAGACAGCGGATACACCCCGGACCACTCCGCAGAACCAGCAAAAAAATCAAAACACAGCTGAGATCACCACCGTTCCGAACCGCCCGACGTTCGCGTCGACGGCAGCGATGGTGCAGCTCGGCGTATTCGAGATCGAATATGGGTTGAGGCGGCTAAGGGGCACCAGAACATTGCTAGTTTGAGGGTGGAGGACTGGCTGGCGCCGAGGGCGCGGTTGGGGCTGAGGCGGCAGAGGCGTCCCGTAGAGAGGGTTTGGTGAAGCGAGAATCATCGATCTGCGGATCGATTTCAAATTTTTCGGCGTTGAGAGTCTGCTTGATTTCCGTGCCCGGACTGGCCTGGTCGATCCGGAATGGATATTTCAAGCCCTGGACCTCGTGAAAGTCGGAGAAGAAGGACTCCCATGGAAGCTCCTGGCCTCCGGTCTTGCGGATGCCTTCCCACTTCAAAAGTAAGAAAGAGGAGGCATCAAAAAAGTAAATGCGGATATCCCCGTTTTTGTTCGTGACTTTCAGGCGATAGACGGGCTTGTCGTCCAGATTTTCTTTGCCGGCTAGTTCGATCTGGTTGCCCTTGGCCTTGTAATCCACCAGCGGGCCGTCAAAGTCGGATTCATCGGAGATGTTCTTGAGGTCTTCGGAAGACAACGGCTGAACGTCTTTGCTTTCCGCGAAAGGATTGATCATCCAGCCGGAAGATTTGCCATCGTAAACACGGATAATTTTTTGTCCTTCGATGGAAATCTCGACGTGCATCTTCAGAGGACGCTTGAGCTCCACCACAAAGGTGCCTTCCACGCCTCGCGAGAAGGTGATACGGCCGGTTATGCGCTCGGCTTGGACGGCTTTGAGTTTATCGACTCCCCCGCGAGCCTCGAGCGCTTTCTTGACGATTTCGTCGGCGGTCTTAGCCGCTGCGGTCAGCGGCAAGAACAAGAGTAAAGTGACGGAGAGGATTCTGGTTTTCATTTTGAGACTCGCTGGCGGCTTGTCGAAAGAGTGGGGGCGGCGCCAGATTCATCCTTGGAGTAGAAGCGTTTTGGGCCAAATGCGTTGCCATGCGGGGCTGCACATCAAGTATATGTGTGTTGTAAAGTTAGCGAAACAATTTTCCATTAGACTCCGTTGAATGTAGATTTAGAGCGGTTCGGAGGAATAGTGAACAGAATCATCTTCGAGGATCGGAGAAACAGCCATATGAAATCGCGAACCATGACGCGTGGTTTTCTTATGATTTGTTTGGGTTTTTGCGGGCGCACCTGGTGCCAGCAAGAGCCGGCCGGAGAGGGGCGGCCTATCACGCCAGCCGGTACGCTGGTGATCGATGCGACGACGCATCTGCCGGTTGTCGGTGCCATGCCTATGACGATGCTTCGCAGTCCCGACGCCCTCGGACACGGCGGCAAGGGCCGATATCTTCTGGTGGTCAACAGCGGGTTCGGTGTCCAGTTCAGCGAGGAGACGAATAGAGCCCAGCAATCGATTGCGGTGATCGACCTTAATGCGGCTCCCGAACCGTTGGTGATTCAAAATGTCTACTTTCCTTCGCCGCAAAGCGCGAATGTCGGCCTGGCTTTTTCACCGGCCGCGGGCGCCGATGGAAACTTTGAAATGTACGTTTCCGGCGGATTCGAGAACAAAGCGTGGGTCTTTCGTTTTGATCCCAAAGCAGCGGCACCGCTGCAGCCGGGATCGCCCGGGCCGGATACGAAAGTAGAAGCGCCCTCTTTCGAACTGAGCAAGGCAAATGAAGTTTCGCGGGCGGACTACAACAACGGAAAGGCGGCACTGTATCCGACCGGGCTGGCGGTAACGGCGGACGGCGCCACGCTGGTGACGGCGAACAACCTGGGAGACAGCGTGACGATTGTGCGCGAGCTCAATGGGGCGCGACGGATGGAGAGAGTGGATTTGCACCATCCCGGAAAGCTGAGCGAAAACATTTACCCGTACGGCGTCGTGGTGCTGGGAAGCGCCAAGAACGCCCGAGCGTACGTGTCGTGTTGGAATGATGCCTCGGTGGCGGTGATTTCGCTGAGCGGCAAGAACGTCGTTCGAAAGTACATCACCGTTGACCGGCACCCGACGGCAATGACCCCGAATGCCGGGGGCACGCGGCTTTTCGTGGCGAACTCGAACGCGGACAGCGTTTCCGTGATTGACGCAACGAGGGATCAGGAGATCGAGCGCATTGACGTCCGGCTTGCGGAGAACGCCTTGCCCGGGGCGAGTCCGGAGGGAGTAGTGCTTAGCGAGGACGAGAAGACCTTGTATGTGGCGAATGCTCATAGCAACGCGGTGGCTGTCGTGTCGCTTTCCGAGAAAGCACGCGGCGGAAAAATAACCGAGAAAATGTCTGAAGTTTCGAAATCGAAAATCCTGGGATTCATTCCGACGGGTCAGTATCCCTCCGCGATCGCCGTGGCGGACGGCAAACTCTTCGTCGGAAATGGGAAAGGAACAGGATTCGAATCATCGTCAATGCGCGTGAACAACAGCGGTCGCACGCCGAATCCACCCAACGCCGCGTTTCCTCCGAACAAAGAAGAGAACAGCCAGGGTGGGCAATACAGCGGGTCGATTGTTTCCGGAAACATCAGCATGGTTCCGCTGCCGACCGGCCCGGCGCTGGCGCACTACACGCAACAGACTATGCAGAACGATGGGCTTATCGAATTTGCGCCACCAAAGCTTTTTGCGGGGAACAGCCCGGTCAAGCACGTCATCTACATCATCAAAGAGAATCGCACCTACGATCAGGTGTTTGGCGACGTGAAGACATCGGGCGATGGGCACGCCGCGGATGGAGAGCCCGAGTTTGCTATTTTCGGGAGTGGCGCCGCAGCGCAACGGCCTGACGGCACGCCCCAAGTGGTGACCCCCAATCATCATGCGTTGGCGCAGCGATTCGGTTTGTTTGACCGGTTCTTCGTGAATTCCGAGGCGAGCCCCGATGGACACAACTGGGCGACGGCCGCGTTCTCGACGGATTACGTCGACAAAGGTTTCCGCTGGGAATATTCGGACCGAGGACGCACGTATGACTGGGAGGGATTTAACAGGTTGCCAGATTACGAGCCGCCGGGAGATCTGGAAGTAGGCAAGTTCAAGGGCGATGTCCTGGCAGCGCTGACGGATCTGCTGGAGAAGCATCTTCCCTATCACCAGGGGTTCATGGATCTCGCGGAACCGAAGAGCCTTTATTTATGGGATGCGGCTGCGCGGGCGGGTCTGTCGTACCGGAACTACGGCGAATTCGTAACTGTGATTTCGACAAAGGATGTGGAAGCAGCGGGACAAAAACTCCATAAGAGCTATCCCGATGTTTCGAATGCCGTGCGCGCCATACCCACGAAGCAGTCACTGACGAATCATCACAGCCAGAGTTTCCGGAGCTTCGACGTGACCGCCCCGGACAGCATGACCGTGGACTGCTACAAATCAGCCTTGGATCCGTCAGGCTCTTCCGATCCGGCAGTTACGCGAGACAATTCGAATCCCAATTCGAATTGCCGCGGCAATTCGCGGTTAGGGGAATGGCTCGCGGAGTTTCGAAGCTTCGTTGCGGAGCGCGAAGCGGGCGGCGCGGACCAGATGCCCGTGCTTAGTATCGTGCGATTTCCCAACGATCATACGACCGGAATGAAGAATGGATTTCCGACGCCGCAATTCATGGTTGCGGACAATGATTACGCGGTAGGGCGGCTGGTTGAGGCGATTTCTTCAAGCGTGTATTGGAAAGACACGGCGATTTTCATCGTTGAAGATGATGCGCAGGCCGGGCCGGAGCACGTCGATTCGCACCGTTCGGTGGGCCTCGCGATCAGCGCGTACAACAAGCCAGGAGCGCTGATCCACAAATTTCACAATACCGTCAGCATGATTCGCACGATCGAGATGCTGCTGGGAATCGCGCCGATGAACCAACTCGATGCCTCGGCCGTAGCGATGGACATTTTTCAGGAGACGCCGGACTTGACGCCGTACAAAGCTGTTTTGCCAGCGATCGCCGCGGACAACCTCATCACGCAGAAGCCGAAGGACAAAGCGACTGCCGAGTGGATGAAGAAATCGAATCGGCAGAACTTTGCGCATGCGGACATGGCCGACCCGGAAGTTTTGAACGCGGTGATCTGGTTCGCGTGCACGGGAAGCGGATCAAGCATTCCACAAGCGGCGCAACTGCCCGCGTATCAAGCCATGCGGCTCGGAATCGCGAAGCAGGATGACGACGAAAAGGTCTCCAAAAAAGACGATGATGATTGAAACCAGAGTCGCGATTTAAAGAGCAGCGAGCTGAAATCCGTCAAGTTGCGGCGCCAAACCATCCAGGTGTGGTAGCCGGGCGTCTCGATGTCCACGTGCTTGATATTCTTGGACGCTAGCCAGGCACGGATCTTGCGATTGATATCGATCAAGCGGTCGTCCGTACCGCATGCAATCCAAAGCAAGTGCAGTTGCTCGGCGGATTTTGCGTTGAGCGAGGGGAATTCTTTGTCGAAATCTTCGGAAATACCTCCGGAGCTGAAAGCGCCGATCCAGCCAAACTTGTCCAGCGTATTCAGGCCCGTCATCAAGGATTCCGAGCCACCCATGGAGAGACCGGCGATGGCGCGGGAGTTGCGGTCTTTAACAACGGAATATTCCGCTTCGATGCGTGGGATCACTTCTGTGAGCAACGCTTCGCGGAATTTATCGAAGTTGCGATCCGTGATCGCGCGATCGCGCCACACCCCGGAGTTGGGAAGAAGAACTTCAGGCGCGCCGTAGCCCAGTGGCATGACCACCAGCATGGGCATGGCTTTGCCTTGCGCAATCAAATTGTCCAGGATCACGTTTGCTCGACCAACCGCCGTCCAGGCGCTCGCGTCGTCGCTGAATCCATGCAGCAGATAGAGGACGGGATACGTTTGCTTTGCGCGTGGGTCGTAGCCGGGCGGTGTGTAAACGAAATAGTCGCGATCGTCGCCCACCACTCCCGATTTGTAGAAATGATGATGGATTTCGCCGTGGGGCACGGCGCCAATCTCCCAGGAAAGAGAAGCCGGTCCGGGCACGTGCGCCTCGCTCGCTCGATAAAGGAAGTTGGGCTTGATGGCGTGATTGGAAGGATCGAACACCCCCAGGCCATCGGCAATGATCGTGTATCCGTAATAATCCGGCGCCAGCGGCTCGCTAGTCACGCTCCAGACACCCTGATCGTCCTTCTGCATCGGTAAGGGCTTGGGATTGCCTTCGATCGAAACCGCCACCTCTTTGTCGTTGGGAGCGCGGAAGCGGAAAGTAACACTCTTATCAGCGTGGACCTCCGGAGAGACCAGTGGCGGCGGTTGCGTTTGTGCTCGGACAGCAATGGCGGTGAGCAAGAATGCGAGCAAGCGGAAGAATGTGCGTTTCATGGTCCCTCGCTGTGCTGCAGCTCTCATCAAAGTATCCGTTCCTGAGCGCTGCGCCGAAGAATGATACAACAGGCCGCGCTCGATCGCGCGGCAGTGGGCAGTGATCAGTGGACAGTTGCCAGTGGGGAGTGGAGTGGGTGACGGAAAATAGTGGGCAGAGGTCAGTGCTCAGTGAAGAGAATGAATGGGGACAACAGAGGAGAAGAACAAGATGGCGAGGTGATCTCGCCGCTACAAGAAAGAAAAGCCGGGCTAGACGGCGGTGATGAAAGTCCCGTCGGGGGCGACGTAGCCGTAGGCCATGCGCGGGGTGTTGAAGGCCAAGCCGGGAGTGCCGTGGCGGTCGAGGAGGATCAGGCCGCCGGTGGCGTGAGTGCGTTTGGCGAAAAGATGCACGGCTTCGCGCGCGGCGAGATCGGCGGAAGAGGCCGCCGGTGAGTCCACACAAATGGCGCGCTGGCGAAGAAGATCGACGGCGGTTTTGGCCAAGACGACCTTCATGATGGCTTCGCCGTAGCCGGTGCAGGAGACACCACCTGCTTCGGAGTCGGCGTAGCACCCGCAGCCGATGAGAGGGGAATCGCCGACGCGGCCGGGAAGTTTGCAACAAGTGCCGCCAGTGGAAGTGGCGGCGAACAAATTCCCGTTTGCATCGATGGCGACGGCGCCGACGGTTCCCTGTTCGTGGCCGCGGTGATGCTCGGCGGCGTGGGTGTCTTCCTTGCACTTCTGCCAAGCTTCCCACTCGGCTTCGCTGACCAATTCCTCCGGCTTGCAGAGATGGATTCCCTGAGCTTTGGCGAAGTGCTCCGCGCCCTCAGCGACGAGCATCATGTGTGGGCAATGCTCGAGAATCTTGCGGGCAAGCTGAATGGGATTTTTGATGCGTTGCAAAGTGGCGGCAGCGCCGGCGCGAAGCGTCGCGCCGTTCATGACGATGGCGTCGCATTCGACGCGGCCGTCAAAATTGAGGTGCGAGCCGTAACCGGCGTCGAAGACGGGGTCGTCTTCGAGGACCATGATGGCGGCTTCGACGGCGTCAAGAGCGGAGCCGCCGCGGTGCAGGATGGACCAACCCGCAGCGAGGGCGCGATGGCAGCCGGATTTGCAAGCTTCCACGGATTCGTCAGGAATGTCCCACGCGCCGCCATGAACAATGAGAGCAGGTTTCATCGAAATCAGGATGGCAAAGGCACGGTAGTTTGTCTAGGCGAGGCCGAGAGGTGGCCGGAAGAAAAAGAACTCAACACAGAGATCACGGAGTTCGCAGAGATCGCAGAGAAGAGGAAATCATCAGACGAAGAAATCGAGAACGAAGAGGAGCAGGCCGATCAGAAGAAGTATGGGGCCGCCATTGATACAACTGCGCGGGAGGCGGCTTAGCGAGTGGAAAAAGGAAGTCGGGATGGCTTTGAAGCGGGATTCTTCGCGGATGGCGTAGAACGGCCCGGCCGGAGTATAGCGGGAGAAGTTGCGGCGGAAAACCGAAATTTCATCCTGGACCCATACGGAAAATTCGCCGCGTTTGCGCCACACGAGTGCGGCTCCAGCCAGGAATAAGAGATAGCCGGAAACGGTAAGAAGCCCGAGCGCCGGGCCTGCTCCCCAGTTCATAAGTCCTCACAGGCGGCCCTATGATTTATTTATAGGACGCCCGGAAATGCTTAGTTAGAGGTTACTCGCCGTCGTGGATGGTGACGAGGCGGACGATTTCAAATTCCTTCTTGCCGGCGGGCGTGGCAACTTCGATTTCGTCGCCGACCTTGCGGTTGAGGAGGGCCTTGGGGGAGGTGGTGGGAATGAGACCCTTCTCGGCGTCGGCTTCCTCGGTGCTCACGAGCTTGTAATCGATTTTGACGTCGCGCTGCACGTCCAGAACGGTGAGCTGGGAACCGTATCCGGAGCGGTCCTTGGGGATATTGCTGAGGTTGAGCATGCTGAGATCGCCCATGCGCTTTTTGAGATGGGTGATCTTGAGGTTGACGTAGCCCTGGCGTTCCTTGGCGTATTTGTACTCGGCGTTTTCGGAGAGGTCGCCGTGGGCGCGGGCGACGGCGATCTCCTTGGGAAGCTCGACGCTGAGCTCGTGGGAGAGCTGGTCGATTTCGTCCTGGAGCTTTTTCTTAATCTTGGCGAGTGGGTCGGACATGGTAGTCGGCTGTCAGTTCGCTAAAAAAGTCGGCGGAGTCCGGGACCAACGGATGGCCTGCCGGACCCCGCTAAGGAAACATTATAGATGCGGGGGAATTGAAGTCACAAGGGGTAGAGCAGGATTCGGCGTGAACCGGTCTTACCGGCAGTTAGCGGACCTTTACTGCAAGACTCTGAGTGCGGGTGTTGCCGGCGGCGTCGGCGATTGTCAGTATGTAGGTAGTTGATTTAGTGGGGGTTACGTCAACACAGCGGGAGTAAGAAGGCCAGACGGGATTGGGCTGAGGTTCCAGCTTGACGGTCTTGGCGTTGGCCACGCCGTAGCACAACTGCACAGTTTCGCTGCGCCGAATCTCTCCCGGAGAGGCGTAGAAGTTTTGGATGGAGAGCTCCTTTCCGCCGAGTTGTTCGAGGGTCAGGCGATCCTGCTCCAGTTGTTTCTGGATGCGTTCTTCTTTGGCGCGTTTTTCAAATCCGCGGTTTTCCCGCCAGCGGGAGAAAAGAATTCCGCACACGACGAGCGCGGCGATAGCGAGTGCGGCCCAGGAATAAAGAAAAGGATTCTTGAGAACGGATTTTTTTTGCGGATCCGGTTGAGCCAGCATGCGTGGGCCTCATTCGAACGAGAGCTTTCGGATAGAAAATAGCGCGGAATAGCATCTGGAGGAAAGACGGAGTTGGAGGGCGGCAGAATTCATTGGTCGACGGCGCGGGCGAGTTCGCGCCAGGTGACGAGCCTGATGTTTTGTTCTTGAAGCAACTGGCGGAATTCGAGGCTGGTGAAGAAATCGAAATCGCGCTGGCGCCATGCGGCTCCCCAGGTGTCGCGCTCGCGCGTGGCAGCTTTCATTTCTTCGTCGGCGAAGGCGACGTGAATGACGAACTCGGTGACGCCAGGTTCAAGAGTTTTTAGGGCGGTCTTGTAGAAATCGGCCCACTTTTCCGGCGGGACGTCGGGGGAGATGGTGACGGTATGGTCGAGGACCATGTCGGTGGGAGTCAACGTGGATTCGAGGTAGGGGTGGCCGGCGAACCAATCGTGCGCGACGAAAACCGGCAACTTGTATTCATGAGCGAGGCGCAGAATTACTTCCATGAGACCTTTGCCATTTTCGTAGAGACGATATTGGTGGGAATCGAGATGCGTGGGGCGGACGCCCATGGCGTAAGCGCGGTCAATTTGCGCGCGAAGTTCCAGCTCGACTTCTTTTGGATTGATTTTTGCCGCGGCCGTCCAGTCGTGATGGAAATATCCATTCTCGTCGACCAAGCTCGGGACTTTGTCTCTTGAAGCAACGGGGCCCCAGCGGTAGTAGACGCGCTCGCTGGTCAGAGTAAGGTGAAGGCCGAAATCAAAACCGGGATGAGTCTTGGCGAAGTCGGCAATTTCCGGGAACCACGGGCAGGGCACCATGATGCTGGCGGAGTTGACGAGGCCAGTGTCCAGAGCTTTGATCGTCGCCGCGTTTACGGAATGAGTCACGCCGACGTCGTCAGCGTGAACGATCAGGAGCTTCGCGTCGCGGGCGAAGCCGAGCTTTTCCGCGAGAGACTTGCCGTCGACTTGTGAATGCGCTTCGAGGAGAGCGCTCGCAAGAAAAAGGAAGAGCAAGATGGAGACATGGTTTCGATTCATTGGTTGAACTGCACAACGTTTCTCGTGCTTGAACTCGATTGTGAATCCAGAAGTTGGTTCTTAAATCTTCAATCATCCAAGATTGCGCCGGAAGTGATCGTGAATCTTGTCTGCAAGCCCTTTGTCGGTGGTTGACCGGGCCCGGCGACCGGTTGGCCAGCCCCGATCCAAACATCGACCGCGCCTGGG
>Ga0209648_10004671_pt1:0-7500 | contig 11684 bp, 5 predicted proteins | sample GraSoi2013_115cm_FD_185830 | JGI IMG/M metagenome (GOLD analysis project Ga0209648, IMG submission 185830) | Grasslands soil microbial communities from the Angelo Coastal Reserve, California, USA - Sample 9_17_2013_115cm (SPAdes) (version 2) | ecosystem: Environmental > Terrestrial > Soil...
GGCGACTTCAGGCGCGTGAATGCTCATCGCTTGCTCCCTCCTGTGGTCCCGCACTCTCAGTGTGGCGCGATTCCCACCTGTTCAAGTCAGGCTGGCGGGATTCACGCCTGTTTTAGCATGGACGACCCCCCGGTGCAAAGACCCGAACGGACCGCCATGCTCGCCGCCCTGGAACGACTGGTCATCGCGGAGTCTCCCTCCCCGGACAAGGCGCGCTGCGACGCCTGCGCCGACGAAGTCGCCGAGCTCTTCCGCCGACGGACCGGGGTGGTCGCCATCCGGCATCGACGGCCCACCGCCGGCGACCACCTGGAGGTCCGGGTCGGCGTCGGCGCCGAGCCGATCGTGCTGCTCTGCCACCACGACACCGTCTGGCCGGAAGGCACGCTGGCGCGGCTGCCGTTTCGGGTCGACGGCGATCGTGTGACCGGACCGGGAAGCTACGACATGAAGGCCGGCATCGTGGAGGCAGCCTTCGCGCTCGAGCGGGCGCGACCCCGGCGGCCGGTGGTGCTGCTGTCGACCTCCGACGAGGAGGTCGGCAGCGGGAGCTCTCGGGCCTTGATCGAGGAGACCGCGCGCCACGCATGCGCGGTGCTGGTCCTGGAGCCGGCTGCCAGCGGCGGGGCCATGAAGACCGCCCGCAAAGGTATCGCGGACTTCATTCTGGAGATCGACGGCCGAGCCGCGCACGCGGGGACCGAGCCGGAGAAGGGCATCAGCGCGACCGTTGAGTTGGCGCACCAGGTGCTGGCCCTGAACCTGCTCGCCCATCCGGCAAGCGGGACGACCATCAACGTTGGGGTAGTGCGCGGCGGGACCCGGCCGAATGTCGTGGCGGCCCAGGCACACGCGGAGATCGACGTCCGCTTCACGCGGGCATCGGAGGCCGAGCGCGTCGTCGCCGCCATCCGGGGTTTGCAACCCAAGCTGGCCGGAGCTCGGCTGCGCATCAGCGGGGGCGTCGATCGCCCACCAATGGAGCGCAGCCCCGAGGTCGTGCGATTGGCGCAGCTCGCCCAAGGCCTTGCGGCCAAAGCCGGATTCGCCTTAAGCGAGACGAGCGTCGGCGGCGCCAGCGACGGCAACTTCACCGCCGCCATGGGTGTGCCGACACTCGATGGCCTCGGACCCGACGGCGGTGGCGCGCACGCCGACTCCGAACACCTCCTGGTCGGGAGCTGGCTGCAACGCACCGAACTGCTGAGATCGCTGATCGACGCCCTCTAGCTCGGCGGTCCTGGTCGAACCCTGTAGCCGCTTGGCGAGGCGCGCAGGCCCGTGGTTGGTTGGAAGCCTGGTAGCCCTCGGCGAAGCGCGCACCGCCTGTGGTAGGGTGGACGACGGTCCGTTACCCCTCGTTGTAGCTAATCGCTTCCTCTCGTCTTCGCTGCGGACCAGAAGGGTTGGGCGTCGTCCAGTGACGGAGGGAAGGCATCTTGAGCGTTACATCGTTTATTGCTATGGTGCTTAGGGCTCGTGCCTATATCTTGCGGTTGAGCGCAGCCGCAGTCCACGATCTTGTGCCCTCGGAATGGGCCGCGCGTGCGGTCCTCCGCTACTGGCGACTCCAGCGGCGCGGGAGCACCGCACTTAGAGTGCTCCAACGGTATCGTCGGCGACCCTCCGTGACCCTCATCGGCCATACCATGGTGCTCACGCTGGGGTTCATGATGGTGGTCCCGGCGATGAGCCCTCGGTCCGCGCCGAGCCGCGCGATCGCTGCGCAGTATTCCGGCTACGTCATGTGGACGAGCTCGGCACGCCCGCGCAATGCGACCGAAATGCGGGAGGTTGCCAAGGCGTCGACACTCGAGGAACGACCGGCGCCGGCGCTGATCGACCAGGCATCGGCAATCGCGTCACGCGTCAGCGTGCGGCCAGTGCAGGCGCCCGCTGGCGCCTTTACTCCGCCGCCCGGCTCAGGTGGTGATGGGCTGGCCGCCATCAACGCCGTCTTCGCGAACAGTCCTGGGCTCACCTGGGCGCTGCGCGTCGCCTACTGCGAGAGCCGTTACAACCCGCTTGCCATCAACCGCTCCAGCGGCGCGAGCGGGCTCTTTCAGTTCATGCCCTCCACCTGGAACGCCAACTTCCCAGGGCAGAACATCTGGGATCCCTACGCCCAAGCTCGGGGCGCCCTGGTCTTCTACAACGCCGGGCGGCAGAGCGCCTGGACCTGTAAGTAGTCGCTCGCAGCCCGCGGCGCCGTCAGGAGCGCGCTAGCATGTGGCGCGTGCGGCCCGACCTGTCCCGATCTCCGGATTCCCCGCGTGAGTCACGGTCGCCGGATTCCCCGCGTGAGTCACGGTCGCCGGATTCCCCGCGGATGGCAGGGTCGCCGGACTCCCCACGGGTCGACGTTCGACTGGTCCGCTCGCTCGACGAGTTCGCCGCCTGCGAAGCGATGAGCCGGGAAATCTGGGGAGCCGCGGAGCGCAACGTCGTGCCGCGCGAGCTGCTCTTGACGATGCAGCAGAACGGAGGCCTTGTCCATGGCGCATTCCTTCCCGAAGGCCGCTTGGTCGGCTTCTGCTTCGGCTTTCTCGGAACGCGCGATGGCCAGCTGCGCTTGTGCTCCCACCAGCTCGGTGTCCTCCCCGAATTTCGCGGAACCGGCATCGGGATCGCGTTGAAGGAGGCTCAACGGTCCGATGCGTTGAGACAAGGCTACGAGCTGGTGACCTGGACCTTCGACCCACTCGAGGCGCGCAACGCGTACATCAACCTGCATCGCCTCGGTTGCATCGCCCGCCTCTACGATCGGGACCACTACGGACTGATGGAGGACGAGCTCAACCGTGGACTGCCCTCGGACCGCTTCGAGGCCGAGTGGTGGTTGCGCCGGCCGAAGCCGTCGAGCGCCGCGGACGAGCCCGTGGTGATCCTGCGCGTGGGCGCCGACGGCGGGCCGGTCCGCGAGCGTGCCGAGCTGACCGCCGGGACGACGGCGCTGATCGGGGTGCCGCCCGATTTCCAGGACGTCAAGCGCACCAGCCTGGAGCTCGCCTTGCGCTGGCGGATGGAGAGCCGCGCGGCGTTCGAGGCCGCCCTGAGCGCCGGACTGATAGCGGTCGACTTCCGACGCGACGGCACCTACGTGATGGCCCGGGCGTCGCCCGACGCGAGTGGCGCGGCACGTGCCAAACGAGCGCTTGACCGGGCGTCGCCCGACGCGAGTGGCGCGGCACGTTCCATACGAGCGTTTGACCGGGCGTCGCCCGACGCGAGTGGCGCGGCACGTGCCATACGAGCGTTAGAGACGAGTCGATGAAGATCGACGCAGTCGAGCTGCGGGTCCTGAAGATGCGCCTCCTCAAGCCGTTTCGCACCAGCTTCGGCGTGCAGCAGGACCGCTACCCTCTGCTCATCCGTTTGGAGATCGACGACCGGTCCTACTGGGGCGAATGCGTGGCCGGCGAAGGTCCCTGGTACTCGTACGAGACCGTCGAGACGGCGTGGCAGATCCTCAAGGGCTACGTACTGCCGGCCGTGATCGGACGCGAGCTGGCGAACGTCGACGCGCTGGAGACCCTGTTCGCCCCCGTCCGCGGCCATCATATGGCCAAGGCGTGCGTCGAGATGGCCTTCACCGGCGCGCTCGCCGAGCGCGCCCGCAAACCGCTCGCCACGTTCCTCGGCGGCGTTCGCGATCGAGTGGAGACCGGGGTCAGCATCGGGATCCAGCCGACCGTTGACGCGCTCTTGGACAGCATCGGATCCCACCTCGCCGAGGGCTATCGGCGGATCAAGGTAAAGATCGAGCCAGGCTGGGATGTGGTGGCGATCGGCGCGATCCGCGAGCGTTACCCGGAGATCACGCTCATGGCCGATGCCAACTCGGCCTACGAGATCGACGACGCCGCGCACCTCGCTCAGCTCGACCGTTTTGGTCTGTTGATGCTGGAACAGCCGCTGGCCGCCGGCGACCTCGTCGATCATGCCGCGTTGCAACGGCAGATCCGAACCCCGATCTGCCTCGATGAGAGCATCGAGTCGGCCCGGGATGCGCGCCAGGCGCTCCAGCTTGGCGCCTGCCAGGTGATCAACATCAAACCCGGTCGGGTCGGTGGCTTCGCCGAGTCGCGCCGCATCCACGACATCGCCTCCAAGGCCGGCGTACCAGTCTGGTGCGGTGGCATGCTCGAAACCGGCATTGGCCGCGCCTGCAATGTTGCCCTGGCGACGCTGCCGAATTTCCGGCTGCCCGGTGATATCTCCGCCAGCGGCCGCTACTGGGCCGAGGACATCGTGGAGCCAGCCTTCGTGCTCCAGGAGGGAGGAACGATCGCCGTTCCGACCCGCTGGGGTATCGGCGTTCGTGTCAAGGTCGACCTGGTCGAGCGACTGACGGTCCGTCGAGAAACGGTCAAGTGATTGGCAGTTAGAGGAAAAAGGCGGCGAGCGCGATGATCACGTAGACGCTGATCAGCTGCAACCCTTCCAACCAGTTGCTGTGGCCGTCGCGGGAGATCACCGCAATGATCAGGGTGGCGATGAAGACGGCGCCGACTTCGAATCCGGTGAAGACGAAGTCCATCGGCCGGCCCATGAGGAGGCTGATGAAGACCATGGCGGGTGCGACGAACAGGGCGACCTGTGTAGAGGAACCGACGGCGATCTCGAACGTCACGTCAAGCTTGTCCCGGATCGCGAAGAAGACCGCCGACGCATGCTCCGCGGCGTTCCCGATGATGGGGATGAGGATCAGACCGACGAAGATCGGTGAGAGCTTGAGCACCTGAAGCGCCGGGTTGAGGGCCAAGACGAGCAGTTCGGACTCCAGCCCGACCAGCAGAGCCGCGCCGAGCAGCACCCCGGTCGCCAGTGCCCTGGACCATTCAGGTTGTTCGTCAGACTCCGGGGTGCGGAAGAGATGCGCGTTCGTGAACTGCGTGAAGACGAGCGCAGACGCGTAGAGGGCAATCAGCGTCGCCGCCACGCCGGCGGACACGATCTCGCGGCCCACGGTTGATACCGTCGGCGCCGCCGCCACCAGCAGGGCGGGCACCCCGAGGCCGGCGATGGCGAGGACCAGGGACGCGGTATGGATGCTCGCCGCGCGCGCACTGAAGGCCTGCTCGCTGCGGCCCAGCCCTCCAACGAACAGCGAGACGCCGAGCACGAGCAACAGGTTGCCGACGATCGAACCGATCAAGGATGCCTTGACGACCTCGAAGTTCCCGGCGGCGATCAGCAGCACGGCGACGATCAGCTCGGTCAGGTTCCCGAACGTGGCGTTGAGCAGGCCGCCGAGTCGGGGGCCAACGCAAATCGCCAGCTGGTCGGTGGCACGGCCGATCAACCCGGCGAGCGGAACGATGGCGACGGCCGCGGTGATGAAGGTCAGCAACGGCTGATGCGTCAGTTCCGCGATCAGCGACACCGGGATAAAGACGAGCAGCCAGTTGAACGACGGTCGGAGCAACCGCGCCCAACCAGGCATTGGTCTCCATTATCCGGGCAAGCTCCAGGCGTGCGTCGACATCCGGGCAAGCTCCAGGCGTGCGTCGACGCCATGCCCTTTATCCGGGCGAGCTCCAGGCGCGCGTCGACGCCACGCCCTTTTGCAGGCAAAAGAAAAAGACCTCGGCGATGACCTACTCTTCCAGACCGTTGCCAGCCCAGTACCATCGGCGCTGACGGGCTTAACTGCTGTGTTCGGGATGGGAACAGGTGTTTCCCCGTCGCTATGGTCACCGAAGTCTTTTTCCTTCGATCGCTGCAAAGAAAGCTCTTTAGGGACCGCGCAGATTGCGCGATCGACCTCCTGCGCCAACGAGCGCTGAGGAGTGAGATAGATGGTCAAGCCCTCGACCTATTAGTACCGCTTAGCTGAAACGGTTGCCCGTCTTACACTTGCGGCCTATCAACCAGCTAGTCTCGCTGGGGTCTTACCTGGTTAACCCAGTGGGAGACCTTGTCTTGAGGTGGGCTTCGTACTTAGATGCTTTCAGCACTTATCCCATCCGAACATAGCTACCCGGCACTGCCATTGGCATGACAACCGGGACACCAGAGGTCCGTTCACCCCGGTCCTCTCGTACTGAGGGTAACTCCTCTCAAGTCTCCTGCGCCCACAACGGATAGGGACCGAACTGTCTCACGACGTTCTAAACCCAGCTCGCGTACCGCTTTAATGGGCGAACAGCCCAACCCTTGGGACCTACTCCAGCCCCAGGATGCGACGAGCCGACATCGAGGTGCCAAACCTTGCCGTCGATGTGAACTCTTGGGCAAGATAAGCCTGTTATCCCCGGGGTAGCTTTTGTCCGTTGAGCGCCAGCCTTTCCATTCAGGGCTGGCGGATCACTAAGCCCGACTTTCGTCCCTGTTCGGCTTGTATGCCTCACAGTCAAGCTCCCTTGTGCCTTTACACTCTTTAGGCCTGATTTCCATCCAGGCTGAGGGAACCTTTGGGCGCCTCCGTTACTCTTTAGGAGGCGACCGCCCCAGTCAAACTGCCCACCTGCCACGGTCTGCACGCCCGATCAGGGCGCACGTTAGATCTAAGACCAACTAAGGCTGGTATTCCAAGGTTGACTCCGCCAAGGCTAGCGCCCTGACTTCACAGTCTCCCAGCTATCCTCTACATAGCAAGCCCCAGATCAGTGACAGGATGCAGTAAAGCTCCACGGGGTCTTTCCGTCCTGTGGCGGGTAACCTGTATCTTCACAGGTGTTTCAGTTTCGCCGAGTCCATGCTCGAGACAGCAGCTAAGTCGTTACGCCATTCGTGCGGGTCGGAACTTGCCCGACAAGGAATTTCGCTACCTTAGGACCGTTATAGTTACGGCCGCCGTTTACCGGGGCTTCAATTCAAGGCTTGCACCTATCCTCTTAACCTTCCGGCACCGGGCAGGCGTCAGCCCCTATACATCAGCTTTCGCTTTAGCAGAGACCTGTGTTTTTAGTAAACAGTCGCTTAGCCCAATTCTCTGCGGCCCAGTCAGGCTTCGGGAGTAAATCCCTACACCCGGCCGGGCTCCCCTTATCCCTAAGTTACGGGGAGATTTTGCCGAGTTCCTTAAGCATGGTTCTCTCGATCGCCTTGGAATCCTCTTCCCACCTACCTGCGTCGGTTTGCGGTACGGTCACCTGCGTTCTGGCTAGAGGTTTTTCTTGGAAGCTTGGGATCGGCCACTTCGCCTTCTTGCGAAGGCTCCTATTCGCATCTCAGCGTTGAATGCCAGCCGGATTTGCCTAGCTGACCGCCTACCTGCTTGACCGAGCACATCCGATCGCCCGGATGGCCTACCCTTCTCCGTTACCCCATTGCTCGTAACGAACACGAGGTGGTTCAGGAGTGATGACCTGATGTCCTATCGTCTACGCATTTCTGCCTCGACTTAGGTCCGACTGACCCTGGGACGATTAACGTTGCCCAGGAAACCTTAGGTTTACGGCGAACACGTTTCTCACGCGTTTCTCGCTACTTGTTCCGGCATTCGCACTTCCGTCCACTCCACCAGTCCTCACGGTCTGACTTCACTGCGGACGG
>Ga0209648_10004672_pt1 | contig 11682 bp, 12 predicted proteins | sample GraSoi2013_115cm_FD_185830 | JGI IMG/M metagenome (GOLD analysis project Ga0209648, IMG submission 185830) | Grasslands soil microbial communities from the Angelo Coastal Reserve, California, USA - Sample 9_17_2013_115cm (SPAdes) (version 2) | ecosystem: Environmental > Terrestrial > Soil >...
TGTTCTGTCTTAGGCGCGCGAACACATGCTTGGTTGGAGGATGATCCCACAAAGCGACGTTGGGACAGACGTCAAGCCAAACCGGATAACCTGGCAACCAGGTCTCCCCGAATGCCACCAAATCTGCGCCTTGCTTCCTGGCATCTTGAATCAGCTGTATCGCCTTAGCCAGACTCGCAGCTTTCTCCAGGTAAACCGGAGCGAACTGCGCAATTGCCACCCTGAATGGTTGCGACTCCGACTGGGTACGCTTGGATCCTCTATTTGATTTGAGATTGTGGGTTGTCTTCATCCTTACTATTCTCCCAAAACTCGAACGCGATGAACTGACACCCTGAAAACAAACAGGGGAGCGATTTTGCTCCCCTGGGAGGCGGTCAAGCGCTGATGCTTAGAAGATAAGTTTTACCGCAAGTTGCATGGTTCGAGCATTATTGGGGAAAACCAAGTCCGGTCGATTGAAAGTGGCCGAACTCGGAGTCAAAAAGTTCCGGACGGCCGTGGTGGTAAAACTTAGGGGTTGGCCAATCAGGCTCACAGCGTTGATTTGATTGATACTGCCCGGAACAAATTGGGAGTGATTGAATACGTTGAAAGCCTGCGCCAGGAATTCAAATGACGTCTTGTCGGTGAAACTGAACCGTTTCACCAGCGAGACGTCCCAATTATTGGTACGAGGCAGGGCCAGGCTGTTCCGAGTGGAATTGGGCAACGCCCCCAGGCCAGCAACGACATACTGAGCATTGGGATTGTTGGCAACGTAGGCCACCACTTGACCCTGTGAATTGGTCAGAGGTCTTACACCGCTTCCAGTACCCGCAACGCCCTGAGGATTGAATATTGCACGATCGGTAAAGCTGTCACCGGCCAGGTTGGAATCAAATTCACTCTGTACGGTGGCGTATTCCGGAGACTCAAGCGTATAGACAGGAGCAATTTCCCAGTTGCCGGCAAGGTTCTTCAGGAACCAGTTGGACTCCTTGAAGAACGGCACATCGTAGATAGCGCTGATAGTGAAGCGGTGCCGGCGATCGAGAGCGGAAGTGCTTCGGTCCAGGGCAATATTCTGCGGGTCTTGAGGACGCCGAGGCGTGAGCACAGTGGAAAATACATCCGCGGTGCTGTCGTCAATCAGGTGACTCCAGGTGTAAGACAGGTTGAACTGCAAACCATGCTCGAAACGCTTCGTCACCGAAGTTGCCAGACCGTGGTAGATCGAACTCCCAAAAGGCTCGAATGAGGTGATGTTGCTTCTGAAGCCGGCTGCTGTGAAGGCGGGCACAAGGCTTGATCTGAATGCTCGCACCTGATTCAGCGTCTTCAACGTGTTCAACTGCGCCTGAGAAGGGACTGTGGCAGGATCGAGGAAGGTGGGGAGGAAGTTGTCCGGCCCGACGACAGGTTGACGATTGAGGCGGTCCTGCACCGGCAGGTGAATACCACGGCTTCCCAGATAGCGGACTTCAACCGTGTAGGACTTGTTGAAAACGTGCTGAATGCCCAGACTCCACTGCTCCGAGTACGGGAGCTTCTGATCGGGAACGAATGCCGCGGTGGCCGCGCGTTGGGTCTGCACGGTGGGAAATGTTTGCAGCCCTCCTCTGCCGGGTGGCAGACCTCCGTTGGCCAGGAAGTTGGAAGTGGCGACGTTGGTATTCACATCCTGGGTGCCGCTGAACTGGGGCGGGAAGGAAAGCGTGCCCAGGTTGTCGTAGAGCACATCATAGGCAATGCCAAAGCCGCCGCGAATGGAGGTAGTGCCGCTCGTACCGGGGGAGTAGGCAAATCCGATGCGAGGCGCAAAGTTGGTGTATTGTGGCCGAGGCTCTTTGAAATCAATCAATCCGGGCACGCTGGCGGCGGAATTGAGGGCCTGAGTCCTCTCTCCGGTCGGAACCGAGGTGAATTCATAGCGCACTCCCAGATTCAATGAAAGATTGCTGGTCACGCGCCAATCATCATTGGCGTAAGCGTAGATGGCGCTCTGATCGCCATAGTAAAAAAAGTTTCCGGTGCTACGCTCGCCGAACTGGTCAGGGCTAAGGTCGTGCAGGAAAAGATTGAGGTTGCTGTACTCGTAATCGCCCCTTTGCCGCTGCGTGAATGACTGTGGAGAGATGTACTTACGGCCCTCAACCCCGAATTTGAAGGTGTGCTTTCCTTTTGTCCAGCTTAGATTTTCGACTGCCTGGTAAGTGTTCTGTACCGTACTTTGAGGCGCGTTGGGATCGGCGCCCAGGTTCGTGGTGAGCGAATCGATGGTGATATTGGGGAACTGATCCAGGCCAGGGAAAGAGAAGTTCCCGGCGGGAACAATTTGTGAGAAGCGGTTGTACCCCAGCCGAAACTCGTTATTCAGGCTGGAGCTGAAGCTGTGATATTCGCTCAAGGTAAAAAGATGAAAGCGTTGAGGCTCGGTCTGAAAAAAGGCGGGCAGACTGGCATTTGCATCCAAACCATCCGTCTTGTTGTAAACATAACGGCCGCGAAGCTGGTCCTTGTCGGAAATATTCCAGTCGATACTGTTCGTCGAATAATAATTGTTCGTGAAAGCGCTTCCCGTAACCGGAAACAGGGCAACCGGTATGTTGACGGTGCTCGTGCCTGAAGTAATAGGCTCCGTAGCACCCGCACAAGCCACATTATTGACGTCAGGAACGGTTCCGGAAGAGGAGAATTTTTGCAATACCTGAAGATTGTTCCTGGAAAGTCCGGGAATGGCGGCCAGAGTTGCATATCCGGCCGCAGTCGGCGAACAAACCTGCGAAGAAATTCCGTAGGCTACAGGATTGTATTCAAGATTGGAAAAGAAGAACAATTTGTTCTTAATGACTGGACCGCCCACCTGGAAGCCGAGGCGGTTCTGGTCGTACCGCGGATTGGTCGTGTTTCCATTTCTCGCCGTTGCCGCGTCAATCGCATTCAGGTTTCGGTTCTGGAAATATTCGTACAGCCGGCCATGAAAGCTGTTCGTGCCATCGAGGATCACAGTATTGAACTGTCCTCCGGATGAGTGGCCGAACTCGGGGCTATATTGATTTTGCAGCACGGTAAAATCCTGGACGGCGTCGTTTGGAACAAAAACCAGCGGCCCAGTGAGCGCTTTGTTATTGTTATCGACGCCTTCGATTGTGAAGTTATTGTTTCGAGGGCGTTGACCTCCCACGGAGGGTCCCTCGCCGGCGCCGATGCCTCCGGAATTGGCGACACCTGAACTAAGCAGCGACAAGTTGAGTACACCCAGGCCAATCGCAGCTGACGGGATGTCACGGGCCTGCTTCTGATCGTACGTGGTCTGCAACTGCGATGTCGTGGTGTCAATTGCGGGGGCCGCGTCGGCCACCTCAACCGTGGTTGTTCCCCCGGAAACACTTAACACAAGATTGCCGGTGACTGTCTTGTTAAGTTCGACCTTGAAATTCTGCAGCATGGAGCTGGCAAATCCAGCGCTGCCCGCCGAAAGATCGTAGTTTCCGATTGCCAGATTATTGAACCTATATTCGCCACTCGCATTACTCTGCGTCACGCTTTTTACCCCAGTCGCGGTATTGGTCGCAGTGACGGTGGCGTTTGGAATTGCGGCGCCGTGCTGGTCGGTTATGGTGCCCACGATGTCTCCGCTGATGGCTTGTCCGAAGGCCAAGACACCCGAAAGAACGCTCATGAGGGAGAACGTGAGAAAGCAACCCAAAATGGTTTTTGCCATTCTTGACTTCATTTTTTCTTAACCTGTCCTGATAAGATTTTTCGTTCGGCTTTGATCAACAAAGCTTTCCCTTAACTGGAGCACGGGCACGGCCAACAACCCGCGTGATGAACCGCTCTTGGAGAGACATGAATGCCGCTTCAATGATGGTGAAAGATCGAGCGATACCAATTGTGGAAGACGGCGGGGTTCGCACTATGAGTTTTGGGAGGACCAGGGCTGTTTTGGAATAGCTAAGAACCGAAGGGGTTGCGGAAAAGCCGGCTTGTGATTCCGACACGGAAGGCACCGAAGTGGAGGAATCCCTATTGTGCCAATTGGCCAGGAACTCGCGAAAGTCCAACGAGAATCTAATCTACGATATGCGTTTGAGGATTTGCCGTAGCATGGCGCGGTTGCCTTTTCGAAGTGGCAAACACACTCCATTGTTCAACTTTACAAACATATTTCCACTCGGAGGCAGATGGAACTCCTCTACGTGGTCGAGATTAACGATCGCATTGCGATGCACACGGAGAAAACGATTTGGATCAAGCACCGCCTGGAGGTTCTTCAGGCTTTGCCGAAGCAGATGAGAGGTATTTCCAACGTGGAGGCGAATGTAGTTCCCCGACGCTTGCATCCATTGGATATCTTCGACCCGAATAAGCATAATCTTCTCACCCGCTTCCACTGTCAATCTCTGTATGAATTGCCGCAGGGGCGGCCTGGGTTCGTTCGCTTGCTTATCGGCTTGGGGACTTGTCCGAGTGCGCGTAATTCTAGATTTAGCGTGGGCCAGCGCAGTCTCGAAGCGGTCGATATCAAATGGCTTAACCAGTAAATCGATTGCAACAGAGGCAAATGCCGCTAGTGCCGCAGGATCGCAGGCGGTGACAATGGTGGCAACAGGAGGCTTGATCCCCAGTGCGTTCCAACTTTCAACTCGCCGAATCGCCGGTATTTGTGCGTCCAATATAACCAGATCCTGAGCACTCTCTTGCATCGAGGAGACCAGCCGAGAGTCATCAACGCACACGGCCGTCATTTCCGGTTCGCATTCGACCAACGAACAAATGAGCTTGCGACTTGCAGCATCGGGTTCCGCTACCAGAACTCGAATAGGTGCACTCAGCACGTGGAACGACGCTGGTAGTTCCCTCACGAGTGTCTCGGGAAAAACTTTTATTTGATGGGGATCTATCCCATTCTCAGCACTTCTTGGCCAGGAACAAACCTTTGTCGAGTTGCGTATTTGCCTGCTGGTTGTTCGGTCCATATCCGTTGGTTTGGCGTACGTGCTATTTTGCAAGTTGTTTTACATCGACAGTTGAATAAGCCCAGTTCACTGCCCGATTTGCTATTGTGTTTCTTTGCGGTAACGGCATGGGCTGCAACGGCATGAGGTCGTCAAAGGCCAACAGCACGACTCCCTGTGCAAAAAGATAAGGATCCCAGTGCATGAGCCCGATTTCTCGCCGGTCAAACAAAACTATGTCCTTATCGGCACCCAGAACCAGCGTTATTGCAGGCATGACCGCACGACCGTTACCGAATTCCCGCTGAACTAGCGAGCATGCCGACATATAGATCTTTTCAGCATCGGCAGCGGGCCAATTGCGCTTTCCTTTGCCATGGACGGTCCATCCTGCCTGAGCTAAACACGTCGTTGCCAGGATCAGGACTACGCTTGCAAGCTTCCGCGCGTTTGTCATGCCATCTGCAAGTGAAATCTTTCTTTCATCAAATCGCCAGGGAAAGTATCTGTTCATTTCTCCGCCACAATGATCGAATAGGTTAAATCTCCTGAGCAATATGCCTCTAGAATCGTGCTGATACCGTCGACGAAATCTCGTACCTGGCGCGGGAAGACGCAAAGCAGCGTCCGGAACCTGCGACTGCGCTCCAAACAAATCTCCCAGGTACGTATGACCTGCCCGGTAATTTCTTCGTGGCCTCGAATCCGTAGACCGGCGCGCTCGATCTGTCGTTGGTAGGCATCTGCGCTCTGCAGCGACGGGCAGAGGAAGGCATTGGCTACCGCACGCACTCTGGGATTTTGCATCGAACCTGTCCAGGCTGCGAGCAGAAGCCGCCCTCCTGGCCGTAAGGCCAGAGCAGCACGACGAAAATACTCGAACTTGTCACGAAAATGCTCCGACGATTCCATGGTCCACACCAGGTCAACGACACTTTCGGGAAAGGCAAGCGTCTCTACATCCGCGACTAAAAAGCGCGTCAACGCTTCAACTCCTGCGCGCCCGGCGTTCTTTTTGGCCCGAAGGGCCTGCCTGGGGCTCAACGTTATTCCCCGGGTATGGCAACCGTAACGGCGTGCAAGATAGACACAGGTTCCACCGTGTCCGCAGCCAACGTCCAGCACGCGAAGGCCCTGCCGAACTCCACTCAGGCGGGCGCAATAGTCGAGAAGATTAATCTGGGCTTCCGCTGGCGGTTCGTTCCCGCGCAGGAACAGACCGTGGTGTATGTCGTCACCCCAGAAGGTGCTATAGATCCATGCGAACAAGTCGTAGTGTTCGCGGATTGCCTCGGCAGTCACCATGGTCGGAAGTTTGTGTTCATAGGTCAGATGCTTTTTACCAACGCAAAGTTACACATCAAAGTGCGTGGGAGCCATGATCGTTAAGGAAAATGTGGCCGCGCTCGGATCGTTGGACCCTAACCAAGCAGGATTGGCAACAGCGCTCCCAGTCCAAGCACAAAGAACCACAAGGCTGGGGCCGGCGTCCCTACGGGACGAACGCGCCGCAACTCGCGGGCGGCGATTCGCGGGTCGAGAAGCAGCCGTCGTTTATACCGCTGCTCCAGCAAGAGGAAGGTAAATGCCGTGACTCCGCCGTAGATCAGATGCCCGATAAGGGAAGGGAGCAACGCCGATGCCGCGCTCGCCCTCCAGTCGCAGGCTCCAGTGAGAACCAGAGGCAGAAGCGTCAGAGGACCGACGTACCGCCAGATCATGCCAAACAAAAACCCCCAAGGGACACCGAGTCCAAGGCTCGGGGCCTCGTTGCGGAATAAAAGACCGTAGGTGATGCCGATCAATACGCTCACAATCAGGTGGATCGCCAGACCGCGCACGCCGCCGAAGCTGCTGAAAACCGGGAGGACTCTGCAGTGTGTTGCTTCCTCCGTCATGCCCTCTGGCCAGTCAGTGCCCGTATTTTCGCAAGCAAGTTGTCCAGGGTCGTGCCTTTGCCGGCATAAACATCCACGCAGCTCACTTCCTCTTGCGCCAGGAGCGTGTTGGCGGAGACCAGGAGAATCGGAATATCAGGATTGAATCGCTTGATTTGCTGTGCCAATTTGGAACCTATCACCTGGCGCCCTCGATGGACCATCAGCACCAGATCAAACGACGTTTGTTCCATCCGTTCTAACATCTCGCAGGAACTGCATGCGGTTACTACCTCGTATCCACACTCTGCCAGAACAAACGCCAGCATTCTTAAGGCCTTCGGATTATCGTCAACATAGAAGATTGTCATCTGAGTCGTTGCCCGCCGAATTCGTTCCTGAAACTTAAGACTTTGCGAGGCTTCCTTGCGACTGCTTCCAACTACATGCCTCACGCTTTCGAATCCCAGAAACTGCTCTCCTCCGATAATTGCCGTCTGGCAGACGAAACAGGGGATGTCATACCCACGCTCTCTCCCTCTGTGCCTCTCGCGGCTGCGGACTTCCTGTGCAAAATGCCGATTGCAGAATCCAGCGAAATCTTTCCCGGGCCGAAAATCAAAATGAGGAGAGAAGCAAACAGGAATGTATACGGATCTGCGCCATAGAACTTACCGGGATCGGAAAAGACCGAAAAGAGCGCCTCCCGATCAGCGATGATGTACGCTACCAGCATGTTGAAGGTAAGCGGCAGAGCGATAATTCTCGACCCAAGGCCGAGAAACAGTAATGCTCCACCTACACATTCCAGCGTGCCGACTAAATAAGCGTTGAATGCCGGGAAGGGTATTCCCAAACTGGTAAAGAAATCGATGATCTTGGGGATGTTCGTCAGCTTACCCCATCCCGTCTGAAAGAACTGCCAGCCCCAGTAGAGCCGCACAGCGAGCAGCAATGGAGATTGCAAATGAGAAACTGCTCTCTCAAAAAACGAGTATACGGACGCTGACGTTTTGATAAGTTTGTTCACGATTCTCTCCTTGTTGAGGAAATTAATTCCTGGTTTGCAGGCTTGGGTTCGCAAAACCAGCCTAACGTTGACCAATCTTTGAACCAGTTCTGGAGAGTGCTGAGAAGTTTGCTCTCAGAAACACCGCCTCCCGCAAATGCACGGCCCGCCGCACCGGAAAGGCTCTTGCCTTCTCGAAGAGCATTGAGAAACTTGAACGCTTCCGGCTCCAATCGTTTGAAATAAACGGAATCGTCAATACGATGGACCGCCAAAAAGACTGACTGCGGCTTTTGGAGCGCGACTTTGCGCACTCGCGTCCGCTTGTGGCGCTCCGAGACTGCGTTACTCGCCATGGCGCTGCCGGAACCATCTTGCCTAATAGCTACGAGCAAATCGTCCACGGGGTAACGCAGTCGGAGCAGTTGGAGGTAGGGTTGCAGATTGAATTGTGGATCTGGGTCCGAAGCCAGCGCATCTTGCGGGATTAAGACGGGTTCCGCAGCGCCGTCGAAAGCTTCTATTTCAGCCCATTCCAGGCGGACCATGTCCAGCGCCAGGGCAGTTCGCGGTTGAGTCCACTCGGGATGGCTCTGTAACCACGGTTCCAGACGAGCGCCCAGGTTTCGCAACGTAAAAGATTCGGAGGGACGATCCACCAGATAGGCTTTGCACATTGCCTCAAATCGCCGCTGACCGATGATTGCCCGAAGACCGGGAAAATCTTCATCCAAGGCTCCTAGCACGCGAAACCAGTATTGGCGGTTGTAGATTTCGAGGCGCTCAAACGAGCTCAGGCGATCGTTGGGCTTGATGAACTCTGCCACTACCTCTTGCATGGATCTACCGTCTCGACTGCGCGGCTGCATCTGCTCACTGGCGGTGAGGGGCTGCAGGATTGCCCCGAACATGCGGTGCTGAAGTTCAACCAGATTCATGATGCAACCGCCATTTCCGCGATAAACTGATTCGCCTTTAACGCTTCGTTGTGGACCTCTTCGAACGATGGAATGTTGTCATCCCACTCGAGCAGCGTCGCTGTCGGGCCGGCACGTTCGATAGCGCGAGCATACAATTTCCACACCGGATCGATCACCGGGTGGTCATGTGTATCCAGAATGTACTTTTCAAACTTGGAATGTCCCGCTATATGGATCTGCGCTACGCGTTCGGCGGGCACCCCATTCACGTAATCAAGAGGATTGAAGTTGTGATTTCTTGAGGAGACGTAGATGTTGTTAACGTCAAGCAGAATTCCGCAATCCGCCAATTCCACGACTTCTGTAAGAAATTCCCACTCGGTCATCTCTGAAACATGAAATTCGGCATAACTGCTTACGTTCTCGACTGCAATTGGCACCTCAAGAAAGTCTCGCACTTCGCGAATTTTTTGCGCGGTGTGGCGGGCAGCCTCGAATGTGTAGGGCATGGGCAGCAGGTCATGGCTGTACCTGCCATCGAAGCTACCCCAGCAAAGGTGGTCGGTGAGCCAAGGTGTTTGGGTGCGCTTTACCAGGGTCTTGAGCTTCTTCAGATGCTCGCGATTCGCCGGCTCAGCGGAGCCAAAGTACATGGAGACCCCATGCTGGACAACTCGATAGCGTTCAAGAATCTGGTCAAGAACATGCAGCGGCCGCCCGCCATCGATCATGTAATTCTCTGAGATGATTTCGAACCAATCCACAACCGGTTTTTCAGAGAGGATGTGCTGGTAGTGCGGCACGCGAAGCCCGATCCCAACTCCAAGCTCGGTGAACCCATTGAAAGAATTTGCAGGCATGTCGGTCGTTTCCTAAAAAGTGGGCCGGGATATTCAACCCCGACCCTTCGGGGTTGAGGTTACTTTTGCTCTTCCGGCGGTTTGGATCCATCGGTTGCGCATCCACCCTTGCCTTTGCATGAGTTTTTGCCTTTGCAGCCGTTGTCACCAGCCTTGCAGCCACCTTTACCCTTACAGGAGTTATGCCCCTTGCAAGCGTGCTTTTCGGTCTTGCCTTTCTGGTCCTTCTGGTCGCTGGCGGTGCCACTGTCATCCTGTTGAACGGCTTTGACTCCAGCATTCTGATTCTGGTCCAAAGTCTGTGCGTGAAGCTTCGCGCTTGTGCCTGTCAACAAACCTGCCAAAGCAGCGCCTGCTAACAAAGTCTTCATCGAGTTGCTCATTCTTGTTGCTCCTTTATGTTTTGATTTTTCTGTTGCGCGCGGCAACACTCATCGCCTGGGAAATCAATGTCTTCCTGATTTGCTCCGAGGTCGGGTTGAATGTCACTTGCTGCCGATACGATGAGCTGCAAATTGAAAAGTTACGCATGGGAGCAAGAAAATCGGAGGATCACAAAATCCGGATATGGGAAGAGGTGCTCATCATGGCCCTGGCCGTAACTTCCAGTGACGTACGAGCATCGAACGGCGGTTGCTGTGAAAGGAGATCAATGTATTTAAGAAAGTTACTTACCGTAAGCGCAATCATCTTCTTGTTTTCAGTGCTACTACCGTCTGCGCACTCCCAGACAAAGAATGAGGTGGGATTGGTAATCGGCAAAACCATAACACCCAGCCAGACACTCTCGCAAAACGCAATCTTCATTGGGCCCGCGGGGAACGCCGTACTGACGAGTAGCATAAAGTTTGACTCGAGCCTGGCACTGGGAGCTGAATACGACCGGCGGCTCACAACCAACAAAGGAGCGGCAATCTACGGCGGGCTGGACTTCCTTGCCTCTCCGCTTGACGTCAAACTGAGTCAACCGCTGCAAGGCGTGATTCCTCAATATGCATATGTCTTTCTTACCCCACATCTGAAGGTAAAATTCAATCCCGACGGGACTTTTGCTCCCTGGTTGTCTTTCGGCGGAGGGTTCGCGCGCTTTCTCGGAAAAGCGCCTGCTGCCACGCTCGCTACTGGCGCAGCCTTCAGACCGGGAACGAATACCGGCACGCTGGAATTCGGCGCCGGACTCGACACACGTACTGTTGTCCGTTTGCTGAGGATACCGATTGGGTTTCGATTTGAGGCGCGGGATTTCTATTCCGGCTTGCCAAACTACAATCAAAAAATCAACTCCAACCTCCAAAACAACGTGGCTTTCACCGGCGGTCTGTTGGTCAGGTTCTAGCCCCATATGGGTTGTCTGATCGCAAGACCTGATCAGACAAGCCGCCTGGGTTCAGCGGCTCCTGGTCATCGTCCGGAATTCCTGCCTCTGTAAGAAGGAGCAGCAACTAATTTTGGGCCGGAGTATCGAATATCTTAGGAGAAAACTTACCCTCGACGACCTACGAGGAAGGATTCGATGAGCGCAACAGCCAATTCGTCATTGCCAGATCGCAAGCTGGCTTACGGTGTATTCCGGCTCACGTTGGGAATTAACATACTGATTCACGGCGTGGGCCGGATCTTCGGCCCCGGAACCGGATCATTTGCCGCCAAGACGGCAAACGAATTCGCCGACACTCCTCTGCCGCAGGGTCTTATCCATGTCTTTCTCATGGTCTTGCCGTTCCTGGAAACCATTCTGGGCACATTCATCACCTTGGGCCTGCTCACAAGATGGGCATTAACGCTGGGCGGCTTGTTGATAAACCGCTCTGGTCTTCGGAACTGCTCTCCGCAGCGATTGGTCAACCGTAGGCACTCAGATGATCTATGCAATCACCTACTATCTGCTCCTCGCGAATCTAACCGACGACTACTTTTCCCTTGATACTTTGCTTCGCAGACGCGGCGGCGCATCAGCATGAACGCCGGAGTCCTCACTTATGCTGAATAGCTTCGGGCGATCGCTGTCTGTCGAGCGGCACCGCCTGTATTTCCCACGATAGGTCGGATCTTTGCGGCACGTAGCACTTTGTG
>Ga0209648_10004673_pt1 | contig 11680 bp, 10 predicted proteins | sample GraSoi2013_115cm_FD_185830 | JGI IMG/M metagenome (GOLD analysis project Ga0209648, IMG submission 185830) | Grasslands soil microbial communities from the Angelo Coastal Reserve, California, USA - Sample 9_17_2013_115cm (SPAdes) (version 2) | ecosystem: Environmental > Terrestrial > Soil >...
GCCGCTTCGTTGTGAAAATGCTTGTCTGATAGGACCGATTTCATGACGATTCCCCTTATGCCGCAACTATAGCTTAGCCGCTTGGGTACGTCAAGTATAATATCGCCATCCAGAGCGTGACAGCTTCCAGTAACCTTGCGTTCCCTAGGGATCACAAGGTGCGGGGATGGCCGAGCAGGGCAGGGCTCAAGGCCGGGCGCAAGGCTACGCCGGCACTTGGCCGCCACGCGATGCCGCGCGGGCCAGCGGCTTCGCACCATCGGGGTATGGTGCATGGCCGTCGCTCCTCGACAAACTGCGGACATGGATTCGCGCCGAAGCGGGCGCCGGCCGATTGTTGCCGTGGGTGCCGGTCGCATTCGGCACTGGCATCGCCTTTTATTTCACCGCGGATCGTGAGCCGGTTGCATCGGTAAGCGCGGTCGTGGCGACAGTCCTTTGCCTGGCGGCGCTCTTGCTGCGGCGGCACAAGATATTTCCAATCGCGGTCATGATCGCTGCCATGGCTGCGGGTTTTGCAATCGCCACATGGAAAACCGCCCGGGTCGCGCACGGCGTATTGGCAAGGCCGATGTATTCGGTCTCGCTGTCGGGCTTTGTCGAGACCCGCGACATCCGTGAACGCACCGACCGGTTTGTGTTGCGGGTTGCGCAAATGGAAAGCCCGAGATCGCAGATCAAGCTCGAGCGGGTTCGGCTTTCGGTGCGCAAGGGCACCGCGCCCGCGGTCGGCAGCTTTGTGGGATTGAAGGCGCGGCTGCAGCCGCCGCTCGCGCCATTGCGGCCCGGCAGCTACGATTTCGGCCGCGACATGTATTTCCAGGGGATCGGCGCGTCCGGTTTTGTCACCGGCGCGATCAAGACCGTGGAGGCACCGGGCAGCGGTGGCCTGTCGCTGCGCTACGCGGCATTCATGCAAGGATTGCGCGATGCGATCGATGCGCGAATACGCACGGCGCTGGATGGCGATAAGCGCGCCATCGCGACCGCGTTGCTGACCGGCCGCCGCGACGCGATCTCCGGGCCTGTCAACGATGCGATGTTCATCTCCGGCCTCGGACACGTGCTGTCGATTTCAGGATATCACATGGCCGTGGTCGCCGGCGTGGTGTTCTTCGCGGTCCGCGCGCTGCTGGCGCTGATCCCCGGCCTGACCGTCAGCTTTCCGATCAAGAAATGGTCGGCCGCCGCTGCCCTTGCCGCCGCCGCCTTTTATCTCCTGCTGTCCGGCGCCGAAGTCGCCACGCAGAGATCGTTCTTCATGACGGCGGTAGTGTTGATCGCGGTCATGGCCGACCGCCGCGCCGTGACATTCCGCACGCTCGCGGTGGCGGCGATGATCGTGCTGGCAATCGCACCTGAAGCGCTGGTGCATCCGAGCTTCCAGATGTCGTTCGCGGCGACGCTCGGGCTGGTGGCGCTGGTGCAGATCGGCATGCCCCGTCTGTTTGCCTCGCCCGACAACTCCGCCACCGCTCGCGTAGCGCTGTGGGGCGGACGGGAGATCGCGACCTTGGCACTGGCCTCGCTGGTGGCGGGGTTGGCGACGACGCCCTATGCCGCCTTTCATTTCCATCGCGTGACGCCGTATGGCGTGCTCGCCAATCTGGCGGCGATGCCGGTGGTCTCGGCGGTGGTGATGCCGGCCGGCCTGCTCGGCCTCGTCGCGATGCCGTTCGGCTTCGACGGCGTGTTGTGGCGGGTGATGGGGATTGGCATCGACTGGATGATCGTGGTGACGCAATGGGTCGCTGGCCTTCCTGGCGCCATCGGCCGCATGGCGGCGTTCGGGATCGGCCCGCTAATCGCGGCGAGCCTTGGGATCATCCTGCTGGGGCTGTTGCGCACACCGCTACGCTGGCTGGGTGCGGCGGTGCTGGTGCTTGCGGTGGTCTGGGCGCTGGCGGTGCCGCAGCCGGATATCCTGATCTCCAGTGACGGTCACAATGTCGGCATCCGTGGCAAAGATGGGCGCCTCCACCTGATGCGGACTGCCAAGGATGCCTTCCTGCTGAAAGAATGGCTGGCCGCCGACGCCGACGGCCGTCAGCCCACGGATTCTTCGCTTGCAGAGGGCGTCTCATGCGATGAAGCGGGTTGTGTGACGCAGATGGCCGACGGCGCGTTCGTCGCGCTGGCGCTGCGGCCGGACGCGCTTGGCGACGATTGCGAGCGGGCGGCGCTGGTGGTGACTGCGCGGCAGGCGCCGCCTTCATGTCCATCGCCGGTGATCGATCAGGATCGGTTGCGAAGGCAGGGCGCAATGGGCCTGCGGCGAACGCGTGACGGATTGGCGGTTGACGCGGTCAGGCCGAGGGGCGTCGATCGGCCGTGGTCGCCGGCGGTCGCAGGCGACGCCGAGGCCGAAACGATCCTCACGCCGCGCCCCGCCATTCCACTGCCTGCGGATGCGACGCCATCGGAAGCCGATCTGCAAACGGAAGATTGAGGCGGCGCGACCAATACTCCCGAGTAAACGCCGCCTCACTTCTCGTTGAGTGAGGGATTTTCCCGAAGTTCGAATGCGCCTAGACGAAATTCCTCGCCGGCTTCGGTCGCCGCCGTCGTGGTTTGGACGAGCGTAAACGCGGCGTTCGGGAACTGCTCCCAGACAGCCAGGTCTTCCGCGGTGACCGTGAGCCAACCGAACGTGAACATGTATCGGCCCGGTTCGGTCACGTGACCGGCTTTTTGCCAAGTGATCTTATTGACCACCGCTCATTTTTTCCTTCTGAAGCCGGCAACCGATATCCGGCGGCGGAGCAGGGATTCCAGGCTCGGAGCCACCCCTCAGCGGCCCTTGATTCATTCGCATTTCGAGTGTGGTAAGCTGCAAACGCATTTCGAAGGCGGCAAGCTGCAAAGCAAACGCCGCCAGCGCCAACCTCAAATTATCCAATTCTGCAGTCCGCACGTCGTCCCGGCGATCCATGGTGGGTGTCGTCGCTTGCGGTTCGCTGCAGACAATAGCCATTGATGGTGCCGGCAGAATCCCCGCCGGCCCGAGCCGGCGGGGATGTCCACGCGACGATTCAGTTTCAGTCGACGGCGACCGTCCTTGCCGCGGGTGTCTGGGCAGCCGGCTGCGCATGCTCGGTAACCCCATGCACCACGGGCAATTGCAGCACGGTCGCGCGCTGCCCTTCACAGAGCTGCGTCACCAGCACACGGCTTCCATCTGGAAATTCGATCGCATCATGGTGACGATGCGGAACGTCCGGATCGATCGCGCCGAATTTCCCGACCCGGAAATTGATGGATTTGGTCCAGATCCATCGGTTGTCGTATCTGACATTTTCGGCGAATGCCAGTTCGGTCCCAGGAAGCATGCAGACCGCTACCTCGGGCTCCTTTTCTGAGGCGAAGCCGCGGGTCGAAGTCCCGCGGAATGTCGTGCTAATCACCGTCTCCCCAACCTGGGCGGGGCGGGTTGCTACAGCGTGCAGACTATAGTCACACATCGGATTGCTCCTCGTTCGAGATAGCTAACCCGCGCCGCTCAGAGGCGCAGGCCTCTATCAGAGTGGACAGTAAAGTTCAGAACGAACGATAAGTTCCGAACCTCTAGCTTGTTGTGGGCAATTGTGCGGCTCTAGCGCCCGCGCCTAATCACAAATGCGTTTGAGGATGTTGACCGATTGGCACATGCCTGGCGGTCGCGAATGTGACGGCCGGAAGCCGACCGGCAGGCAACTCGGTGCCACGGCGATTATAATTGCAGCAAGACCAGCCCCAAACGCAGGCTCTCAGCCCGGATCGCCTCCAAGGAGACACTGTTTTCGGCGGTGTGCATTCCGGTTTGCCCGGAAAATGCTCAGTACTTCCGATACAGCCCGATCAGCTTGCCCTGGATCTTGACCCGGTTGGGCGGCAGGATGCGGACTTCATAGGATGTGTTGGCCGGCTCCAGCGCAATCGAGGCGCCGCGGCGGCGGAAGCGCTTCAGCGTCGCTTCTTCCTCGTCGATCAGCGCCACCACGATATCGCCGGTCTCGGCGGTCTCGTTACGCTGGATCAGCGCCATGTCGCCATCGAGAATCCCGGCATCCACCATGGAATCGCCTCGCACCTCAAGCGCGTAATGTTCTCCGGAGCCGAGCATGTCCGGCGGAACGCTGATGGTGTGACTGCGGGTCTGCAGCGCCTCGATCGGCGTGCCCGCGGCGATGCGGCCCATGACCGGCACGGCAACGGGACGGCTGCTATCGTCCTCGGCGCCGCCGCGGACCCTGCCGAGCGTGCCCTCGATGACGCTGGGCGTGAAGCCGCGGCGACTGTTACCGCTGCCGCCGGACGAAAGCTCAGGCAGTTTGATCACCTCGATGGCGCGGGCACGATTGGGCAGGCGGCGAATGAAGCCGCGCTCTTCCAGCGCGGTGATGAGACGGTGGATACCGGACTTCGAGCGCAGATCCAGCGCGTCCTTCATCTCGTCGAAGGAGGGCGGAACGCCGGATTCCTTCAGGCGTTCGCTGATGAACCGCAGGAGTTCATATTGTTTGCGCGTAAGCATCTCGACCAATCCCCAGGTTTGATAAGTGCCGTTCGATTCCAAGACTTCAATTCCAAGACTTCGATTCTGAGACTCGATTCCAAGTCTTCGATCCCAAGACTCGGACTCGAGAGACTCCCGTTTGTAGACACCATTACTCGAAACAAATCATGAACGGACACTATATGTTCCATATGTGTTCCGCAACCACTTAATTTCTCGTCAACGAGACCAAGTTCTGCCGGAACCCGGTGGGACCAACGGTCAAAGGGGCAGCCGCAGGATGTCGCAAGCCGATCCCGCGACCGCCGCGGGCGCAAACGGTGGACGGATCACAAGTGCCCTTGCCGCAGCGAGATTTGCCAATAGCGAACTGTCCTGGTGGTCGACCGGCGTGGCGATCAGGCCGCCATTTTTACGCACCTCAAGTCGGGCTCGCAGATAGTCTTCGCGCATATCATTGGCGGCGACATCGCGCCCGAGCAGGGCTGTCTCATGGAGGTGGTGGATGAGGGCTCGCCCCGACAATGCACGAATCAACGGCACCAGAAACAGGAACCCGCAGACATAGGACGACACCGGATTGCCAGGCAGGCCGATCACCCGCATGGCGCCGAGCCGTCCGTGCATCATCGGCTTGCCCGGCCGCATCGCGATCCGCCAGAACGCCATCGTGACGGCTTCGGACTCGAGCGACCGCTTGACGAGGTCGTGGTCGCCTACCGAAGCACCGCCTGTCGTGATCAGGATGTCGGCGCCGCTGTCGCGGGCCCGGCGGATGCCGAGTTTGGTCGCCTCCAGGGTGTCGGCGGCGATGCCGAGATCGATGGTCTCGGCGCCTTCCTGACGGGCCAGCGCCCTCAGCGCGTAGCCATTGGAATAGACGATCTGTCCGGGACCGGGGGTAGAGCCCGGCATCACAAGTTCGTCGCCGGTAGCAAGGATCGCGACCTTGGGCCGGCGGCGCACGGGAAGTTCGGGATAATTCATTCCCGCGGCCAGCGAGAGATCGCGATCAGCGAGGCGCGTTCCGCGCGCCAACAGAACATCGCCGTTGCGAAAGTCGATGCCTGCGGGGCGGATATGCCGTCCGGGGACCGCGGCTTCCGTGATCGTGATGCCGCCACCCTCAACCACGGTATCTTCCTGGATGATGACGGCGTCGGCGCCTTCGGGGATCACGCCGCCGGTGAAAATCCGGGCCGCCTCGCCCTTGCCGATGGTCTTTTCGAAGGGACGGCCAGCCGCGACCTCACCAATCACCTTGAGCCGCGCTGCCACAGCTGATGCGTCGGCTGATCGCACCGCATAGCCGTCCATCGCCGACATCGCCCGCGGCGGCTGGGTGCGCAAAGCCGCGACATCGCGCGCGAGCACGCGGTGGTGGGCGGCATCGAGCGCGACCATTTCCTCCGGTAATGGCTCGGCGCCTGCGAGAACCGCTGATAGCGCCTCAGTAACAGGCATCAGTACCACGGCCAAAAACTCCTAAATCCCGAGCGCGGCCAGCGCTTCAGCCACGTCCTCAGGCGAGGTCACGTGAACGGCGGTAAGGCCTCGGGCGCGGGCGCCTTCGATGTTCTCGGCGAGATCGTCGAAGAACACGATACGTCCGGCCGGCACGTCGATCGCTTTCACCACATGATCATAGGCTGCCGCGTCGGGTTTCCGAAGCCCGATCCTCGAAGACAGAAAGATTTCGCGGAAATGCCCGAGTACAGCGGCATATCTTTGCGAGAAATGTTCGGCGTGGGCCCCGTTGGTGTTGGAGAAGGCATAGAGGGGCAGGCGTTTTGCTGCGCGCTTAAGCAGCGGCGCGATGCCGGGCATTTCACCGGCGAAGATCGCGTTCCACCCCTCCAGGAACTGGGCGTCGGATAGTTCGACGCCGAGCAAGGTCCGAAGCGCGGCAAAGTATTCGGCGTCGCTGATCTCGCCTGTCTCGTGGCGATGATAGATTTCGTCGCGCGCAAAGCGCCCGACCAGATGCGCGGGCTGGCAGCCAGCGTGACCTGCCCAACACGAGAGCGTCTTGTTGAAATCGATATCGAGCACCACGCGGCCGAGATCGAATAACAGCGCGTCGGCGGCGCCGGGGGAGAGCGGGGTTTGGTTCATCGCCCGCGGTGTACGAAAAACGGGGCAAGGGAGCAACGGTGTAGTGGTGCCCGTTTCGACGCAACTAGCGGATTCAATTCGGAGGTCGCGGCACCTCTGAAAAGTGGCGCGACTGGACTCCTGCACCGCAGTAAACATAGACTTTCTTCGATCACTTGGCCGCCGCTGCGGACAAGCATCGCCGGTGACGCGGCCAAACCGGGTGAACGGCGTTCAGGCTGCGGCAGCGTACCGGGTCGGCATCTTTCGCCTTTCAGTTTCTTCCCAGAATGATAACATCTTTCCAGCTGGGAGATGTCCGGTGAAAACGATCACGGCATTGGCAGCCAACAAGCTTGGCAAGTTTCTTGCCAAGGATTTCCGTCGTGTTTTTGGTCCGGCCCAAGACGACATGGCTGAGCGTTTAGGCGCCTTGGCGCGCAGTACCATCGAATGTCTGGCCAGGAGCGATGCTCTTTACCACAATTTCGAGCACACATTACAGGTCACGATGGTCGGACGTGACATTCTCGAGGGAATGAGACTTTCGCAACGAATCGAACCCACCGACTACAGCCATCTGATCGTCGCCTGTCTATTGCATGATATCGGTTATATGCGCGGCGTTCTGAGCGGCGACACGGAAACCGAGTTCATCGTGGACGATAGCGGAAAGACAACCACGCTTCCTCGCGGCGCATCAGATGCCGCCCTCTTGCCTTACCACGTCGATCGATCGAAGCTGTTTGCCTATGAGCGCCTCCGGAACTCAGCCGTCCTCGACGCGTCACGTATCGCAGCCGCAATCGAGATGACGCGCTTTCCAGCGCGGTCGGATCGTACCAGCGCCAATGGCAACATGGAACCAAAACTGGTCCAGGCTGCCGATCTGATCGGACAGCTTGGCGATCCCATGTACTCACGAAAGGCAAATGCCCTCTACGCCGAATTTGAAGAGAACGGCATGAACAGACAACTCGGCTATTCCTCGCCGGCAGATATTCTCGATAAATATCCCAGCTTTTTCTGGAACAGCGTTTCCATGCACATCGAGGATGGCATAAAATATCTGAATATGACGGTTTCCGGCCGACAATGGATCGCTAACCTGCATCATCACCTGCTGTGTGCCGAGCATGCCCATCGCTTCATGGGACCGCAGCGGTGACAAAACCCGAATTGAGGTTGTGCGGCTGCCGGAAACCCGCCCTCAATACCGGTAGGGCTCGATCTCCAACAGCGGAAACGCGCTGAAGACATCGGGCAGATTGGCCGGCGTCGCTGCATGCAGATAGGATTTGTCGAGTTCTGCGAAACTCCGGACGCCGAGCAGCCCCAGGCAGCGGATGACTTCGTCTTCAAGCAGCTCCAGCATCCGCAGGACTCCGGCTTCACCTTTAGCCGCAAGCGCCCAGCATTGCAGGCGTCCGATGCCGACGAGATCGGCGCCTGACGTGATCGCCTTGACGATGTCGGTGCCGCGGCAGAACGAGCCGTCGATCATGATCCTGGCGCGGCCGGCGACGGCGGCAGCGATTTCGGGCAGAACGTGCATGGCGCCACGGCCGTGGTCGAGCTGGCGTCCGCCATGGTTTGAGACGTAGATCCACTCGACCCCATGATCGACCGCGATCGCCGCATCCTCGGCGGTCGCGATCCCCTTGATCACCAGCGGTATCTTGTACTTTTCCTTGATCAGCTTCACCGTGCGCCATTCCAGTCCCTTCTGGAAATCGCCGCCGGTGGCGCGGGTGCGGCTTTCGCGGACATAACGCTTGGCGATATCGCGCTCGCGCCGGCTGTAATGCGCGGTGTCGACGGTCAGGCAGAACGCGGTATATCCGTTGGCGATCGCTCGGCTGACCTGGTCCTCGACGAAGTCGTCGCCGCCGCGGACATAGAGCTGAAAAATCCGCAACGCGCCAGGCGCGGCCTCGGCAACTTTCTCCAGGCCGGGCTGGGTCACTGAGCTCAACATATGCGCGGCGCCGAACCTGCCGGCCGCGCGCGCGACGCTTGCGCCGGCGCCGGGATCGAACATCTCCAGCGCGCCGACCGGTGCCAGCATCACTGGCAAGCGCAGTCTGCGGCCGAACACTTCGATTGACGCGTCGACCTTGGCAACGTTGCGCAATACGCGCGGCCGGAACGCGATCTCGTCGAGTGCCATGCGGTTGCGGCGCATGGTGGTTTCGGTCTCGGCAGCGCCCACAATATAGTCCCAGGCATTCTGGTTGAGGTTGGCGCGCGCTTTCCGCACCAACTCGTGCAGGTTCTGGAACTCTTCGCCGCTGGCGCCGAGCTCGGCGGCCGCCGGCGGGATGCGGGTCGCTTCGTTCATAGTGTCCTCCCTAGGAATGCTTGACTGCTTCGCTGTGGCCTTTCGCGTATCGCGTCCTGCGCTTCCGCGCCATCCCGAAAATTGCTATGGCTGGTATCAGCAGGAAGCGAGCAATAATCCCGGCATCGATCGAAGCGGAGGCATTGCCGTGGCAAGACTGGGTCTCTGGATTGCGTCGCTTGGCATTAGCGCGCTGAACGCGAGCGCGGCCGACGCGCAAAGCATGACCTTGACCAGCGCCGACCTCAAAGACGGCGCCGCCATCGCCAACGAGCAGGCGTTGAGGGGTTTCGGCTGCAACGGCGGCAACGTCTCGCCTAGCCTGAGCTGGAACGGAGCGCCGGCCGGCACCAAGAGCTTTGCCATCAGCATCGATGATCCGGATGGCGGCGGCTGGCGGCATTGGGTCGTGTTCAACATTCCTCGTGATACGACGTCGTTGCCCAAGGGCGCTGGCGACGTGAAGAAGAAGCTGATGCCAAAGGGCGCAATCCAGAGCCGAAACGATTTCGGGGCCTACGGCTATGGCCGGCGACAAGCCGCACCATTACCAGATCACGGTTTTTGCAGTCGATGTCGACAAGCTGCCGGATGCGAAGAACGATGCGGCTTCCGCGGCGCTGGTCGGCTCCGATCTGCGCTCGCACACTTTAGCGAAGGCAACGTTGACCGGTCTCTACGGCCGCTAGTGCGGGACGGCGTAGGGCCGACTAGTTAACTTAACCCGCGCTGCGCGCTCGGCGTAAATTGTTGAACCGGATCAATCTGATTTACCCGACGGGCTGTCAGGTGATTTTCCTGCCTAGCCCCATTCACCCGGCATTCCCCACGCCCTTGTTTCGGGGTGAAGGAATTTGTGCACAACTCGGGCGCATCGCGCCGCGAGATAGCGAAGCCGCGCCTGGATTTGATGTCATTGCGGGAAGCGAAGCGACAAAGTTCTGTGCCGGCGAAGCTTCGAGATCGCCGGCGTTCAGCGGTCGCGATCGAGCGCGCGTGCGATTCGAAGGCCGCCAATTGTGAAAGGACGTCAATCTTCCTGGATTCCGGCTTTGCCGTAGCAGCGCAGCCCCTGTATCGTCGCCTATTCGAAAGAAGACCGCCGGCACGAGGCCGGGATGACGAAGTTCGACGCCAAACGAGGAAATCACGAGATGCCCGGGACGCTGCTGTTTTCACCGCTTAGCATCCGAGGCGTCGAACTGCGCAACCGCATCGTGGTGCCGCCGATGCACCAGTATTCCGCGGTGAAGGGATTTCCAACCGACTGGCATCTGATGAATGCCGGAAAATTCGCGGCCGGCGGCGCTGGCCTCGTCGTCGTCGAGTCGACAAAAGTCGAGCGGCGCGGCTGCGGCACCGTGGGCGATCTCGGAATTTGGGACGATAAATTTATCGAGCCGTTGAACCGTCTGGTCAAATTCATCAGGCAGCAACTCGGTCGCCGGAATCCAGCTCGGTCATTCCGGCCGCAAGGCACGCGCCAGGCGTCCGTGGGAAGGCGACGGGCCGTTGCCGCCAACGCCCCGGAGATCGACGACTGGGACGCGTGGACGCCGGTGGCGCCGAGCGCAATCGCCCACAGCGAGAAATGGCCGGTGCCGAAGGCGCTGGAGCGCCACGAAGTGAAGGATCTCGTGCAAGCCTGGGGCCACGCGGCGCGCCGCGCCCATGAGGCCGGCTTCGACGTACTCGAGTTGCACGGCGCGCACGGTTATCTCGTGCACGAGTTTTTATCCGAGCGATCGAACCAGCGCGCCGATGAATATGGCGGCTCCGAATTAAACCGGATGCGCTTCATCACCGAGATCACTGAAGCGGTGCGCGCGCATTGGCCCGACGAGAAGCCGCTGTTCGTCCGGCTGTCGGTGGAAGACAACGCCGGGTGGGGATCGGAACAAAGCGCGCGACTCGCAAAAATCCTCAAAGGGAAGGGCGTCGATGTCATCGACTGCTCGTCCGGCGGCATCTCGGAAGCCGCGCCGATCCTCGGCAAGGAAATCAAATACAACTACCAGGTGCCGTTGTCGGAATACGTCCGCCGCCACGCCGGCATCATGACCATGGCGGTCGGCCTGATTATTCACGGCGACCAGGCCGAGCAGATTCTGCGTGATGGGCAGGCCGACCTGATCGCGGTCGGCCGCGAAATTCTCAACAATCCGAACTGGCCGATGGACGCCGCGCTGAAACTGGGCGTCGAGGGTCCGTTCCGCAACGTTCCGCCGCAGTTCGGCTATTGGCTCGGCACCCGCGCCAAGCGCGGTTTCGGCACAAAGCCCTCGACCTGGCAGAGCGGCCTCCACGATCCCGGCAAGGTATCTTGAATTTAGGGCGTGGTTTGCCGACGCTTTCGGACCTCGCGCATGTCCACGGTGGCTGATCCGTCGCGATGCGAGAAGCACAGCCGTTTGATCTCGGCAGCCGATTTTGGCGCACTGAACAGATAGCCCTGCATTTCTGCGCAGCCGAGCGCGCGAAGCAATTCGCGTTGCGGTTGCGTTTCAACGCCCTCCGCCGTCGTCGTTATGTGGCGTGCGGCAGCGATATTCACTATCGCCTGGACAATGCAGGACGACCCGTCCGGCTCTCCCAGGTCGTCGACGAAGCAGCGGTCGATCTTGATTTTGTCGAACGGAAAGCGCTGCAGATAGCTGAGCGAAGAATAGCCGGTGCCGAAATCGTCGAGCGCGATCCGCACCCCGATGTCGCGAAGCTGATGCAGAACGGCGAGCGCGGCTTCATCATCG
>Ga0209648_10004674_pt1 | contig 11678 bp, 8 predicted proteins | sample GraSoi2013_115cm_FD_185830 | JGI IMG/M metagenome (GOLD analysis project Ga0209648, IMG submission 185830) | Grasslands soil microbial communities from the Angelo Coastal Reserve, California, USA - Sample 9_17_2013_115cm (SPAdes) (version 2) | ecosystem: Environmental > Terrestrial > Soil >...
ATTTTTTGTCGATCCTTCCCCGGAGGCGATCCCGCGCTGGCTGCGCTGGCATCACCTTTATGGCTGGCTGTCGAAGGCGGAATTCACGCTGGGGCTGGCACTGGCCTTGACCCATGCGATGGGTCTCAAAGAGCATGAGCAGACCATCGAGTACCTGGTCGATGTGATCGTCGAGGTGCAGTCTGTGCGCAGCTGCCTGACGGCGGCCGAGCGCGATCCCGATTTGACGCCGGCAGGCTATTGCTTCCCCAGTCACGCCCATCTCGCGGCGGGCGGCATTGCGCTCTTCAAGTCCCGCCAGCGCATCTCGGAGATCCTGCGGATCGTGCCCGGCTCCTCACTCGTCGTCGCCCCGTCCGACCGCGATCTCGCGGCGCCGGAAATGGCTGCGGGCCTCGAAGAATCGTTTGGCGGCGGCGGTTACACCGCATTGCAGCGCTCGGCTCTGCTGCAATTGGCTTGGGATCACGTCTCGTCGGCGCTCGATGGCCGTGAATCGGCCTTCGAGCTGCATGCCAGCGGCGGCATGGCCAATTGGCGCAGCTGGCTGCGCCGCAGCTTCAAAGATTACAACGAGCTGGCCAATGCGGTGCTTTGCGCGCTCGATTTGCCGATGCCGCAAATCGACGTCAGCAACATTCCGACTGCACCGCCGGCAATGCGGCGCACCGTCGCCGCACCAGGATCGACGGAACCTACAGAGCCAAGGAGAGGCTGAATGCGATCAATTGTCGGGACATGGCGGTTGGCGGCCGCCGCCGCACATGACGGGAATGGTCAGCCACTGGCGCCACCCTATGGCGCCAAGGGCATGGGCCGGGTGACCTTCAGCGCGGATGGGCGAATGATGTCGGTGGTCTGCGATGGTCGCCCGGAGCTCCCGCTTGGCGTACACCGAGACTATTCTTCGTATTGTGGCAACTACACGTTTAATGGCGCGCGGCTGGTCACCAAGGTCGACGCCGCATCGGATCCGGCCCGGATCGGCAGCGAGCAGGTGCGTGACGTTCGATTTGACGGGGATCGGATGATCTTGCGTCCTCCGCCGCGTCGATCCGGCGACAGAACCGAACAGCGCGAACTGACCTGGGAGCTGATTGCGCCCGAATAGTCGGCGCGCATCCGCTTCTCCCTCATGAACGACGTGCGCTTTCCCCTCGACGGCGAACTCAGCGCAAACATGGTGCGCAGCTTTGCGATCGCCGCGCCAATGGCGGCCGCGATCACGGGCGGAACGGAGAGCGCCGCCGCCACCCTCGATCAAGCTTCGTATGGCACCACGCAAGGCGGGCTCGCGGTCGACATCTTCACGATGACCAACGACCACGGCCTGCGCGTGCGCTTCCTGAGCCTCGGCGGCGTCATCACAGAGGTCGACGTGCCCGACCGCACGGGCCGGCCCGGCAATATCGTGCTCGGGCTTGCAACCTTGGAGGGATACGAGACGCTCCCCGGCCATTACGGCGCGATCACCGGGCGCTACGCCAACCGAATAGGTGGTGCGCAGTTCACGCTGGACGGCCAGACCTACCATCTGATCGCCAACAATGGCGCCAACACGCTCCATGGCGGTCCCAATGCGCTCGATCGCCAGGTCTGGACGGTGTCACCGACGCCCGCCCCAGATGGTGTTGCGGCAACGCTCAGCTATGTCAGCAAGGACGGTGATCAGAACTTCCCCGGCACTTTGACGACATACGTGACCTATACGCTGACCAACGACAACGCGCTGCGGATCGATTACCTGGCAAGCACCGACAAGGATACGGTAATCAACTTCACCAACCACTCCTACTTCAACCTGGCCGGCAACGGCTCCGGTTCGGTCGCCGATCAGATGCTGCTGGTGAATGCCGACCGCTACACCCCGGTCGCACCCGATCTGATACCGACCGGAGAGATCGCCCAAGTGGACGGCACACCGCTCGACTTCAGGCAGATGATGCCCATCGGCGCCCGGCTGCACAGCGCGTTCCAACAGATGGTCTATGCGCATGGCTACGACCACAATTTCGTGCTGAACCAACGTCCCGGCGAGGCCATGACGTTTGCCGCGCGCGGCTATGATCCGCGTACCGGCCGCCTGATCGATTGTTTCACCACCGAGCCGGGTGTGCAGGTCTATACCAGCAACGGCATGAACGGCTCGGTGGTCGGGTCATCGGGCACGACGTATCGCCAGACCGACGGGTTCACGCTCGAAACGCAGCATTTCCCCGACAGCCCCAACAAGCCCAACTTTCCGAGCACGGAGTTGAAGCCAGGGCAGGATTTCCGTTCGACGACAATATTCCGTTTCGGTACAGATGCACCCCTGCCGCCACTGCCGCGCTGAGGACAGATCAAGGCGTTCACGCTTTCCCGCATGTCGTGCGCTGGCATGCCGATCGGCTCAACAAGGTGTTCGACGAGATCGCCGCAACCGGCTACGGCCTGACCCTTGGCATCCACAGCCGCATCGACGAGACCGTGCGCCACATCCTCGGGCGGCTGCACATCGGCAACAGCTATGTCAACCGCAGCATGATCGGCGCCGTCGTCGGGGTGCAGCCCTTCGGCGGCGAAGGCCTCTCCGGCACCGAACCAAAAGCCGGAGACCCGCGCTACCTGCACCGCTTCGCCACCGAGCTCACAGTGTCGACCGACACCACCGCCGCCGGCGGCAACGCCACCCTGCTGTCGCTGCAAGAGGAAAATTAGGCCCTGAACTAATAATCCCGCCGGGAGCGACCAGATGATTCCGCTTTGAAGCCATAAGCCGCCCTCACCCGCAGCCGGGCCCAGAGCCGAAGTGTGCCAGAAGCAGTCATCCGGCATCTCCGCCTTGCGCCGCTTCTTCTGCATTCATGCCGATGCGATCCCTGCTTTGTGATAAGTTCATCGCGATGTGCGGCGGCACGGCCCGCGTGCTGGTGTGTCGTAGCGCGCAGGCGACACTGCATGGGCCAGCGTTTGCGCCGTTGAGGACGCGGCTCAGTCGGTCAATCTCCCTTGATACCAGACCGCGATCGTCGGCAGTGGGGGGTCACCGTATTTGTTCATGCTGTAAATCGTTGCGCCGACGTCCGATACCAGGTTCTTGAAAACCAAGCCCCAGGCTTCGGTCGCCAGCCCGAACGCGGCCATCACGCATCCCATAGCGAGTACGCACCGCCGGCGCACGATCATGTTGTTGGATGACTCGCCCAGACAACCAAGGCCGATGCCCACCAGTGGCAGCAGAGTCAGCGGCCTGATCGGCTCGCCGAGATAGAACTGTCCCGCGATAGAGGCGACGGCGCAGACCAGGAGCGCGACCGCGCAGGCGACGCGCCGTCGGAACGTGTTCCCTTCGATCTGGCTGAAGCCAAGGATCAGCAGCGTCCGTACCGTCAGGACCACGAACAGGATAAGCCCGACCAGGAAATCAGCGCGGCCCGTATGGGCGTATTTGACGGCAAAATCCCCCGCGACGCTCCCCAGCGCCAATGCATTGAACCGCCGTGACACGACGTGGCTGGAGGTCGTCACTCGGCCGACCGACGCGACCGCCGAGGTCAGCTGGAAGAGGATTTGCGCGATCACTGAAGCGCCCGTGAAACTGCCTCAGCCAAGGCCTGCGTCTTAAACGGCTTCTGCAGCCAGATATCGCCGCCGGCTCCCTCCCATGCGGCGTAGCCGCTCACGAAAAGTACCTTGAGCTCCGGCCTGGCACGGCGCGCCAAGCGCACGGTATCCCGGCCGGAAAGACCAGGCATCACGTGATCCATGACGACCAGGTCGCACGGAGCGTCGCGCTCAAGAAGGGCCAACGCGGCGCTGCCACTGTCGGCTTCCGCCACCCGATAGCCTGCCTCTCTGAGGGATTCGACGGTCACCCAGCGCACGGCCGCATCATCATCGACGACCAGGATGTGGACGCCGGCGCCCGACGAGACACCGGCTGATGCGGCGATTTCCACCGCTGGCAAAGCTGCCTGAGCTGCCCGTGGTAAGTAAATCGACACCGTCGTTCCTCTGCCAAGCTCGCTGCGCAAGCGGACCGCGCCGCCAGATTGGTGAACAACGCCGAATACCATTGACAGGCCTAATCCGGTCCCCTTGCCAACTTCCTTGGTGGTGAAGAAGGGCTCAAAGGCGCGCTCCACGACATCAGGACTCATGCCAGTCCCGGTATCGTGCACCGAGACCAGCACACAGTCGCGGCCCGCCACCTCTTCCGGCAGAGGGTTGCTGACGTTAGCGGTTTCAAACAACAGGATCCCGCCCCCCGGCATCGCGTCGCGGGCGTTGATGGCGATATTGAGGAGCGCTGTCTCGATCTGCCCGACGTCAATCTCGACCGGCCAGAGTTCGCTCGCCAAGGCATGCCGTATCTCCACGGAAGGGCCGAGGGACCGGCGCAGCATCTCCTCCATCTCAAGGATGACCGAATTGAGGTTGGCCAACACCGGTTCTAGGCGCTGCTTGCGAGCGAAGGCAAGCAACGATGTCGTCAGCGTCGCACCACGCGAAATCGCGCTCCGTGCGTTCCGTAGGAGATAGAGGCTCCTGTCGTCCGAGATCCGTGCCTCGAGCATCTCTAATGAGCCGGAGGCGATGGTCAGAAGGTTATTGAAATCGTGTGCGACGCCTCCGGTGAGCTGGCCTATGGCCTCCATCTTTTGCGACTGCAGCAGCGTCGCCTCCGCCTGTTTACGCGCCTCGATCTCCGCCCGAAGTTCCTCGGTCCGCAGGGCCACGGTGCCCTCGAGTTGCTCGCGGTGCCGTGTTAGCGCAGCGGCAGTGGTACGAAGCGCATCGCCGACCTGGTTCAATTCACGCACCCCGCCGTTCAATTCACCAATCGGTACGCCGCTCGCTACGGCCTTGGTCGCAGCCGTTAGTGCCTCAACCGGCCGGCGGATCGCCTGAGCCATCCACCAAGCCAGGAACAGGCTCAAGGCGAGGACTGCCCCACCGCCGCCGAAGGCCAGGAATTGTGCGCGCCGGCGGGGGGCGTCGACAAATCCTCTGGGCACGCCAATCGCCGCCGTCCAGCCGGTCACTGTGGATCGTCTAAATGTAGAGTAAACGCGGATTCCTTCGCTTGTAACGTTAGGAATCCAATTCTCGACCGGCCCCGCTATCGCCTCCCTAATTATCGGCGCGGCCGGCTTGCCGAGGAAACGATCGAGCTCGCGATTGCGCGCCACGATGATACCTTTTCGATCGAATATCGCGACAACCCAATCGGGCGAAAGATCTGGCTGGTGCAGCAGCTTTGACAGAATTTCCGAGCCGAGCGCCATCACCAAGACGAAGGCAACTTTTCCGTCACGGAACACGGGAACACCGACCGCGACGACCGGCCGTTGCAAAACGGCACCCATTATCAGATCAGAAACCTGTGGCTTACCCGTCGCAACGACGCGTTCATGCATTTCGGTGTTGGTTGCGCGAGGGAGTGGTGCGCCGAATGGACGGGTGGTGCTAAGCAACTGCTGTCCTTTGGTGTCGAGCAAGACAATTACCGTTCCTTGGAGTGGCAGGGCTGCATACATCTGCTGATAAAAAGGGTATAAATCTTCTGATTGCAGGCTTGGAGATACCGCAAGCACCCGCAGCTCTGCCTCGATCGCAACGATCTGGCGGTCGATATCGCCGAGCAGACCGTCTACTGTCCTCCCTACGCCTTGCTCGACCTGCGCCGTCTGGTCATCGACTGTCCGCATTATCGCAAAACCCCCGACTGCAACGAGAGGCAGCACGGTCGCCAACGTCAGCATCATCAATCGGGTATGAATACTCAGGGCATGGCGACGTAGGATCGAGAAGAGCCCTGCGGTCATCGACTCGCCCCCTGGTCAGCTAAGGGGCGGCTGCGTTCGCTGATCGGCCGTATTCCGATCGCCTGCGTCGAAAACTTCGCTCATTGGCGGCGTAAGCGTGCTGCTATGCGGTACTGTTACTTAACCAGCTGCCCACTTGCATGCCGGTGCGGGCCATTTTCGCAATCGTTAACCATGTTTTCCTAATAGATCGGCCGCTCGGCGTCAAGCTCGGGCAAAGTGGTCGGCCACCTCGCAGATCTGGTCGTTGAGGCTCCACCATTCCTTGATCACGACCAAGCCGGGGTCGCCGTTGCCCTGATGTCGCCGGAGCGTATGTCTGCCTTCCTGCGGGTGCAAATCGCCTAGATCGGAGCGAGCTCGACAGGACGCCTGTTTGATGATTACGATTGCATAATGCCGCGAACCGGCGTCCGGGGAGCGTTGATCCGTTGCCACAAGACCAGGAGGATGCGTGCGGATCTTTCATGAAGATACTCCTGCGCGGCCATAGCTTGGGTATTCCGGCACGCCTCACGATGCTGGCGCTTGTGACCGCGCTGCCTCTGGTGGCCGGGGGGAGCTTCGCCATCCTGCGGACGGTCGATGACCAGCGCGTCCAGATCCAGAGCGATGTCAAGCAAATGGTCGAGAGTTTCCTCGCTGACGTCGATCGCGAGATCAGCGCCATTTGGGCCGAGCTTCAGGTGCTCGCAACATCGCCGAGCCTGCAAAGCGGTAACTTCCGGGAATTCGATCAGCAAATGCGGGCGGCGCTAAAGATCCGCGGCACCTCGATCGTCCTGCACGACACTCACGCACAGCAGCTCCTCAGCACCAATCGGCCGTTTGGCGAACCCCTCCCGCGCGCGACAAACAGTGAAATGCATGATCGCGTCGTCGCAACGGGCAAGCCGCAGATTTCCGATCTTATTATGGGCGCGGTGTTGAAGCGGCCGATCTTGACCGTGGGAGTGCCAGTCTTCCGGGACGGGGAGGTGGTCTACGTATTGGCTATGGGCCTCGGACCGGAGATACTATCCGCCTTGATGCAAGACCAGAAGCTGTCGCCTGACTGGACAGCGGCGATCTTGGATCGCAAGGGCATCATCGTTGGACGCAATCGCGAGCTCGATCGCTTCCTCGGCCAGCCAGTCGCGCTGATGCTTCGCCAGAAGCTGGCCGAGGCCATCGAGAGCTGGATCCCCAACGTCACGAGTGATGGGATTCCCGTTTATTCCACGTTCCGGCGGTCGACGGTGACCGGGTGGACCGTGGCAATTGGACTACCGAGAGGATTTGTCGATGCACCTCTTAGACGAGCGCAATGGATAGCGTTCGGGGGTGGCGCGGCGGTCCTCGCCCTAAGTCTCACTCTGGCTTGGTGGGTCGGTTGGGGCATTAGGCGGCCCGTCAAGGCCCTTACGACTGCCGCAAGCGTCTTGGGAAGCGGCAAACCTTTGGGTCCATTGATCGGCGGAGTACGTGAACTGGATCAGGTCGGGGAAGCGCTCCGCAACGCCGCTACTGCGCTGGCGCGCAACAGGGAACAGCTCGAGAGTATGGTCGCCGACCGCACTCAGGAGCTCGCTGCTGCCAACGAACGGCTGCGAGGCGAAATCGGAGCGCGGGAGCAGGCACAGGCAGCGCTTCTACAAGCACAGAAGATGGAGGCGATGGGGCAACTGACGGGGGGCGTTGCGCACGACTTCAACAATTTGCTGACAGCGGTGTCCGGTTCTCTGGCGTTGCTCGAATCGCGCATCACCGACGAACGAAGCGTGCGCCTTTTGCGTGCCGCCCAACGCGGTGCGTCCCGTGGCGCGAAGCTCACCGAATCCCTGCTGGCGTTTGCCCGCAAGCAGCACCTCGACCTGGTCCCGGCGGATCTCAATGCCGTCGTCGTCGAGCTAAGCGAAATGCTGCGCCGCTCGATTGGTGCTTCCGTCGAAGTTAAGAATGTTTTGGCCAGCGATCTCTGGCCCGTCCTGATCGATGTGAGTCAGATCGAGACGGCGCTCCTCAATGTCGCTCTCAACGCGCGCGATGCTATGCCTCGAGGCGGCGTCCTGGTAATCGAGACGGCAAATATTCGCGCCAGGGACGACGAGCTGCCAGTCGAAGTCGTCGGTCAGGACTGTGTTCTCGTGTCGCTGTGTGACACCGGTACCGGGATGAGCCCGGAAGTCATCGCGCGCGCGTTCGAGCCCTTCTTCACGACCAAGGAAATCGGCAAGGGCACGGGGTTGGGTTTGTCGATGGTTTTCGGCGTCGTGCGCCAGTCGGGGGGCGCAGTCCGCATTCGCAGCCGCCTCCGCGAAGGAACTACGGTGCAGATCTATCTGCCGCGAACACTAGAAGCCAAGGCGCCGGGTGCCCGCCCGGCTGTCAAGCACCAGCCCACCGAGAGAGCTCACATTCTTGTCGTAGACGACGATCCTGATGTCCGTTGGATCATCTCCGAGGATCTCCGCGAAATCGGTTACCTCGTGACGGAGGCGGACAGCGGGCGCGCTGCGTTGGCGATCCTCGAGCGCGGTGATCCGTGCGATTTGATGATTGCCGACTTGGTAATGAACGGCTTGACGGGAGTGGATACCGTTCGCTTGGCGCGGCGCACTCGACCCGATCTCAAAGTGTTGTTCTGCAGCGGCTATGCCGACATGTCCAGGTTCGAGGAAGACAACATCGGCGAAACAGTGCTCAAGAAGCCGTTCAGGCCAGATACCCTGGCCGAAGCAGTTCATACGGCTCTGGCGCCGGCGACTCAGGGCGCGGTTGACAACGTCGTGCAGCTGCGGACGTCCTAAAGTGAAAGTCGGCTAGAAGTCGACTACGATCGTTGTGCCGGCTGTCGGTGAAACGACAGGTGAAGCTACACAGGCGCAAAGGAAACCAACGCGGTGATCGACCCCTCTCCTACCATCGCCCCCGCCTTCCAGCTGTTATCGGCCGTCGCTTCCGTCGGCCGGGTACGGACGACAGTTACGTAGTCTCGCGACGCTTTAATGCCTTGGCGTTGGGTGCAGTAGCGGCGGATTTCGCGATCAAGTATCTCTGCACGGAGCGCGCCGATCATCTCGTTGGCCTAGTGGTCTTCACGATCCTGACGGCACGGACGCTCTTGCTTCTCTGTTTCGAGACGATCGAAGCGGAAGTGTTCCGGCGGCACCTCACCTGTGCAGCCGCCTTTTTCGCTTGTGCTGTGGCATCTGTTGCAAGTGAGCTTGCTGCAACAGGATCGCTGGCGCTCGTGACCCTGTTGCCGCTTGTCGGCATAGGTCTGGGCTGCCTCGGCGAGGCATCAAATGCAATGGTGGTTCGGCGCCGGTGTGTCCTGGCGATGGGCTGCATCATGTCGCTGTTCGCGATTTCAACCGGCGCCTGGGGGCTTGTGTTCAAGAACACGATATCGGACGTCGGGGCGAGCATTTGGAGCATGATCAAATCTCGGGATCCGCCGCTCCCGGCGCTTGCCTCTGTCATCGGGTTCAGACCCTAAGTACGCTCAGGCATCTTTATGACGCTTCGTGCTTGCTATGTGCTCGTTAGAGCCGCAAGCGCTTTCGACATGGTCCTCTAACCTAACGCGCTGAAAATATGGCGCCGTTCTCAACCCCGGTTTGGGCAGGTCTGCGGTGGGAATTGGTAAGGTGCGATTGTCGCATGCCACATAGGGAATCACCTGAAAATCTGCCCGGGGTTCCGCCTAAAAAGACCTCGCGCACAGCGCACCATGTCGGCTTGGGGTCATAGGCGGTAAACCTCGAAGTGAGCATATATTTTCTGGTTGCCCTCCGATAGCCGACCTTTGACGGAGGGTCGCCGTCCATCGGGAACGCATAAGCTCCTGGTTGCGGCACTTGAAAACCAACACCGACGCTGGCTAGTCGCGACCGGACTCGGTGGTGTCGCGCCTTGCCCAGCAACGAAAACGGAATCGCTACATCGGCCCGACGGAGGCCCATAGGTTTGAGGGGCACGTTTTCCTGGTTACTGGGGTACACGGTTGGGATACACACGAACGAGAAAAAGGATCAGGAAACCGGCAGAACCCTAGCCTTTTGGGAAGATGACGTCGAATCCTTCCGACTCCACCAACGTCCATTGCGCTGTTGCAAGTGTTACGGAGTGATGACTTGGCTCGTCGTCCTCGCAGAATGGGGTGTTGCACCGTTGCAATGTTCCGGAAGGGGTTACCTCTTCATCCCGTAGGAAATAAAAAGCTCAAGGGTTAACAAGCTGTACTGCGCCACCTTCGGCGGCACAAGGTGACGCTTGAAGCGGGTCCGGGAGGACCTCGATCGCTGCTTTCAGCGTCTTGATCCATTGCTCGCCATACCCCCGCGTGAACATCCTTTCCCGCGTGGCCGAGCAGGTATCTTTCCACATCTTCCTTCCCGGCGGATGAGCCATCCGGCAGGAGGGTGTTGTGTAAAATAGGAGGTCGCCGTGTGGCGGTGCGAATAGAACGGCTTCCTCGGATCGTGCTCGTTTTACCCGCAAAACTCCGCACCATCCGGGGTTTTTTGTGCCTTCCTTCTGGGACAAAACCTGGGACAAAACCCTTTTTGTTCCCTCGCCAAAAATGGCTGAAACCCTGGTGTGTTTCGATAGGCCGAAAGAACCGAGAGATCGAATCCATCTCCCTCCAGCGGCGAGTCATGGGCGAACTCGGTTCGGCTACGAGCTCCCGCCGGCCAGTGGAGGAACTGCTCGCCGGGCGGGCGCTCGACATCTCCTATGAAACGGAAGGACGTTGGGTACTGAAGTTTCGGCCCCTCGATCGCTCAGAACCGGAGCACCGACGAGGTCGCAGCCAATCCGGCCCCTGGTGCGCCAATGGCGCCGACACACCCACACCGTCCTCGTCCACAACGGACGGGTTCGAGCACGTTTCATTGACTGGTCGCCGCGGGGAGCGAGCCGCGCGCTCGCTTGGTCGGGCCAAAGAACCGTGGGCCCGCAAAGCGGGTTTAAACGACTGTTCTACCCCGATTACATCGTGCAGTTCAGGGATGGATCGGTCGGAATCTACGATCCGAAATCGGGCATGACGGTTACCGATCCCGCTACGGCCGCAAAATCGGATGCGCTGCAGGCCTATATGACTCCCCGCAAGGGCAGGGCGATGATGGGTGGAATCGTCCGACCTACCGCGGCAGGATGGCAGATGATCACTAAACCAACGTACTCGACCGATCTACAAGATTGGTATGGCTTAACATTGTAAAGGCCAATAAGGGTGCTCGCATGAATACCAGTAACATTAAAAGCGAAGACTTTATCATCGGTGTTGATGATTTTGGTGATCTGCAAATTAATGCAGCTCCTGAGGTAGACCGCAATTTCTATTATTTTCATGACAGGAAGCAACGGCGGTTAATAAAGCAATTCATATTAGACGAGCGCGTTCAGGTTAATTACATCTGCCGGGTACCTCTCATAAGAAAACGCAATAAATTTACTCCTCGCCTCGCATTGTCTATTCGAGACAGGCACGGAACAATCCTGACGGAGCGTGCCGCAGGCCCCGAGGGAGTAAAACTTCGCATACTCCGGGCGAATGTCAATTTGGAGCAGTGTTACGACAAATTTTGGCAACTCATTTCTTTCATGCAATCGCTGCGCAATATTGAGGTGCCCCGCAGCTCGTTCTCGCTAATTTCCCAGGACGACGCAGAAATCGTCACCGCATTACGGGGTCGCGGTAGAGAAAGCATCGTAAGGATAATCAAACAACTATCTTCCACAGAAGGAGTGAGGCTGTCCCCACAGGATATAAATGAACTCCTCAAGCGACGTGAGGTGCTTGATACATTCGGGAAGGCGATGAGGACGAATTCTCGCCGCGAGGGCTGGTGGCAGGATTTTTTCGAGAGAAATAAG
>Ga0209648_10004675_pt1 | contig 11677 bp, 9 predicted proteins | sample GraSoi2013_115cm_FD_185830 | JGI IMG/M metagenome (GOLD analysis project Ga0209648, IMG submission 185830) | Grasslands soil microbial communities from the Angelo Coastal Reserve, California, USA - Sample 9_17_2013_115cm (SPAdes) (version 2) | ecosystem: Environmental > Terrestrial > Soil >...
CGCAAGTCGCAGCTGCCGCCGGCCACAAATTGCAGGTTTTCGATTTTTCCTGGAGTCTCGCTACGAAATATACGTTCTGGTCCGGACTCATCGGCGGCGCTTTTCTCACCATGGCCAGCCACGGCACGGACCAAATCATCGTGCAGCGGTTGCTGGCGGCGAAAAACGAGCGCGACAGCCGACGCGCGCTCCTCGCCAGCGGTGGCATCGTTCTTTTTCAGTTCACCGTCTTTCTGCTCATCGGTGTACTGCTTTACGTGTTTGCGCAACACGCGCCACTGTTGACACCGGGCGAGCGCACCGACCGCATCCTGCCGCTGTTTCTGGTTCGCGAAATGCCAGTGGGCCTTGCCGGCCTCCTGCTGGCTTCGATCGTGGCCGTCGCCATGTCCAACGCCAGTGGCTCGCTCAATTCTCTCGCTGCTTCGAGCGTGCTTGATTTTGCAAAGCTGCGGGGACGCAGCGCCGATCCGGCCCGCTTCTTGCGCCTTTCCCGCGGCATGACACTCGCGTGGGGCCTCGTGCTCATGGGATTCGGCCTGGTGAAATGGGGCCCGCTACTCGAAGCGGGATTGACGGTAGCATCGCTTCCCTTCGGCAGCCTTCTCGGCCTCTTTCTCCTTGGAACACTGGATCGTCGTGCCAATGCAAGTGGCGCGTTAGCTGGAATGATTGTCGGCCTGGCCGCAATCTTATGCGTATTTCGATTTACGACCGTGGCGTTTACGTGGTACGTGATGATTGGCGCGATCATCACTTTTGTCGTCGGCTCGATGGTAAGTCGAGTCGCGGAGCGCAGGGGCAGATCCGCAGCGGCGCCCAATGATTAGGAAAGCGAGCATGAATTGACCGAAAAACGGCTGGACTTGGTGCGCGGCCTGGGCGCGTGGGCGTCCGCGGCTATCGTCGTCGGCACGATGATCGGCACGGGCATTTTCCTGAAGCCCGCGGAAATGGCGCGCGAAGGCCGCAGCGTCTCCGTCGTTTTTGCGGCCTGGATCGTCGGCGCGATTCTCTCCATCTTTGGCGCGTTTTCGTTCGCCGAACTGGGCTCGATGATTCCGGAAGCCGGCGGCGAATACGCCTATCTGCGCCGCGGCTTCGGCCCGGTTTACGGGTTCATTTTTGGATGGATGCATTCCATCGTCGGCCGCCCCAGTTCGCTCGCGTCGATCTCCGCGGGCATGATGCGCTTCCTCAGCTTTCTCGTTCCGGTGATTACTTTGCCGCTTTTCACCGTTCATATCGCCATTCCCGGCCTGACCGGTTGGATCAAGCCTTACGATTTTGTGTTCACCTGGGCGCAACCGCTGGCGGTCGTCTGGCTCTTCATCATGACTGGCATCAATTATCTGGGCGTGCGATTGGGCGGCGCTGTCCAGGTTTTTTTGACCACCATCAAAATCACGTCCGTTGCCGTAGTGATTGGTGTGGCATTTTTTGCCCCCGCGAGCACGCAATCCAGCGGCACCCAACCGTTCTGGCCGCCAGCAGGAATGGGCGCCGGCGCCATTTTCAGCGCGTTTCTTGCGGCGCTGGCCGCGGCTCTATGGGCCTACGACGGGTGGGAAGATTTGAATCTGGTCGGCTCCGAAGTGGAAAATCCGCAGAAGAACTTTCCGCGCGCGCTGGTCGGCGGAGTCGGATTCGTCGCTGTGATTTATCTGCTTTTCACCGCGGCTTGCTTGAATGTTCTGCCGTTCCAAACGGTGGCCGCGTCCCAGCACATCGCCTCAGACGTCGTTGCGCACATCAAAGGAGCCACTGCGGCGGGCTGGATTACCCTTGCGATGGTCATCTCCGCTCTGGGTTCGATGAACTCTTCCGTGCTCAGCGGTGCGCGCGTAGGCTACGCGATGGCCCGCGACGGAATTTTTTTCAAGATCGTCGAAGGCATCCATCCCAAATTCCGTACGCCCGGACGGTCGCTGATTTTTCAGGGCATCCTGGCAAGTTTGATGGCCCTGACGGGAACGTTCGAGGAGCTGACGAATCTTTTTATTTTTGCCGCCTGGATTTTCTATGCTTCCGCGGTTCTCGCGCTTTTTCGTATGCGGAAGACCGAGCCCGATTTGCCTCGCCCCTATCGCTGCTGGGGCTATCCCTGGGTTCCCGGAATTTTTGTCGCCGGCGCCCTCGCGCTGACTATAAACATTTGGCTGGATCGCCCCGGCCGCTCTTCCATCGGCCTGCTCTTGATTCTCGCCGGTCTTCCCTTCTATCGCCGCTGGACGCGAGCAAGCTCAGTGGCTCACGACTCAGCGGGAAGCTAAGCTGCGCGAAAGAAAAAATTGAATAGGCAAGCCGCCTGCAAGAAGAGCGACTCCGGGAGCCAGCACGAAGCCGATGAGCGCCATTAAACCAGCCATTGGTGCCGAACTGTGGCCTATGAAATGGTCGAAGAACAGACTGAAAGGAAGCACGGCCAAATTCGAGGCGAGAAACGGCAGGACCGGAAAAACGACAGACGAGAGCATCACGCGCTGCGAGCCACCAGCACGCCACGACAGGTAAGCACCCATGGCGCCAACCAGCGGCAATGACAACAACCAAGGCATTTGAAACACCAAGAGGGGCAGATCCCCGCTGCTCGCAACAATCCAAGGCTTCGGACCAAAGATCTCGAACAGCTCGAAGATACCAGTCGAGAGTACAAACGTTAAGAAGCCGGGGAGCCAGAGTTGCGTTATGCGATTTGTCACGGTGTCCTTCCTGCTTCTCGCGGTGCGGATTTTTCGCCTCAAATCATTCCAATCCGTGACCTGCGCGAGAGCCCGGTGAGCCGCTTCGCTTTCGAGCAAGCCTTCTTGGCGAAATCGTTCGTAAGACTCTTCCAAGTGAGCCGCGAGTTCGGCGATCACGTCGGCTAGCTCTACGTGCTCCAGTACGAGGCCAGCGAGCTGTCCTTCGACAAGTTCTTGCCAATCAGGCATCGCTTGCATCGCTAACCGATCGCCGTGTTTTGAGACGATGGCCGTCCGCTAAACAAGAGGTGGACGAGTACCCCGCCTGCCAAAAGAGCGGCTCCGGGAACCAAGATCCAGCCAATCCCATCCTTCAGAAGCACGGCTGCCACAATGTTAAAATCCACTTGTCTTCCAATGATCGGTTCGATGATCATGTCTATCGGAAACATGAGGAGAAACGTCAAAGTAAGCGCGAGCGCAGGAAAAATGCTGGCGAGCAGCGCGGTTCTCCGTGATCCGCCGGCCCGCGAAGAGATGTAAGCGCCGAGAGCCCCCAAAAAAGGAAGCGAAACCAGCCAAGGCGCAAAGAAAAAGATGTCCGAGTCTCTCCAAGAGACCATCCGCGCGTTGAATCCGAGCTTCTGGAGCGTCACCAAGAAAACTATCGAAAGTGCCATCGTGAGGAACCCAGGGATCCAAAGCTGGTGCACGCGTTTCTGCATGGGGTATCCACTCCTTTTTGCGATGAGAATCCTGCGCTGCAAATCCCGCCAGTCCGCAACTTGCTCAAAGGTTCGATGGACCGCTTCTTTTTCGGGCAATCCTTCCTTGCAAAATACTTCGTACGATTCTTCCAAGTGCGCGCCGAGTTCTTCGATCACTTCGCGCTTTTCTCGGGGCTCTATCGCGAGCCCAGCGAGTTTCGTGCGCACCAACTCTTCCCAATCGCGTTTCGGTCGCATTGGTCAGCCGCCTGCCACACGCTGCGAATTCGCTTCACGCGCACCGAGAATCTGGATGGGCAATGCGCCAATCAGCAGAGCCGCTCCGGGAGCTACGACCCAGCTAAGCAAGAGGCCCAGGAACCCAGCCAGTGTCAGATGGAACGCAATGCTGCGCTCCAATACGATACTGAGCGGGAGAATGACGAAAAAACAGGCAGCAAGCGATAGCATGGGAAAGATGCCCGAGAACAGAATCGCGCGAGCAGATCCACCAGCGCGAAGCGAGATATAGGCGCCCAGGGCGCCGAATAGTGGCAGGGTCAACAGCCATGGGACGTAAAAGAGAATCGTGCCGGGACCGCTCCATGACAGGATTCGCGGCTGCAACCCGAGCTTCAGGAGCATCGGCAGAAGACCCATTGAAAGTGTCAGTGTCAGAAAGCCGGGGAACCAAAGTTGGCGTACGCGGTTCTGCATCAGATCCTCTCTTTCCTTTGCATTGCGGATATGGCGTTGCAACGCATTCCAATCAGTGACCTGCTGCATTGCGCGTTGTGCGGCCAGTTCCTCGGCCATGCCCTGGCGACGGTGGTCTTCGTAAACTTCCTCCAGGTGCGCCGCGAGTTCCACTTGGACTGCATCACTCTCTTCAGCATCAAGGGCGAGGCTGGAGAGACGCTGGCGGACAAGCTCTTGCCAATTACGCATGCGACACCTTGGTCAGCCTCTTCAGCGCACCAAAGAGTTCCGCCCATTCCTTACGCAGTGGCAACAACTTTTTCTTCCCAGAAGGAGTGAGGCGATAACACCGCTTGCGCCGTCCCGAGTGACTGATTTCCCACGCGCCGCGAATCCAGCCGCGCTGCTCCATGCGGTAGAGCATGGGATAGAGAGCCGCGAGCGTGAAGCGCAACGCACCCTTGGTTTGTTCCTCGATGCGCCGCGCCATTTCGTAGCCGTGAAGCGGGCCTTCCTCGAGAACGCTGAGGATCGCGAGTTCCGCTGTGCCGCGCTTGATTCCACTGCCAATCATAGGGCTCTCCCTTACATATAAGAATCCTATATATAAAACGAGAATTGTCAACTGGTCCTTGGAACAGGTGTGCCAAGGCAAACAGGTGCGTGCCGCAGCTAAGTGGTGGCCGCGCGAACGTGCGCGCTCGCGTGGATGGGCAGGACGGCGGCTTCGGCTTCGCGCGGAACTTGAATCGAGCGGTGGAAAAGTTTAGCGAGCGCTTCGATGCCCGTGACGAGGCGCGGCCCCGGGCGCGAAAAGTAGCTATTGGCTTCCAGCGCGTAGACGCGCCCGTTGCGGACAGCGGGCATCACATTCCACTGCTCAGGCAGATCGAGCGAAAGATATTCGATGCGGGCTTGCTGAACCGTGTAACCGCAAGGCGCGATCAGGAGAATCTCCGGTTCCGCCTCGACGATATCTTGCAAAGGAACACGGAAGGAAGGTGTGCGGACTTTGCCCAAAACATCTTCCCCGCCTGCCATCTGAATCATTTCCGGCACCCAGTGGCCGCCCACGTAAAACGGTTGCAGCCATTCCAGGAACGCCACTCGGGGACGGTCCGCCGATTGCGGCAACTGCTGCGGCAACTCGCCGAGTCGCGCGCCGATCTTCTCGAGCAGCATTTCCGCCTGAGGGCCGCGGCAGGATTCATCCCCGACCCATAGAATGTCGCGCCAGACGTCGACCAAGTCCTGCGGATTCAGGCAAAGCACTTCTGGACGCCGGTCGAATCGAGCCAGCGCCGTAGCAAGATCATCGGGCGATGCCGCGCAAACGTGGCACAAGTCCTGCGTGACGATCAGATCCGGGGCCAGCTGCTCCAGCACTTCGGCGTCGACGGCGTACAAACTCTCGCCCCGGTGCACATACTCGCTCACCAGCCGGTCAATCTCGGACGGCGAAGCATCGTGAGGCAGGCGCGAATGAATCACTACAGGTTTCGTCTTCGCCTGAGGAGGAAAATCGCACTCGTGGCTGACGCCCACGATTTCGCGCTCCAAGCCGAGCGCAAACAGAATCTCTGTAGCCGACGGCAGCAGTGAAACGATCCGCATAACGCAGCAACTTTAGCACAACTCCGAGCAACTCTATTTGTAGAGAAAGTACTTGCGGCGGATTTGATCGAAGGCAGTGAGAGATTCCGACCAGCTCTGCACTATTTTTTCTGGCGGCACGCCGGACTGCAACTGCTGCATAGTATCCGAATTTCCAACAAGTTCGACCATTTTCGAGATTTCAAACTGTTTTGGGTAGAGTTTCTGCAGAATTGCTGCAATTTCCAGTCCCATGCGCATCGAACGCACCTTAAAGCGATCGATGATGCGTATGGAAACGCCGCCGCAACGTTGCCCGCTGTACAATCCCGCAATCGGAATGAAGGGCTGGCCGGCAAAATGCACGCCCGGAATGTTTCGCGCATTCAGCGCCGCAGCCGCTTCGTCGCCATTCATCCACGGCGCCCCAAATTCCTCGAATGGCGTTTGCGTGCCGCGGCCGACGGAGACTCCGGCGCTCTGAAGGATTTCGATTCCCGGATAAAGGACGGAGCCCTTGATGGTCCGAAGATTCGGCGAGGGCGGAATCCATTTGATGCCCGTGCTTTCGAAGAAATAATTCCGGTGCCAGTTCCTCATGGTGATGACGTGCAAGTCTGCGCCGATGTGATTTTCGGCGTTGAAGAATTGCGCGAGTTCCGCGATGGTCAGCCCGTAGCGCACCGGCAGCGGAAAGTACGCGACGAAATTCGTCTTGTCCGCGTCGAGCATCGGGCCTTCAATAATTTCTCCACCGAGGGGGTTCGGCCGGTCGAGAACGAAGAAAGCGATGTTTCGTTTCGCGGCTTCCTCCATGCAATACCCCATCGTCGCGGTGTAGGTGTAAAACCGCACGCCCGCGTCCTGGATATCGAAAACCAGCGCATCGATCCCTTTAAACATTTCGTCCGTGGGCCGCCGCGTCTCGCCATAGAGACTGTAAACGGGAAGGCCGGTGGCGGGATCCTTGGTGGAAGCAACTTTTTCATCGCTGCGCCCGGCGAGGCCGTGCTCTGGACTGAATAGAGCAACGACCTGCACCGAAGGCGCGTGAGTCAAAAGTTCTATCGTCCCGCGGCCTTGCGAATCGATGCCCGTGTGATTGGTAATGAGCCCGACGTGCTTGCCGCGAAGCGGCGCGAACTTCTCCGCTTCGAGAACATCGAGGCCGGTTTGCACGCGCCCGGGACGGCCCGAGCGCCTCCCTCTAGCGAACGTCGGCGCGCTAATCGCCGCGACCAGTGCCGCAAGAATCGTGAATCGAAAAATTTGCGACGGTGCGCTCGCGAGTCTGCTCAAATGGTCCCCCTTGGCGGCAACCGTACAACCATACAATGATATTCTGGAACGCGTTGGCCGAACCCGCGTTGAGAGCATGAGGTGCGTGTGCTATCTATAAATGCAGACCGCTGGCGGCCACGGGGGGGATTCTAACCGATGGAAGGACGCCGCGTCCGCTTTTTGCTTCTGATTCCCGTCTCGATCATTTTCCTTATGGCCCATAACGCACACAGCCAAAGTAACAGCAATTCCGCAGAAAAAACTGCCGCCAAGGAAGGCGCATCTCCCGCAAAGAGCGGCGTGAAGAAATTGTCGCCGGCTGCGGCCGCGTGGGTGGAAACCACGCTGCGCAGGATGACGGTGGACGAAAAGATAGGGCAGCTCCTTTTCACTACGTATCACGGAAGTTTGACGGCCACGGACACGCCTGCCTACCAGCAGATGATGCATGACGTGACCGGTCTTCACGTCGGAGGCTTCATCAACATCACGCATGGTTCGCCGCTGGGCATCGTGAAAAGCCAGGCTTATCCGACTGCTGTTTTGAACAATCAGCTTCAGGCCAAGTCAAAACTGCCGCTGCTGATTGGCGCGGATTTCGAACGCGGGACGGCGATGCGATTGGATGAAGGCACGTCATTCCCAACAGCGATGGCGCTCGCCGCCGGCGGCAATTTGAAAGACGCGTACACCATGGGCAAAATCACCGCGCTCGAAGCGCGCGCCGTGGGGATTCACTGGATTTATGCGCCTGACGCGGACGTGAATAACAATCCCGGGAATCCGATTATCAACACGCGATCCTTTGGAGAAAATCCGGAGCGCGTCGCGCAATTTGTGAGCGAGTTTATCCGTGGCGTGCGGGAAAACGGCGGGCTGGCGACCGCCAAACATTTCCCGGGCCACGGCGACACCGCCGCAGACTCCCACATTGATTTGCCGGTGATTCGTGCTGACCGCGCCCGGCTTGATTCATTGGAGCTAGTTCCCTTCCGCGCGGCGATCTCGTCGCAAGTTGACAGCATCATGACCGGGCACCTGAATGTTCCTGCTCTCGAGCCCGATCCCAACACGCCTGCTACTCTCTCGCACAACATTCTCACCGATGTGCTGCGCAAACAGCTTGGATTTCAGGGACTCGTTGTTACCGACGCGATGGACATGGGCGGAATTACCGTGCGCTACGCGCCTGGAGAAGCGGCGGTGCGGGCATTTGTGGCGGGAGCGGATTGTTTGCTGATGCCGCCGGTGCCGGACGCCGCGTTCGAAGCGCTGCAAGCCGCAGTGAAGTCTGGACGAATTTCGAAAGAGCGCCTCGATGCGTCGGTGCGCCGGATTCTTCAAGCAAAAGCGCGCATTGGCCTCAACACAAGCCGTCTCGTCGATGTGAACGCCATCAACAAGAAATTCGGTAGCGCCGAGTGGCAAAAAGAAGCACAGGAAATCTCCGACCGCGGCGTGACTTTGCTGCGCGACACTCCGCACAGGCTGCCGCTCGATGCGACGAAACCTTCGCGAGCGCTACTGCTGGCTTTTTACGCCGATCCGGAGCCGTATCCCGGCGAAGACCTGGAACGCGAATTGCGTTCGCGATTCGATTCCCTAACCGCGCTGCGAGCGGACACGCGGTTTGTAAATGCTTCGATTCTGAAATTGCCGCCGCCGGAAAGCTACGACGTTGCGATTCTCGCTTTGTTTGTGCGTGTGAGCGATCGCAAAGGGAATGTGGACGTGCCCGCGGAACAGGCCGTACTTGCGGAACAAATTTACAAAACGGGCAAGCCGGTAATTACCTTGGGATTCGGAAGCCCGTACTTGATTGAAAGGTTTTCGCAGGCGGAAACGTGGCTGGCCACGTTTGGAATCAGCGACGTCGCGCAGATTTCCGCGGCGCGCGCCATATTTGGAGAAATTCCAGCGCGCGGCAAATTGCCAGTGACGATTCCAGGCGTGAACCTCAAAGCAGGATTTGGGATTGAGTTGCCGACGAATCCAATGACGCTGCAACCGATGGATGCGCGCGACGAGGCGCAACTCCAACCGGCATTCAATGTGATCGAAAAAGCGATTTCCGACAAAGCATTTCCGGGAGCGACACTGGCAGTTGGCTATCGCGGAAAAGTTTCGGTGCACGCGTTCGGGAAATTAAGTTACGACGCGAAAACAGCAGCGACAGTTCCAGCAACAATGTACGACATTGCGTCGCTCACAAAAGTCGTGGCGACAACAACGCTAGTAGCGAAAATGGCGGAAGGCGATTTCGCTGTGCCGCTGGATCTCGACGCGAAGATCGAGCGCTATTTGCCAGAGTGGGCGAGCGGGCCGAACGCGGAGTGGCGGCACCGAGTGACGGTGCGGCATTTGTTGACGCACACGTCGGGATTGCCGCCGTTCAAGGAATACTGGCGGACGTCGAAGGGCAAGCAGGATACGCTGGCAAAGATTTTTGCGGAGCCGCTGGAATATGAGCCGGGTGCGAAAGAAGTGTATTCGGACCTGGGAATCATTTTGATGGCCGAAATCATCGAGCGACTCACAGGCAGAACGCTGGATGATCTGGCGAAGACTACTATTTTTTCGCCGCTGGGAATGAATAATACGATGTACCGGCCGCCGAAAAAATTATGGCCGACGATTGCACCGACGGAAATCGACAATAATTTGCGGCACCGGCTGGTGCAGGGCGAAGTTCACGACGAAAACGCGTTTGCGATCGGCGGCGTTTCCGGGCACGCGGGACTTTTCAGCACCGCGCCGGATCTGGCGGGGTTTTGCCAGATGCTGCTGAATGGCGGCGTTTACGCGCATCAGAGAATTTTGCGGCGCGCGACGATCGCGCAATTCACGACGCCGCAACAACTTTCCGGCGGAACGCGGACGCTAGGTTGGGCTGTGCCGACCGAAGGCGGGTCGAGCGGGCATTATTTTTCGGCGCACAGCTTTGGACACACTGGATTTACCGGCACTTCGATCTGGATTGATCAGGACAGGCAACTTTTCGTGGTGCTGCTGACGAACCGCGTGCACCCGACGCGGGAGAACATGAAAATTCAGAAAGTGCGAGTCGAGTTACATGATGCGGTGATGCAGGCGCTGGGATCTGCGACCGTCTCAGCCCCAGCGAAGTGACGCAGTTTTGGACGCGGCAAGCTGCGCTAGTACAGAGACAATCCCACTAACAAATCCCGTCGATATCGATCGCGATTAGCTACTGCCTGCCGGTGAGGCGGCGGATCAAGTCGGCTTCGGCTTGGCGGTAGGGAGTGCCGTCAGGGCGCAGAACTTCGTGAAACCAGACGGGCGGCTGGCCGAGAATGTAGGGATGCTCCCAAGACTCCCAGGGCAAATTCGTCTGCGTCTTGCCGGCGACAAAACCCCAGTTAATAGCGCCGACGCGCTCCTGCTTGGCGATGGGCAATATCGTGTCAAACGTACTGCCGACGGAACGCGCCATATATTCGGTACAGATCACAGGACGATTGTGCTTCTTTAGCCAAGCTACCTGCTGCTTGAAATATTCCGGCCAACTATAGTTGTGAAAGGTGATGATGTCAGATTCGCGAAGCTGAATCTGTGCGATTTCACCCAAGTTTGCGCCGTCGGGCGAGGTGTCCACGCAGCAGACGCCGCTGGTGAGAGGCTGAGATGGATTGGCTTCGCGCGCCCACGCGAACACTTGTGGCAAGAGGGCAATCACGCGAGCGTTCTTGTCTTTCAGTTCCTGTTTCGCGTAGCTGCCGAGATTGTCGGCGCCGGGCTCGTTCCAAACGTCCCAGGCGAGGATGCGGTCCTCCTTGGCGAACGCCGCCACCACGCCCTGGACGTAAGCCTTGAGGCGCGGAACTTGATTGGGATCGGCCAGCGCCACCGCGCCGGGGCTTTGTACCCAGCCGGAATTGTGAACGCCCGGAATCGGAGGATGCTGGGGACCGAGATGAGGTAACGGGTCCCAGCAGGAGTCGAAGAGAACAAACATCGGCCGAATGTGGTGGCGGGATGCGATGGTCAGGAAGCGGCCGATACGCTTCTGAAAACCGGCTGCATCCTGTTGCCAGAGCAGATCGTGGAGAAAGACGCGCATGGTGTTCATGCCCAGCGATTCGGCCCAGGTCAATTCCTGGTCGATCTCCTCAGGATTGAAGGTGGCGTCCTGCCACATTTCCAGCTGGTTGATCGCCGATCTGGGAGTGTAATTGCTGCCGACCAGCCAGGGCTGTTGCGCATACCAAGTGTTGGCCTTCTGCTCGGGCCAGCGGGGAGATTGCGCTGGGGCGGCGTTCGCGTACAAGCCGGCGGCAACAAGTGCTGTCGTTATAAAAACGGACTTGCGTACTTTCATCGTGGAACTCCGTGCGGGCGTATGCCTGGACGCCGCGAGCTTATTACGTAAAGACACCTTGCCGCAAATCGAGGGCGGCTTGAGCGAGGTCGGCGGGCTTGCCGAGGTCGCGCCAATAGTATTGGTCGGCGCGGAAGGCGAGGATTTTTTCGCCTTGGGCGGAAAGGCGGAGGTAGGACGGAATGATGGAGAAGACGCCTTCTTCGCTGAGCATAGGGAGGAGGCGACAGGAGATGACGTGGATGCCGGAGAAGGCGAGCGGCTCGAGATGAGGCGAAGTGCGGACAATTTCGGCTTCGTGGTCGGGGCCGGCGCGGCGGCCGCAGAGTTGGAGGTGGTCGTTGAAGAGAAGAGGGCGGGAAGTTTCGCGGGCT
>Ga0209648_10004676_pt1 | contig 11677 bp, 8 predicted proteins | sample GraSoi2013_115cm_FD_185830 | JGI IMG/M metagenome (GOLD analysis project Ga0209648, IMG submission 185830) | Grasslands soil microbial communities from the Angelo Coastal Reserve, California, USA - Sample 9_17_2013_115cm (SPAdes) (version 2) | ecosystem: Environmental > Terrestrial > Soil >...
ATTCCAAAGACCACAACTTCGGCTACAACGCCCAGACCGATAAGTTCGAAGACCTGGTGAAGGCCGGCGTCATCGATCCAACCAAGGTGACCCGCACCGCTCTCCAGAACGCAGCCTCGATCGCAGCCCTCATGCTGACGACCGAAGCTCTGGTCTCCGAGCTGCCCGAGGAAAAGAAAGCTCCCATGGGCGGCGGTGAGCACGGCGGCTACCCGGGCATGTAATTCAGTACGGATCGTAAAGACTATTCACGCCCCACTCTACGAGTGGGGCGTTTCTTTTGCGCTGCTGCAGTCCCGAAGGGACGCTACAATCTGTAGCCGGGCACGGCAGTGCCCGGTGGTTAGTTAAAGACCCCAAGCCCCGGAGGGGCGGCACGATGCCAGATTCCTGGGTCAGCAATCACGTACACATCGTGTTCAGCACAAGAATCGCGTGCCAACGATCACGGAAGAAATCCAGCCGAAATTGTGGGCTTACATGGCAGGAATTCTGAGAAATCACGACATGCACGCCGCCGCTATCGGCGGGATTGAGGACCATATCCATGCTTTGATCAACCTTGGCGGCTTGCTAGGCATTGCAAAAGCGGTGCAACTGTTGAAGGCGAATTCGTCGCGATGGATGAACGAACATCCCAGAAGGGCACGATTTGCGTGGCAGGATGGATATTTTGCTTGTAGCGTGAGCCGGTCACTGATTCCTGCGGTTCGCAAGTACATCGCCAACCAGCGTGAACATCACAAGAAAATGGACTTTGCGGTCGAGCTGACTTTGCTGCTGAAGAAGCACGGATTCGAGGTTCGGCACTAATTCTGTGCCGTCCCTGAAGGGACTCGGAATCATTTCTTAGCTTCCGGGGACTGCCGTCCCCGGCTACAGGTTGTTGCGTCCCTGCGGGACTTCTGGCTGTTTAAAGAGAGAGCCGTTTCGCTTCGGATTGGTAGCAGTTTCCTCCTCCGTCAGGAGCAGGACAGGGCGGGTAGAAGACTTTTACCTTTAAATGAGTGGGCCCTGCGGCACACCAAGAAAAAGCGCACCGGCAAGGGCCGGTGCGCGGATACAACAAATCAGGTACTAGAACTGCAGCTTCAGAGCCACCTGCAATTGGCGTGAAGAACCCGAGTCTCCGGTTGGGAAACGGGTGCTAGTGATCTGGCCAAAAGTGTCGTCTGCGTTGGGTACACCTTTGATGGTGCGGGGATTGTACCTATTGAATGGCTGCCCGTAGTTGGGGTGGTTGGTAAGATCGAACGCGTCAGCACGGAACTGAAGGTTCAATCTTTCCGTGATCTTCGTGTTCTTGATCACTGACAGATCGACGTTCTTGAAGGTTGGACCGAGGATGCTGTTGCGTCCCATATTGCCAAACGCGGTGGGAACTGGGGTGGCAAAAATTCCCCCGTAAAGATTATGGGGCAAGCCATCCGTGCCGACGGCCGTACCGCTCGGGGCAATCCACGGTCGAAGCGGGTTTCCTGTCACCACGACTTGGCCTATAACGGTCGGGGTCACCGTATTGAGTACGCCGGTGATTGTGTTGGTAGTCAGGACCATGTTCACCGGATTGCCGCTCTGCAGTGTGCCGATGGTTGCCAGCGTCCAGCCACTCTTGAGGCGGTTGCCTTTGAAGGGCAGATCGTAGATGGCGTTGACGACGAAGCGGTGGCGCGCATCAAAATCGGAACTGCCTTTGCTGCCGAAGATATTCGTGCTGTCCTGCACGACAAATCCGTTGTTGTTGCGGGACACATCATCGATGGAATGTGACCACGTGTAAGAAGCATTGAACTGCAGGCCGCGTGACATGCGCTTGTTCGCCGTTACCCACAAGGCATTGTAGGTAGAGGTGGCATCGCTGGTGCGCTCAGTCATCGTGTTGCCCAGTGAGGCGGTGGGCTGGATCGAGCTCGACGCCGAGATGGCCTGGAATGGTCTGGAAGTGCTGCTCCCAAGAGTAGCAAACTGATTGATATTGCGGTCAATCTCCAGGTGCGTCCCCTTGTTTCCGAAGTAGCCAACCATGAGAGACATGCTGCTACCTATCTGCTGCTGGAGGTTAAGGTTCCACGACTGGATATCGGCGTTTTTGAAATTGGGATCAATGAATCCCAGCGCCAGGTTTCTTCCTGTCGTCGCGGGGTTAAAGTTGGCGCCAACAGTCGCCAGCGGTAAGCCAGTCGTCGTCTGCTGTGCGAGAGTTGCGGTGGCGCTGATGGGCAGGGCAAATGGCGGGTTAGAAGACAAGCCGGTCACAAAGCCGGTGATCGGCTGATCTACCTGGTAGGCGTAGGCCGCACGCAGTACCGTCTTGCTGTTGTGGAACAGGTCCCAGGCGAACCCAACTCGAGGCTCGAAGTTCTTGTTATTCTGAGCGTAGGGCTGGCTTACCGGTGTAATCACCGTGCCCCCCGCAGCGGCAGGTACCACTGTCGCAAAGCGATTCAGGGCTTCCGAGGGGGTCATGTTCCAGGCATAGCGCACACCCAACTCGAGAGTCAGCGAAGACTCGACCTTCCAGCTATCCATGGCAAAGAAGTCCAATCCGTTCTGATTGATGCGGTTGGCGATGTTGCCCAGGGTCCGGTTGGCCTGAAGCGCCGCAGCGGACTGGAAGCTGTTGTGATTGGTTGCGGAAGGGTCTAACGTGTTCTGGAATACCAGCGATCCCGGATCGTTATTGAAGTTGTTATTGCGGAAATCGCGGAATTCGCCGCCAAACTTGAACGAATGCCGGCTGCGCACCCAGCTCAACGTGTCACTGCCCACAAACGTCGTGTCACCACGACCCTGGGGGAAGTTACGCTCGCTGCCGATCGTAAAAACACCCTGGTCTTGAATGGTGATGACGGGCAAGAACTTCAAGTTCGGCCCCAGAACGGAGCCCAAGCCAAGCGAGTTAGGATCAACCAAATTATTGGGGGTAAACGTAAGGTGGATTCTGTTGGCCCCTAAGCGTGCCTCGTTGACCACATTGGAGCTGAAGACGTGCGTCTCGTTCACGGTCAGCACCTGGCGGTGCCCGTCGCGCGTGTCCCCCCAACCCGGAAGAACGGCTCCGCCGGTGGCACCGGTCTCTTTGCGCAAGTCACGCTGATAGACATAGTAGCCGTGCAGGCTGTCAGTATCGTTGAACTTGTGGTTGATATCCGCGGTGCCCTGGTCAATATCGACCGGGGCAGTTGCAGCACCCGTAAAAGCGTTATTTACGGCTGAGTTGATGGCCGTATTCGCAGTTGGAACCAGCTTCATCAAAGCAACAGGAACGGCATTTCCGGTTGCCTGAATGGCTGCGCGCTGCGCGTCCGTGAACACGTTGCTGGTGAGAGTCAAACCCTGGCGCTGGCGTAACCCTTCATAGCTCAGGAAGAAGAACGTCTTCCCTTTCACGATGGGTCCTCCCAAATCGGCGCCAAACTGGTTGCGCTTGAAAGGCGCAATATGACCCGTAGATACGGTGTTGAAAGCGTTGCGGGCATCGAACCAATCGTTGCGCAGGTACTCATAGAGCTCACCGTGGAACTGGTCGGCACCTGAGCGGGTAGCAATGTTGACGATGGCGCCGGAGTTGCGGCCGAATTCAGCGCTATAGGTCGAATTGTCGACCTTGAATTCAGAGACAGTGTTGATCGTCGGCTGGAAAGTAACCTGGTTCTGCACCATATCGTTCAGGTTAATGCCGTTGATCATGAAGTTCACCGCGTCTTCACGATTGCCTGCGGTATTGAACTGAAACATACCCTGCCCGCGCAACGGAGCAGTCAGAAAACCGTTTTGCGGAGGGGTCACGGTACCGGGAATCAGCAACGCCAGATCAACAAAGTGCCGGCCGTTAAGAGGAATATCTTGCACCGTCCGCTGATTGATCGTCTGCCCGACGGTCGTTGTCGTGGTTTCAATCACCGGGGCTGTCGCTTCCACGGTGACGGTTTCCTGGGCAGTAGCGACTCTCAAAGAGAAGTTCTGAACGGAATTCTGACTGACCTCGACCACCAAATCTTTAACCTGTTGCCTCTGGAAGCCGGTCATCTGGATCGCCAGGCCATAAGTCCCCGGAGGCAGAGCAGGCACTTCGTAGTAGCCTACGGAGTTTGTTTGCGTAGTGCGTTCAATTCCAAGTGGCCCTTTGACCGTCACCTTGGCCCCCACTACAGCAGCGCCTGAGGGGTCGGTTGCAGTCCCCCTAATGCTGGCGGTGTTCTGTGCTAACCCGACGGCTGCAAAAACCAAAACCATGATGGCAGTCAGCCATACGGCAAGCATTCTCGTTCTTGACATTTCTTTCCTCCTTCAAGGAATCAAGCAAAGCGGTAAAAGTTCTTCAAACAAAAGTCGGATATCTATACAACAAAAACAGTGAAAAACGGCATTTAACCAAATGTTCACAAAATGACCATGTTGGTGACTTACCTCAGAATCGTGCAAACCGGCTTCCAACACGTTTGAGAATTAAGAACTTTATAATTCAGCAACTTACGCCGTGTGTGGTGTTTGCTTCGTACGGGAATTGGTAGCGCAATAGCAAGAAATACAGAAATTGGTATGAAATCTATAGGGTGGCGACAGCAGGGGAACTTTACTTTCTTCGGTTGGGTGGAGGCATCGCTTTCTGAAAGACCCGTAGAGCCCACGCTGTTGGGCGCGAATCATTGAGCCAGCGCAGCGCTACACTTAGGATTTGACAGGTAAAACCGTGTGCGGGGCGAGTGCCCTTTCGCACCCAATGATCCTCGCGATCCCTCGGCTGCGCTCGGGACTTCGCCTGGCGGCTCCCGCTTCGCTCACGCCGCCAATGCGGCTCAGCTTATTTCGGGTTCGATCCTGGTGAAGGTACCGGCAAGCGCGTAGTTTTGGTCGGTCGCGGGACCACTTGAGGTGCAGACTGGGCCGGGTCTCCGGGGGCGATGTCCACAGTCAAAGGCCGCTGTATCACCATTTCCAGCGAAGCTCCCTGATCGATGCGAACATCCTGGCCACGAGTCAACAGGACCGTCGCCAGGCCGACCACTCCCCCGGCAGCGGCGCCAATACCCGCGCCCCTCGCGCCCCCCGTAGAGATGGCGCCGATCGCAGCTCCCGTGCCGGCAGTCTTAGCGACGGTACCGGCATCTTTTCCCTTCTGACTGTCGGCTCTGACCGTGCCCTCCTCGTCAGCCACCTTGGAGTTGGTCGCGCCCGGCTCGTTTTGCAAAGCTCCGGGCAGGTCGATGGTATAGCCATTGGGAAAGATCATGGTATTGAAATTGAATAAGATCTCCGCACGGCCTTTGATTCGTCCCGCCCGTTGGACCCTGGTGATGTGTCCCTTCACGTAAGTTCCGGCGGGAATAACGACCACATTGTCAATGGTTACGGGAAAGCTGCTTTGGCAATAGACGCCGTCGCCCACCCGCGCGCTCTTGGTATCGATCGGGCTCTTGAGCTGAAGCAATACTTGAGTGCCGGCCGGAACTGTCATCTGTCTTGCGCCCGCCGAAGTTTGACCCGACGCGCTTTGATTCGATTGGCTGCCGTCGGCGCTGGCAGTTTGCGCGGCGGCGGTGAGACTGGTGGCGATCAAGAACACGATTAAGCTGCGCATGGTGTCACACCTCCAAAGGAACTCGAACCCAGCCTGGCGGCAATTTCTGAAATCTCGATCCCGCGGAGCGGGAGAAGAGATCCCTATCGCAACGAATCAGCTTGGGCGGAAAACCCGGCGGCTCTTTTGGCCATAGAGGTCCCTCGCTGCGCTTCAGGATTTCAGAAGAGCCCGTTCCATCTCTAGAACGATCTCGCGGGCAGCTTTTGCAGGATCGTCCGCCTTTGTGATGGGGCGTCCGACGACGATATAGCTAGCGCCGGCACGGATGGCCTCAGCCGGCGTCGCCGTGCGTTCCTGGTCGTCCTTGCTCGCGCCAGCGGGACGCATCCCCGGGTTTACTATGATCAAGCCGGGCCCGAACGACTTCCTGACTAACGCAGTCTCGCGGGGCGAAGTAACGATGCCGGCACACCCTGTTTCCTGGGCAAGCGCCGTTAGGCGCAACACCTGGTCCGGGGTAGTGTCGCGGACGCCGATTTCGCGCAGATCGCTATCGGAGAAGCTGGTCAGGACAGTCACCGCCAGGAGCGAAAGCCGGCCGTCAGCCGCCTCGACTGCGGCACGTAGCACATCGCTGCCTCCGGCCGCATGAACCGTCAGCATGCTAACCCCGAGCGCCGCCGCGGACTTGACGGCATGGCTCACCGTGTTGGGGATGTCGTGGAGCTTGAGATCCAAGAACACTTTGCGCCCGCTGCCAACCAACTCTTGGACCAGCCGCGGGCCTTCCGCGGTGAAAAGTTGTAGGCCGATCTTGTAGACACCTGCAGCCTCGCCAATTCGATCTACCAACTCCCTCGCGGTGTCGGCGCGGGAGACATCCAGCGCTACAACGAGCCTCTCCCGGGCGCCGATCGACGCAGGTAGGGGTCTAGCTGCGAGTATTTCGCCTGGCATCACCCTCAGTATAGTACGAGCCCAGATCGTGATTTTAGTAGTTTTGCGCCGCGGCCACCGTCTGCGGACTGACCACATCAATCCGGACGCGCTCGAGTCCGCTGCTGAAATTAAGCATGCGGGCGGCGCCGTAGCTTAGGTCCATGATCCGGCCCGAAACGTAGGGACCTCGGTCATTGATCCGGACAATGATCCACTTGCCGTTCCTCAGGTTGGTGACCTTTACCCAGGTCCCTAGAGGCAGCTGGCGGTGGGCGGCGGTGAGCTCGAACATATCAAAATCTTCGCCATTGGCCGTGGTTCTGCCGTGAAACTGCTTGCCGTACCAGGAAGCAACGCCGATCTGGTAAGGCTTGGGCTCGCTGTGTGACGGCTTGGCGGAAGAGAGCTTGGACTTGGAAACTTTGGAAGCGGACTTACCGGGTACCTCGGGATGGGTCGGAACTGGAGCCGCCATGGTGGTGGCCGTTACCAGTGCCGCCATCAGACTGGACAGTACTCGATTCATGCTTACTCCTTTAACAGGTGTTATTCAAAGGGCCCCCGAAAAAGAATCCTTATAATTATATGAAAGGGAAGGAGAAAAGGCTAACTACTCGACCATTTTCTAGAATTAAATTTGTTGCTTTTTTGCAACATGTATGTTAAGTAGATCCCCCTATTTTCCGGGTACTGACTTTGACTGAATCGTCAAATCTTTAGACGTTAGACGTTCTTTTCTCCGGAATCGTTGTTCTATCTTTCGTAATCCATCAAGTCTATATTTATCAATGGCTTACGCCGGTTATCCAGGTTTTTACCCCTTACGGTTCGTTGGAAGTAGTGTTGCCAGAGGCATTCATCGTTTCAGCAGTTCGGACACCCATCGGCAATTTTGGCGGTAAGGTTGGCTCACCGGACTTCGCACGACCTTGGGTAGTGACGGCCAAAGCGGCCTGGAACGGCCGGGCATCGGACCGTGCCCAGATAGAAGAGGCCATCTTTGGAAGCGCCCGGCAGGCCAGTAACGGTCCAAATCCCGGCCGCCAGATGTAAGGAAATTGCCAGAATTGGCAGGATTGCCATAGCGCTGCGGGGGCGTGAGGCATGGCCCGGGTTCTAGAACGGGCCGGATCAGAAAAGGGGGCGTTCCCTCTGTCTTCTTAACCTGCACGCCTAAGCCGCGAAGGGCATCTTATACTGCTTGCTATGGCCGGGAAGCCCGAAGTCGAGATCAAGTTCAAGGTTGCCGACATACAGGACCTAACCAGGCAGCTCGAAGCAGACGGATTTCGTCAGGTAACCGAGCGCACGCACGAGATGAATACCCTCTATGACCTGGCCGGCAACCCGCTGCGTCGGCGGGACGCGCTCCTGCGGATTCGCAAATACGGCCCGAAATGGACCGTGACCTACAAAGATAGGACCCGGACCAAGCCGGGTCGACACAAGTCTCGCACCGAGATCGAAACCCAAGTACAAGATGGCCAAGCCTTGGCGGGGATCCTCGAAGCCTGCGGCTTCAGGCCTGGCTTCACGTACGAGAAGTTCCGCGGCGAGTGGGCTGATGGAATCGGGCACGTCGTGATCGACGAAACACCCATCGGCAACTTCGCCGAAATCGAGGGCCCGCCCGAATGGATTGACGACGTTGCCCAAAGGCTGGCTATTTCCCATGACCAGTACATCACGGCGTCCTATGCCGAGCTTTTCCTCAAATGGAAGAAAAAGACAGGAAGTAAGGTCACGCAGATGGTGTTTCCGCTGTAGGGCTTAGATCCCTACCGTGCGATTCTGGGGAGTGGGTCCTTGCAACAGGGCTGAAGGCGGGAACTGAGCCGGCTGGCGACTAATCATGAGCGCCGTAGGCGCGAAAACAAGTTAGCCCACCCTGGAGGCGGAGCGGCGAAGCCGTGAGCCGGGAAGGGTGGGTAAGCATCCCCCAAACGAATCGAGCCCCCGAGGGGCGGCACAGTGGCAATTTGGTAATTGAGTTATTGGTAATTTGATAATTGTCGGATCAGCGGACACGTTCACTCCCGCGCTGCTGTTTTGCTGCTTTTAAATTACCCAACTACCAAATTACTCAATTACTAAATCCCCAGTGTCGCCCCTCTGGGGCTCAAGATCAGGTTGGCTCTAACCCCCTTCCCGGCTCGCGGCTGTCGCCGCTCCGCCTCCAGGGTGGGCTAAACTCTGGTCGCGCCTAACGGCGCTTGAATATGTTGAGAGGCGCAAAGCCATCCACCTTGAGAACTACTCTACGGTCCAATTGAGAATCTCGCGGTCAGAGGTTAGATAGAATCACTGGCGAGAGAAAAGAGGCACAGCAACAGTCTCACTTCAAGCCGGCGAACACAATGCCTTCGCCTCCTCAAGCGCTGCAATTGCTTCCTCGCGCGTCACGGTCGGAAATTCATCCAGGAATTGAGGCAGCGTTTTCCCATGTTCCAGGTAGTCGAGCAAGGTCTGAAACAGGACGCGAGTGCCGCGAAAGACCGGCTCGCCACCAAGAATGTCCGGGTCTTTAACGATGATGCCCATTTGCCACGCCCTCCTAAGTCTCTAAGTCGATCAGCTTCAGAAATCGGAACCGGGATATCCCTCTTTATCAAACCTAAACCGACTGTCGGAAGGAAGTTCTGCCTGGTTAGCACGACTCAGGGTACAATCTCCGGGATCAGAGGAACCGCTATGTACGACTACATCATCGTGGGAGCCGGCTCGGCCGGATGTGTGCTCGCTAGTCGCCTGACGGAAGATCCAAATATCAAAGTTCTTCTCCTAGAGGCCGGCGAGAAGGATTCCCACAGGGATATCCACATGCCCGTGGCGTTCTCCAAGCTTTTCAAGACGGCGCGCGATTGGGCTTACTACACCGAGCCGGAAGCGCAATTAGCTAACCGCAATCTTTATTGGCCGCGTGGCAAGATGCTGGGCGGCAGCAGTTCCATGAACGCGATGATCTATATTCGTGGCCACCGGCACGACTACGACCAATGGCGCGATCTTGGGAATCCGGGCTGGGGCTATTCCGACGTACTGCCCTACTTCAAGAAGTCCGAGAACCAGGAGCGGGGAGCGTCCGACTACCATGGAATCGGCGGTCCGCTGCGAGTCTCCGACTTGCGCTGCATCAATCCGATTTCGGAAGCCTTCGTCGAGGCAGCCGAACAGCTTGGGTTCAAACGCAATCCGGATTTCAACGGTGATTCCCAGGAAGGATTCGGCGTATACCAGGTAACACAACGACAGGGCCGGCGCAACAGCGCTGCCGTTGCTTTTCTACGCCCGGCCAGGTCGCGCCCGAATCTTACTGTTCGCACCAACGTGCAGGCGTTCGACATTCTCTTCGAAGGAAAGCGCGCCGCTCTGGTCAGCTTTCAGGAAAACAGCGGTAGCGCGCAGGCGCGCGCTGAGCGGGACATCATTCTTTGCGCCGGGGCAATCGGCTCGCCGCAGCTACTGATGCTTGCCGGCATCGGTCCTGCCAAGCACTTGCGCTCTGTTAACATTCCTGTGCTCTGCGATTTGCCGGGAGTTGGTGCGAATCTGCAGGACCACCCGGGGGTCCCGGTGGCCTACGAATGCTCGCAACCGATTACCCTGGCCAGCGCGGAGTCGCTTGCCAATCTGGTTCGCTACCTGGCCTTCAAGACCGGTCCCCTGACGTCGAATGTCGGCGAAGCCGGCGGCTTTGTAAAGAGCTCTTCCGGTTGCGTGACGCCCGATCTGCAATACCACTTCGCGCCGGGATACTTCGTCGAACACGGCTTCCAGCAAATCAAAGAGCACGGCTATACTTTTGGGCCAACATTAGTGCGACCCTACAGCACAGGCAACATCACTCTTCGTTCCAGCAACCCTTTGGATGCTCCGCTGATCCGAGCCAACTATTTTGCCGATTCCAGAGACATGCAAGCCATGATCGAAGGCCTGAAAATCGCCCGCAGCATCGGCGCGGCCAACGCCTTCGCGAAATATCGCAAACGCGAACTGCTGCCCGGTCCGGAGGCGAAGGACGATCAAGCTTTGCGCGCCCACATCGCAAAGTTTGGCGAAACGCTGTACCATCCCGTCGGCACCTGCAAGATGGGAAGCGACAGCGCTGCCGTCGTCGATTCCCAGCTCAGGGTCCACGGTGTAGATGGCTTGCGCGTGGTCGATGCTTCGGTGATGCCCATCATTCCCGGCGGCAACACCAACGCCCCGACCATCATGATCGCCGAAAAAGCAGCAGAGATGATCAAGAAGGGCACAACGGCACGAGCTTCGACTGAGCCGGCTCTGACAGGCGCGGTGCGCTAGGCTCATCATCACCAAACACCTAGCCGCAACAAGATTCAATCCTGGATGTGCACGCCAAGGCAGACGACCGCGAGGCACCAGCGCCGCCAGGCGCGATTGAAAATAGGCCGGCAGGAACTGCCGGTTAGCTGGGACCGCGAGAGGGAGTCCCGCCAGGGACGAATGAAGGTATACGTGGTCTTCGCTGAGGCTCGTGTCGGTTCAAGAACATCTTTCATTCGTCCACAAAACTCATATAACGTCGGCATTGTAACTTCAGACGTCCCTAGCGGGACTAAGCGATCGTTTTCCCGGCTTACCCGGCAGTTCCTGCCGGGCTATTCTCATGCGCCCCTGGCGGGGCTGTATATCGGCATCGAAAGGTACCTCATTCGCCGTGCAAGAAGCCGTTCACGGCTTTGATGTACATGGTGGGCTGGTCGACAAACGCCATGTGTCCGGATTGCGGCAACACAACCAGCTTCGATCCCGCGATCTTCTCATGCATAAAGCGTGACAGGGACGGATCCGACTCGTCGTGATCGCCACGGATGAGCAGCGTCGGGACGTGAAGGCTAGGAAGCTTGTCGGCATACTCCACTGATTTCAAATTGCCATCGATGACAAACTCACCATGCGATCCCCACATCTCGCGATAGAGATCCCAGGAGGTCGAAGTGTTGCCGGCAAGTGGATCGTAGTTTGGATCGGGACGACGCTGATAAAGAAATGGAAAGTAGCCATCGCCCCAGGCAAGCTTGGCGTATTCTTCCGGGTACCTCCCGGCCTCCCAATCCTTGCCTTTGCCAAACAATCCCGCTTTCTCCAGAGTTTCCAGTTTTTGCAACTCGTCCGGCGCCATGTTGCGTTTTTCGTTGGCCAGGATCTTGTTCATCTCGGTGGTGCTGTAGAAAGTGCCGCCGAGGATCA
>Ga0209648_10004677_pt1 | contig 11675 bp, 9 predicted proteins | sample GraSoi2013_115cm_FD_185830 | JGI IMG/M metagenome (GOLD analysis project Ga0209648, IMG submission 185830) | Grasslands soil microbial communities from the Angelo Coastal Reserve, California, USA - Sample 9_17_2013_115cm (SPAdes) (version 2) | ecosystem: Environmental > Terrestrial > Soil >...
CATCTTAAGCGGCGCCGCGAAGGAAGGCGCCAGTGATATCCACCTGGAGCCGAAAGAGACTCACTTGCAGGTCCGACAGCGGGTAGACGGACTTCTGCATGACGCCATGAAGATTCCGAAGAATCACCAGGAGGCTACTATCTCGCGGCTGAAGGTCCTCTCTGGCATGGATATCGCAGAGCGCCGACGGCCACAGGACGGCAGGAGCCGCTTGCGATTCGAGGGGAAACGCATTGATTTGCGCGTTTCCACGCTGCCCACACAGTTTGGGGAAAAGGCCGTAATCCGACTCCTGGACAGCCGAAGAGCGCAAATCACAATGGAGCAGATGAACCTCACCCCGGAAAATCTCAACCTATTCCAGTCGATGCTGTCCCGGCCGCAGGGCATGATTTTGGTGACCGGGCCAACTGGCAGTGGCAAGAGCTCTACTCTCTACACAGCACTCAACTGGCTGAAGTCTCCAACCAAGAACATCATCACCGTCGAAGATCCCATCGAATATCAGCTCGAAGGCGTGAATCAGGTGCAAATTAATACCAAGGCAGGAATCACTTTCGCCGCTGGTTTGCGCTCGATTTTGCGGCAAGACCCGAACGTCATTCTGGTAGGCGAAATTCGAGATAAGGAAACCGCCGCTATCGCCCTCGAAGCGGCTCAGACGGGTCACTTGCTGCTGAGTACAGTCCACACGAACGACGCTCCGGCAACCATCAGCCGTCTGCTTGACCTGGGAATAGAGCCTTTTCTGATCGCCTCAGCGCTCGCCGGCATTCTTGCCCAGCGGCTGGTGCGCGGGCCTTGTCCCGCGTGCGCCGTCTCCCAAGCGCCCGGCCCCGAGGTCATCGAAAAGATCGGCGGACCTTCGCGATTGCCCAACGACGTTAAGTGGATGTCGGGTCGCGGCTGCCCGGAATGCCACCAGTCCGGCTATAAGGGGCGCTTGGCAATTCATGAGCTGCTTCCGGTCAATGAGGAGATACGCGACCTCATCGCCCGGCGGGCCTCTGAACAGGCCATTCGCAAGGCCGCACGGCTCGCCGGCATGCGCACCCTTGTGGAAGACGGAATCCTGAAGGCCGCCCAAGGCCTCACCACGCTGGACGAAGTCCTACGAGTCTCAGCCCTCGATGATTCGACGCTTCGCAAAACCGATGCCCAAAACGGCCAAGGTTCGCGGGAACAAGCTGTTTGCGGTGACCGAGTAGAACCCAACCTTGATGAGGCGAGCCCAGCGGTTGTGAGTGAGGGAGAAGGAAACGCCTCGCAAGGCAAAGAAAGAGTGCTGGTAGTAGAAGACAGCGGGACGATCCAGTCGGTGGTGAAATACTTCTTGCAACTCGAGGGATTTGAAGTCCTGCTCGCCAAGGATGGCGCTAGCGGCCTGGAGGTGGCGAAGAGCAAAAGGCCGCAGGTGATTGTCACCGATTACAACATGCCCGGCATGGACGGTATGGCCATGGTGAAAGAACTCCGGGCTGATCCGTTGACCCACGACATCGCCATCTTGATGCTGACTTCAGACACAAGCGTCGAGAGAGAGGCGCAAGCGCTGGCGGTGGGCGCCGACGATTACATTCTCAAGCCCGTGGAGCCGCGCCGGCTCGCGGCTCGCGTCAAGGCTGTGCTCAGCCGTTCCAAAGCAAAGGTGTCGGTATAAAGGGATTCCCCTACAGCGGGTAACTGCGCAGCTGGGGCAGGGAGCTAAGGCTCACGCCAGGAAAGCAAATGGATGAATGGAACGACATCGTAAAGGAATTTCTGCTCGAGAGCGATGAGAATCTCGGCCAGCTTGATCGAGACCTGATCGAGCTCGAGAGCAATCCGACGTCTCGAGAAATCTTGGCGAGAATCTTCCGCACTGTGCACACCATAAAGGGCGCGAGTGGCTTTTTGGGCTTCACCAACCTGGGCATCGTCGCACATGCCGGTGAAAATCTGCTCAGCCAATTACGAGATGGAAAGCTTGCCGTGAATTCGGAGATCGCCAGCGGTCTGCTGTCCCTGGTGGATGCCATCCGCCGAATGCTGTCGGAAATCGCGGCAACGGGGAAAGAGGGTGATGGGGACTACACGGCTTTGCTGGAAACCCTCCGCAGACTCCAGGGTAAGGGGCAGGCGGGAGAAACTCCTGCCACCTCCACCGGACCGATGCAAGCGACACCCGAAACGCCCGCCCCAACCCCGGATACGGGGCGTCCTCGATCCGCTGCCGGAGGAACTTCTGAACTAGCGACCAGCCACTCTCAGGTGTCTGCGGAAAGCCTCAGCCTGCGCGTGGATGTGCACCAGCTCGACAAGCTCATGGATCTGGTTGGAGAGTTGGTTTTGGCACGCAACCAAATTCTTCAAATCAGCTATCGGGAGCAAGACCCGGCATTCGTTGCTAGTTCCCAGCGACTCAACCTCATTACTTCGGAACTCCAGGAAGGCGTCGCCAAAGCTCGCATGCAGCCCATCGGCAACGTCTGGCAACAATTCCCGCGTCTGGTGCGGGATTTGGGAATTGGGTGCCGCAAGAAAGTTCGCTTGGAAATAAGTGGTAACGACACGGAGCTGGACAAGAGTGTTTTAGAGGCCATCAAGGACCCGCTCGCACACTTGGTGCGCAATGCCGTCGACCACGGCATCGAAAGTCCCGAAGAGCGCGCGGCGGCCGGGAAGCCAGAAGAAGGCCGCCTGCTCCTGCGCGCGTTTCACGAAAATGGCCAGGTGAACATCGAGATCTCCGATGACGGTGCAGGGATTGACCTGGAGCGGGTCCGGCAAAAGGCTATCGATCAGAGACTCATCACAGCAGAAAAGGCTCAAGTTATGGAAGATCGGGAAACCCTGAGCCTGATCTTTCTTCCCGGCTTCTCCACAGCAAAGACCGTCACGAACATCTCCGGACGGGGCGTCGGCATGGATGTCGTGAAGACAAACATCGAACGAGTCGGGGGTATGGTCGGACTCGATAGCCAGCGGGGGCTCGGCACAACCGTTCGAATTCGTATCCCGCTCACACTCGCGATTATCTCCGCCTTAATGGTTACTGTGAGCGGCGAACGTTATGCGATTCCGCAGCCAGACGTAATCGAGCTGCTGCAGCTCGACGACTTGGAACGAAAGACGCAAATCGACAGAATTCAGGGGGTAACGGTGTGCCGTCTGCGCGGACGCCTGTTGCCCTTAGTTTTTCTGGACTCTGAATTACAGTTGAAATCACCCTCGATGGATACCGCCTCGTCCTTGAAGCCACAGGGCGCCAGGGATGGGACGGTAGTTGTCCTCCGAACTCACGGTCGCCAGTTTGGCCTGGTGGTCGACCAGGTCAACGACATCCAGGAAATCGTGGTCAAGCCGCTCAGCAAATTGATCCGCGCCGCAAACATATTCGCGGGAGCTACGATCGTCGGCGACGGCAGAGTTTCGCTCATCCTCGACGTTCACGGATTGGCCCTGCGTTCTTCCGTCGTTTCCGACCCTGGCTCTCGCAACGACGAAAGACCATCCGATGCTCTGGCCCCACATCGCGAGATTCTCCTGGTCTTCGAAGGTGCACGCAGAGAACGTTTTGCTGTGCCGCTTCGTCAGGTTACCCGCTTGGAGGAGTTCCCCAGTTTGGCGGTGGAGGAAACCGGGGGCCGTGACGTAACGCAGTACGGCGACGAAATTCTGCCGCTCATTCAAATCTCAGAGCTACTTCCACAGGGAGGGCTGAAGAGGAAAGCGGAAACGCAAGAGGAGAGCGAGAGAGAAATGCTTAAGGTGGTGGTCTGCCGTAAAAATGGCTCCGCCGTCGGGCTCGTCGTGGAAAGCATCGTCGACGTCGTGGAACACGACGTCCGCAAGGATCCTTGCGTCATCCAGGGGCGGGTTACGAGAATCCTGGATCTGGAACAAATCTTCCAGCAAGCCTTGCCGCCCGCCGCCCCTGTTATGGAGATGGAGCTTAAGCAATGAGCGGCGGCCGCCAATTGTCGTCTTTTGTCGTCCATGACCTCTTGTTCGGAATCGATGTGCAAGAGGTCCAGGAAGCTATTCGGCATCTCGAAATCACGCGAGTTCCGCTTTGTCCACGACTGATCGCCGGCCTACTCAACCTGCGGGGCCAGATTATTACCGCGATCGACCTGCGGGTTTGCCTGGACTTGCCGGAACGTTCGCCGGCCCAAGTTCCGGTCAACTTGATATTGCGGACTCAGGAAGGGCTGCTCAGTCTTCTGGTTGACGAAATCGGAGCGGTCCTCGAGCCCGGACAGGACGCATTTGAACTAGCCCCCTCCACCCTACGCGGACAGTTGAAAGGTTTCATCCGCGAGATCTTTAAGATGCCGGATCGACTACTCCTAATCCTCGATACAAAGCGCTTACTCGCAGAGCTTTTAAGCATGACAGCGGCGGCCCCTTCGCGAGATGTCACAGCGTTGCAGCATCCAGCATGAGCGGAGGTCGTAGATGAAACGCGAACCTGTTACTTGTTGCAGAACCAAAACCCGGGTCCTTAGCACCAGCACTGGCTACATCGCTAAACTCATTTTGTTACTCCTGACGATCGTCCTCGGGGGTGTGACTCCATCCCTGGATCTCCGTGCCCAACAGGAAGTGACCCGTAAGGCGAAGAAGGAAGTTCCGCCTCAGTTCCCGCCGCTTGCCCGCCAGTTAGGCCTGTCTGGAACTGTGCGAGTTGCCGTAGTCATTAGCCCTGAGGGGAAAGTCAAAACTGCACATGCTGTCGGTGGGCCTCCACTGTTCATGGCCCCGGCAGAAGAAGCCGCGAAGCAATGGGAATTCGAAGCGAACAGCAAAGAAACCACACAGGTGGTGGAGTTCCAGTTTGTTAGGCCCAGCAAGTAGACAGGTTCAATTTCTCGCTGACGTTGGAGCCGCGACTCGACGGAGGAGGCGGAAAAAGCAATGACCATCCACAAGAAACTTTACTACGGGTTCGGATCCGTAGTCCTGATGCTGATTCTGCTTTCCATCACGGGCACCACGGCCGTGCAACGCGAGCGGGCCGCCAGGGCTGCGGCGGCCGCGGCCATGGAGGAAGTGCAATACGTCGAGTCGATACGATTCCAGATCATGCAGAACCGCCTCTTTTTGCGCAACTACCTCCTGAGCGGAGGCGCGGAAGACGAGAAAAAACTCCACCAGGGAGTCGACGACCTTTCCAAGCTATTCAGAAAGGGGCAGGAGGCGCCTGGGACCGAAATCCTTCGTAGCACCTTGTTGAAGACGCAGGCCAACGAGCAAGACTGGGTCGCAAACTTCGCAGACCCACTGGTTGCCAAGCGTCATCAGGTAGACTCGGGACACGCTACGGTAGCGGAGCTGCAAGTTTTCTATTTGCAGAAGATCCCTGGCACTTGGGTGAGCAAATCAACTGCCTTCGTTGATGAGATGAGTCAGGAGATTCAGAAAAATCTAGAGGATTCGACGGCCTCGGCAACGAGAGCGTCCTCGCTCAGCAGCATGGTGAATACCGTAGGAACGATTGTTGCCGCACTTTTGGGTTTGGGGATTGTCTATTATTCAGCGCAATCGATTACCAAACCACTCAAGAAAACCATCTTAGTTCTGCAAGACATTGCACAGGGAGAGGGAGACCTCACGCAGCGCGTGGATGAGATTCGCCGAGATGAATTGGGCGAACTGGGAAAATGCTTCAACACATTCATCGGAAAGCTTGAGGGCCTGATCGCGCAGATTGCCGAGAGCACACAGGGTGTCGCGAGTGCTTCAGAGGAATTCGTGGCGGTGAGCCGGCAGATGGGCTCGAATGCGGAAGAAACTTCCAAGCAGGCCAGCGTCGTCGCTCAAGCCACCGAGCAGGTAACACGAAATCTGACCGCTGTGGCGACTGCGACCGAACAGATGACGGCTAGCATTCGCGAGATCGCCAAGAACGCCAGCGAAGCGGCCCAGGTAGCGGTGTTAGCCGTCCGGAAGACCAAAGCCGCCAATGAAACGATGAGCCGGCTTGACAAGTCGAGCGAAGAAATTGGAAGCGTAGTTAAGCTGATCACCTCGATTGCCCAACAGACTAAACTTCTTTCCTTGAACGCGACAATTGAAGCTGCGCGCGCGGGGGCCGCGGGAAAGGGCTTTGCCGTCGTGGCCAACGAGGTTAAGGATCTGGCTAACGAGACAGCTAAAGCAACCGAACAAATCACTCAGAAAATCCAGGCCATCCAGCAGGACACCACAAAATCAGTAGAGGCGCTTACGGAGATCAGCGGCGTCATCGCACGTATGAACGATATTTCCGCCACCATTGCAAGCGCAGTCGAGGAACAGACAGCGACCACAAACGAGATTGCCCGCAATGTTACCGAAGCCGCGAGAGGCGGGTCACAGGTAACTGACAACATAGAATTGGTGGCACGAGCTGCGAAAAGCACGGCTGGCGGCGCACAGGATACTCTGGCCTCGGCCGGTGAACTAGCCAAAATGGCGGCAGGGCTGCAAAGACTGATCGCCCAATTCAAGTATCAAAGACGAAACGGGCGAGAGAGCCGCCAGGTCACGGACTTGCCAGTAGGCCCGCATTCGATTCCTGTGGATCGGACCGTGCACCGATTAGAAACGGTGGCCCGAAACTAATCGCGCGCAGCTGCGATTCGGGGAGCCACCCGGTCGAGGTAGGAAAGAACTGGCTTTGAGTAAAAGGAGGCCCGGTGCAAGCTCTGGTGGTCGATGATTCGAAGACCATTCGACTGATCCTTCGGAAGTACCTTGGCAAAATAGGCTTTGACGTCGTGGAGGCTACCGACGGCCTTGAGGGCATTGCCCGTTTGCAGGAGATGTCTCAAGCGGCTCTGGTGCTGGTGGACTGGAACATGCCCAATATGAGTGGCGTCGATTTTGTTCGTGCCGTCCGTGCCATCCGCCAATACGATAGCTTGCCCGTTGTCATGGTAACCACGAATACGGAACTAGACCAGGTCGCCTTGGCGCTACAAGCCGGAGCCAATGAGTACATCATGAAGCCCTTCACTCAGGACGTAATCCGCGAAAAGCTCGGCCTGCTCGGGCTTCTGAAAACCTAATGAAGCGCAAAATACGGGTATTCGTGGTGGACGATTCCGTGGTGGTCCGTCGCGTATTGGCCCGTGAGGTCTCCAGTGATCCCCAGATGGAACTGGCGGGCACCGCTCCCAATGGCCGCGTCGCTCTGGCGAAAATCGCACAATGCACTCCGGACCTCGTAACTCTCGATGTCGAGATGCCAGAGATGGATGGCTTGCAGACTCTGGCAGCTCTGCGCGAGAAGTATCCTTCTTTGCCCGTCATCATGTTCAGCGCATTTCGTGAACCGCACGCTGCGGTCACTTTGGACGCCGGGCTAGCTTTCCCCGGTGTGGACTACGTCTTAAAACCTGCCGAATCATTTGCACCTTCGGAAGCCTTGAAGGTCATTCGCGAAGATCTGCTCCCGAAGATTCGAATGTATTCATCTCTGAGCAGCGGCTTCTCCGCCTCAAGTTTTCCGGCGGCATCACCCTCTCGCGACTCGCTGACCCCATCCAACGGAATCGAGGATGTGCGCCGGGTCGATGTCGTCGTCGTTGGAGCATCTACTGGCGGGCCCGATGCGCTGGCAGAGCTCATGCCGTGCTTCCCTGAAGACTTTCCTGCGCCCATCTTGATCGTCCAGCATATGCCTGCGCTGTTCATGAAAGCGCTCGCGGACCGACTGGCGTCGAGATCAAAGATCGATGTGGCGGAAGCTTATTCCAATCAACCTCTCGCTCCGGGCCAGGCCTTGCTGGCTCCAGGCGGTTTGCACATGTTGGTTCAAAAAAAACCAGGCGGAACATGGATCCGCACTGATCCCGGCCCGCCAGAAAATTCGTGCCGTCCATCAGTTGACGTTTTGTTTCGTTCGGCAGCCGAGGTCTATGGATCACACGTACTCGCCGTGCTGATGACAGGCATGGGTCATGACGGTTTTGACGGCTGCAGGAAGATACGCAACGCCGGTGGGCAAATCCTTGTTCAAGACGAGGCCAGTTCAGTGGTGTGGGGAATGCCCAGACTCGTAGCCGAAGCGGGGCTTGTCGACCAGGTTCTGCCCCTTTCCGAGCTAGGGCAGGCGATCGTCCGTCGAGTAATGGAGCCTCGCAGAGTCATGAGTCCGGAGAGTAGCAAATAGCGAATCAACATGGCCATCAGCAGCCAGGACTTCGACTACATCCGAAATGTTGTGCGCGAGAGTTGCGCTGTGGTGTTGGAGCCGGGCAAGGAATATCTTGTAGAGTCCCGTCTGCAGTTGCTTGTGCACCAAGAAGGAGCTAGCTCCGTCCAAGAGCTCATCCAAAGAGTTCACTCCGATCCTTCCGGCGAGCTTCACCGCAGAGTCGTAGAGGCTATGATGACCGCCGAGACCACATTTTTCCGCGACGTTCGGCCATTCGAAACCCTCAAAACGGTGGTGCTTCCTCAACTTCTGGATCGTCGCGCGGCTGATCGCTCCTTGAACATCTGGTGCGCCGCCTCGGCGACAGGCCAAGAGCCGTATAGTATTGCCATGTTGTTGCATGATTCCTTTCCCTCCCTTGCAGCCTGGAATGTTCGATTCATCGCCAGTGATTTTTCGAAAGCACTGCTTGCGCGTGCGTGCAAAGGAGTCTTTAGTCAACTGGAAGTCAACCGAGGTCTGCCTGCTGCGTTGCTCGTGAAGTACTTTCAGAAGAACGGAGCGGAATGGCAAATTGATTCTCGGATCCGAGAAATGGTGGACTTTCGGGAAATCAACCTCGTGAAGCCCTGGCCATCTCTACCGAGTACGGATATTGTGTTTATGCGCAATGTCCTCATCTATTTCGACAGGGAAACAAGGAAGAATATCCTAGGTCGAGTCAAACGCCTCCTGAAACCGGATGGTTTTCTTTTTCTGGGTGGATCGGAAACAGTAACTCAGCTTGAAGAGACTTTTGAGCCCATAGCACGGGACGTAAACGCTTGTTTCCGCCTGCGTCGAATCGAGAGTTGACCTGGATACCGTTCCTAGCCCGTGAATGCCGAGAGGTACAGCATGGATCAGTTGCCCTAGGCGCCAACTAGGCCTTTTCTTCGGAGACGATTTCTCCGAGCAGTTCAGCCGCGGAACTTAGAGACAGTCAGTTCGATCTCAATTTAGATCCTTCCGCGATTACCGACCCGGCTACGTCGCGATTGATTCTCCGGATTCGCCATAGTATCCGGTCTGGCACTTTCCCGTGCTTGGGCTCATTGAGCTCGCGAACGTCCATCCTTCCTCCTCTGCGGCAGGTAACCTGAAACACGTGTCCGTAAGGGGAGCTCACTTCAAATACCCCATCCTCGTCTCGGAGAGCTTCTACCGGACTCTTAACCTCTATTGTGCCGTCAGGCGCATCGATCATTGCAATCGCTCCTGGGAAGGAAAAGATTAACCGAAGGAGGGGAAGCTAAACGGACGGAGTAGAACTGTCAAGAGTCACGGTTGTGCATATCTGAGCAAATCTGCTCGCAGCCTCTTATTTTCTGCTCTTTGTAGTCGAGAGACCCACATGACATTTGCAATCCTCCCAAAATACATCTGAGCTGCACAGTGACTGTGACACTATCAAACTGAGCCTCTGCCTAAATTAATCAGTGGTTAATCGAAGGTGAATGATGATTTCGGTCTCAAGATCTCAAGCCAAGATCTCAAGAAAAAGAGCGACGCGAAACGGAGAGGAAATTTGGCCGGCGCCCTCGAGCGGTGTCAAACAAGCGGAAATCGCAGAATCGCGGTTCCATATATCTCGGCAATTGTACGCCGCGCAAACGTTGCTGAGAGTGCCTGGTCGGCGCATCTTGGCTGAAATGAAAGCTGGAGGCCTTCCAACTGGGGGATACTTTGTTCCTGCGGATATGGGACAGAAGAAATTAGCTGCCAGGCCCAATAGGTAGGGCGGCGGCCACCGTAGTCTCGCGGGCGCCGACCGTCGTCGGTTCCTCCGCCGGTATACCGTCGGTTGCATGAGCGGCCTGGACGCTCAAAGCCGCCGCAGGAGCCGCTGGCACTGGTAAAACCACTCCCTCGGCTTCTTTTTCAAATACCAGTCTCTGCTCTTGCTCATCCCAGTCAATGCACAGCACATCTCCCAAGCGAAGCTGTCCGGTCGCGAGAAGGTTCGCCAGTGGGTACACGATGTGCTTTTCTATAGCCCGTTTCAGGTGTCGCGCTCCATACCTCATGTCCGTGCCTTCGCGCAGCAAAAACGCCCCCGCGGCCGGCGTGACGCGGAACAAGAATTGCGCCTTGGATGCGTCCAGCACACGCCTTTGCACCATGTCTAGTTCAATTTGCAAAATTCGCTCAAGCTGCGTTGGCCGTAGAGGATGAAACACCACGACTTTGTCCAGCCGGTTCATGAATTCAGGCGAGAATTTGCGCCGCGCGGCTACCTGCGCCGTGCGCGTAACCTTTCCGTCCAGGGTGTCCGTGGGCCTGTCGGCAGGCTGCACAAATCCCAGACCGCCGGTCATCAGTTCGGTAATTTCGCTGCCGCCAAGATTTGACGTGAGAAAAATCATCACCTGCGAGAGATCAACGCGGCGGTTGTCACCCAGTGTGAGTGTTGCTTTGTCTAGTATTCCCAGCAGCAGTTGCCACAGGGCGTCTGACGCTTTCTCAATCTCGTCGAAAAGCAGAAAACTGAGCTTCAGGGTCTCCGTATGATACTTCGCTAAGCCTTCCTGCGTGATCAGTGGATGAGTTTCGCGATGTCCCAGGTATCCGGGCGGCGAACCGATTAGCTTGGCAATTTCGTGCGAGTGCTGAAATTCCGCGCAGTCTATCTTGATCACCGCACGCGCGTCGCCGAACAATATTTCTGCCGCTGCCTCGACGATTCTTGTCTTTCCCGAGCCTGTCGGCCCCAGGAACAGCAGGTTACCCACGGGACGCCCGGATGAGCACATTCCTGCGCAGAAGACCTGATACAGGTCGACGAGGCCGCGAATGCCTTCCTCCTGCCCCACAATCTTCTCGCGCAGAGCGTCCTCGAATTCCTGAGATTCGATGCTGCGCAGCGTCGGGTCCAGCGACCGTCTCTGCTGCGGGCGGGCTGGCATGGTTTTGTGCCTCCTGCTCCTCTTCCTTGAGGAGTCCGATCTTGCCTGTAGAGTGGGATTCATCTTCAAGACAGGTCTAGCGGCAAAACAGGACTTGCCGGGTATCGGACGCTGACTTTCTGGTCTGCGAAGAGACGGGGATTCTTGTTCGGTCGGCGAGGTGACGTCGCGGACATTCGAGACGGATGCTGTTTTGGCTCTATGGCTTTCTACCTCACGAGAAGCGGCTCATTGCCGCTCCAACGTTTGGCATGGAGCAACATGAACATACCGAGAGATTGAAGGTAAGTAAAACGCAACGTTTCGCTGGACCTTATCGAGATTTTGAATAGTGCTGGGCAGCGGGGCGTCCAGGCGACCGGCTTGACGATGATTTCAGGCCGCTGTTTCCCATTTGTAACTTTTGCCCGTCCAACGTATCAGACGGTTGTATCGGAAAAGCCAGGCATTAGAGAAATCGAACAGAGTTGAAAACGTTAGCGAAAGCCGGGGGTCGCACTTCGTTTCAGGCGCGAGCGCGGTGGCGCGCGCGGTATTACAATCAGGGAGGCAATCGCCGATGATGCGTCTCAAGTTGCTAAACATTGTGTTGATCGCTTCTTTCC
>Ga0209648_10004678_pt1 | contig 11670 bp, 12 predicted proteins | sample GraSoi2013_115cm_FD_185830 | JGI IMG/M metagenome (GOLD analysis project Ga0209648, IMG submission 185830) | Grasslands soil microbial communities from the Angelo Coastal Reserve, California, USA - Sample 9_17_2013_115cm (SPAdes) (version 2) | ecosystem: Environmental > Terrestrial > Soil >...
CTCCCAACTCGGCCCGCGATTTTCGCCGACGGCACGTAGATGAGAATGGCCGTCATCAATTGAATGGCGACAAGCACCCCGTACTTTGGAATCGTAATGCCGCTGACGTTCGTCACGTAAAGGACCACAAAGATATCCGCTATCCCTTCGCACATTCGAATCACGATGTCGGAAGCCAGCAGCCGTTTCAGTGCCGGATGAAAAGAGCCCCACACTCCGCTCATCCTCACCGTGTCGCGGGGCGTGGCTGGCAACCGCAGCGAGAAAAGCAGCGCCGCCGCAAGCGCCGCTAGTACGAGTGTGACAAGCAGTCCGGCCCGGATGCCTTTTTGCAAACCGAGCGTTCCGATCATCGCTCCGCCAATGAGCGGCGAGATTACCATCGGAATTCTCTTTAGCGTCGATTGAACGGTGAAGCCCATCGCGCGCCGTTCCCTCGGCAGCGCGTCTCCAATCGTCGCAAACATGGCGGGCGATCCCATGGCCTGCCAGGCCATGACGAACGCAAGCCCAAGGAAGAGGTAAGGCCAGGCTGGACTCGAAAGATAGATGAAGTAGCCCACGGTGGCCGCTGCAAGAAAAATCAGAAAGGCCCGCCGCCGGCCCCAGTGATCCGCCAGCCAGCCGCCCGGATATTGGTACATGGCGTCGAAAAAATCTTCCGCCGTTCCGAAGAGACCGACCGCCGCCACGCTCGCTCCCAGTGATTCCAGATATTTCGGCAGGAATTTTTTCCAAAGTTCCTCGCCAAGCCCCACTAGAAACACCGCGCCGGAAGCCGCCACAACGTTTCGTTCGACTCCCAGAGAATCTGTTATGCGTTCCGCGATGCTCGCCACCGGCCTGCCCTTTCCCCCTTCGTTCGGTTCAAACTGCGTCTCGTCAGCGAAAAGCCCCGTTTGGCTTTCCGCGCTTCACCATCTCCTTGGAATACGCATATAGCGCATCGTAAACAATCCACTCGGCTGCGTTAATCTCGTGGTCGTTCTTAAAATTCAGGTGGCGAAAACCTTCCGCGATAGCATTCAGCCCAGCGCCTTCCGGTTGCTGCCACAAGGTGTTGTCGGTATCCGCGCCATTGACGATCTTCCCGAGCAACACGAGCGCCGCATCCCCCTCCAGTTTGTATTTCTTCAGAATCGCCTCGAAGGAACATTCCTTGCCGTGGTGCCCTAGCTCTACGGCCGGAACGTCAAATGGCGTGGCCCCCAGCTTCTGTGACTCGCTCATCACCTGCTCCGCAGGCACAAAATGAAATTCCGCTGCGGGGTCTACAAACTTCCGAATCAGCCAAGGGCACGCCACTCGATCGACCTTTACATGTTCACGCGTGATCCATTTCATCCCCGCCCCCTATTTAAGGTTGAGTCGTCGCATGATCGAGATCTTCTCCCTTCACAGGAGTTCTAAATCATGCGCCCTAGACGCAGAAGTATGAAGAGCGTTTGAATCGAGAAGCCCTTTATCCACGCGGCACGGAATTTCTCAGTGCCTTGACTTGGGGTCCTCGCGCGGCCTAACATTCGCCCCGCTGTATGGCTCTTGTTGCCGTGCATCGAAATATTCCCGGCGGAGGGAGTTGTGAGCGATTGGAAATTCGCCCAGAAGGACGTTTCCGAAGAGCTCGCGCTGCTTCATTCCTATTCGATGAAGAAGAACCAGAATGGTCGTAATATCTGCTTCGTCATCACCGTAAAGGAATTCGCGGCCCCGCCACGCGAGCAGTATGCCCGCTTTTTTGCCCAGGCGGACAAGTTCGTCAACCAGAACACCGCGCCTCTTCTCCCTACCGGATGGGGTAATTCGCTTCTGGACGCTCTTTGCGCCTGCGCTAAGATGATTCGTGATTTCCCTTATGAAGGCCCGGAAACACAAGGGGCAGAAAACTCCACGAGGACTTAACGACTGCTTGTTGGAAGGTGCCTTTGGAAATTATAAAAAAAGAATTCAAACCGGGAATTTTCATCCTCGAGTTAACCGGACCGCTCCAGATTGGAGTCGAGTGCAAACAGCTCGAGTTAGCGTTTGACCAGTTCCTCCGTGACGGCCATACCCGCGTCGTCCTCGACCTCACCAAGCTGACCAAACTCGACAGCGCTGGCCTAGGAAAAATTGTCAATTGTTTTTCCCGCCTGAAAACGTCCGGCGGCGCGCTTTGTCTGGCCGGCACCACCAGCATGATTGATGGCGTTTTGAAATTAGCCCACGCCGATCGATTCCTGAAGTCCTATCCAACCTCCCGCGAAGCCGCCGAAAGCTTTTCTGATTCTTCAACTTCGTCCGCCAGTTAACGCGGACTTGGCAGCCGCTCTCATGAAAATATTCGCCACTTGCGCATCACTTTTCACCTCGATGGTTGCGGTGGTATCTGTGGGACGGATGGTGCACGCAGCAAAAACTACCCCAAGATTTGACGCATCTGGCAAGGAGCAGCGGGATTGGCCGGCGTACGGCGGAGGACCTGAGAACAATCACTATTCCAGGCTCGCGCAAATCAATCGGAGTAACGTCAAGCGCCTCACCGTCGCATGGAGCTTTGACACTCAGGAGGAAGGTGGACTTCAGACGAGCCCGATCATCGTCGAGGGCGTGCTCTACGGAATCACCCCAACGCAGAAAGTTTTCGCCTTGGATGCCGCGAACGGCAAGCTCCTCTGGAAGTTCGACTCTGGCATTCGCGGCACGCAACCGGACCGCGGTCTCGCCTACTGGGCCGACGGCAAGGACAAGCGCATTCTGGTTGGCGTGATGAATTTCCTCTACGCTCTGGACGCTGCCACCGGCAAACCCATTCCGGCTTTTGCAAAGGAAGGCCTCATCGACCTCCGTGAAAACCTTGGCCGCGAACCCGCCTCCGCTCAATCCATTGACCTGACCAGCCCAGCCGTCATTTACAAAGATTTGGTCATCGTCGGCGGCCGCAATCCCGAGACTCTTCCCGCGCCTCCCGGCGACATTCGCGCCTACGACGTTCGAACCGGAAAGCTGCGCTGGTCGTTTCACACCATCCCGCATCCTGGCGAATTTGGCCATGACGCTTGGCCAAAGGATGCATGGAAGACCAGCGGCGCCGCGAACAATTGGGCGGGAATGACGCTTGATCCGCAGCGCGGAATTCTCTACGCCCCCACAGGGTCCGCCGCATTTGATTTCTACGGCGGCGATCGCATCGGCGACGATCTCTTCGCAAACTGTTTAATTGCGCTGAATGCGCAGACTGGCAAGCGCATCTGGCATTTCCAAGGAGTCCGCCACGATCTTTGGGACCGCGACTTCCCTTCCCCACCCGCGCTTCTTGCCGTGAAGCGCGACGGCAAAGAAATCGATGCTGTGGCGCAGACAACTAAGCAAGGTTTCGTCTATCTCTTCGATCGCACCAACGGAAATCCCCTTTTCCCGATCGAGTACCGCAAGTATCCTCCCAGCACTGTACCCGGCGAGCAAGCCGCTTACGAGCAGCCGCTTCCCCTCCGCCCCGCCCCCTTTGCGCGCCAGCTTCTCACCGAAAATCTTCTTACGACGCGCACTCAGGAAGCGCATCATTGGGCAGCGGAAAAATTCAAGCTCTTCCGCAGTGAAGGCCAATTCGTTCCCTTCAGCATCGGAAAAGATACGGTAGTTTTTCCGGGCTTCGACGGTGGGGCCGAATGGGGCGGCCCCGCTGTAGATGTGGAGACCGGAATCATCTACATCAATTCGAATGACGTCGCTTGGACCGGCGCTCTGGCTCCGAACACTGGCGAAAATAGCCCGCGCGCGATCTACATGAGCCAGTGCAGTGTCTGCCACGGTGAAAAAATGACGGGTTCGCCTCCTGCGATGCCTTCCCTGATAGGAGTCGGTGAGCGGCTGACTCCCGCGCAGATTGCCACTACCATCAAGAATGGAAAAGGCCGAATGCCCGGTTTTCCCAATCTAGCGGAAGATCAATTGTTCGCGCTCATCAATTTCTTGACCAGCGGTGAGAGTAAAGAGCTCTCCAGTTCTGCGCCGCCTCCGGCGTCCATGAAGTACCGCTTCACCGGCTACCACAAGTTTCTTGACCCGGAGGGTTATCCCGCAGTCGCTCCTCCCTGGGGCACTCTGAACGCCATCAACCTGAACACCGGCGAATATGTCTGGAAGATTCGGCTAGGTGAATACCCGGAACTTGCCGCGAAAGGCCAAAAGAACACCGGCACGGAGAATTACGGTGGTCCGATCGTCACTGCGGGCGGGCTGCTGTTCATCGGAGCGACCAACTTCGACAAAAAATTCCGCGCCTTCGATAAATCCACCGGTGAGCTGCTTTGGGAGGCGGCCCTCCCCTTCTCCGGCAACGCCACTCCCGCCACTTACGAAGTAAACGGCCGCCAATTCGTGGTCATAGCCGCAGGCGGCGGCAAAGATCCCAAGTCGCGGTCGGGCGGCGTTTACATCGCATTTGCCCTGCCTCAAGAATCGCCGAACACCACTTCTGGCCCAGAGCTGAAGCATTAGTTCCAGAAATCAGATTCAGCGCGGCTACTCTGGCGGACTTTCCGATTCCTCTCCTCCGCCAGCAATCTGCCTATGTTTTCCAGATCCTTCGTCTAATCGATCAGGGGCCTACTTGTTTTCCAGCAGCGCACTGAGCAGATTGGCGAGCTGGGACTCCTGCCGCAGAATGGTTTCCTGATGTGCCGCGCTGCCGTCCTTTTCTGTCAGCCGCGCGAGCTGCGCCGCCAGACTCCGCACAGCGACATCGTTTGGCACGTAGATGCGATCTATTGATGTGATCACTTCCCAGCCCGATTCCGAGCGCCGCAGCTCCCAGCGAACTCTTTCGCGCCGCCGTTTATAGTCCGTTTCTCCGTTCGCTATGGTCGCCCGTGAATCAATCCGCAGCGTCGCCCATCCGTGGTTCCGCTTGAATTCCAAGCGCTCCACCTCGATTCGTTCAAAAATCACCACAGGGAGTACTAGCTTTAAGGAGTCATCCGCGCGCAAGACTTCTCCCGAGCCATTGGTCAAATCAGCGATAGCGTCGGCAACTTGGCTGCTCGTTGGCTGCTTTGTACCTGCTGCGACGATTATGCTTTTCCTGACGTCAAATGTAGCGCCCTCGGCGCTCGGTGCTGCAGACGGAGTGGGCGGATCATTCTCGACTTTAGTTCGTTCCGGCACCGCCTTCGGAGCCCGATTGGAAGTGGACGCCGCTGGGGTTCGCTCTTCGACCAACGTTGCTGTGTCGTGCTGCTTCTTCAAATTCACAGCTTGCGGCGCCACCGGTGTCCGAACCGCGGTCAGAATCTCGCCTTTTTCAACTTTGTACCTGTAGAAGCGCGGCCTTCCGCGCGCCTTCCAATACGCTCCCAAGTAGTCCTGGGCCTCCAAGCCCGTGCGCACCAGGCTATAAAAACTGTGCTCAATCGGGTCCAGGACTATGCCGACGTGCCCGGGCCACACAATTAAATCTCCAGGCCGCGGATGTCTCACCCGCTGAAAATTTTCGTGCCCTGCGTAGAGTTCAAATGAGTTCGCGTATGGGTATTCAAATCCCGCCTCGAGATACGTCTGATGGACGAGGTGAGAACAGTCCTGCGCCTCGCGCCCCGACTGAGCCTGATCCTTCGCGGCGTGCACAATCGACCGCTCTTCCTTCGCGTTCAACAATCGGAAATTCGGCGCTGGTCGCGGTGCGGCAGGCCCATCCTGAGCGCTCGCCTGTGCGTCAGGCACCGCCTGAGCCTTCACCTGCGAGGCAGGGGCTGTCTGAGCCTTCGCCTGCGGGCCGGCGATAAGACAGCCACCGACAAAGCATGCAGCGAGCGCAAAGCCGCGCCCCACCTTCCAGTTGAACTCAGTCCTCGCCTTGTTCATCGCCCATAGTCCTTGGCAATTGCCCGGAGACAGTTTCCCCTTCTCTTAGGATCCACTTAGGACTGGGGTTGGGCAATGGAACTTGCTCTGAGCGTAATCGGCCGAATGGCCAGTCGCCGAACACGCTTGAGATTCGCTGGGTCTTAGGACTGGATCGCCGGGAGGGCTGGGGGCCGCGGGAGTTCTTCTAGTTCACAGTTACTTGGATCGTCGTGGAATGGCTGAGGTTGCCTGAAGTTCCGGTTACCTTGAGTGTGTATGTACCCGCAGGAGTTCCCGAAGGAGGGTTTACGGTGAGCGAAGCCGTCTTGGTCACACCAGCATAGGAGCCAGTGATCGTGACCGGGGTGCTGGCAGCTACGGAGCTTGTGCTCACCGTGAAGGTCGCGCTGCTGACTCCATCGGCCACGGCCACACTTGCGGGGACCGCGGCGGCAGACGCGCTACTGGTGACATACACCGTGGCGCCGCTGGCGGCTGGACCGCTGAGAGTGAGCGTGCCGACCGACGTCGACCCGCCAGTAACGCTGGTAGGGTTGAGTCCGATCGACGAAAGCGTCAAGGACCCTGGTGGGTTGCTGTAGCCACCACCACAGGAATAGGCACAGAGCGAAATTGCGAGGACGCCGGCCGCTGCGGCAAGGCCAGGCCGCTGCCGAGAGCCACGGCTCAAGGCACAAAGTGTCAGCAAGACAACAAGGCAGCCGGATAACGCCGCTGGCATCTTCCACAGATGCGTCAGCGGCGCACCTCGCGGCAAGAGCAGTGGCGTTGCCAACGCTCGGGCCGTCGTCGTCAAAGTCACAGTGGTACTTGCGGCGTTCAACCCGTCAAGTTTCACCGACGATGGTGAAACTGAACAACTCGCCCCCGTCACGGCGACCGTGCAACTCCAGCTCACTGTCTGATCGAATCCATGCGCTGGCGCCGCGGAAACAGTGAAATTCGCCGTTTGGCCAGCAGTAATCGTCCCGCTGGACGGCGAGGGGGAAACGCTGTAGTCGGGCGTACCGCCCAGAGACCCGAGCGTCATCATCAAGTCGAGGCGCCCGTGGTTCAGCCCCCAGTTCGGATCAAGCGGAACCGCATTCGCCACTGCCGCAGCTGCCCCTGACTCATTAATGGCTGCCTGTAGGTTGTGCAACAGCGCCGCCCCTCCCGAAACAAATGGGGCGCTGAACGAGGTTCCCCATCCCGCCGCATACGTATTGAACGGGTACGTGCTCACAATGGATTCTCCCGGAGCCGCCACCCACACGATCGCGTTCCCATAATTAGAGAACGACGAGCGCGTGTCCTGGTCGGTCGTTGACGCCACGCCCATGACGTCGCTTTGGAACGCCGCCGGATACACGGTTTCCTGTGTTCCGTCGTTTCCTGCCGACGCCGCGCAAATAACGCCCTGCTGGTCGGCATAGTCGAGAGCTTTCTTTAGCTCAGCCGAGTTCGCCTTGGTGTCGAAGCTCATGTTGATCACGTTGGCGTTGTTTTGCACGCCATAGTAGATCGCACGAAGGATGTCGGACAGCAAAGCTGTCCCGTCCGAATGGAATGCCTTCAGCGGCATGAGCATGGCAGTCGGAGCCACTAGGTGGATGATGCCCATCACCATCGTGCCGTGGCCAAACGCCGCATATTGTGAATTTCCATCGAGCACTGCCGCCGTGGACTGGTCCAGCACTGCGGCAGTCGATTGATTCACTTGTGCCGGCTGCGGGCAAGAAGTGGAACTGCAGGGCGGCGGCGACGAGAAAGTAGGAGGTAAATCGTTCAGCTCAGAACCACCTGGCTGGTTCCGCGTGAAATCGTAACCATCGCCAGGCACCAATACGGGTTGCAGTACCGGATGGTTGGGATCCACTCCCGTGTCAATGTCCGCCACAATCCCGCTTCCCGTAACATTGAACGCCTTCTGCGCGTTTTGGATGCCCACAATCGACGCCGCAGGCTGATTGACGTAGCTGTTCCAGGCCGTCTGCGTCGTGGACCCTGTAGGGTAGGCCGTCGAACTTCTGTCCTGCATGAGTGTGGGCGATATTGGCGTGGGAACAAGGTTCAGTCCACCGACCAAATTGAGAACCTGATTCACTTCGGCATCCACAAATCCCGTCAAGCCGCCGAGGAGATTTATGAAAGTCGTTGGGTCCAGCGGCGTGGTCACCAGAAACACTTGGCCTAACGTGCCGTCAAGGCCTCCGACCACTGTGCAGGGAGATAATGGGAGAGCACAGAAGAGCTGAAGCGCAGAGAGACCCCCCGTCGTTCGAATGATGATCCCAGTGTCTGCTTTCGCCGGTGCGGCCCACAACAGCGTCACCATTACGGCCGCCAGCCAGATTCGGTGTTTCATGGCTTGGCACTCCTCATTATGCAACGATCAATTTCTTTCACCGCCCGCGGCCTTGCCCCAGTTTTTTCTATCAAACTCTCTTTCCCGGCTCTCCCCAAGAAATCATGCACACGCATGGACTTCCCCTCCTACACTTCATTCGCACACGCCAAAATACGATTTCCCAGTTTCGATAGCTTATTGGATCGTGGCATCTGCAGAATCCTGCCTGACGGGCACCACAACTTCCGGACTGGCCGACGCATCCCATCCCCCTCGGAGGCAAATCGTAAAGAGGCCGGTCGTGCGAAGGCCAGTCCGCCTCGTCCCACTAATAAGGCTTAGTACGGGAAGAAAAAATAGGAGGGAAACTCCGCAAAATTCGCTAAGGTAAATACCCTATTCCGAACGCCCGCACATTTCGATTAAACGAACTCGTTTGAATTTCGAGTTTGAACTATCTTCCCGCTGCGTTTTCGCCTGGAGCGCCTCGTCGCTGAACGCACTCTCTGTCGGTTAGGCGCTGCCGATGGCTCGTCTGAGCACTTCGCGCGAAATGTTCGCACCGCTCACCACCAGCACGACGTGATCGCCGCAGCGACTGCTGGCCTGCAGCAGCGCCGCTGTGCTCGCGGCCCCGGCCGGCTCGGCCAGCACGTGTTCTTCCAGAAGTAACGTCTCTATCGCGCGAAGTAATTGCTCCTCAGTCACAAGCACCACGTCATCAACGAGACTCTTCACGTCGCGCACGTTCGCCTCTTCCGGCGTTCGCGTTGCCAGCCCATCGGCAATCGTGTCGCACGTCTCTGTCCCCACCACTTTCCCTTCTTTCCACGACAGGTAATACGACGGGGCACGCTCCGCTTGCACGCCGATGATCTTCACGTGCGGCGCGATCTGCTTCGTCGCCGCCGCGATTCCGCGAATCAGCGCCGTATCCCCCATCGGCACGAAAACCGCGCTGGCTTCGGGAAGCTGTTCCAGGATTTCGCAGCCAATTGTCGCCGGACCAGCAGGCAGATTCTCATCGGTTGCGTCGTTCAGGAAATGCACACCTGGCTGCTTGGCATATTCCGCGGCTAGGAGAAACGCGGACGCCGGGTCGCTGTCACCACTCTCCACAATCGCCGCACCCAGCCTCGAAATGCGGCCACGCTTCACCGGATTGCAGTTCGCCGACAGAAAAATCCTGGCCTTGATGCCAAACTGTTTCGCCGCAGAGGCCACCGCCGCCCCATGGTTCCCCGTGCTGCAAGCCACTACTTCCTGTATGGGCCCCCTCTTCATTCTCTGCGCCAGAGCGTAAAACGCCCCTCGTACCTTGAACGATCCTGTCGGCAGTTCCGTCTCCAATTTCAAATAAACGCTCTTGCCCGCCGTCTGACTGAGGAACGGCGCAGGAATCAACCGCGTCGGCGCAAAATACTTCGCCAGGAATCTCTGCGCCTCACGAATCGTGGAAATACCGGGAACAATTTTCAATCCAGCCTCTCCTGCCGACGAGTTCATTCACCTATGGCGGCTTTCGCCGTTTCAAGCCGTCCATCATACTCCTGGAATTCTGCTCATTGGTTCATAGCTGCTCTCGAAATGTCCTGGCCGCGATTGGTCCTGTTTATTTCCAAAAAAACCTGGTTGACACCCTCTCTGCATTACTGTATATACGTTAATGTGTTCGCTTGGGACGCGCGCAAGGCCCTCGGCAACCTAAGGAAGCACGGCGTCTCCTTCGAGGAAGCGGCCACCGTCTTCAGCGACCCTGAGGGACTTGACTGGGATGATTTTGAGCACTCGAATTCAGAACCCCGGTCGACCCGGATAGGCTTTTCAGTATCGGGACGGATCCCTTTTGTCGTTTACACGATCCGGAGGTTGAAAAATGACAAAGAAACAATCCGCATCATCAGCGCGCGCCAGGCAACGCGCAAAGAGCGTCAGGCATATGCCGGATAACCGGCTGAACCTTTCCGACATTCCGGAAGCCACTGACGAGCAGCTCCGCCGCGCCCGCCGTGTGGGTCGGCCCGTGACTGGAAACGCCAAGCAGTTGATCGCCATCCGCATCGCTCCGCGCCTTCTTGCTCAGCTCCGCCGCCTGGCCGCCAAACAGTCGAAGCCCTACCAAACGCTGATCCACGAACTGCTGGAACGTGCTGCCTTTCGAAAGGTGGCCTGAGATCCTTGTGGAAATATCGGCGGCTCGTACGGCCAAACCCTTGATCAGCCTCCAACCATCTCCAGCACCGCGCCTGAGTCTGTACTCAGCTCTTCCGCCGCTTTCCCAGGCCGATGGAGAACCAGTCGAGCGAGAGCCAGACTGTCATTCGCCACTTCAAATCGTCCCGAGCAATCCGTCTTGACGTAGGGAAGACGATGCACCAACCCTTCTCGTCCGCGAACACTCACTTGCACGTGCGCCCCTCGCTCGTCGGTGCATTCCAATTTCCAATTGAGTTGCCTTGCATCGCGCACGCTTTCGCTAAACCTGCGGAAGCTGTACTTCTCTTCATCGTGCCACAGCACCGCCCTGCGAAACATCATGCCAATTGGCATCTCATAGGCCAGCGCCTCAAACGTCGAGCCTGGGCCCCTCGCGCACGGAAAATGGATGTGCGTCCACGACCAGAAGTGCCGGTGCCGATACCCGCAGTTGTGACCTTGCATCCCATGGCCCAAAGGCTCCCCGCGAAAGGTCCGGTCATTCAGCGCAATCTCGCCTGAAAAAACCGCATCCGAATGGGGCGTGCGCGAAAAACCGATCCAGCCCTTGCCGCTGAGTTGCGCGCGAAAAGACGATTGGTATCGCAAATCCCAGCAGATTCGCTGGTCGCCAACAGCAATGCGCCCGCGGCATTCGCTCTCACCAATCCGGTTCTCCGCAATCTCCAGGAAAAAAGGACTCGCACCACGCTCGCTCATTCGCGCGCCGCTCGAACTCGCGTTCCTAGAACCCGCGTAGCCCGAACTGGCGCCGCTCAAGCCTGCCTTACCCAAACCCACGTTGCTCAATCCTGTTTTGTTTGACCCGCGCTCTTCGAACCGGCGCTATTCAAATCTCCATCGTTCGAACGAAGACTCTCAATTGGAAATCCCTGAATCCAAGTCTCCGGCTTCCCCTCTCGTGGAAACCACGTTGCCCAGACCTGCACCGGCTGCCCCAGCGGTTCGCTCGGGCACCCGCCCCGGCCCGGATTCATGAGCAAATACCGGAACCACCATGCTCCGCTGCCATCGCCAAATCCAAGCCGCAAAAACCAAACCTCATACCGCCGCCGCATCGAGAGCGCGCTGAAACGCTCGTTGAGCGTCTTCATACGTCACGAAGAATAACACTGGTCAGGACAGCACAAGTGTAGGGCGAACTTGGGCCGGGTGCCACATCCTTGCCGCTTTTGCAAGGGTGCGGGTTTTGACTTCTACTCGACCACTCCACAACTCGACCCGAACGCATTTCGGAACTAACGAATTCAGCAGCTCACCGCTGCCGCTTGTTTTGTTCC
>Ga0209648_10004679_pt1 | contig 11669 bp, 11 predicted proteins | sample GraSoi2013_115cm_FD_185830 | JGI IMG/M metagenome (GOLD analysis project Ga0209648, IMG submission 185830) | Grasslands soil microbial communities from the Angelo Coastal Reserve, California, USA - Sample 9_17_2013_115cm (SPAdes) (version 2) | ecosystem: Environmental > Terrestrial > Soil >...
GCACAGAACGCGCGGCATATAGGACCAGCCGCAGTCGTGGAGCCGACTCCAGGAACCTGGCATCCATCACGGGGCAGCCCCAGCTGGCCAGGATCACCTCCGCTTCGGAGAGGTCGGTCGTAACACACGCCAGGCGCGCGGCGGCCGCCCGTTCGCGCGGTCCGTAGACTTCGGCGGCCACGTCGGGACGCATTAAGAAGATGGCGGCGGGCTTATTCACTCACGTGCTGCGTTCGGCCCTCTCCCCGACCCTCCCCCACTTCGTGGGGGAGGGAGGATAAGTATTTGGCGTACTGCGGTAGGGCTACTTCGGGTTCTTCGATTTCCGGGTGCCATTTCTTTTCCCACTCAGCCACCACCCAGTGCTCGTAGCCGGCCGTTTGAAGCGCCTCGAGGCATTCGCGCACCGGGACCTCGCCTTCGCCCAGCAGGACGTAGGTGAAGCCATCCGCCCACGAACCGCCAGGGGTGGCGCGACGCGCGTCCTTCACGTGCACGTCGAGGATGCGATCTGCGAGGCGAACCACCACGTCCGCGGCTGTTTCGCCCACCCGGTTGGTGTGGACGATGTCCCACACTGCGCCGGCAGCGGGTGAGTCGACCTCATCGAGAACGGCGGCGACCGTTGCGGCGGAGGAGAACTCGTCGTGCGTTTCCAGTCCGATGCGGACCCCGGTCTGTTCTGCTTTGCGAACCGCGAGACGGAGCGCTCGCACCGCGTTGTCACGCTCGCCGGATCCGCCGAAAACCCTGATCAGCGGTGATCCCCAGCCGGATGCCAGCTCCAGGAAACGGGCGATTTCGGCGGCGACCACCTCGGGCTCGCCCTCGCTGAGGCGGATCGAGCTGTCCACGGCGACCACCTCAAGCCGGGATTCGGCAAGCAGTGCGCCGACTCTCTTGCGTTCGGCTACCGGCATCGAGTCATCGATGAGCTCGCCATCGACGAGGCGCAGCTCGACTCCCCGATAGCCGTACTCGCGTCCCTTGACCAGCGCCTCCTCGAGAGTCCAGCTCGGGCACGCGAGGGTGCTGAAGGCCGGGCCTTTCATGCGACGACATGCTCGAGGTAGCGGCGGCAGACCAGGTCGAGGGCTTCGTTTCCAGCTAGCGCCCAGACCGTGGGGTTGAAGATCTCGGCCTCGATCGGACCGTCATAGCCCGCCTCATCCACCATGCGGCGCAGCCCGCGCAGGTCGATCACTCCATCGCCCATCATTCCCCGTCCGTTCAAGTGATCCGGGGGCGGAACGAGCCAGTCGCACACGTGATATCCCTGGATTCGCCCTCTCGCCGCAGCCACCTCGGCGCGGAGGTCAGGGTCCCACCACACGTGGTAGGCGTCGATGACGACGCCGACTTCGGCTTGGGGATGGGGCGCCGCCAGCGCGAGGGCCTGGCGCAGGGTCACGACCGCAGACCGGTCGGCGCAGTAGACGGGGTGCATGGGTTCGATGCCGAGGGCCACTCCGCATGGGGCCGCGAAATCGCGCAGCTCGGCGATCGCCTCGGCGATGTAGGCGCGGGCGCCTTCCAGGTCGCGGCCGGCGGCCGGGCCGCAGACGAGGACCAACGTTTTCGCCTGGAGCGCGGCGGCCTCCTCGACCGCGCGCCGGTTGCCGTCCATGTGCCGCCGGCGAGCCGTCGACTCGGAGGCGTCGAAGAAACCGCCGCGCAGCAGGCTCGAGACGCCGATGCCCGCGTCTCGGATCGAGCGGGTCGCCGCGGCGATGCCGACTTCGGCCAGGCGGTCGCGCCACACCCCGATCCAGCCGAGACCGGCTTTCGCGCAGCCGTCCGCGGCCTCCGGGAGCGACCAGCTCGGGATGGTCGCCTGGTTCAGGCTGAGCCTTCGCAGCTCATCCAAGGAGGCTGCTCATCCTATTGGCCGCGAGCTCGGGGTCTGCGAGGAGGCCCGCTTTGCCGGCCAGCACCAGCAGGCGGCCGTAGTGCTCGACGGAACGAGCGCCCTCCATTCCTCCCAGCATCTTGAAGTGCGGCTGGTGGCCGTTGAGCCAGGCGAGGAAGACGATGCCCGCTTTGTAGTTGTAGGTCGGCGGGGCGAAGATGTGTCGCGACAGCTCGACCGTGGGGGCAAGGATGCGCTCGTACTCGCCCCAGTCGCCGGCGTCGGCTGCGACGAGCGCGGCTGAAAAGGCAGGAGCGATCGCGTCCAGGATGCCGAGCAGGGCGTGGCTGTGGCGGTTGCCGTCGCCTCGCACCAGCTCCGGATAGTTGAAGTCGTCGCCGGTGTACATGCGGACCTGATCGGGCAGGCGGCCGCGCAGGTCGCGTTCTCGGCCGGCGTCGAGGAGGGAGAGCTTGACGCCGTCGACCTTCTCCCGATTGGCATTGATTACAGCCAGGCACACGTCGGCCGCTTCCGCCAGGTCCGGCGTGCCCCAGTAGCCGGCGAGAGCCGGATCGAACATGTCGCCGAGCCAGTGGATGATGGCCGGCCTGCGCAGCCCCTCCAACACCTCCCCATAGACGCGCGCGTAGTCATCGCGGCTCTTGGCGCTGCGCGCGAGGTGGCGGCTGGCCATCACGACCACGCCTCCGCCGGCGTCCTCGATGAACGAGCACTGTTCCCGGTAGGCGTCGATGATCTCCCCCAGCGGCCTTCGTAGGGGCTCGCCGAGCTGATCTGTCGCCGCGCCGCAGACGATTTCGCCGCCCGCCGCCCTGGCTTCCGCCATTGACCGGATCATCAGCTCGCGGGCCGCCGGCCACTCCAGGCCCATGCCCCGCTGCGCGGTGTCCATCGCCTCGGCCACGCCCAGGCCGTAGCTCCAGAGGTGGCGCCGGTAGGCCATGGTCAGGTCCCAATCGATCGTGTTCGGGTCGTGTGCGACTACGTGGGCTGCCGCGAACGCGGTGCGGCACAGCGGTTTCGAGCTTGGCGGCGCATAGGCCATCGCCTTGCTCAAAGAGCCAGGCTCGGCACGTCGACAAAGCGCCGCTCTCGCCAGGAACGCATCGCGAGCTCAGCCAGCTGGACTCCCTTGGCGCCTTCGCGCAGGTCCCAGGGAAATGGGTCGCCGCAAACCACGTGCTTGAGAAAGAGCTCCCACTGAGTCTTGAAGGCGTTTTCGGTTGGGCCAGTGTCCGGCACCGGCTCCCAGCCGTCATAGAAGTTGATCGGTTGGGGCGAGTCGGGGTCCCAGACCGGCCTTGGAGTTGCTTCCCTGGGCTGCACGACGCAGTCGCGAAGGCCCGCCACCGCGGATCCGTCTGTGCCGTCGACCTGAAGCACCAGGAGGTCGTCCCTGCGCACGCGCACGGTCCACGACGAGTTGATCTGAGCGATCACGCCGCCGTCGAGCTCCATGATTCCGTAGGCGGCGTCATCGGCGGTGGCGCGATAGGAGTGGCCGGACTCGTCGACGCGCTCAGGAATGTGTGTCGCGCCCAAGCAGAGCACGCTGCGCACACCGCCAAAGAGGTTGTCGAGCACGTAGCGCCAGTGGCAGTACATGTCGAGCACGATGCCCCCACCGTCCTCTTTGCGATAGTTCCAGGCCGGGCGCTGCGCCGGCTGGTCTGTGCCCTCGAAGACCCAGTAGCCAAACTCCCCGCGCACCGAGAGAATCCGTCCGAAAAACCCGGTGTCGATCAAGCCGCGCAGCTTGAGCAGGCCCGGCAGGAAAAGCTTGTCCTGGACCACGCCGTGCCGGATGCCTGCCACGTTGGCCTTTCGAACCAGTTCGAGCGCTTCCGCAAGGTTGGTGGCGACCGGCTTTTCGCAGTAGACGTGCTTACCGGCTTCGATTGCAGCGAGCACCGCCGGCGCCCGGAGCTCCGTCGTCTGCGCGTCGAAATAGATCGTGTCGTCGCGGTTCGACAGGCACGCGGCAAGGTCGGTGCTCCACCGCTCGATGCCATGCATGGCGGCGAGCTTGCCGAGCTTTTCGACGTTGCGCCCGACCAGGATCGGATCCGGCCAGATCGAGCTGCCGTCTGCAAGTTTGATTCCGCCCTCCGCCCTGATGGCCGCGATCGAGCGCGCGAGGTGCTGGTTTCCGCCCATCCTTCCGGTGACGCCGTTCATCACGATCCCGACCCGCCGCCGGTTCGTCACGGCCGCTTCGTTGTTGACGGCGCCAGCCCAGTGCTGTCGCGTACGACCAGCTCCGTCGGCAGGTGCTCGGTGCGAAGGCCGGTGCCCAACGGCTCCATCGCCAGGGCCAGGGCGCGCGTTCCCATCTGGACCATTGGCACGCGGACGGTGGTAAGGCTGGGCATCAGGTCTCGCGCGATTGGAATGTCGTCGAAGCCGGCCAGCGAGATTTCGTCGGGCACCCGTTTTTCGAGAAGGCGGAGACCGCTCAGAGCGCCGATCGCCATGACGTCGTTGAGGGCGAAGATCGCGGTCAGGTCGGGCGCTTGCAAGACCAGGTCCTGCACCGACCGCTCCCCGCCGTCGCGCGTGAAATCACCGGTGACCACCGCCGCCTCGTCGAGCTCGAGGCCCGAGTCGCGAAGGCCCATCCGAAACCCGGCGAGGCGGTCATGAGTGGTGGTCAGGTTGGAGGGGCCCGAGATCACCCCGATGCGGCGATGGCCCGCATTGACGAACATTCGAGCCAACTCGCGCGCCCCGCCGACGTTGTCGGGGATCACCGCGTCACCAGGCGCGTAGTGGCGCCCGATCAGGACCGCCCGGCCCCCGGTCGCTTCGAAGGCGTTGATCTGCGCGGCCATGCGGGCGCCGAAGTCGCGGTCCTCGAGACCGCTCCCGGCCAGGACCAGCGCCTTCACGCGCTGAGCGCGGAAATGGGCGATGTAGGCGAGCTCGCGCTCGCGGTCCCGATAGGTGTTGCAGATGAGCACCAGCCGCTCGGTGAGCGCCGAGGCCTGGAGCATTCCGCGAACGATCTCGGAGAAGTACGGGTCGGTGACATCGTGCACGATCACCCCCACCGAGGCGTCGGTGGCCTGGGCCAGCGCACGAGCGTGAGGGTTGGGGCTGTAGCCGAGCTCGCGAGCGGCAGCCACGACCTGGTCCCGCAGCGCCTCCCCCACCGGCCGGGCGCCGTTGAGGGTGCGGGAGGCGGTCGCCACGGAGACCCCGGCGCGGCGCGCCACGTCGGTGATGGTGGGCGAACCGTCCATGCCGGTCCATGGTAAACGCTTTCCAAGGGCTGACGCAATATGGGTGTTGACGGGCGTGCTTCCCTTGGATAGACTCCCGAACCTAGGCTGATGGTGGTGGGTAAACGCTTTCCAAAACGGGAGGGTTATGGAATGGGCAGGCTGACGAAGCGGGCGGCGATGATCGCCGCGGTGTTAGGTCTTGTGGGCTGCAGCGGGGGCGGCACCGCGGGCACCCCACCTGCGGCAAGCGCGGCTCCGGTGACCCTCAAGCTCATGGACTTCTCGACTGAGCAAACCGCTTTTCACAAGCAGGTTTCGGACGAATACACGCGCCTCTACCCCAACGTCACGATTCAATGGGTGTCGATCGCCCAGGCGCAGTACGAGCAAACGCTGCCCCTGGCGTTTCAGAGCAAGCAGGCGCCCGACATCTTCTACTGGCAGAAAGAGGGCTCCAATTCGATGAACTGGCTGATGTCCAACAGCTGGATCGGCACGGTCTCACCTGACGGCAAGGTCCCCAGCGACTGGACCAAGCGCTGGCCGGCCGGGTCATTTCAGAACGGCATCAACATGAAGAACGGGAAGGTTTATGGCTTTCCGTGGCAGGACACGCAGTACTGGGGCCCGGGCTATATGTACTTGAACAAAGCAGTGTTCGCTCAGGCCGGCCTCGACCCCAATCAGGCGCCCACGACCTGGAGCCAGCTGGCCGATACGTGCGCGACGATCAAGTCCAAGACCAAGGCCTACTGCATGGCGGTTCCGATGAAGGGAACCGACTGGCAGCGGGCGTGGTACGCCATGGCGGCCGGGAATATGACCGACCTCCTCTTCGACTACAAGAACGGGACCTTTGACCTGAGCGACCCGCGCATGCTGGACACTTTCAACTACCTGAAGGGCCTCTACAACAAGGGCTACTTCGCCCCTGGCGTGCAGGACAAGTCGTTCTCGCGCCAGCAGTTCGCCGCCGGACAGGCGGGCATCTACATGGACGGCCCGTGGATGGTGAGCGTTTGGGACCAGCTCGGGTTCCACAGCGACGGGTACGTGGTGGCGGCGCACCCCAACCCGGACAGCGGAGCAGCAGGCGCGCTCTCCTCGACGAACTCGACGAACGACTACTGGGTCAGCAGCCAGACGCAGCACGCGGCCGACGCCTGGAAGCTCATCCAGTGGATCACGAACCCGACCGGTTTCTTTGTTCGGAACTTCTTGAAGAACCAGTTCGCGACCCTCGCGTTCGCCGACAGCAAAAAGGTGCTGACCGACCCGGCCTGGCAGCAGATCTTCAAGATCGGCGACACGAAAGGTTTCCGCGTCAGCTATCCGGACCCGCTCCTGAAGTGCCCTGCGCTTTCCACCTCGAGCGCCTACACGGACGCCTCTGCGCTACACCCCAACTGGGAGCTCCAGGTGATGGTCGATGCCATCACCAGCAACAAGGATCTCAAGCCGGCCGCGCAAACAGTCGTGTCGACGCGGCAGCAGGTTTTGGCGTCGGAGCTGCAGAAGGAGGCGGCTTCGGGCCTCAATGTTTCGCTCAGCTGCTACTCCTTCGGCACCAACGGTTGGGACTTCACGAAGAGTTTCAATCCCGCGAGCTATCCGAAGTCATAGTTCCCCTGGAAGTTGAATGAGTTAGCCAGAGCGACGCCCGCAGCGGTCGCAGAACAAGGCCGGCCCCGCGGCGAACGCGGGGCCGCTTTGGTGCCCGGTGCGTCGGGCAGCCGTTTCTGGATCTTTGTATTTCTGTTTCCGTTCCTTGTGCTGTACGGGGGGTTCACGGTGTGGCCGCTGCTGGCCACGGCTTACTACTCGCTGTTCAACTGGGATGGGATCCAGCCCCTGACCGACTTTGTCGGTTTGGGCAACTACCAGAAGATCTGGGCGGATCCGATCTTCTGGCTCGCCTTGAAGAACACGCTGGTCTTCGCGGTGGCGGAGACCGCGATCAAGCTTCCGCTGACGCTGGTGGTGGCGGTTCTGTTGACTCGGCGGTGGCTGCTGTTCAAGAGCTTCTTCCGCACGGTCTTCTTCCTCCCCGTGATCTTGCCCGTGGCGCTGGCCGGCCTGGTCTTCACGTACCTACTGAATCCTTCAAACGGCGCTTTGAACGCCTTTTTAGTGGACCACAACCTCGTCCACACTCCGATCGATCTTCTCGGCCATGGCAACACAGCGCTGATCGCGATCATCCTCGTGGCCACGTGGCAGATTTTTGGGCAGTACATGGTCTACTGGATGGCCGCCCTCCAGAACGTCCCCGAGGAGCTGTACGAGGCAGCCGATCTTGACGGTGCGGGTGAGCTGCAAAAGCTGTGGCACATCACGCTGCCGCTGATCCGGCCGGTCGCGATCATCATCACGCTGCTCGCCATCGTCAACGCCCTTCACGTGTTCGGAGTCGTGGTCACGCTCACCTCCGGCGGCCCGGGACAGGCGAGCTACACCGTTTCATATTTCATCTACAACGAAGCGTTTTCTGAGGCGCCGTTCCGATACGGGTACGGGTCTGCGGCTGCGCTGCTGTTCGCCGTGCTCGCGTTTGTTTTCGTGAGCGGGCAGGCGGTGCTGGCGCGCGGGGCGCTGCGCCGGCGTCAGGAGTACGGGGTCTAAGCGTGGCGGTCGCGGCGGGCGAGGCGGGCGAGCAGGTGACGCTGGAACGGCCTCGGCAAACGCACCGTTTGAAGAGGTTGGATCGCTCTGTTTATCTGAATCTCGTCGCTGTGCCCGTGTTGCTTTTGATCAGCTTTTTCTGGGCGTATCCGTTTCTCTGGACGATCTCGACGGCGTTCAAGACACAGCTGGGCGCGTTCACGGCCGGGGCAAGCCTGGTGCCTCATCCTCTGGAGCTCGGGAATTTTGCGCGCGCCTGGGTGACCGCCGGGTTCAGCAACTACACGGCCAACAGCTTCATCTACGCCGTCAGCTCGACGTTGGTCGAGCTGATCAAGTCAGCACTCTGCGGTTACGTGCTCGCGCGTTATCGATTCCCTGGGCGTGACCTTCTCTACAAGATCATCGTGCTGACGCTGTTCGTGCCCATCGTCTCGATCGTGATTCCGCAGTTCGTCCTGATCGAACACCTGGGCCTGCTGAACAGCAGGCTGGGCGTGATCCTGGCGCAGTCGGGCGGCGCCGGCGCACTTTACGTGCTGCTGTTCACCGGCTTTTTTGAAAACCTACCGCAGGAGCTTTTCGATGCGGCCCGCGTCGACGGAGCCGGCTTTCTCCAGACGTTCTGGCTGATGCTGCCGCTGGCGCGTCCCATCATTGCTGTGGTGGTCATCTTTCAGTTCGTGTACAGCTGGAACGACTTCACGATCCCGCTCATCTTCACGCTCGGGCAGCCCAACCTGCAGAACCTGGCCGTCGGGATGCTGTACTTCCAGGGCACGCACACGTTCGACTGGACTGGGTTCGCCGCCGGGATATTGATGTCGTTCACGCCCGTGCTGCTGGTGTTCCTGGCCTTCCAGGGCTACTTCGTACGCGGCCTGGCCGGCGCCGTGAAAGGATAGGTCGAAGTTGACGTCGCACACCTCTTATCTGGATTCGCTCTACAGCCTGGATGGGCAGGTTGCGGTGGTCACAGGCGGGACGGGCGTTTTGGGCGGAGCGATGGCTGCGGCCCTGGCCATGGCGGGCGCGCGAGTTGGGATTCTTGGCCGCCGTGCTGCTGTGGCTGAGGAGGTGGCCTCAAGGATTCAGGCTCGAGGCGGCGAAGCTATTGCGATCCCGGCGGACGTGCTGGATCGTTCGTCGCTTGCCACCGCGCGCGACAAGTTGCTCGAGCAGTGGGGCGCCGTGCATACGCTGGTGAATGCCGCGGGTGGGAATGTGGCGGCGGCGACGATCGGGGAGGCGGCTGACGTGTTTGGCATGTCGGAGTCGGCCTTTCAACAGGTGGTCTCGCTGAACCTCACGGGCACGTTGCTGCCAACGCTCGTGTTCGGAGAGTCGATCGTCAAGTCTGGGGGCGGCTCGATCGTGAACATCTCATCGATGGCGTCGCCACGCGCGCTGACGCGAAACGCCGGCTATGGCGCGGCGAAGGCGGCGGTCGACAACCTGACGCGATGGCTCGCGGTCGAGCTGGGCCGGCGCCATGGAGAGCTGCTTCGAGTCAACGCAATCGCGCCGGGTTTCTTCGTCGGAGAGCAGAACCGCGCGCTGCTGGTGGAGCCTGACGGGACGCCAACCGAGCGCGGCCGGCGAATCATCGCGCACACCCCCGCGGGTCGATTTGGATTGCCGGACGACCTGGCCGGGGCGCTTGTGTGGCTCTGCGGACCTGGCGCGCGGTTCGTGAATGGCGTGGTGCTTCCGGTGGATGGCGGCTTCAGCGCTTTCGGCGGAGTTTGAAGTGGAGGGGCTTGGTTCCAGCGATCGGGTCCTTCGCGAAGAACAGGTGCGCGAGGTGCTGGACAAGGCTTTTGCGGAGGTTCCTGTGGACGGCAGGCGATTGCTCGTGCTGCTGCCTGATGGAACGCGGCATGCGCCGATCCCGATGCTGTTCCGACTGCTCAACGAGCTGCTCGGTCGCCGGGCCTCTCGAATCGACTTTCTGATCGCGTTGGGGACGCATCCGGCGATGTCACCGGAGGCGGTGGATCGCCTGGTGGGTTTGCCGGAGTCCGAGCGTGCCGCCCTCTATCCACACGCCTCCGTGTTCAATCACACGTGGGACCAACCGGGCACGCTTGTCCGTGTCGGTACGCTGTCGGGGGCCGAGCTCGACGAGGTGACGGGTGGTTTGCTGTGCGAAGACGTGCCGGTCGACCTGAGCCGTTCGATGCTGGACTACGACCACCTGATCATCTGCGGCCCGGTCTTTCCGCATGAGGTCGCCGGGTTTTCGGGTGGCGCGAAGTACATCTTTCCGGGAATCGCGGGACCTGATGTCATCAACGCGACCCACTGGCTAGGCGCGCTCGTCTCAAACGTGCGGACGATCGGTGTCAAGGACACGGCCGTGCGGCGGGTGATCCACCGCGCTGCGAAGTTGGTGCCGAAACCGATCACCTGTATTGCGCTCGTGGTGCGAGGGGACGCGCTGCACGGGATCTGGTGCGGTGATTACGAGGAGGCGTGGAGTGTGGCCGCGGATCTCTCCGCGGAACTGGAGATCGTGCATGTGCCGCGCGGCTTTGGACGCGTGCTGTCCATGCCGTCTGAGATCTACGACGACCTCTGGACGGCGGCCAAGGCGATGTACAAGGTGGAGCCGGCGGTGGCGGATGGAGGCGAGGTCGTCATTTACGCTCCGCATCTGCGCGAGATTTCTTTCACGCATGGGCGCATCATCGATCAAGTCGGGTACCACGTTCTCGAGTACTTCACGAAGCAACCCGAGCGCTTCGCATCCGTTCCGGGCATGATCAGAGCGCACAGCACGCACGTCAAGGGTGGGGGGTCGTACGACCTTGATAGTGGCGCCGAGCGGCCGCGCATTCGGGTCACGCTCGCCACTGGCATTTCTGAGGAGCGGTGCCGGCGCGTGAATTTGGGGTACCTGGACCCGCGGACCGTCGAGGTGGGCGCTTGGGAGGGCCGCGAAGCGGAAGGTGTGCTGGTCGTCCGTAACGCGGGCGAAATGCTGTACAGGGCCCGGGACGTCTCGTGACCGGTGGGTGTTAGGGGCGGCACGCCTTTCGGCTGCTGCTGATGGCCGCGATTTCGCGTTCAGGTTTGGTTCCCGGAGAAGGATTCGAACCTTCGGTCGAGGATCCAAAGTCCTCTGCCTTACCGCTTGGCCATCCGGGATTTAGCCTCACCACACTACCTCGCACGGCGCCGCGGGTTGGCCGGATGGCGTGACCTTCGGTGGGCGGGTGGCGTTGGGTCTTGTGATGAGGAACGTTCTCTTGGCTGGGCTGGTTTTGATGGCTGCCGGGTGCGGCGCGTACCAGTTTCCTGGGACTTCGCCTGCGGCGACGGGAACCGTCGCGGGCACCGTCCTCGCTTTTCCGTGCGCCCCGGTCATGTCGGCGGATCAGCAGTGTGCGGGGCGGCCCGTGGCCGGCATGGAGATCGACTTCACGAGCGGGAGTGGAACCGCGAAAGCGGTGACGGACTCTACGGGCCATTTCACCGTGACGCTTGCGGCCGAGACGTGGACCGTTCACCTGGTCACCAAGCTGCGCCTCATGAGCGGACCGCAGCAGATAACTGTCGTCTCGGGCTCCACTGTGACCGCGACCTACATCGTTGATTCGGGGATCCGAATGCCCGTCCCGCAGCAGTAGTTCGCGTCCTACTAAATCCACCCGCCACCCCCCACCCACCCGAGGGGGCCGTCGATTGCTGCGGGGGAATGTATTGCCGGCCGGCGCTGAGGGTCAACCCTGCCTGTAAAGGCGGCGGGCCGGTCTGCGCCAGACCGGGTCAGAGCTCCTTTACGACACCAGGTTGATCAAACGGTCCTGGACGTATATCACCTTCTCCGGGGCGCGGCCGTTCAGCACCGCACGAACCTTTTCGCTTTTCAGGGCAAGCTCGAGAGCAGCCGCCTCGGAAAGGCCCACTTCGACCACCAGCCGGTCGCGCAGCTTCCCGTCAACCTG
>Ga0209648_10004680_pt1 | contig 11667 bp, 7 predicted proteins | sample GraSoi2013_115cm_FD_185830 | JGI IMG/M metagenome (GOLD analysis project Ga0209648, IMG submission 185830) | Grasslands soil microbial communities from the Angelo Coastal Reserve, California, USA - Sample 9_17_2013_115cm (SPAdes) (version 2) | ecosystem: Environmental > Terrestrial > Soil >...
CTGCTGCGCGCTTTCCGCCACAAACGCATCCCGGTCAGCGGTGTTTTGAAAGATAAGAGTTACAGCACTGTGACCAAAACGCGCATCCTGGCGGGATTCGCGCACACCGCCGGACAACAGGTCGTGCGCCTTGACCGCGAGCCCACCGAAGGCCCCAACTCGCATTTGCGCCGCGAGCTCGCGCTTGCCTCCCGCGAATACACTCGGGCCTCCGATGCGCTGCTGGTTTCCGATTATGGATACGGCGCCGCAACCCCCACCCTGCTGAATGTGATTCGGGAGAAACGCGGGCTCGACAAGGTCCTCGTGACGCTCGACTCGCGGCATCGAATGCTGGAGTTTTCCGGCGTCACTGCCGCAACACCGAATGAGTCTGAAGTCGAAGAAGTTCTCGGCATCCGCATCGGCAACGACTGGGAGCGCCTGCTCGCCGCCGGAGATCAGATCGCAGTCCAGATGAATTTGGAATCGCTGCTGATTACGCGCGGCAAGGATGGCATGGTGGCTTTCCCGCGCCGCCACAAGCCGGTGGATCTTCCGATCTACGGCAGCGATGAAGTCGCCGACGTGACCGGCGCCGGCGATACCGTCATCGCAACTTTTACCGCGTCCCTGGCTGCGGGCGCCACCGCGGAAGAAGCTGCTCACCTGGCGAACTACGCGGGCGGCATCGTGGTCATGAAGCGCGGCACGGCCACAGTCAGCCAGCAGGAATTACTGGAGGCGCTGGATAAGACGACACCGGTGGCGCGAGAACATTAAGAGCCCCAAGGCACGACTACGGTTCGTATCAGGGTACGCCTTCAGGCGTAAACCGAAAGTGCCCGCGTTAGAAAGCGCCTTCAGGCGCTGACGCCGAACGGACTGTCAGTAGCCTGTGGAGCGTTGATTTTCGACGCCCAGCCCCTAAAGGGGCGTCTGATTCCAAGGCTTTCGGCATCGCTGAAGCGATGCCCTGATACGAAGCACGAGTTTCTAATACGAAGCATGAGTTTCTATACGAAGCGTGAGTTTTTCGGCAGCCTGATAAGTCGAGATCATTGAGCACATCACTCCATCAGAAGATTGTTTCGCGCGACCAACTTCAGCAACATGTGGCGAATTGGCGGCGCGCGGGCGATCGCATCACGCTGGCGAACGGGTGTTTCGATCTGCTGCACGTCGGCCATGTACGCTACCTGCATGCCGCGCGGGAACTCGGCGGCAAACTGATTGTCGCCGTGAATGCCGATGCTACCGTGCGCGAGTTGAAGGGTGAAGGGCGGCCAATGATGCCGGCTGAAGAACGCGCGGAAATTCTGGCGTCGCTGGCGGATGTCGACGCCGTCGTAGTCTTTCCCGAAAAAGACGTGCGCGCGATCATTCGCGAAATCCGTCCTGACTTTCATGCCAAGGGCACCGATTACACGGCGGAGAACGTCCCCGAGCGCGACGAAGTCGAAGCCTGCGGGGGCCGAGTCGTTATCGTCGGCGATCCCAAGAATCACTCGGCCACCGAGATTATTTCGCGGCTCGGGCCGCGCGAATCGTGAGGCGGTCCGGATGGCAATGGGGCCTGCGACAAGGAGAAGCATGACCGACTCCTTTTCTCTCGCCGCCGGCACCCCGCGATTCGACAGCCTGCTTGTCGTGCGCCTCAGCGCCATGGGAGACGTAATCCACACGCTGCCTGCCGTCGCCGCGCTGCGCCAGGCTTTTCCTTACGCCACGTTGGGATGGCTCATCGAAGAGCGCTGGGCGGAACTGCTATGCACGCTGCGCTATCCACGTTCGGGACAGCGCTCTCCACAGCGCCCGCTGGTCGACCGCGTCCATTCCGTCAACACGGCGGAATGGCGCCACGCACCGTTCTCGTTCAACACCTGGCAGCAGATGGCCGTGGGCTTGAGTCAGTTACTCGGAATTCAATACGACGCGGCGATTGATTTTCAGGGCGCAGTCCGCTCGGCGTTGCTGGCGCGCTGGTCGGGCGCGCACATTGTGTATGGGAGCGCACAACCCCGGGAAAATGCAGCCAGTTTATTTTACACGCGACAGGTACTCTTGAAGACGAACGGGACTCATGTCGTCGAACAGGCGATTGCGTTTGCTCAAGCGATTGTCCCAACCCCGATCGTCCCAGCACCTGTGGCGGAACCTCAGATAGAGTTTCCCGTGGACCCGGATGCGGAGAACAAAATTGCCGGCCTCACCGCGGATGTGAGCAACTTCGCGATTCTCAGTCCCGGCGCGGGTTGGGGGGCGAAGAGGTGGCCGGCCGAGCGTTACGGGCAGGTCGCGAAGGAGATCGCGAAAGATAGGTTGTATTCGCTCGTAAATTACGGGCCGGGAGAAGAAGAGCTGGCCGTCGCCGTGGAAGCCGCTGGCGAAGGGGCTGCGCGAAAGATCTCCTGCTCGGTTTCCGAGTTGATCGCGCTCACGCGCCGAGCTCGCCTATTCATCGGCGGCGATACCGGGCCGATGCACCTGGCAGCCGCTTTGAAAGTCCCTGTGGTAGCGATCTTTGGTCCAACAAGTCCTGCGCGAAATGGCCCGTTCGGGACGCGATCGATTGTGCTGCGCAGCGCGAGCAGTATGACCGATCACACCCGCCATCGCGAACCGGAACAAGGGTTGCTCGAAATTACGGTCGGCGAAGTCGTCGGTGCAACTCGGAAGTTGTTGCCGAGCCATGTTGCAGAACCTCGTATTGCAGAAGCCGAGTGAGTGAAGTTCCACAATCCGGATCGCAGCCGTCACCAGTCGCCGGCAACATCTGGTCGCGCGTGGCCCGTCGCGTCCGCGTGCCCCTGGGTTTTATTTTTGCGATTGTCTACGTCTGGATGGCACGGCCAACCCGGACTTCGCTCATCGCGGGCACGCTGGTGCTGCTTCCCGGGCTGTTTTTGCGCGGGCTGGCTTCCGGCCACGTGCAAAAAGATAAGCGGCTCACCACCAGCGGACCCTATGCCTACACGCGCAACCCTCTGTACCTCGGCTCTCTGATGTTGGCTGCCGGCTTCGCCGTCATGGCGCGCAGTTGGTGGATCGTCGCAATCATGCTCACGATGTTCGCTGTGATCTATATTCCCGTCATGGCCGGCGAAGAGCGTTACCTCCGTCAAACGTTCCCCGAGTACGACGACTATGCCCGCCACGTACCCCGCATGTGGCTGCGGCTTTCGCCGTACGGCAGCCAACAGAGCGCGTACTCTTCCACGCGCTACTGGAAACACCGCGAGTACGAGGCCAGCATCGGCTGCGTGGTCGTGCTGGCCGTCCTTGTCGTCAAGCTGGTGTGGTAGTCTGCCGTTACTTATGGTGACCGCCGGGGGAGGCTGCGGAAAAAGTCTCGTTCGCGCTTTGGCTCTACTCATTCCGATCGCGGCCGTGTTGCCGGCGCAGCAATCGCCGCCCACAGCAACAACAATGATCGGCCCCGCTCCCGTGAAGATCGTGCCTCCGCGTCCCAACTATCCCTTTCCCGATGGACGGAGCTACGTCTATTCGGCGGAGTGGCATTTGATCACCGCCGGAACCGGTGTCGTGAGAATGGAAGCCGCCGGGAGCGAACGCAAGGTCACCGCGTCCGCCGAATCCTCAGGAGCCGTTAACGTCATCTTTCCTGTGCACGACCGTTTCGAATCGCGCTTCGATCCCCGCACATTCTGCTCGCTCTCGATCTTCAAACATAGCGAAGAAGGCTCGCACAAGCGCGAGACATCGATCCACTTCGATTACGCGCGAAAGAAAAGCACGCTCGATGAAAAGAACCTAAAGACGGGCGAGACCAAGCACGTCGAGAACGATCTTGCCGGCTGCGCCACCGACGTCATCACCGGCTTCTACTACCTGCAATCGCTGCCGCTGCAACCCGGCGCCAGCTATGAGTTCCCGATCAGTGACGGGAAAACGACGATCGTCCGCGCCACCGTGGAGAAGCGGGACCAGATCAAAGTGCCCGCCGGAACATTCCCAGCCGTACTGGTGACGGCCGAAGCCACTTCGGGTTCGCTGCAGTCCAAGGGCAAAGTGTGGGTATGGTATTCGGAGGATCCGAACCACACGCCGGTGCAAATGCGCGCCAAGCTGGGATGGGGCACGCTGCTGTTTCGCCTGCAGAGGATCGAGAAATAAGTCCTACTTCAGCGCTACCACCGCCTGCTTCGCCTTCGCCAGTTCCGGACGCTCTGAATTCGACCCTTCACAAGTCTTGACCAGCACGGCGTAATACTCCGTTGCCTGTGAAGGCTGCCCCGCCATCTCCGCCGCCTGGGCCGCGCCGTACAAGCTATTGAAGCGATTCGGAAAGAATTTCAAACCAGTCTTGTAGTCTGCAAGAGCCTCCGCCGGACGCTTCATCTCGAGCAGCATGTCGGCGAGCATTTCTCGGGCAGGGACTCCCCCATCGGATTCGTCCCCAGACGATTCCTGCTTTTCCGCAATCGCGCGCAAGGCCGCAATGGCATCGTCATTCTTTCCTTGCGCATGATCCAGCCAAGCCGCCGCTTCCTTCCGATCCTGCTCCACAGCTTCGGCAAAGCCTTTCTTCTTCTGATCGAGAAGAGTTTTGTGAATGCCGTCCATGTGTTCGATATCAATCCGCGCCTCTGCGACATTCCCACTGCGCGCAGCGCCAATCGCCCGCGCCCAGTAGGTAATGGAGCCATCCCCAGCCCGAGCCTCGGGAACCGGCGTCAAAGAAGCAGCGTCGGCCCAGTAGTGCATCTCCAACGCATAGCGCGCCGGAAACGCGACCAGCGCATAAACACGAGGATCGTATCCCGTTCCGTACATGTCTTTCATCGACGGCATAGCTTTCACTTCTTCGATTACTTTGAGGGCGTCGGCTTCCCGTCCACTCTGCATATAGGCGGACACGAGGAAATCCATGGCGTGGAACTGGTGACCTTCGCCGCCCATGTGCATCGCCGCCGTCTGGCGCGTTGCAGCGATGGACGCCAAATTCGAATTAATGTCGTCCTGCCAGAGTCCAAGCCGAGCAAAGATATGCGACGGCATATGCAGCGCATGCGGTGCCGCCGGAGCGATCTGCGCGTATCGCCGGGCGGCGGGCAATCCGAGTTGCGCCAATTGGGGCTTGTCATAGCTGTGGATCAGGTAATGCGCAATTCCGGGATGATTGGGCTCGGCGGCGAACAGCTTCTCCAGGATGGCGCCGGCCTGCTTGCGGTTGGCAAACGTAGTGTCGTTGTCGGGCTCGGCCGCCAGCAGCGAGAGCGCATAAAAAGCAGCCGCTTCGTGGTCGTCCGGATACTTCCGGTACACCTTCTCCATCGCGACGGAGTAAGCCAGCGCTCGCGCTTCGTGGTCCGCTTTCTTGCTGTTGGAATAGAACGCCTTCAGCGCCTGGATGTAATCGCGCTCGCGCTCAGTCGTCCCGGCCTTCATCTTGCCGGCCTTCTTCAACTCCGCCGAGGCCCGCTTGATGGTTGGTGGATCCGGCCGATTCCAGAGCTGATGCCACAGGCTCATGGCCTCGCCCCAGTACGCCATGGCGCATTTCGGGTCCTGCTTTTCGACGCCGAGAAAAGTCTTCTCCGACTCTTCGTACCAGAACGAATGCAGCAGTGCGACACCCTTTTCGAATGTCTTCTGCGCCTCCGGAGTACACGACACCGGAAAATGCACCGTGCCCAGTTGTTCCTGCGTGAGCTCCTCGTGATGATGGCCTTCGTCAGCCGCCGCCGCGCCGGAGAATGCCGCGGCAATACACAGAACCCAGATCAGTTTGCGCATGGAGCACCCCAGTCGGAGTCTAGTAGGCGAGTCGAGGCGGGGTCAAGGCGGCGGGGGGGTTAGAACACCACGGGACGGAATATGCACCCCCCGCCCAGGGAAGTTTGGTCTCCAACGCCAACGTCGCGTTTCGGCCTTACTTGAGTCATTCGTGGATATGGCGATAAAACAGGCAGGTGCACGGGCTGGAGAGGGGCGCCGCCCGGTTATTTCAGTCCAAGTACAACGATGAATACGGGTTAGGCTTCGCCGTTAAAGGGGCCCACCAGCCGAATCCCCGACACAATTTCCCAAACCTGGTTCATGTCGGGATCGGTCGCTAGAATTGTCAGTCCTAACCCGCCATCTGACCTACAGTTCCATCCGACTGGCTCAACATCGAGTATTCCTCCGCTATCGATTTTCTTGCCCCCGACACAAAGAAGAGTATCTCCATTTAGACTAAATGTCCGTTGCAAAACAGATTCTGTTCCTGCCCCCTTCTGCGAAGCCTGCCTCTTGGAAGCGTAATCTTTGATAGGTGTTGCCAAGAAAAGCCTGATCGAAGCGCGCGTTTTTAGTCTCTTCAGCTCTGTTTGATCAGCTGTGTAAACACTTACAAGTACTTGGTTCTCGTCACCGGTTTCCTCAACGTACCACATTGAGGGGACCGGCACAGAATAACTCCCAAGGGTAGTCGTTGTGCCGTGGCGCAGATGCCAGCCCCAAGCCTCGATACGAAAGCGCCGAGTATAAGTGGAGTACCCCGTTACCAAAACGACAACGAAAAGAATTATCCACGTAGATTTTGTCCGGCTCACCAGCGTTGATCCTTTCTTGAAGATTTCGCCTCGTCCCTCAGATCCTTAGTGCTGCAGACCAGCCGCTATTGTTTGCAGCAGTTCGTCGATACGGCGATTGTTTGCGTCACGTTGTTCGCCATAGTAGTTGAAAACCTGATCTCCAAACTTGGACACGCCTGGTATGTTATTAACTTCGGGCATGATTTGACCAATCAAGCGCCCCTGGTCGTAGAGCAGGTTTTGTTCTTCCAACTGTTCTATTTCAATGAATAACGGTGGTGCCGTGGTCATATCGCCGTTAGTGCCCCAGTTACGCTTGCTAACAATCTCGAGTATCGCAACATCACCCCGAACTTCTATCTTCAGTAGCTCGGCCTCTCGTCCAAATACAAACCAATGATCGAACTTATCGACTATCCCCTTAGCACGTCTTACGCTTCTTCCGAATTCCTCGACCGTCGCCCCATAATCATTAGTCTTCGTTGTCCCATCAGGGAGCGTTACAGTTTCCGATATGGACACTGTTGCGCCAGTTGTGGAGGAAGTACCAGAGTTGTTTTGTCCGCCTACAGTAAATGTCAGTGCGCTATAACTACACGTGAAGCAGTCAGGAATGATAAAATCATAGGTGTCCCCGCCGCCGTGTACCATGAAGCTCATGACATACGCCCACATCCCACGGGCTCCCAAACCGTTTGGATCCACCAGTCCCATCGCCGAGTTCCTGACATACGAATAGCGATTCAGGGTTTGGGGGTCGCCAAATGTAACCGCGGACAGCCCGGATGGATCGGGGTTCAGCCAGCGTCCTTGCACGGGGCTGTCTTCCCGGTAGGTGAAGTCGTACAGGTTGGGATCCAGGTCTTGGGTATGGCCGGTAAAGTCGGCAACCGTGGAGCCGGAATTCATGTACACCTCGCCAAAGGGGGCGAAGAAGCGGTCAAACACCTTTCCCTGGGTGTTATTGGTACCGAGGATACCATTGCCCATCAGATCGGGGTGCTGATAGACCATCGAGCTTCCGTCATAAATGATCTGCGCACCCTTCGGAAGCCCCAGGTACGTCCGGGTGTTGGTCTGGCCGTTCTGGATACCGAGTTTGCCGGTGGGGCCGTAAAGAACTTGCAGATTCGGCCCCTCTTCCACGACCCGATCCAGAGCGTCGTAGGTCACCGTCTTACCGTCAATGCTGGCGATCCGGTTCTCCGCGTCCCAGGTATAGGTGTGCAGTGTACCAGTGTTGATCGTCAAAAGATTTCCAGAGGCATCGTACGTGGGCACATTGGAGCCCAGAGTCGAAATCTGATTGTTGTTGTTGTAGGTAGCCGCGAACGACAAACTCCCAGATTTTACTATGTTCCCAAACTGGTCATATGTAAACGTCTGCGACCATCCGGAGCCGCAATTGTCGCTCGCCAGTCGAAGCAGATCGTCGTAGGTATAGGTACACGTCTGAGCGTTGGCAGGCGTTACAGTGTCCGTGAATGCCTGCTTGCTGAGTTGCCCGGTCGGGAACCACGTCAACGTATCCGAAATCTTGTTAGCGCCTTGGTGTAGGGTGTAGCTGCTCTCCATCCCAGTGGTAGCGCTGTACACGAACGAGTCGCTGTCGCCGGAGCCGTAGTTGATCGTGATGGGCCTGCCTAAGCTGTAAAAGGCGGAACTAACAAGAGAGAGGCAGGTTCCATTGCAGTTGCTTGCCTCCGATAGCGTCTTAAAGCGCCCCATCGGATCAAGCCCTAGACTCCAGGAAGGCTTGCCGGGCACTCCACCCAAGGTTGCAACGGCACCATTCGGGTAATAGGCTGCAGCCGTGTGGTAGAAGCCGCCGGAATTCGGCGTGGATTCGTACAGGTCTGTGACTTGTCCTACCGGACTGTAGCTAAATCCAAGATCGGTCAGCTTTGTGCCGGTGGCGCTGGTGGCCGTGTACGCTTCCGCCATCTTTTCTTTGACGTTCAGCATGGTCTGCCCGTTAACGGTGGCGGTGTCGTACGCGAAATATTTGTTGACACCGGTCGATCCCGGTCCGCTATAAACCACGCTGGATATTCGGCCAACCGAGTCGTAGGTGTAACAGGTGGTATTGCTTCTTGCGTCATATCGTTTCACGAGCTTGCCATTGTAAGGCCCAGGACTTGAACAGGCGACGCCGGGAGTCGAAGGCGCGGTGTCGTAGAAGAACCGCACCAACCCGCCCTCAGGCGTATTTTCAGTCAGCTTGCGGCCGATATCGTCGTAGGTAAACGTGCGCTGCTGTGGCGTGCTGCCGTTTGCGAACTGGGTGATGGTGCTGAGGAACCCGGCAGGAGTGTATTGATAGGTTGTCAGGAACCCAGTAGCAGCCCTAGTCTGGCCGCATGATGCGCTCCCGGTCAGGGTCGTGATCTCGCAAACCGAGATTAGCCGCCCCAAACCATCAACTTCGGTTTGCACCTTGTGGACAGGAGAAGATCCTCCGCTGACTGTCACGAGGGTGTCATTGGCGTTGTAGGAATACACCCTGGTGGCACTGGTGGTGGCGTCGGTTTTGACTGACAGCCGCCCCACACTGTCATAAGAGTACGAGTATTTGGTAGTCCCACAGGTGCCGCCCAAAGAGGCGGAGCAAGGCAGGGAGTCCGACGCCAAATGGTTTCCCAGATAGCTGTGCGAGGTTGTGTCGTAACTCGTTCCGTTTTTCAACTGGGTTGAAAGTTTATGCCCGAACGGATCTACGTTTACGATACCGTCCTCTCTGCTAGACCCAAATGTCAGCGTCCCCTCACCAGACGTTGGCGCAAACGTGTAATTAACGGCAGTGCCGTTTTCGTCGGTGGCTTGTGTGTTCCGGTACAACGGATCGTTGTACACGAATGACTTAGTGCCGATCGAGTTGTTGACGCTGTTCATCACACTGCCGTTGCAATCCCAGGTGTAGGTGTAGGTGGCAACACCATTCGACGCGGAGACAGGCAACGTGTTGTTGCACAAGGTCACAGTGTTTGTGCTCACAACGCCAAACGTATTTGTGCTGGTGGCAACCGTGCCGTTCGAGTTGTAGGTAGCACTTCCGGCGGACAAATAGGTGGTGCCGCTAACGAGGTTGGAGCCACTCAATTTGTTCCACAAAGCGTCGTACGTCGCCCTGGATGATTTCAGCACGTTGCCAGAGCCGTCGCTTGTCACGCTCGTGCAAACCCTGTTCGTGCTGCCGCCGTTCACGCAACTGGTGCCATTAAACGAGCCATATGTCGTAACCGTGTCCGTGTAAACCGTCGAACTTGTCGCAGGCAGATAGACCTTGGTATCTGTCGGCATAGCGTAGTACGTAGTTTCCAGCGCAGTCTGGGTATGGGACGAACCAGCCGTGACAGTCGTGGCGCCCTTGTAGATGTAGGTGTCAACCTTAGAGGTGGGCACGTATCCAGACTGGCTGCCGTTTGGATTGCCGTTGAAATTGATGAGCTTGGTTGAAATGATAGTGCCCGAAGAATCAGCGACTACATCAGAGTACAGGGTTGTGGCTACGTTGCCCCCATACACATGCCCAGAGAACCAGAATGTCTCCGTGCCGCCATCCGGTAAGGTCTCTACGGTACTTGCCTGATAATTGGCATTGATGGTCGTGTGGATATAGGTGGTTGTCTGGCCGTTTTCGGTTCGAGCCAGCGTCGCGGGGGATCCGTCATAGCAATTGATGCCGTTACTGCCTCCGCTGTACGTATAAGAAATCGTACCGCCTGTGGGCAGCGTCAGGGATGCGATACGACCCGTGATGGTCCCTGCGTTGGTGCCCGCACCGTGCTCGTAAGTGAGCCACAAGGACGTGCCATCAGGCCAGGAGACGCTGGAAGGAAAATAAACCGAAGTAGGCGCAATGTCTCCTCCACATCCCCAACCTGTCTGTTGAGTGTATGCCGAGTAATTGACGCGGACAGTTTGATTGACGCCGTTAGAGTCGAGGTAGGTATAAGTATCAGCACCTCTCGGAGGCCCGTAAGCGCCCATAACCGACGTTAGCGCCACTTGCCCCATGGAATCGGTGTATTGCCCCTGGGCTGCGCCACCGTTGGGCGCAAATGTAAGACTATTTCCGTTGGCATCGGTCACAAGAGAATTGTGCCCAATGACATGGCCGTCGCGGTCGATTATCTCAAAGTAGTAGCTTCCATCGGGGTTTTGCAACGCCTCGCCGTCTAACCCTGATCCGTTGGTTTCAATCGCGCCGGTTTGCTCGTTGTTTCCGTTAATGCCATCCAGACACCCCGTGGTGTCAAACTTGATGGTAGCGGAGTAGTCGTGTACCGCGCCGGTGTCGTCCACGTACTTGAAGCCGTGGTAGAGGTCAGTGTACGTGGGGGGATTTGGTGGCTGGTAGGGGCACAGGGCGTGCGTGACCCAGAAAGAGGTGGTCCCGGTCCCGACAACCCGCAACCTGAATTGAGGGATCACCTGAATTGGGTTTGACATGGTCACGACGTGGTTCAGGACGAGATTCGCTTGAAACGGAATCGGCCCGCTCTTGGAGCGCACAGGGGCGGTCACAGTCATGCCGAGGTCGGCATTGTTGATGGTGTCGTATTGGTGTGGGGTGTAGCTGGAGTAGGGCACAATGCCTGTGGTTGATTGAGCAAGGCCCAAAGTTGCTGCCAGCAGTAACATCGAAAAGGCAAAAGGAGTGGATACCGTTGAGGCGACAAGGAACCAGGACGACGAATTTGGGCGCTGCATGGACAATCCTCCCCCACCGCGCAAGGCGGAATCTGAGTGACTGCCCGCGCAATCGCCCCCTCTGGACGGCGCAGGTTGTAGCGGGGAACTCTAGCCTAAGTCGCCTGCCTTCGCAACAGGAAAATCGGTGGACTCCTGGCGGGTGGGCCACTTTAACGAGGAACTATAACGCGGGTGTCTTTGAGTGTTGATACGAAATAACCGGGGGTGCGCCCCTTCTCGCGCTTTTCGAGAAAGCCTGCCCTGTTTTGCCGAAGCCCCGAGCGAAGCCGAGGGGGTAGCCGAAGGGGGCCCTGCCGAACTGCCGACACCTAACATTGCGGTGCCCAGAGGCAGCTCCCAGACCTTTTTCATCACATTTTTCTTGTACGGTCATCACAGACACCGAATCGCAGTCGTGCGAGAATTCACCGACAGTGCAGCATCGAAAACT
>Ga0209648_10004681_pt1 | contig 11666 bp, 9 predicted proteins | sample GraSoi2013_115cm_FD_185830 | JGI IMG/M metagenome (GOLD analysis project Ga0209648, IMG submission 185830) | Grasslands soil microbial communities from the Angelo Coastal Reserve, California, USA - Sample 9_17_2013_115cm (SPAdes) (version 2) | ecosystem: Environmental > Terrestrial > Soil >...
AAAAAGACATGCTCCAACTGTACATGGTCAACATAAACCAATGGGGGGGAAAATACCACCTTTGGCTGCACTGTGCGCCCTTTCAACACAGGGTCTAGTTTAGAAAGTGCACCATAAAATATCTCCATGATATCACACCATTCTTTTTCCAGAATCAGTGCACCCATTTCTATACGTGACAATTCGACCAGCGAATTGACCAGGACCGTCAACTCATCTGTTTCATGATTGATATCTTCAAGCATTTCCTGCCGGTCTTCTTTGCTCCAGTTAATTTCTTTTTGTAATAAGCCTGTCACAGCAGCCTTGATCGTCGTCAATGGTGTACGCAGATCATGGGAAACTGACGAGAGAAGTGCCTCCCTATTCCTCTCATCGTGCACTTGCTGAGTGATGTCCTGAACTTGGAGCGCATATGCAGCTAGTTGCCCTTGCTCGTTATAAAGTGGATAGCGTATAAACTGATAATGATAGTCAGCAGATGCACGCCCTCGTTGTAATGAGCGCCTATCCAGAGCATTATTCACCGGAGATTGAGCAGCAGCAAGAACACAACGCAACTCCTGCCGATAGGTGCTCCCTTGCGTAAAATCCCGTAAATAGTTGCAGACTTCTTCCGCATTGCGCATATGTGGCACAAGATTTGCAAAGACATCTTCTATTTTTAAAGATAAATTTTGTCCTTGAGCTAGAGATGGAACCAACACTTGATTTCCATACCCAGCAGTCATTGACTCTAGATGCATCTCACAAAACGCTTCTGCAGCAGGATTCATATACTCGCAGATACCGCTGACATCAACCACAAACCAAGCATCCTTGACACCAATGGCTGAATGTTTTAACTGTACCAGCAAACGGCCTAATTGACCTACCATCCCTGCACGCGTCAAGGCAGACTCCGCAGTTTGAGCCAAGAGAGACAGCATTTCGGTAAAAGAAGCTTCACGTACTGATCCTGGCAGATCATTTGTTAGCCTCAATACATCTTCACGGGCCCAGCCATCTGAGTTTGTACTCAGCGATTCCACCAGATTGATCGCCGAATCATCCTGCCTAAAAGAGAAATCAGCTTCGACATTGCCTTCACCCTGCGTGAGGATATACTTACCGATGAAACGCAAGAAACTGGCAAAGTTTATGCCAAATGTACGCTGCACCTCTTCACGCACCTCTACAAACAACGCAAGGTCATCCTCTGAGTCGTCTTCACTATCACTACATTCTGGCTTAGGCGACAAGATCATCTCCATATGTTTTTGACGCGCCCGCTCTAGCTGCTCGATAGCCTGCTGGAAACGGCTACGTTGGTGCACAGACTCAAGAAGGATTCCGTTGTGAATTGCAATTGTCGCTTGATTGGCAAAAAGCGCGAAAATATCTGCTTTTAAGGGGGTAAAACCACCAGAATCGCACGAACAGAGGAATAAGACTCCATAGACAGTTGTCCCAGTTACTAGTGGACGACTTAGTATAGAGTGCAATCCCAGTTCGCTAACGAAGATGCGACTGTCAGGGAAACGATCATCTTTAGCAAGGTCATTGGAGGTAAAAAGCTTTCGGCGTAACACCGTCTGGCCAAAGATACACTTATCGCTCACAGGCAAGCCAGATCCAAAAACTCTCTCCAGCGCACTCTGTTCCAAACCAGCCTGTGCCTCTAAACGCAGGCAATCCTGACTCTCATTCCGTAAAATAATACACGAGGAAACGTTCAAGGCCTCTGAGATACCTCCTATAATCCGATTGAGGATTGTGGGAAGGTCCATCTTCTCAGTTAATGCATTGGTAACGTCTTTGAGGGCCTCACGCTGCTTATCCTGTATAGCGGTGTTCCCACCTAATTGAACACTTTCAATAGCCGTAGCTAGTACTCCTGCAACTGCACTCATCAAGCGCTGCAGGGCTTCATCCGCATAAATATCTGGGACCATGCTGCCCAATTCGAGGGTACCCAGTACACGATCTCCTACTATCAGCGGTACAATCAAAGTGGAGCGGAGTTGGTGAAAGCCACTGAGCGCATCGCCACATTCAGCCGGAGGACCATCTAACCCGTCTGGATAACCTTTCACAACTAGCGCCCGAGACTGCAACATTTGCTCCATTTTTGAATCTGCAAGGGGATGTCGATGGTATGAGGCTCTCCATGGACCGCCTTCACGTTGACAAACAGTGACACGCACAGCCTGACCATCATGTTGGAGCAGTACAACGCCAAAAATATCAAATGGGACTGCTTGCTCTAACTCGGCAGCCAAACAGGTATAATCAGATTTGGCACCACGCACACTAGAAACGAGGCGTGCAATGCGCTCAAAAATAGCGAATTGGTCTACTGTGTGTATTTTTGTTTCCATTGCTTCCTTGCCCCCGACCCCCACTGAAAGCTACTATGAGATATCCGACAAAACAAGATTTCTTGGCGATCCAGGGAAATTTTACTTAAATACACAAATGTTGCAACAACTTGACAAAAAAACGCGGCAGGAGACCCCACGCACGTACGGTGGAAAGAAATGCCAACCCCTTATGGGTAAGCATTTTTGAAAGGAACACCCAAACCCTTTCGATGATGGTGTGTACAAAGTATACCACACTACCGCACTATCCCGTCAATAACTGACCAATGTGTCTCACAGCATGCCATGATTATTGAATATGCATCATAGCGACTAACCTTGCCCCTCTTATAAAATCCAAAATGGTTTGCAAAATTCCTGAAATTACCCAAGTAGGGGTTGCTTAGTCTGCTAGAATAGGATCATGACAGCAGATGTCCTCGCCGTTAACTTTGTCAGTCACCCACTCCCATCGCCTGGAGGTCCTGAGGGGCTACACCTAATATAATTTCAATTGTCGACAAACACCTTTTATAGGAATAATACTTACTATTTGCATTGCATTCAGTAAGTTAAAAATCGCCTATGCAAGAAGAAATACTCCATTATGGTAAAATGTATGCGGAAAAATACATTAATACAATTAAACGTCCGTATACTCAGTTAAAAAATAGAAGGATAGCAAATTGTATTGATCAAGGTATTTCTTCACAAGCTACAGCACCAATAGTAGTAGATATTGGAGGAAATATACATGGTACAGTGGTTTGCGGAGTAAAGGCTGCAATCTTACAGGAGCGAACTCAAGCTTATTACATAGCAGTAGACATTGATAAGGCATATTTTGATCCTAGTATTCTACAGGCAGTTGATCCTACCATTGAGTGTTACCCCAAAAATGAAATACATGGAATTGTTGCTGATGCCCGAAGCACAGGACTTCCCAACGAGCATGCACATGCAGTAATCATTGCTGATACATTAGAGCATATTGAAGAACCTCATGCAGTTCTTCAAGAGGCAAATCGAATCTTAAAAAACGATGGGATACTTGTGATCGTTTCACCAGCTTTCTATAAAGCTGATATTCTAAAAGTTAGCAATACTGCTTTAAGGGATGCTATTGAAAATAGATTATCAACATCTGGACACGTAAATTTCTTTGATCACAAAAGATTATCCCAATTATTAGCTGATGCCGGATTTAAAATAAGCTCCTTAGAAGGTCTTGCTTATGCTAGCGCACTACCTTATTTGCTTTGGTCAGATCCAGAATTTGTTCCTCAAAATGAACATTCTCCTGCTACAAAACAAGAACACACATTCCATGCAATCAGAACGGCTTTAAGCCAATTAACTATAGAGGATCATGAAAAAATTGATATAGCAATCAACAAATATGATACAGGAATAGCTTTTATTAATAAGTTTATCTCTGCTTCTGATTCTATGCATCCTCTTGAAATGATATATGAAGTTTTGAAGATATGCCCATATTACGCCATTAAATCATCAATTATTAATAAAACTTACCAATTAGTGAATGGTTACGTTAATTCTGTCAAAGATTCTTTTGATAATAGTATGCTAAGGGTAATACTTGACGACTTCTTACAAAATAATCCTTATCAGTATTTTGCGAATAGTGTTTTAATACAGGCAAACAAAACCTGGAGCTGACGAAGTCTCATTGCTTGTCATACCCGGTTAGCTCAACATACCCCTGTCCATCAATTGTACCACCACTCACCTGCCCCTGCACACTTACCGCACCCTCCCAGTAAACATTGCCAGTTGAAGATTTCACAACCAGTTCTTGATCTTTTAAGAGCGGTGTCACTACCAATGTTGCTTGCAATTGTGGACTATTCACATCCAGATGCCAACCAGAGGGGTATTTAATGCCAGTCTTTGCGCTGGTCCATCTACCGAGAACTGTCGCATGAAGTGCCGCAGGGGGCAGGACATAATCTTTCCCTGTTGGATCAATATAGCTAGCATAGGTTGAAATGACAGCTCCTGAGGGATCACGAATGAAGTAGACCATCATTTCAGTAGTATTACTCAACTGAATACTATACCAATCCCAGCCACTATCACCGAGTGTGAGAAAATTGCCCCATTGGTGATCCATCCAGGCTAGGCCAGTCACGTGCAATGGTTGATCATGATCGATAATGGTTCCTGCTACTCCCATATGGGTACGCGAGTAGTAGTACGAGAAGCCAGCTAGACCATAGGTGATCAAGCCGTTGCCATTGTGCAAAACGGGAGGTTTGCTTCCTGTCAGATTCAGATTGATAGCATAGTCCTTCATAGCGGCAACCAGATGATCATGACCATTCAGACCCTGAATTGACCAGTTACCAACCTGTACATCAATGCCTTTTGTCACCGTGCCCCTAGCGCTATCCTCGTTCATTTTGGTAATACGGTTCTGATCATAGTGAAATTCATCCCGCGTAATATCACTGATCGCAAAATGAGCAGGATAAACTGGGAGCAGATCACTACGCGACACACGAAATATCACCAACTCAAAACCGTACTGATGCTGCTTGCCTGCCGCATCGGTAGCTTCCAAGTGCCCGGTATAGTACCACCATTCGGTCAGGTCATTATGTACCCCTTCATCCCGTGGAAAACTGATTGGTGGCAAATTTGGAGTTGCCTGTTTCTGACTCACAGAAGGCAATTGCGCAGAGGTGGAGACTAGCCCAGGAAAACTACATGCAGAAAGCAAGAGTAGAAACAATAAGCAACAACTACCAAGTCTCCATAAAAATTGTTTGTTCATCGCTTTCCTTCCATGCTTACATTTTTACCTACTGATGTTGTCGTTTTGCCTGAATAAGCTTTGCTAGAATCAGGTGCCCCGATATACTCTGCCAGAGATGGCGGATGGCGTTGGACACCAACAAAGGGAAGCCACCAGTTCCACTTCCCAAGCAGACGCATCGTAGCAGGGACCAGCAAACCGCGCACTAGCGTCGCATCTATCAACACGGCCAGGGCCATGCCCAATCCAAGTGCCTTCACAAGAATCATATCAGCAGTTGCAAAGCAAGCACTTACGACAATGACGATTATAGCAGCACTGGTAATAATAGCACCACTGCGCTGTAAACCCAGGGCTACCGACTGCGTATTGTCTCCTGTTTGCCAGAAAGCTTCCTGGATACGCGAAAGCAGAAACACTTCGTAGTCCATTGATAGCCCAAACAGCGAACAGAAGAGCAGAATAGGACTCGAGGCCTCTACAAAGCCCAACGGCGAGAAACCCAGCAACTGGTGCAAAAAGCCTTGCTGAAAGATCACGACGAGAGCTCCATAGCTTGCCAGGATCGAAAGGGTATTCATGATAATCGCTTTCAGTGGCAAGACCAGGGAACGGAAGAGCAGGAGCAGGACAAGATAGGTCGTTACGGAAACAATCAACACTGCCTTGGGAAAATCTGCATAGAGAGAGTTCACGTAATCGATATCACCTGCCGCTCCACCGTCCACTAGTATCGTGATGCCATGGCCTGCACTTGTATTGCGAATGGTCTGCACCAACGTTTGCGACCGCAGATCCCCCACCTCATATTTACTAATCACCCGCACCATGATGGTATTGCCCGACACCGTCGATTGCAGTAATGCACTGATATAGGGATCAGTGATCAATTGTGGATGTGTATACAACACCTCATATTGATCGAGCATGAAACGAGGATCAACACTCACAATACTATCAACACGTTTGACACGTGGGTCTGCCTCAATACGCTTGACATAGAAATAGAGATTTTCGATATTTGTCTCTGTGAGGACATTTCCCTTTGTCTGCACAGCCAGTAGAATTGGTGTCGTTTCACTATTGCTAAAACGCTTCGCCAGCAGATCATAAGCCTGACGCGATGGCACACCTGCTGGCAGGATCGATGCATCGGGGGCTGAGAAACGCACCCATAGAAAGGGAAGCCCAAAGCCAATCAATAAGCATAAAACCAGAACGAAGACACGTACTGGGTAGCGCATCACAAAGTGTGAGAGACGGTACCAGAAACCACTCTGAACGGCTACTTCGCTAGCAACGGCCTCATCCTGCACAGTCTTAGAGTCCGCATGTTTCCACAGACGTGGGAAGCGTACAGGCAAAGCATTGACCTTGCGTCCCAGAATGGTTAGCATTGCAGGCAACAAAGTGAGAGCAGCGAGGACTGCCAGTATGACGACCACTATTCCTCCCAGACCGACCGAATGTAACATGTTGATACGGATAAAGGTCAGTCCTAGCAAGCCAATTGAAACGGCTAGACCGGAGAAAGCAACCGCCCGTCCTGCCGTAGCAACAGTGACAGTCACCGCATCAGTAACATCGCACCCATGTTCCAGTTCTTCACGAAAACGACTCACCATGAAGAGCGAGTAATCAACTCCCAAGCCAAGGCCAAAGAGCGTCGTAATATTGAGAACAAAGATGGAGAGTGTCGTGATCTGCCCAAGGCCAAAAATGAGCGCCAGCGAGATGACAACAGAACAGCCTCCAATGAGTGCAGGCAATACTGCCGCAATAACCGAGCGAAATACGAAAAGCAATGCGATAATAGCGAATGGGAAAGCCAGTATTTCCGCACGGCGTAAATCGCGTTCACTGACAGCCTGAATATCTTCGTAGAAAACAGCACCACCACCAATGCTGCTCTGTAGATCAGGCACCCTCTGCAAACGCCGCTGGAACTCAGGCAGAAGTTTGGGAGCTGCGTCAGGATCGGACTTGAGTTCCACATTGACGTAGGCAGCATGACGATCTAGCGACACCTGGCGTGGATTATCGACAAAAGTGACAATCTGTGCCACTTCCGACCAGCCATGCAACTTTGCTAGAGCGTGCTGCGTTTGCTGAAGAAATGGTGGATCTTCGACAGAGTAGCGATGACTGGTGAAAATAACCTGTACAACGGTTGGTTGAAGATGGAGTTTTTGCACCAGCACATTAATGGCCTGTTCCGACTCGGCATTAGGACTGGTGAAGCCACCTGAATGCAATACCTGGCTGGCTTGAGGGGCAAACGGCAGCGCAATAATTACGGCCACCACCCACAGGCCTACAATCAACCAGCAATAGCGAGTGGCAATCTTGGCTAGATGATAGAACATAATCAAACCTTTTTTGAGAGCAGAAAGAAGCCAATCTGGCAAATATAGCTTTGCTCTCTTGTATGATGAAAGCTTGCACACGAGGGGATAAAGTATGTCGTCCCACTCGACTCAAATGCGTAATTGTAGTATGATGCAAGCATCATAGCCTATCCAAAGGAGTTTTTCTCCATGGCCAAAAAATCTGCGACGAAAAAAGAACAATCGTCGGCTCCGGCTACACACGTCCCAATTAAAGTTATAACAGTAAATCGACAAGCGTACCATGATTACGAGGTCGAAAGAACGGTCGAGGCAGGCATCGCACTAGTTGGCACTGAGATTAAATCGATTCGCGAGGGCCGAGTTGTCCTGCGCAATGCCTACGCAATCGTCCGCAAAGGTGAAATCTGGCTGGAGAATGCCCACATCGCGCCGTATGAGCATGGGAATCGCTATAACCATGAGCCAATGCGCACTCGCAAATTACTGTTGCATAGACGTGAGATCGACCAGATTGCTACCCGCGTGATAACAAAAGGTCTGACGCTTATCCCGCTCAAGCTGTACCTGAAAGGTGGGAAAGCAAAAATAGAGCTTGGTCTTTGTCGTGGCAAAAAACTCTACGATAAGCGGGAGGCTATCACTGAGCGCGATGTCAAACGCGACATGGCACGCATCGTACGGGGAAGGTGACATCTCCCCATAGCTAAAGCTAGGGGCTTCCCATCCTCGCGAATGGGCTTTCCTGTTTCTGTGGACGTTGCGCACAAGTCATGGACTTGGGTGTCTTACACCTCCTCCGCAGGCCTAGATTCCCCCGAGCCCCGGGGTACTCAGGAGCCACTTTGGGCTGCTGACAAGGATATTCTAGCAGATCTATCGAAAATTGTATATCGTGATAGGCAAAAGGTACTCCGGTGCCCAAGCCCCAGAAAAGGACGCGTCATTCATCCCCATGGCTAAAGCACAGGGGTCTTCTGACGCGGGGAGCGATAAATAGAGCAAAGGATTGATCGTTGGAGTAAAGAAAAGGAAACTTGCCTGGATCAGACCGAAAGAAGGCCCGATGATTAAGAAATTGCGACGTCCCCAACGATCACTGAGGCTCCCCATGTAGGGTGCTAACAGTAATTCAGTCACATAAAATACGACAGGAAGTAATCCAACTTGCAGGCTGCCAAGCGAGAGGGCATGCATGTATCTGGACACGGTCTCAATTTGGGCAAGTAACAATCCCAGCACAACCGTATCCAGGCTGGAATTTGCACGCAAAAGAAATGTACCAATGAACAACGGAACAATTGAACGCCGAGCCATAATTCATGCACTCACTCACCAGCTGCATCATTAACACCTGTTGACCGATCTTTATGGCCATGATACCAGGTGAGTACCGCAATTACACAGCCCATCAAAATGAGCACAATAGCAACGAGTAATAATATCAGTAATAGCAATCGCATTCGCTTTTTCCTTGCTCCATACTATCTGATTTGGTAAATAATGCAGCATCGAGCAGCTTCCTCTATTGCATTTATTTTAATTCACCAGCACCTTGGAGGGTTGCCTTTGCAATGAAAGGGCAACCCCTTCTGGTACCGAGAATATGCCATCCCATTCTATCGTAAAATTGCCAAAATTACGAGGTACTTTTATGCCTTAAGGCGCTGATCGGATAGGAAACGGCAGAAACCAGCAGGATAATAGCCAGCATAAAGCGTGAGATTGGAGCCAGAAAGGGATGCTCGAGAGCGCCTTCCCAACGCTATACGCTTGAGGCTCCCTCCTGACATGCCAGCAAAAGACTCGACACTTTGGGGACATTTTGGCTCCGGGAGCTGAGGTATCTGCTGCAAAACTAGCCGTTGCGTTTCAACTTCCCAGTACGCTTAGCATATTGCTCGGCAAGCCTGAAAATGTAGACTCCAAGCGGTACACTCACCACGCCAGCAATAATCAACGGCCAAGTGCAACTCCATATATCCGCCGACCAAATGGGCCGATCCTCCAAGAGGGCACTTCGCAGCCCGCTCAGCACATAGGTAGCAGGTGAAATGCGTGCCAGTGATTGCATCCAGCTGGGTAACACTGATATTGGATAGTACACTCCTGATACTAGCAGCAGGATTGCACGTATGATATAGGACATCTGCGAACCGCGCTCAGTGAACAATAACGGCAGTACCGATGCCCCAATGCCAAAGCCAATAAAGGAGATACTCCCAATCAGTAACATAAACACTGCAGTCAGATAGTTGGCATGGCTCAAGTCAACATGGAAAAATAATCCTACCACCAGCAATTGCAAGAAGGTAAAAAGCATTCCATGTGCGATTGCATACCAGCAACTTCCTACAAGATGAGTAAAACGAGAAATGGGAGCCATAAAGGTATGCTCAATTGTTCCTTCCCAGCGCTCAATGCTAATCAGATCAGTCACGCCCTCAAAGGTAACGCTCAGATAAGACCAGACAGAAGTTCCGATGAGCAGGTAGAGGATTAGCGGGGCTGGATCTATCTTCAACCCTTTTGTGCCTGGTAGGAGCTGCGCAGCAGCTCCAATATAGGTTACTGACATGGCATTGACAATATTGTAAATTAGCCAAACCACTTCCCAGCCCCAGTAGCGCTTAGTCAGGTTCCAGTTGCGCTCAAAAAAGGCATAACTTGCACGTCCTTGATGTAATAAAGAAGCCATGGTAAAGTCTCCTATTCTTCGTCTTCGTCTTTGCGCTGAGCCTCTAATGCCTCAAAGGCTTTCTCCCAACTTCCATAACGCTTAATATCATCCTCAGTAATGCGATGAGAGGAGGTGTAGTACATAAACACTTCATGCATTGAAACGGGAGCTGCGCGTCCCATTAACTCGGCTACTTCTCTCTTCAGTTCCGCATTTTCACCAAGGGCCACAATACGTCCCTCGTCGATAATTGCCACGCGCTCACAGAGCATATCAGCCTCTTCCATATCGTGGGTAGTCAGCAGAATCGTTGCATCATGCTGATCACGTAACTCATGTATAAATTTCTGTACATCAATCTTTGAGCGTGGATCAAGGCCTGTGGTTGGCTCATCGAGCAGAAGTACAATCGGTGATGTCAGGAACGCACGAGCAATCGCTACCTTCTGCTGCATACCGCGCGACATCTGCTCTAGCGGAGCTTTGATCCGACTCTGCTTAATACCCAGTCGAGTTAGAATTTCATTGATCCTCACACGCGCTTCAGCGCCAGACATATTGTAAAGCCGGGCAGCATAGAGCAGGTTCTCCATCGGCGATAATCTTTTGAAGAAGGACGCTTCCACACTCACTCGATTGATCAACCTCTGGACGATGCGCTCATCCTTCACAACATCATAGCCGAAGATGCTCAAGCTCCCGGTATCGGGAATCAGCAATGTCGAGAGCATACGAACAAGCGTTGATTTCCCAGAACCATTAGCTCCGAGAATACCTACAATCTCACACCGCTTGATGGTCAGACTCACATTATCAATAGCACGCACTTCTTCTTTCTTTTTACGTGCTTTACCAGGCCAACGGAGCAATGGACGCGACTTCCTAAACACTTTTGAAACGCCATCAATGACTATGGCATCCTTCGAAGAATCAATAACCACATTTTCTAAAAGGGACGTATGCATAGTCATGTTCTCAATAGCCATCTACTCTCTCCTGCTGAAAAACTCAACAAAAAACCGTGGGACTGGATCGTCTTCTGCCAGAGCCCACGGTTGAGGGAAGTTCTCCATCTATCCCTAAATCTATCACACAGATGGACTTCCTCTCGAAATGGGCATACTGGTCCCTTGAGTGGTAAAGCGTATATGAGCCTCAAGCGTGCCAGCATTGCCAATAATATCCGTGAGGCTGATGGACAGAGCGTTCCAACCATGACCACGAGCGATTGCCAAGCCAGACCATCGAGACGCGCACACACGCACAGCGTTATCTATCATGCTCGCCATCTCCTTTCACAGAATTACTCAGTGACACTCTCTATCCGCCTTTCGGGGATGAGCTTCTATCGCACTCCAACGGTGTGGCCTGCCTCCGAAGAGACCTACTCCAAGAGCAGTGGTTGACCCGGTGACTGCGATAGACAACAAGCATCAGAAGATGCTAGGGGCATGTCTGCCCTCCTACTACTTCGACTCAGAGAGCCTCCGTAGATACGTTGGTGCTACAAGTCTTTG
>Ga0209648_10004682_pt1 | contig 11666 bp, 13 predicted proteins | sample GraSoi2013_115cm_FD_185830 | JGI IMG/M metagenome (GOLD analysis project Ga0209648, IMG submission 185830) | Grasslands soil microbial communities from the Angelo Coastal Reserve, California, USA - Sample 9_17_2013_115cm (SPAdes) (version 2) | ecosystem: Environmental > Terrestrial > Soil >...
TTATACGGGACGGTTTTTGCGCCGCGTGTGTCGCTCGTTCGAATGCAGCAGGCCCGCCGAAAAATCGCGCTAGCCATTCGAATCCTGCCCGCGATTGAGAAAATTGGTAAGCGAAAAAAATGGACCCGAAGTTCATACGGAATTTCTGCATCATCGCGCACATCGACCATGGCAAGTCCACGCTCGCCGACCGTCTTCTCGAAATGACCGGCGCGCTGACCGAGCGCGAGATGCACGCGCAGGTGCTCGACTCCATGGACCTCGAGCGCGAGCGCGGCATCACCATCAAAGCAAAAAGCATTCGCCTGCATTACAAAGCGAAAGACGGAAATACGTATCGATTGAATTTAATTGATACGCCCGGCCACGTGGATTTTTCTTATGAAGTTTCGCGCGCCCTCTCCGCCTGCGAAGGCGCACTCCTCGTAGTTGACGCGTCGCAGGGTGTTGAAGCGCAGACCGTCGCGAATGCGTTTCTCGCCGCCGGTCACAACCTGACGATTCTGCCGGTGATCAACAAGATCGATTTGCCGGCCGCGCAGCCGGAGTTCGCAAAAGAGCAAATCGAAACCGTGCTCGCGATTCCGGCGGAGGACGCGCTGCTCATCAGCGCGAAGAGCGGCCTCGGCGTCGAAGATGTGCTCGAAGCCATCGTGGCGCGCGTGCCGCCGCCCAAGGGCAGCGCGGAAAATCCTTTGCAGGCGCTGATTTTCGATTCGTGGTTCGACATTTACCGCGGCGCGGTGGTGCTCGTGCGCGTGATGGAAGGCCGCGTTTCGAATCACCTGAAAATCAAACTCGTCGCCGGAGATGAAACCTACGAAGTCGAGCAGCTGGGCACGCTGACTCCCAAGCCCGTGGCGCTTGAGGAACTCGAAGCCGGCGACGTCGGCTTCATCGTTGCGAATATCAAGCGCGTGGCCGATGCGCGCATGGGCGACACGGTCATCGAAGTAGCGCGTCCGGCTCCGGCGCTGCCGGGATTTGAAGCCATCAAGCCGATGGTTTTCGCCGGCTTGTTTCCGGTGCTCGCTGATGACTACGAACCGCTGCGCGACGCGCTCGGCAAATTGCAATTGAACGACGCGGCGTTTTTCTACGAGCCGGAGAATTCCGTCGCGCTGGGTTTCGGATTTCGCTGCGGCTTCCTGGGCCTGCTGCACATGGAAATCGTGCAGGAGCGGCTGGAGCGCGAATTCGGACTGAACCTGATCACCACGGCACCGAGCGTGCGCTACCGCATCACGCGCGTGACCGGCGAAGTCATCGAAGTCGACAGCCCGGCGAAATTTCCCAATCCCAGCGACATCGAGAAAATCGAAGAGCCGATCATCAAAGCGATGATCATCACCAACGACGACTCCATCGGCGGAATTCTGCAGCTCTGCCAGGAAAAGCGCGGAACGCAGAAAAAATTCGAGTACCTGTCGCCGACGCGCGTCATGCTCACCTACGAATTGCCGCTCAACGAAATCGTGCTCGATTTTTACGATCGCCTAAAATCTACTTCACGCGGCTACGCTTCGCTCGATTACCACCTCGCGGGCTACAGCGAATCCGACCTCATCAAGCTGGATGTGCTGGTTGCCGGCGAACCGGTCGACGCACTGGCGCTGATCATCCATCGCGAGTTTGCGGCGGAGCGCGGGCGTGACCTGGTGACGCGCTTGCGAAAACTGATTCCGCGGCAGATGTTTGAAGTGCCCATCCAAGCCGCGATTGGCAGCCGCGTGATAGCGCGCGAAACCGTCGCGGCCATCCGCAAAAACGTTCTCGCCAAGTGCTACGGCGGAGATATTTCCCGCAAACGCAAACTCCTCGAAAAACAAAAAGAAGGCAAGCGCCGCATGAAGCGCGTCGGCCAGGTGGATATTCCGCAAGAAGCGTTCCTCGCCGTTCTGAAGGTGGCGTCCTCTTCCGACGACGAATGATGCTTTTGAACATGCTACCTCTGTTTGGATTGCTCTCCTTTCTGCTCGGGAGTAAACTGCCCTCAGAGAGATTTCCATGGGAAAAGAGCGCCAATTCGTTGTGAATGAGCGCGGTGAGAAAGTCGCCGTAGTCATCAGCATCGAGGAATACGAAAAGATTCTCGAAGAGCTGGAGGACATAGAAGCAATCCGGGAATACGAGGAAGCCAAAGCTTCCGGGGAAACGCCCGTACCTTTCGATGATGCGATTGCGCGAATCGAACGTAACCGGAAGTGATTTACGCGCTCCGCATCCTGCCACGCGCCGAAAAAGAGCTCTCGGCGCTTGACTCCAGACCTTACGATTCCGTCAAAAAGAAAATCTATGCCCTGCGTGACGAACCCCGACCGCCGGGCTGCCGGAAGCTGGCGGACTATCGAGGCTGGAGGATTCGCGTCGGAGACTATCGTGTTGTCTATGAAATAGATGATGCAGCAAGAACGGTGACGGTTCTGCGGGTCGGTCATCGCAAAGAAATCTATCGGTAAGCTCATCCCAATTCCTTCTTCTTTACCTCAGTGGACAAACGGCCGCGGTGGAGTTGGATGGCGACGGAGTCGCCGAGGGCGACTTGGGCGGCGTCGCGGAGGAGGATTCCGTTGGCGTCGGTGGCGATGGCGTAGCCGCGTTCCAGAACCTTCAACGGGCCGCGTTCCTGGAGTTGCAGGGTTAGACGCTGCCAGCGTTCGCGCTTGGCGCGGAGGAGGCGTTCGGCGCGGAGGCCGAGATCGGCGCTACGTTTTTCAAGGCGCAGCCGAAACGCGGCTATCTTCACGCGAAAATCAAAAGAGACGATGCGCAGATGCGCGGCGGTGAAGCGCTTGCGCGATTGCTCGAGACGCGCGCGAAGGCCGAGGGCGAGGCGCGAAGTCATCTCATCGGCGCGCTGGCGCTGCTGGCGCAGAAGATCAAGCGGACGGCGGAAACCGCGGCGCGCGGAAAGCTCGTGGACGTGGCGAGAAAATTCCAACAGGCGATAGCGGATCAATCCGGCGAGGGTTTCGTGCAGATCGGCGATGTGCTTGTCGAATTCGCGGCGGGTCTGGACGACAAGTTCGGCGGCGGCGGAAGGCGTAGACGCGCGGACGTCGGCGACGAAATCGGCGATGGTGAAATCGGTTTCGTGGCCGACGCCGGAGATCACGGGAATTTCTGAAGCGAAGATGGCGCGCGCGACGATTTCTTCATTGAAGGACCACAAATCCTCCATGGAGCCACCGCCGCGCGCGAGAATTAGCACGTCCACCATTTTTTTGGCATTGAAAAATTTCAACGCCTTGACGATTTCTTCGGCGGAGCCTTCGCCCTGCACGCGCACGGGATAAACCGTCAGATGCACATTGGGAAAGCGGCGCGTGAGGATGCGCACGACGTCGCGCACGGCGGCGCCCTTTGGTGAAGTGATGATGCCGATGCGGCTGGGAAGAAGCGGCAACGGCTTTTTGCGCGAGGCATCGAACAGGCCTTCGGTTTCGAGACGTTTTTTCAGTTGCTCGAATGCAAGCTGGAGCGCGCCGAGACCGATCGGCTCGAGATTTTCCACGTAAATCTGATATTCGCCGCGCTGCTCGTACACGCTGATACTGCCGCGCACGGTCATCTGCAGCCCGTCTTCGGGGCGGAACTTGATGCCGCGCTGCTGCTGCTTGAAGAAAACGCAGCGGACCTGGGCGCGGTCGTCCTTCAACGTGAAGTAGATGTGGCCGGACTGGGCTTCACGGCAGTTGGAGATTTCGCCCTGGACGCTGATGTCGGTGAAATTTTTGGCGAGGAGATCGCGGATCTTTGCCGTTAGCTCGCTGACGGTCCAAGTCTTGCGGTCGGGCATGAGGTTAAAGGCTAGTTGTTCGGTCATTTTGAGTTCTCAGTGGTCAGTTTTCAGTCCTCAGTTTCCACGAATCAGTCCGTGGGCTCCATTGAGCGTCCTGTGTCCCTGTCGACAAATGGGAAAAGCGCTGCTAGTCAGACTACAGCTCAACTTGAAGCTGGCGATGAGATCCTTCAGCGAACCTCGTCGGTTCGCTTCAGGGTGACAGGTATCCGGCGTGCGGCGAAGTGAGGGATAGGCGGACCGAACCAGGGGCGCGCCCCCCACCCCCCTGTTTTTTGTAAGTGTTGCATCTAAAGGAGTTAGCCCTGCCGTAAGTCTTTTGTTTGCAACACTTGCGGGGGAATCCATAAGTGTTGCAGCTAAAGGACTTGCGCACGCGAACGGTCGGCGAGCAGGTGACTTTGTGAGGCCCAATGATTTTGAGGTAGCTTGAAGGGCTACCTGGCGGGCGTGACGACTTTGCGGCGTGAAATTCAAAAAACATTATAGCATATCCGTACTGTTTGTCAAGGAATTACTGCTAAGTGGTTGGGGATCTGTAGGATAGGGTTATTCCCGTCGCCGGGTAAAGAGGCGGAGATTTTCGCTGAGGCCGAGGGCGCGGACGCATTGCTGGAGAGAGGCGCAACGGCAGCGGAGGAGGCCCTGGAGGAGGGTTTTGAGCTTGAGGGAGCGGGCAATGTTTTGTTCGACTTCGACGAGTTTCCGGGTGGCTAGTTTTTTCCAGCGAGTGCCGACGGGGGCGTTATCGCGGAAGCCGCTGAGGAAGAGCTTGATTTCGGCGAGAGTGGAGCCCATGTCGGTGGCGAAGCGGATCAAGAGTACGCGAGAGAGAGCGTCGCTTGCATAGCGGCGCTGGCCGCCGAGGCGCTGGGGCGGGGCGAGGAGACCCATTTTTTCATAGTAGCGGATGGCGGAAGCGTTGAGGCCGGCGGACGCGGCGAGTTGGCCGATTTTCACAATGGCGTTCCTGAAATACTGCTTGACTTAAAGCTGACTTTAAGTTTTAGCATCCGGGAATGGGGCGTGGCAAATCCTAATTGGAGGAAAGCCATGAATTGCAAGAAGAAACGGTTTGGAAAAATGAGCAAGAGAAGGGTGGCGGTGACGGCAGGTGCGGCGCTGTCTGTATTGATTGCCGGCGGCGGTGCAATGGGCCTGGCGGCACAAGGCTCATCTGCCCGAGCAAACATGGAGAAACAAATGGTGACAACGCAGAGCAAGTTTTATTGCAACATCAAGGCGCTGAATGCGGAAGAACGGGCGCATCACAAGCAATTGGGCGAAAAGCTGATGGCGGCACGGAAAGAGATCGTGGAGACGGAGAAGGGGTACGAATTCCAGTATAGCCCGAGTGACATTTCGTTGGCGGAGATGGCGGACTGGGTGAGCGCGGAAAGCAAGTGCTGCCCGTTTTTTGATTTTCACATTGACTTGGAACACGAGAGGAAATTGCTGTGCCTGCGGTTGACCGGGGAGGAAGGAATCAAGGCGTTCATTCGCGCGGAGTTTCAGCTGCCGACAAGATAAGGAAGATCAAAGAGGGATTCCTCGACTGCGCAGGCCGACCCTTTCCGACCGGATCGGAATCTTCCCGACAAGGTCGGGACAGGTCGATCGCAGGAGCGAAGGGCAAGAAAAACCGTCGGCCTGCTTCGGTCGGAATGACAAGGGTGTTGTAGTGGGCGAGGCTTTAGCGGCGGAAGTGGGAGAAGAGCCAGAAGAGAAGCGAAAGGCCGAGGCTGAGGACGAGGCAGGTGACGATGGGGAAATAAAAAGTGGTGTGTTCGCCGCGATGAATGATGTCGCCGGGAAGTTTTCCCAGGCGGAAGGGGAGTTTGCCGCCGAAGTAGAAAAAAGCGCCGAGGAAGACGAGGAGGCCGCCGAGAAAGAGGAGGGCGCGGCCAAGTTCGCGGAGAGGGTTCATACGCGGATTGTAGCTGAACTGAGGGTGCCGGAGCTGGAGCAAACAAAGAGAGATTCCTCCGCTCCGCAGGCCGGCGTCCGCGCAGCGCGGACGGTCGAAAAAACCGGCCTGCTTCGGTCGGAATGACAGGGTAACTTTAGTGATCGATGTTAAATCAGTTCGAGGGCGGAGAAGAAGTAGCCGATTTCGAAGACGGCGGTTTCCGGGGCGTCGGAGCCGTGGGTGCAATTGTTGCCGATGCTGGCGCCGAGGTCGCGGCGGATCGTGCCGGGGGCGGCTTTCTTGGGATCGGTGGCGCCCATGGTGTCGCGCCACTTGAGGATGGCGTCTTCGGCTTCGAGGACCAGGGCGAAGATTTTGCCGGAGCTCATGAAATCGGTAAGCTCGGGGAAGAAGGGCTGCTCTTTGTGGACGGCGTAGAAGCCACTGGCCTCTTCTTTCGTCAAGCGCATGCTCTTGATCGCAACGATTTTGAAACCGGCCTTGTGAATCCTGGCGAGGATTTCACCTTGTTGGCCGCGACTGACGGCGTCGGGTTTGATGATTGCGAGAGTGCGCTCGATTGCCACGAAAATTTCCTCCGAGGAATTGAAATGCAGTCGGCAAACTGCCGGCGCTACAAAAAAAGATGACCGCCGGATGGCCGGGCTAAAGCCCGGCCCTACATAAAAGCGCTACGACCTTAGAGCGGCGGCGACGGTGGAGCCGAGGTCCGCGGGAGTTTCGACGGTGCGGATGCCGGCGGCGGCCATCGCGGCGTATTTGTCCTTGGCGGTGCCCTGGCCGCCACTGATGATCGCGCCAGCGTGGCCCATGCGGCGTCCCGGGGGAGCGGTTTGGCCGGCGATAAAGCCGACGACAGGCTTCTTCACGTTGATCTGGATCCATTCGGCGGCGCGCTCTTCGGCGTTGCCGCCAATTTCGCCGATCAAAATGATGGCGTGCGTGTCCGGATCATCGTTGAAAAGCCGGATGGCGTCGAGGAACGTGGTGCCGATGATAGGATCGCCGCCGATGCCGATGCAGGTGGACTGGCCGACGCCGAGTTGCGTCAATTGATGGACGGCTTCGTAGGTCAGCGTGCCGCTGCGGCTGACGACGCCGACATTTCCCTGCTTGTGAATGCGGCCGGGCATGATGCCGATTTTGCATTTGCCGGGAGAGATGATGCCGGGACAGTTCGGGCCGATTAGGCGCGTTTTCTTGAAATCCACGACGGAGGCGACGCGCACCATGTCGATGGCGGGGATGCCTTCTGTGATGCAAACGACGAGCGGGAGTTCCGCGTCGGCCGCTTCCAAGATGGCGTCAGCAGCGTAGGGCGGGGGGACGAAAATGACGGAGGCGTTTGCGCCGGTGGCCTTCGCGGCTTCGGCAACGGTGTTGAAGACGGGGCGCTCAAGATGCTTGCTGCCGCCTTTGCCTGGGGTGACACCGCCGACGACGTTCGTGCCGTACTCGATCATTTGTTGAGCATGGAAGGTGCCTTCGCGGCCGGTGAAGCCTTGGACGAGCAAGCGAGTTTTATCATCAACCAAGACGCTCATCGCGCACCTGCCGCGAGAGCCACAACTTTTTGCGCGCCGTCCTTCATGCCGTCGGCGATGGTGAAGTTCAAGCCGCTGTCGCGGAGAATTTGCTGGCCGGCTTCGACGTTGGTTCCTTCCATGCGAACGACGACGGGAATATTCAACTTTAGATCCTTAGCTGCGGCGACGACGCCGCTGGCGAGAACGTCGCAGCGCAGGATGCCGCCGAAAATATTGATGAAGACAGCTTTCACTTCCGAATCGCTCATGAGGATGCGGAAGGCGTTCTTCACCTGCTCGGCAGAGGCGCCGCCGCCGACATCGAGAAAGTTCGCGGGGGAGCCGCCGGCATACTTGATGATGTCCATGGTGGCCATGGCGAGACCGGCGCCGTTGACCATGCAAGCCACGCTGCCTTCGAGCTTAATGTAGTTGAGGCCGTACTTGGAGGCTTCGACTTCGAGGGGATCTTCTTCATCGAGGTCGCGGAGCTCGCGGAGTTCCTTGTGACGGAAGAGGGCGTTGTCGTCAAAGGTCATCTTGGCGTCGAGGGCGACGAGTTTGCCGTCACCGGTGAGCACGCAGGGATTGATTTCGATCATCGAGGCGTCGGTGTCAATGAAGGCGCGGTAGAGAGCCTGTAGGAACGGAATCGCGGAATTAGCGGCTTCGCTCGGCAAGCTGAGGCCGAACGCGATCTTGCGGGCCTGATAAGGCTGCAAACCCAGCGCCGGATGAATCGTTTCGCGCAAAATGGCGCCGGGATTTTCCTTGGCGACTTCCTCAATTTCCATGCCGCCAGCAGCGCTGGCCATGAAGACGACGCGGCCGGTGGCGCGATCGACGAGAAGGCCGAGATAAAGTTCGCGCTTGATGTCGAGACCTTCTTCGATGAGCAGGCGCTTGACAATGCGGCCAGCGGGGCCAGTTTGCGGAGTGACCAGCTTCATGCCGAGAATGTGGCTGGCGATATCGGCGGCTTCGTCGGAGGAACGCGCCAGCTTCACCCCACCTGCTTTGCCGCGGCCGCCCGCGTGGATCTGTGCCTTCACGACGACGACCGTGACGTGCGATCTCAGGCGGTGCGCCGCCTCGCGCGCTTCTTCCTTGGTGAAGGCGACTTCACCGCGGGGAGTGGTGACGCCGTAGCGAGCGAGGATCGCCTTGGCCTGGTATTCATGAATCTTCATCGAAGTTCCGTTTTCCGTCCGACTTCGAAGCAGTCCGCTAGTGATAGAATTTTGACGACATTTGAAACATAGAAGTTTACCCGGAAGGCGGAAACGGAGCAAGGACGGGCCAAATGGCGCGGGAATTGACGAAAAAACGCGAGTTTCATCGCGGGCGAGGCCGCTATCTTGCGGCGGCGATACGATGACATTTTCGCCGATGGAGCGAGTTGAGGCCGGGCACGTCCTCGAGCGCGCGGAAGCGGAAGCCGTGATGGAAGAGCTGCTTTCGGGACGCGTCGAGACGCCGGAGATCGTGCGGTTGCTGGCGGCGCTCAATCGGCGGCCTGTTGAGGTCCAGGAACTCGCGGGGTTTGCGCGGGTGATGCGGCGGCACGCCACGCGCGTGTTTGCGGGGGGCGAGGGGCGGCCCGCGAACATGGTGGACACGTGCGGAACGGGCGGCGACGGCGCGAACACATTTAATATTTCGACGGTGGCGGCGATCGTTGCGGCAGCGGCGGGCGCGCGCGTGGCAAAGCATGGGAATCGCGCGGCCAGTTCGCAGAGCGGTTCCGCAGACGTGCTGGAAGCGCTGGGAGTGCGGATTGATCTGCCGTTCGAACAGTATGGGCGCGCGATCCGGGAGATCGGGATTGGATTTCTGTTCGCGCAAGCCGCGCACACGGCCACGCGGCATGCGGCTCCGGCACGAAAACAGGTCGGCGTGCGAACGGTGTTCAATTTGCTGGGGCCGCTGACGAATCCAGCGGGGGCGCAAGCGCAAGTGCTGGGCGTCTTTTCAGAGGATGTGATTGAACTCGTGGCGGCAACGCTCGCTGAACTTGGCGTCGAGCGCGCGTTTGTGGTGCACGGCGCGGGGGACCTGGATGAGATTTCGCTGGCAGGGGAGACGATGGTTGCCGAGGTGCGAAGGGGCGCGGTGCGACGCTTCACGGTGACGCCGGAAGAGTTCGGCGTGGCGCGCGCTCCGCTCGAATCCATTCGCGGAGGGACGGCAGCCGAAAATGCGGCCCTGATCCGGCGCATCCTGGGAGGCGAAGCCGGGCCAGCGCGCGATATTGTGGTGGTCAATGCCGCGGCTGCACTCGTCGCTGCGGGTGTGGCTGGCAATTTTCGCGAAGCAGCGGGACTCGCAAGTTTTGTGATTTCCTCAGGGGCGGCCAGCGAAAAACTAGCCAGACTGATAGCGTTCACGAATGCGGATTAGCCTCACACCGGAAGCTGGAGGAGAAAAACTTTGAGAAACATAGTGGTCACTCTGTTGGTTATCCTTTTGCCGTATCCAGCTCTCGCGCAGAAACCGGCTCGTCCGGCGCCGGCGCAGGTCGCGCAGGAAGTGCGCGATTACCGGATGGACAACGAAGAACGCATCGTCCGCGAGCTGAGCGAATTTCTTGCGATCCCTAATATTGCGAGCGACACGCCGAACATCCAGAAGAACGCGGCGCATTTGGTCGAGATGCTGGAGGCGCGCGGGATCGAAACGCACCTCTTGCCGATCAACGGGCGCGGACCGGTGGTCTTCGGCAAGCTGATCGCGCCGGAAGCTAAGCGCACGGTGATTTTTTACGCGCACTACGACGGGCAGCCGGTCGATGCGGCAGCGTGGACGGATGGAGAACCTTTTGAGCCGGTACTTCGTGATGGCGCTATCGAAGCCGGCGGGAAGCGGATTCACTTCCCGGAAAACAGCGCGCAACATCGGGCAGTGTACGACGACAATTGGCGGATCTACGCGCGCTCCTCTTCGGATGACAAATCACCGATTGTGGCGCTGCTGGCGGCAATCGATGCGCTCAGGGCCAAGACAATTCCGCTCGGAGTGAATTTGAAAGTGATCTTCGAGGGCGAGGAAGAAGCGGGGTCAACGAATCTGCAACGAACGCTGGAGCTGCACAAGAATTTGTTGGGCGCGGACCTGCTCATAACGGCCGATGGCCCGGTGCATCAGAGCGGGCGAGCACTCGTTTTCTTTGGAAACCGGGGTGACATTGGGATCGACGTTACAGTGTATGGTCCGGTGCGCGCGTTGCATAGCGGGCATTACGGAAACTGGGCGCCGAATCCCGCAATGGAACTGGCACAGCTTCTGGCGTCGATGAAAGACGCGGAGGGCCACGTGCTCATTGATGGCTACTACGATGACGTTGCACCGCTCGACGATGCGGAGAAGAAAGCGCTTGCGGAAATGCCGGAGAACGACGCCGATCTCGAACGCGAGCTGGGTATCGCCAAGCCGGAAGGCAGCGGGAAAAAGCTGGTGGAATTGATCATGCAGCCTTCGCTGAATATTCGCGGATTGCGCAGCGCGTACGTGGGCGATCAAGCGCAGAACGTGGTGCCCGATCGCGCGGAGGTTTCGCTCGATGCGCGCCTCGTGAGAGGAGAGGACCCCCAGCAGAAATTCGATCAGATCGTTCTGTTTATCCGAAAGCAAGGCTTCTACGTCATTGATCGCGAGCCCACGATAGAGGAGCGGCGCGCGCATGCGCGGATCGCGAAAGTCATTTACGAAGGCGGTTATCGAGCGGCGCGCACGCCGATGAATCAGCCGGTTTCGAAGGCTCTTCTTCAGGTCGTTCAAGGCGCGACGGCTGGGACCACGGTAGTCGCGCCGACGCTTGGGGGCAGCGTGCCGATGTACATTTTTGAGGATCTTGGGCTGCCGTGGATCGGCGTGCCCATCGTCAACTACGACAATCATCAGCATAGTTCGGATGAAAATTTGCGGCTGGGACATTTCTGGCGCGGGATGGAAATCTACGCGGCGATTCTAGCGGATTTGAATTGGTGAAAAAAAATTACAACGCAGAGACGCAGAGTGCGCAGAGTAACACAGGGCAGGAAGGAAATTGCGGCGTAAAGCAACACCTACAAAGAAAGGAAATTCTTGAGGAGCTGTTTGCCGGATTCGGTGAGGATGGATTCGGGATGGAATTGCACACCCTCGATCTTGTGGCGGCGGTGGCGGAGACCCATGATGATGCCGTCGTCGGTTTCGGCGGTTACCGTCAATTCACGCGGCAGGGATTTTTTCTCGACGATCAGAGAATGGTAGCGCGTGGCGATGAAGGGATCGGGCAGCTTGCGGAAAATGTTCCTGCCGTCGTGATGGATCTGGCTCGTTTTGCCATGAAAGAGTTTCGGAGCGCGGACGATTTTGCCGCCGAACGCGGCGCCGATGGCCTGATGGCCGAGGCACACACCGAGGATGG